>Ga0316605_10000460_pt1 | contig 28542 bp, 29 predicted proteins | sample OWC_soil_day20_n_FD_207666 | JGI IMG/M metagenome (GOLD analysis project Ga0316605, IMG submission 207666) | Wetland soil microbial communities from Old Woman Creek delta, Ohio, United States - OWC_soil_day20_noCT | ecosystem: Environmental > Terrestrial > Soil > Wetlands | place: USA: Ohio...
CAGGCCGAAGGCGTCCCAGCCCATCGGCTGCAGCACGTTGTAGCCCTGCATGCGCATGAAGCGCGTGATCACGTCGCCGATCGTGTAGTTGCGCACGTGGCCCATGTGCAGCCGCCCGCTCGGGTACGGGAACATGCACAGGCAGTAGTACTTGGGCCGGCTCGGGTCCTCGGTGACCGCGAACGCGCCGAGCGCGTCCCAGTCGGCCTGGGCACGGGACTCGAGGGCGGCGGGATCGTAGCGTTCCTGCATGATGGGGCCGGCGAGCTGTGGAGCCGGCAAGGATACCCGAGGGGCTAGGCCGCGGGCAGCGGCACGGCGACGAAGCGCGCGATGCCGTCCACGAGCCGCCGCTCGAGCGCACCCTGCCCGCACAGGTAGTTCAGGTGCGCGACCGCCTCGCCCACCGCCAGCAGGCGGTGGAAGCCGCGCGGCACGCGGCGGAACATCACGGGCAGGACCTCGAAGGCGGTGCGCGGCTCGGTGCAGAACTCGCGCAGCGCGTCGAGCTGCTGGTGGTGGTGCCCCGCGAGGTCGGCGAGACGGCGGTGCAGCCCGCGGAACGGGCGCCCGTGCGAGGGCAGCACGATGGTGTCCGGGTGGCAGGCGCCGAGGCGGTCGAGCGAGGCGAGGAACTCGCCGAGCGGGTTCGCCTCCGGGGCCGAGGACAGCACGCTCACGTTGGGCGAGATGGCCGGCAGCACCTGGTCGCCACTGACCAGCAGCCGGCGCCTCTCATCGTGCAGGCACAGGTGGCCGCGGCAGTGGCCGGCGGTCTCAACTACTCGCCAGGTGCCGCCGCCCGCCTCCAGGACCTCGCCGTCGCACGGGCTCGCGGCCAGCGGGGGCAGGCCGCCGTACCAGCCGCGGTGATCGCCCCGCGCAGGCGACGCGCCGGGCGGCACCTCCACGCCGTGCACCTGCAGGAACCCGCGGATGCGGGCCGCGAGCACCTCGGAGTCGGTGGCGAGGAACTGCCCGGCCGAACGGTGCGCGTACTCCGACATCCAGACCGCGGCGCCGTGGCGGGCCGCGAGCCAGGGCGCGAGGCCCATGTGATCGGGGTGGTCGTGCGTGACGAAGATCCGGCGTAGCGGCCGACCGCCGAGCGTGCGCTCCTCGAGGCGCAGCCAGGCCTCGCGGCACACGTCCTCGGCCATGCCGGTGTCCACCAGCATCCAGCCGTCGCCGTCCTCGAGCAGCCACACGTTGATGTGGGCGAGCTCCATCGGCAGCGGGATGCGCAGCCAGAGCAGGCCCTCGGCCAGCGGCCGGGATTCGCCCGGTTCCGGCGGCTCCAGCGGCAAATACGTGAGCTCGTGCGCCGGCGGCGGATAGCGCTCGCCCTCGCGGGTGATCGTTCCACCGCGCCCGGTCATCGCGATGGCCCCCGCGAGGTTGCTGGCCCGCGGGATCGCCGCAGTCCGGCGGCGAGTCCGAGCGCCGCGAGCGCGAGCACGGGCGCGTTGCCGAGTCGCACGTAGGGCGTGAGGCCGACGCGCGGCTCGACGGTTCCCGTGAGCACGCCCGGACGGAACTGCGGCAGCGCTCCCTCGAGCGCGCCGTCGTGCGCGATCAGCGCCGTCACGCCGTCGTTGGTGGCGCGCAGCATCGGCCGCCCGGTCTCGAGCGAGCGCATCCGGCTGATATCGAGGTGCTGGTGGGGCGCGGTCGAGTCACCGAACCACGCGTCGTTGGTGACGTTGACGAGCAGCGTCGAGCGGCGCGCCAGCGAGAGCTGCTCCGAGGCATAGGCGTCCTCGTAGCAGATGGTCGGAGCGAGCGTCTCGCCGCCGGCCTCGAGCGGCGCCTGCTCGCGGGCACCGGGCACGAAGTCCGAGTACGGCAGGTTCATGAGCCGCAGCCAATCGCGTACGGCCGCAGGCACCGGGAAGAACTCCCCGAAGGGCACGAGCCGCCGCTTGTCGTACCACTGCTCCGTCGCGCCGAGCGCGACCATCGAGTTGTGGAAGGCACCGGTGGCGCGATCACGCCGCAGCAGGCCCATGACGACGTCGGATCCCTGCGCACGGGCCGTCGCCCGCAGGCTCTCGAGGTAGTCACGGAGGTCGCTTTCGAGCGCCGGCAGCGCAGCCTCCGGCCAGACGATGATGTCGGCGCCGAGGTGAGGGATCGTCAGCTCCGCATAGAGATCGAGCGTGCGCTCGCGCTGGCCCCGCTCCCACTTCATGGACTGCGGCACCGCGCCCTGCACCAGCGCCACCGAGACGCGCGTGCCGCGGGCCTCGGTCCACTCGATCCGCCCGAGCGCCGCGCCGGCGATTCCGACGACCGCGATCGCCAGCGCCGCCGCGATTCGCGCGCCGCGACCCCCGAGCAGCAGCGCGACCAGGGCACCCGCGACCAGCGCCACCGCGAGGCTCGTGCCGTAAACGCCCACGAGCGGTGCGAAGCCCGCAAGCGGCGTGTCGAGCTGCGTGTAGCCGAGCGCGAGCCACGGGAAGCCGCTCAGGAACCAGCCGCGGAACCACTCGACGAGCACCCAGCCGGCGGGCAGCAGCAGCAACCATCGACGCACGCCTGCCGGTGCGCCCCAGCGCGCCACGACCCACCCGAGTGCGGCCGTGTAGCTGCCCATGATCGCGACCAGCCCGAGCATGAGGACGGCCGCGATCCACAGCGGCGCCCCGCCGACGAGGTGGATGCTGTGGTAGAGCCAGTAGGTGCCGGCGAGGAACGTGCCGCCGGTGAACAGGAAGCCGCGCCACGCGGCGCTGCGTGGCGTCGCGCCCTGCCAGAGCACGAACAGCACCGCCGGGCAGAGAAATGCGAGCGGCACGAGCGAGGCCGGCGCGAATGCGAGCGCGAGCGCGGCCCCCACGGGCGCCGCCAGCCACTGCCCGCGCCGGGCGAGGAAGTCCGATAGCGGCTGCATCACGGGACGGCCGTGCCCGGCGCCCGACGCGCCTGCCGCGAACGTCCTCAACCGGCCCCGGGCGACTTGAGCTCGATCTCGCCCGGCGTGGTCACGCGCAGGGTCTCGATGCGGCGCCGGTCGGCGCGCTGGACCTTGAGCTCGAGGCCGCCGATCTCGATCGCCTCGCCGCGGCGGGGCATGCGGCCGAGCTCGTGCAGCACCAGACCGCCGATGGTGTCGAATTCCTCGTCCGAGAAGCGCGTGCCGAAGGTCTCGTTGAACTCGTCGATGCGCGTCAGCGCGGGCACGCTGAAGCTGCGCTCGCCCTCGCGCCGGATGCCCTCGCCCTCGTCGACGTCGTACTCGTCGCCGATGTCGCCCACGATCTGCTCGAGCACGTCCTCGATGGTCAGCAGGCCCGACACGCCGCCGTACTCGTCCACCACGATCGCCATGTGGTTGTGGCTGATCCGGAATTCCTTGAGCAGCACGTTGAGCCGCTTGCTCTCGGGGATGAACACCGCCGGGCGCAGGCACTCGCGGATGTCGAACTGCGCGCCCTCGTCCTGCGCGAAGTAGCGCAGCAGGTCCTTCGCGAGCAGGATGCCCGCGACCTCGTCGCGGTCCTCGCCCACCACCGGGAAGCGCGAGTGGCCGGACTCGATGACGACGGGCAGGATCTTCTCGGGCGAATCGTCGCGCTGCACCACGACCATCTGCGAGCGCGGCACCATCACGTCGCGGACCTGGATCTCCGAGACCTGCAGCACGCCCTCGAGCATCGCGAGCACGTCGGTGTCGATGAGGCCGCGCTCACGCGCGTCCTCCAGCACGCCGGTCAGCTGCTCGAGGTCTCGTGGCTCGCCCGTCAGCGATTCCACCATGCGCCGCAGCCAGCTGCCCGGCGGCGCGGATCGATCTTCACTCATGTGTCGTGCAGGATGACCGGTCGATAGGGATTCTGATACCCGAAACCGCGCAGGATTTCCACCTCGAGGCCTTCCATGGCCTGCGCCTGCCGCGGCGTCTCGTGGTCGAAGCCGTGCAGGTGCAGGAGCCCGTGCACGACCATGTGGGCCCAGTGCGCCGCCGGCGGCTTGCGCTGCGCGCGGGCCTCGGCGGCCACGACGGTGGCGCAGATCGCGAGGTCGCCGATTGAGCCGGCGAGCGCCCGCTCGGTCGCGGAGGCGGGAAAAGAGAGCACGTTGGTCGGCGTGTCCTTGCCGCGATATTCGCGGTTCAGGCGCCGGCTCGCGCTTGCCCCCACGACGCGGATGCAGACCGTGGGCGTCGCCGGGTCGTGCCCCGCGCGTCCCGCGGGCTGGGCACGCCGGGTGGGCCCGCCGCGCGCCAGCGCCGCGCCATGCGCGGCCGACGCCCAGCGGCGCACGGCCGCGGCGGCGGGCACCCACGGCCGGCGGGCCGCGAACTGCGTCTCGACGCGCAGGCGTGCGCGCTGCGGCGTCGCGCTCATGCCTCGGGCCCCGGATCGGGCGATTCGCGCTCGTAGGCCTGCACGATCCGCTGCACCAGCGGGTGGCGCACCACGTCGTGCGCGTTGAAGAACGTGAACGCCACGCCCTCGACGCCGCGCAGCACGGCGATCGCGTGGCGCAGACCCGAGCGCTGCTGGCGCGGCAGGTCCACCTGCGTGATGTCGCCCGTGACCACGGCTTTCGAGCCGAATCCGAGGCGCGTCAGGAACATTTTCATCTGCTCGACAGTGGTGTTCTGCGCCTCGTCGAGGATGATGAACGAGTCGTTGAGCGAGCGGCCGCGCATGAAGGCGAGCGGCGCCACCTCGATGACCTGCCGCTCGACGTTCCGCGCGACGCGGTCGAAGCCCATCATCTCGTAGAGCGCGTCGTACATCGGTCGCAGGTACGGGTCCACCTTCTGTGCGAGGTCGCCGGGCAGGAAGCCGAGCCGCTCGCCCGCCTCCACCGCCGGCCGCACCAGCACGATGCGCCGCACCGAGCCCGAGTGCAGCGCCTCCACGGCGCTCGCCACCGCGAGGTAGGTCTTGCCCGTGCCCGCCGGACCAATGCCGAAGGTGAGGTCGCTGGCACGGATGTTGTCGAGGTACTGGCGCTGGTTGGGCCCGCGGCCCCGGATGCCGCCGCGCTGGGTCTGGACGATCACCTCCGCTCCGCCGCCCGGCCCCGCCGCAGGCGCGTCCGCCTCGCCCGCGACCGGGAAGCCGAGTTCCTGGATGCACAGGTGCACGCGCGCCGGCGACATCGCCTCGCTCGCCGACAGCTCGAACATGCGCGCGAGCACGGCGTGCGCGTTGTCCACGACAGCTGCCGGCCCGAGCACCTGCAGGTGGTGGCCGCGGCGGCGCACCTCCACGCCGAGGCGCTCCTCGACGTGTCGCAGGTTCTGCTCCATGGGCCCCGCGAAGTTGCCGAGCCGCGCGTTGTCGGCGGCTTCGAGCGACAGTTCGCGCACGGCGACCTGCGCGGTCACGCGATGCTCCGCTCGGGGCTCGCGAGCCGGCCGCGCAGCGAGTTGGCGAGCGCGTCGGTGACCCGCAGATCTGCAAATCGGCCGATCAGCGAGGCCGGGCCATCGAAATTCACCCAGCGGTTGTTCTCCGTGCGGCCGGCGAGCTGCCGCGCATCCTTCTTCGATGGCCGCTCGACCAGCACGCGCTGCACGGAGCCCACCATGCCGCGGCTGATCGAAAGCGAATGAGCGTCGATGTGCGCCTGCAGTCGCTCGAGGCGCGCCTGCTTCACCGCGTGCGGCACGTCGTCCGGCACCGAGGCCGCGGGCGTGCCCGGCCGGCGGCTGTAGAGGAAGCTGAAGCTCTGGTCGAAGCCGATCTCCTCGATCAGGGCCATGGTGGCCTCGAAGTCGCGCTCGCTCTCGCCGGGAAAGCCCACGATGAAGTCGGAGGACACGCTGATATCTGGACGCACCTCGCGCAGCCGGCGGATCTTCTGCTTGTACTCGAGCACCGTGTGGCCGCGCTTCATGAGCGCGAGGACGCGGTCGGAGCCGCTCTGCACGGGCAGGTGCAGGTGGTTGGCGAGTTGCGGCACGTCGCGGTACGCCTCGATCAGGCTGTCGCGGAACTCGACCGGGTGCGAGGTCGTGAAGCGGACGCGCTCGATGCCGGGCACCCCGGCCACGAAATAGATGAGCGCGGCGAGGTCGGCCGTGCCGCCGCCCTCGAGTGGTCCGCGATAGGCGTTCACGTTCTGCCCGAGCAGCGTGATCTCGGCCACCCCCTGCGCGGCGAGCGCGCGGATTTCCTCCAGCACCGGCGCGACGGGTCGGCTCACCTCCTCGCCGCGCGTGTAGGGCACGACGCAGAAGCTGCAGTACTTGCTGCAGCCCTCCATGATCGACACGAACGCCGTGGCACCCGACGCTCGCGGCTCGGGCAGGCGGTCGAACTTCTCGATCTCGGGGAAGCTCACGTCCACCACCGCGCGGCCGTCCGAGCGCAGCTGCTCGAGCATCGCCGGCAACCGGTGCAGCGTCTGCGGCCCGAACACGAGGTCCACGAAGGGCGCGCGCTCGGTGATGCCCTCGCCCTCCTGGCTGGCCACGCAGCCGCCCACGCCGATGATCACGCCGGGCCGCGCCAGCTTGAGCAGGCGCCACTTCCCGAGCAGCGAGAACACCTTCTCCTGCGCCTTCTCGCGCACCGAGCAGGTGTTGAGCAGCAGCAGGTCCGCGTTACCCGGGTCGTCCGTGGGCTCGTACCCGCCGGCCGAGCGCAGCACGTCCGCCATGCGGGCGGAGTCGTACTCGTTCATCTGGCAGCCGTGGGTCTTAAGGTAGACGCGGGGCATGGTGATCGGGGCGGGACCGGGGCGCTATCGTAGCGGCTCCGCCGGGTTTTTGCCGGGGCCGCGACAGCCACCACCGTCGCGGAGTAATCTGCCGCGCGAGCCCGCCGGCACACGAGGTGAAGCATGAAACTGCGCGTCAACGGCACTGATCACGAGGTGGCCGCCCCCGCCGACATGCCGCTGCTGTGGGTGCTGCGCGACCTGATGGGGCTGACGGGCACCAAGTACGGCTGCGGCATCGCCCAGTGCGGCGCCTGCCTGGTGCACGTGGACGGCCGGCCCCGCAAGTCCTGCATGACCACGGCGGGCTTTGCCGAGGGCAAGTCGGTCACCACCGTCGAGGGCCTGTCGAAAGACGGCGCTCACCCGGTACAGCGGGCCTGGGCCGAGCTCGACGTCGTGCAGTGCGGCTACTGCCAGTCCGGCCAGATCATGGCAGCGGCGGCCCTGATCGCCGCCAACCCGCGTCCCACGGACGCCGACATCGACACCGCGCTCGAGGGCCAGATCTGCCGCTGCGGCACCTATCCGCGCATCCGGGCTGCCGTGCATCGCGCGGCGGAACTGAGCCGGGAGGCGCAGTCGTGAGCGCCCCGGCCAGCCCGGCACGCCGCGAGTTCCTGCGCAAGGCCGCGCTCTCCGCCGCGGGCCTCGTGATCGCCTTCCACGTCCCCGGCGGACGGCGCGCGGCGCGTGCCGCCGAGGCGGCCGCAGCCGCCGCGCTGCCGCCCGCCAATGCCTTCCTGCGCATTGGCACCGACGACACCGTGACCGTGCTGCTCGCGCACTCCGAGATGGGCCAGGGCATCTGGACCTCGCTGCCGATGCTGATCGCGGAGGAACTCGACGCCGACTGGTCGAAGGTCCGGGTCGAGCACGCGCCGGCGGCGCCGGCCTATGCGCACACGGCGTGGGGCATCCAGGCGACGGGCGGCTCGAGCACCACGCCGTCTGAGTTCGACCGTTACCGGCAGGTCGGTGCGCTGGCGCGGGCGCTGCTGGTACTGACCGCGGCGCAGCGCCTCGGCGTCGCGCCCTCGGACTGCCGCACCGAGAGCGGGGCGGTCGTGGTGGGCGACCGTCGCCTGCGCTTCGGCGAGCTCGCGGCGGAGGCCGCCGCGCTGCCGGCGCCCACCACGGTGACGCTGAAGGACCCGAAGGACTGGACGATCATCGGCCGGCCGACGCGACGCCTCGACACGCCGGAGAAGGTCGACGGCAGCGCCATTTTCGGGCTCGACGTGCGCTTCGAGGGGCTGCTCACCGCGGTGGTGGCGCGCAGCCCCACCTTCGGCGGTCGCATGAAGTCGTTCGACGACACCGCGGCCCGGGCCGTGCCTGGCGTGCGCAAGGTGGTGTCGGTGCCGAGCGGCGTGGCCGTGGTCGCCGATCATTTCTGGGCGGCCCAGGCCGGCCGCGAGGCGCTCGAGGTCGAGTGGGAGGCGGGTCCCGACGCGCCCCTCGACAGCGCGGCGCTGCTCACCGAGTTCCGCCGGCTCGCCGACCAGCCTGGCCGCATCGCGGCGAGCGCAGGCGATGCACCCGCAGCGATTGCGGCTGCAAAGCGCAGCATCGCCGCCGACTACGTCGTGCCCTACCTCGCGCACGCGCCGATGGAGCCGCTCAGCTGTACCGTGCGTCTCGGGCCCGGGAGCTGCGAGATCTGGACCGGCACGCAGTTCCAGACGTTCGACCAGCTGGCTGCGGCGCGCATCGCGGGGCTCAAGCCTGAGCAGGTGACGCTGCACACGACCTTCCTCGGCGGAGGCTTCGGCCGCCGCGCAACCCCGAGCTCGGACTTCGTGAGCGAGGCCGTGCACGTGGCGAAGGCGGCGGGCGCGCCGGTCAAGACCGTGTGGACGCGCGAGGACGACGTGCGCGGCGGCTATTACCGGCCCATGTACCTGCATAGGGTCCGCGTCGCGCAGGGCGACGACGGGCTGCCGACGGCGTGGGACCACGTGATCGTCGGCCAATCCATCCTCACCGGCACGCCCTTCGCATCGGAGCTCGGTCCCAGCGGCGTCGATCCGTCCTCGGTCGAGGGTACGTCGGACTCGCCGTATCTCAAGGACGTGCCGAACCACCGCGTGCAGTTGCACGACTATCACTGCGCGATTCCCGTGCTGTGGTGGCGTTCGGTGGGCCACAGCCACACAGCCTACGTGATGGAAACGATGGTGGACGAACTCGCGCGGGCCGCGGGCATCGATGCGGTCGAGTATCGCCGCCGGCTGCTCGCCGGCCACCCGCGCCACCTCGGCGTACTGGAACTGGCCGCGCAGAAGTCGGGCTGGGGCGGGCCGCTGCCCGCTGGGCGCGCGCGCGGCATCGCCGTGCACGAGTCCTTCGGCAGCTACGTGGCGCAGGTCGCGGAGGTCTCGCTCGAGGCCGGCCGCATCCGCGTGCATCGCGTGACCTGCGCGATCGATTGCGGCATCGCGGTCAACCCGCTGACGATTGCGGCGCAGATGGAATCAGGCATCGCCTTCGGGCTCGGCGCGGCGCTGCACGGCGCGATCACCTTCAAGGATGGCCGCGTACAGCAGTCGAACTTCGACGACTACCCGGTGCTACGACTGCCGGAGATGCCCGCCGTCGACGTGCACATCGTGCCGAGCACGGAGCGGCCGGGCGGCGTCGGCGAGCCGGGCACCCCGCCCATCGCACCGGCCGTCGCCAACGCCCTCGCCGCACTGACCGGCAAGCCGCTGCATGAACTGCCGCTCCGGCCCGCCTGACGGCGCCGGCGCCGCGCTCGGCGGCCAGCGCGCGGTGGTGGTCGAGGCGGCGCGCAACCTGCGCGCTGCGGGCCGCGCGTTCGCCCTGGCGATCGTCGTGGAAGCCGAAGGTTCGACCTATCGCAAGCCGGGTGCGCTCGCGCTCGTGGCCGAGGGCGGCTTCCGCGTCGGGGTGATTTCGGGCGGTTGCCTCGAGCCGGCGCTCGACGACCTCGGCCGCGCAGCCCTGGCTGCTGCCGCGCCTCGGGACGCGGTGTTCGACACGCGCAGCGACGACGATCTCGTGTTCGGCTCCGGTTCCGGCTGCCGCGGCCGCATGCGCGTGCTGGCGCTGCCCGTGGCGCCGGGGCAGCCCTGCGCCGCACTGGAGGCGATCATCGCGGGCTTCGATGCCCGCCGGCAGGCGAGGCTCGACCTGGCGGCGCTGGCGCCGGCGCTGTTCGACGCCGGACACGTGTCCATCCGGCCGCCACCGCTGGTGCTGCTGCTCGGCGCCGGACCGGAGGCGCCGCCGCTGCTGCGCATCGCGCGGACGCTCGGCTGGTTCGCGTGGGTCGCCGATCACCGCGACGGGCTGCTCGAGTCCACTCGCCTCGGCGAGGCCGACCGGCTCGTGCACGGGCGGCCGGCCGCGGTGCTCGCGGAACTCGCCGGCGAGCCGCTCGATGCCGCCGTCGTGATGACCCACCTCGCCGAGCACGACCTCGAGGCGCTGCGGCTGCTGGCGGTGCGCGAAGCGGACTACGAGGTGGATTACGTGGGCCTGCTCGGACCCTCCGCGCGGCGCGACGAGTTGCTGGCACGGCTCACCGAGGCGGAGCGCTCGGCGCTGGCCGGGCGCCTGCACGCGCCCGTGGGGCTGCCGCTCGGCGGCGAGGGTCCCGAGGCCATCGCGCTCGCGATCGCCGCGGACCTGCTGCAGGCATTCAGCGGCCCGGGGCGTCCTCGCGCTCGATGACCTCGGCCGCACCGTCGTTCAGGGCCCGGGTTTCGCGCTGCGGACGGGTCAGCGGCGCGGGCTCCGGCGTCGTGAGATTGCCGCGCAGCAGCGCGTGCCCGGCTGAGATGCCGCCGACGACCTGCAGCTCGAGGCGCTCCAGGTCGCGCCGACGCACGTCCGCCATCGTCTCGGCGACGTCCGCGGCCTCGAAGCCGAGGCCCTTCAGCACCTGCTCGCCGAAGCTCATCGCAGACTCGAAGGTCTCGCGCAGCTGGTAGTCGACTCCCGCGGCGATGAGCCGCAGCGTGTGACCGCGGTCGAACGACCGCACGTACAACTTGGCGAGCGGAAACTCGTGCTTCGCGATGGCGACGATCCGGTCCACCGCCTCGGGCGCGTCGGCGCAGACGAGGATCGCGTCGGCGACCGCGGCCCCCGATGCGCGCAGCACATCGAGCCGCGAGCCGTCGCCGTAGTAGACCTTGAAGCCGAAGTTGCCGGCCGCGCGGATCATGTCCACGTCGGAGTCGATGATCGACACGTCCACGCCGCGCATCAGCAGCGGCTGGCTCACGACCTGCCCGAACCGGCCGAAACCGATGATGAGCACGCGACCGCTGAGGCAGGGCGGCTCGTCGATGCCGTCGAGTGACGCTGCCGGCTTCGGCATCAGCCGCTCGAGCAGCAGCACGACGATCGGGGTGAGCGCCATCGAAAGGACGACGATCGCAGACATCACCGCGGCCGCGCGGGCATCGAATACCCCGGCCGCCAGCGCCGCGGCGTACAGCACGAACGCGAACTCCCCGCCCTGCGCGAACAGCGCGGCACGCTGCACCGACTCGCGGTGATCGGCGCGGAACGCGCGCGCCACGCCGTAGATGGCGAGCGCCTTGACGACCATGAACGCCGCGACACCGGCGGCGACAAGCACCCACTCGGCGGCGACGACGCCGAGGTCGAGCGACATGCCGACCGACAGGAAGAACAGCCCGAGCAGGATGCCGCGAAACGGCTCGATGTCCGCCTCGAGCTGGTGGCGGAACGTCGATTCCGACAGCAGCACGCCGGCGAGGAAGGCGCCCATGGCCATCGACAGGCCGCCCCACTGCATGAACAGTGCGGCGCCCAGCACGACGAGCAGCGCGGCCGCGGTCATCACGTCGCGGCCGCCGAGTGCGGCGACGATCCGGAACATGGGATTCAGGGCCCAGCGTCCGGCCGCCACCAGCGCGCCGACGGCGGCGAGCGCGACCAGCACGGACATCCACGCCGGTCGCGCAGCCTCCTCGCCCGTGCCCTGCGCGAGTGAGAACAGGGCGATCAGCGCCAGCAGCGGGATGATCGTCAGGTCCTCGAGCAGCAGGATCGACACCGCACGCTGGCCGGCAGGCGTCGCGGTTTCCCCCTGTTCGTCCAGCATCTTCATGATCACCGCGGTGGACGAAAGCACGAAGCCCATCGCACCGATCACGGCGACCGCCGGCGGCCAGCCGAAGGCCAAGCCGACCGCGGACAGCAGCGCGCCGCACACCAGCACCTGCGCGACCCCGAGGCCGAAGATCTCCCGGCGCAGCGCCCACAGTTTGCCGGGCCGCATCTCGAGCCCGATCAGGAACAGGAACAGCACCACGCCGAGCTCGGCGACGTGCAGGATCGCCTGCGGGTCACGGAACAGCGCGAGCCCGAACGGCCCGATCAGGAGTCCGGCGCACAGGTAGCCGAGCACGGCGCCGAGGCCGAGCTTGCGGAACAGCGGCACGGCGATGACCGCGGCGGCGAGGAGCGCGACAGCGTGGCCGAGGTCGAGGGCGGCGGATTCCGTGGCCACTGGCGTCTCCAGTGTCGGGCGGCGGCCCGACGGGCAGGCAAGCTTAGCCCAGGCGCGAGTCGTCGCAGCTGTATCGGCTCGTCGAGCAGCACAGTCCGGCGTTGCGCGAGCTGCGCGTCTAGAAGCTCGCGGGCTCACGCGGTGCGGCGCGCTGCCCGCGCGGGGCTCAGCGGCCGGCGGCCGGCCCGGTCAGGCGGTCGCGACGCCGAACGGGCCGGGCGAGAGCCGCCGGCGGCGGGGTCGGGCTCGACATCGGCCCGACACGCCAATAGGCTCAGCCGGAACCGTCCCCGATGCGCGCAACCTGCCGCCGCCGGGCACCCGCTACGCCGCGGTCCACTTCGGCCGCCGGATGTTCCCGATGGTCGTACAGTCGAATGGCGAACTTGTCGCCAAGGCGCGCCGGATCGTGGAGCATCTCGGCGGGCAGGTGAGGCCCAGGACAGTTACGCGGCGGATGCTCGGCATCGCGGCGGCGGCGCAGTCTCCCGAGGACATCGCCGAGGGCTGCGGCCGCAGGTGCCTTCGTGCACGATTTCAATGCACCGTCTCAGGAGGATGCTCGTGTCGAACCGTGACCTGCTGCGACGGGTGCTCGGGCGGGCGGCCGTGATCGCCGTCGCCGCCCTGCTGCTGCCGGGTTGCGCATCGCAACCGCCGCTCGAGAAGTGGCACACCGTCCGGCTCGAGCAGGAGTATCGCGCCTCGGATGCGAGGACGGTCCGCACGTTTGACGAGTACCTGCAGCTCGAGGACCGCCTGTTCGCCGAGCTCGACGCGAAAGTCTACGACCGTGTCGCCACCGGGCCTGCCGACGCCCTGCTGCGGTATACGCGCGGCAGTGCAAGCGACCCGCAGGTCCGCACTCCCAACTGGAACCGCACGTTCGAGCTGCCCGTGTCGAACCCGGTGGGGGGCGTGCTGCTGCTGCACGGCATGTCCGACTCGCCGTACAGCCTGCGGGCCCTCGGCGAGACGCTGCAGGCGCGCGGCTACTGGGTGATCGGTCTGCGCCTGCCGGGCCACGGCACCGCGCCATCGGGACTGCTGCACGGACGCTGGGAGGACATGGCCGGGGCCCTGCGCCTGGCGGCGGCGCGGCTCGCGACGCAGGCGGGCGGCAAGCCGCTGCACATGATCGGTTACTCGACCGGTGCGCCGCTCGCGCTCGACTTCACGCTCGACGCGTTGGAGGGCAAGGCCTCGCCGGTGCCGGCCAGCCTCGTGCTCGTCTCGCCGGCGATCGGGATCCACCGTGCGGCCGCCCTGGCGCCGTGGAAGCGGCGCACCGGGTCGGTGCCGGGCCTCGGCCGTCTCACGTGGCTCAATGTCGAACCCGAGTTCGATCCGTACAAGTACAACTCGTTCGCGACCAACGCCGGCGAGCAGGTGCACCGGCTGACGCGGTCGGTCGCACGTCGCCTGGAGCAACTTTCGCGCTCGGGTCGCACGGGCGCGCTGCCGCCCATCCTGGTGTTCAAGTCGAACGCCGATTCGACGGTCGAGACGCGCGCGGTGGCGGACCGGCTGCTCAGCCTGCTCGACCCCGGCAGGCACGAGCTCGTGCTTTTCGACGTCAATCGACAGGCCGCCAAGTCGCTGCTGCTCGTGACCGACCGTCGTGCACTCGACCTGCAGGTGGTAGGCGACGGGCGGCTGCCGTTCACCGTTACGCTCGTGACGAACGTCAGCGACGGCACCGCTGCAGTCGAGTCGCGGCGCCAGGCACCCATGTCCTCGATCGCCTCCGCCACGGAAGACCTGCACGCGTCCTGGCCGTCCGGCGTGATATCGCTCTCGCACGTCGCCTTGCCGATCCCGCCGGACGATCCGCTGTACGGACTGCGGCCGCCCGGCAACCAGGACGTCCTGTTCCTCGGGCAGATGGCTGTGCAGGGCGAACGCGGTACCCTGCTGCTGTCCAGCGACTGGCTGCTGCGGCTGAGGCACAACCCGTTCTACGACTACCTCGAACGCCGCACGCTCGACTGGATCGCTACTGCAGGCACCGGCAGCCAGCGGCAGGCAGCGTCCTCGGCGCCGGGACCCGGCACCGAGTCAGGTCACTGACCGGCAACGATCATTGGACCGGGCGTGGCGGTCTGCAGCCTATGATCAGCGAGCGACGAGGCCGAGCACGGCTCGCGGCCATGCTCGACGGGTCGCTTCGCATCAGAACGGGATGTCGTCGTCGAACTCGTCGCGCGCCGGGGCAGCCGAGCCGCGCTCGGTCGCCGGCGCGGGCCGCGGCTCGGCGCGGGATTCCGTGCCCATGCCGCCGCCGGCGCCGCCACGACCTCCGAGCATCTGCATCTCGTTGGCGATGATCTCGGTGGTGTAGCGGTCGCGACCTTCCTTGTCCTGCCACTTGCGGGTGCGCAGGCGGCCCTCGACATACACCTGCGAGCCCTTGCGCAGGTACTCGGCCGCGATCTCGGCGAGGCGGTCGTACATCACGATGTTGTGCCACTCGGTCTGCTCTTTCTGCTCGCCGGTCTGCTTGTCCTTCCAGGCCTCGGAGGTGGCGATGCTGAAATTCGTGACGGCCTTGCCGCTCGGCATGTAGCGCGTCTCCGGGTCCTTGCCGAGGTTGCCGACCAGGATGACTTTGTTGATTCCGCGTGCCATGGCACCTACCCGCGTATTGGTTGACGAGATCTTAAGGCACCGGGTCCCCCCGGCGTGAATCCGTGAATCAGGCGTGTTCCGCCGTTTTTGCAGTTTCCGTCGTGCCGCTCGCGGCGGCGAGCGCCCACAGCGCCGCCACGGCGGCCGCCCCCCAGAACACGCCGGGCAGCCCGTAGCGACCGAGCAGCAACCCACCGAGCGATCCGCCGGCGAAGGCGCCCAGGAACTGCGCGGTGGCGAAGATTCCGAGCGCCGCGCCGCGCTCGGTGCCGGGGGCCGCGAGCGTGAGCAGGGCGGGCAGGCGCGCCTCGAGGTAGTTGAAGGCCGCGAAGAACAGCGTGAGTGCCGCCATCACGACCCAGAAATGCCCGTGCGCTCCCCCGAGCATGGCCTGCGACACGGCTGCGAGCAGGATCGCGAGCACCAGCAGCAGCGGCCCGCGCCGGGTGCGCTCCGTCGCGAGCACCAACGGCACCATGCCGGCGACCGAGGCCACGAACACCGCGAGGTAGACCTTCCAGTGCCCGGCGGAGGCGAGCCCGAGATCGTCCACCAGCACCGAGGGCACGGCGAGGAAGGTGGCCGTGATCATGAAGTGCATCGCGAACATGCCGACGTGCAGGCGCAGCAGCGCGGGCCGCACGGTGAGCTCGTAGAGCCGCGACAGCGGGGGCGCGTCCGAGCCGCTGCGGGCGGGCTCGGCCGGCACGGCGAACACGATCAGCGCGATGCCCGCGAGCGCCATGAGCAGCATGGCGATGAAGATCCCGGGCACGCCGACGGTCGCATCGAGCACCGGTGCGAACACCAGCGAGAGCACGAACGACAGCCCGATGCTGATGCCGATGAGCGCCATCGAGCGCGTGCGCACCTCGGGACGCGTCAGGTCCGCCAGCAGGGCCGTGACCGCGGCCGACACGGCGCCCGCGCCCTGCAGCGCCCGGGCCGCAGTGAGCGCCGCCAGCGACTCCGCCATCGCGCCGAGCAGCGAGCCGGCGGCAAAGAGCACGAGCCCCGCGATGATCAGGGGCTTGCGGCCGTACCGGTCGGACCAGCGCCCGAACGGGATCTGCAGCAACGCCTGCGTGAGCCCGTAGGCGCCCATCGCGAGGCCGAGCAGCTCGGGCGAATAGTCCGCCATGCCGTGCGCATACAGCGCCAGCACGGGCAGCATCAGGAACAGCCCGAACATGCGTGACGCATAGATCGCCGCGAGCGCGCCGACGGACCGGCGCTCCAGCGGCGAGAGCGCCGGCCGGGGTGTGGAGTCTCTGGTTCGGATTGGCTTTGCCTCGAAAGCTGGCCCTATATTAGCAGGCTGACCGCCACCCGCCCGAGGCCGCTTTCCCCACATGGATCTCATCCGAATCCGCGGCGCACGCACCCACAACCTCAAGGGCATCGACCTCGACCTGCCCCGCAACCGGCTGATCGTCTTCACCGGCCTGTCGGGCTCGGGCAAGTCCTCGCTGGCCTTCGACACGATCTACGCCGAGGGGCAGCGCCGCTACGTCGAATCCCTCTCGGCCTACGCCCGCCAGTTCCTCTCCGTCATGGAGAAGCCGGATGTGGACCACATCGAGGGCCTCTCCCCCGCGATCGCCATCGAGCAGAAGGCGACCTCGCACAACCCCCGCTCCACGGTCGGCACCGTCACGGAGATCTACGACTACCTGCGCGTGCTCTTTGCGCGCGCCGGCGTGCCGCGCTGCCCGGAGCACGGCGAGGAGCTGGCCGCCCAGACCGTGAGCCAGATGGTGGACCAGGTGCTCGAGCTGCCGGAGGGCACGGCCGTGCTGCTGCTGGCCCCGGTGGTGCAGGACCGCAAGGGCGAGCACGCCGAAGCGCTGGAGCACCTCAAGGCGCAGGGCTTCGTACGCGCCTACGTGGACGGGCGGCTCGTCGAGCTCGACGCTCCGCCCAAGCTCGAACCGCGGCGCCGGCACTCGGTGGACGCGGTGGTGGACCGACTGCGCGTACGCCCCGACGCCGCACAGCGGCTCGCCGAGTCGTTCGAGACGGCGCTCGCGCTGTCGCAGGGTGTGGCACGCGTCGTGCTGCAGGACGAGCCCGTGCGCCCGCCGCTGGTGTTCTCGAGCCGCTACGCCTGCACGAGCTGCGGCTACAGCCTCGCGCGGCTCGAGCCGCGCCTGTTCTCGTTCAACAATCCGACCGGCGCCTGCGGCAGCTGCGGCGGGCTCGGGGTGCAGGAGTACTTCGACCCGGCGCGCGTGGTGTTGAATCCCGCGCTGTCGCTCGCGGGCGGCGCGGTGCGGGGCTGGGACCGGCGCAACGCGCACTACTTCCAACTAATCCAGGCGCTGGCCCGGCACTGCCGCTTCGACATCGAGACGTCGTGGAGCGACCTGCCCGAGGCGGTCCGGCACGTGCTGCTGTGGGGCAGCGGCGAGGAGAGCGTCGAGTTCCGCTACTTCGACGCGCGCGGCGGCAGCACTCGTCGCAGCCACCCGTGGGAGGGCATCCTGCCCAACCTCGAGCGGCGCTACCGCGAGACCGAGTCCTCTACGGTGCGCGAGGAACTCGCGAGGTACCGCGGCATCCGCAGCTGCGCCGACTGCGGCGGCAGCCGGCTCAACCTCGCCGCACGCCACGTGTTCGTCGGCGGACGCACGCTGCCGCAGCTCGTCGAGCTGCCGATCGCCGAGACCCAGCGGTTCTTCGGCGAGCTGCACGTCGAGGGCTGGCGCGGTGAAGTTGCCGGCCGCCTCGCGCGCGAGATCGCCGACCGCCTCACCTTCCTCGTGGACGTGGGCCTCGACTACCTGTCGCTCGACCGCGGCGCCGAGACGCTCTCGGGCGGCGAGGCGCAGCGCATCCGGCTCGCGAGCCAGATCGGCTCGGGGCTGGTGGGGGTGATGTACATCCTCGACGAGCCGTCGATCGGCCTGCACCAGCGCGACAACCAGAGACTGCTCGACACGCTGGTCCGGCTGCGCGACCTCGGCAACACGGTGATCGTGGTCGAGCACGACGAGGATGCGATCCGCCAGGCCGATCACGTCGTGGACCTCGGCCCCGGGGCCGGCGTCCACGGCGGTCGCGTGGTGGCGCAGGGCACGCCGGCCGAGGTCGAGGCGGCGCCGGACTCGCTGACCGGGCAGTACCTGAGCGGCAGGCGCAGCATCGCGCTGCCGCCGGTGCGCACGCCGGCGCAGCCCGGCCGGGCGCTGCGCGTCGTCGGAGCGAATGGCAACAACCTGCAGGACGTCACGGTGGAGTTCCCGCTCGGCCTGTTCACCTGCGTCACGGGCGTGTCCGGCTCGGGGAAGTCCACGCTGGTGGTGGACACGCTGTACGCCCACGTCGCGGCGTCGCTGCAGGACTCCGGCGGCGACTCGAAGTCGTGCCGCGAGGTCCAGGGGCTCGAGCAGATCGACCGCGTCATCGACATCGACCAGAGTCCGATCGGCCGCACGCCGCGCTCGAACCCGGCGACGTACACGGGCCTCTTCGGCCCCATCCGCGAGCTGTTCGCCGAGGTGCCCGAGGCTCGTGCGCGCGGCTACGATCCGGGCCGCTTCAGCTTCAACGTGCGCGGAGGCCGCTGCGAGGCCTGCGAGGGCGACGGCGTCATCAAGGTGGAGATGCACTTCCTGCCGGACGCCTACGTGACCTGCGACGCGTGCCGCGGCATGCGCTACAACCGCGAGACGCTCGAGGTGCGCTACAAGGGCCGCAACATCCACGAGGTCCTCGAGATGACCGTCGAGGACGCGGCGGCGTTCTTCCGCAGCGTGCCGGCGCTGCAATCGCGTCTCAACACGCTGCTCGACGTGGGTCTCTCGTACGTGCGCCTCGGCCAGAACGCGACGACGCTGTCGGGCGGCGAGGCGCAGCGCGTCAAGCTCGCACGCGAGCTCGCCAAGCGCGCGACCGGACGCACGCTCTACATCCTCGACGAGCCGACCACCGGCCTGCACTTCCACGACATCGAGCAGCTGCTCGGCGTGCTGCTGCGCCTGCGCGACGAGGGCAACACGATCGTCGTGATCGAGCACAACCTCGACGTGATCAAGTCGGCGGACTGGGTGATCGACCTCGGGCCGGAAGGTGGGGTCGGTGGCGGCCACATCGTCGCAGCCGGCACACCCGAGGCGATCGCCACCGCGGCCGGTTCGCACACGGGTCGCTATCTTGCCGGAGTGCTGGGCCGGGCGGCGCCGGGCGGCGCGGCGGCCCGCCGTCGGGCCTGAATACGGGCTCAGCCTGCCTGTTCGGGCGGCCTCACGACGCTGCGGAATCTCTGGCGGATCTCGTTGCCCTCGCGGATCTCGCGGAAGCGCCCGCTGGCCTGCGCGCCGATGACGCGGCGCCAGAAGGCCAGCGCCGGGCGGTTGCCGGCGTCCTCGAGCACTTCCCACTCGCCGTCGAAGCGGCTGAACAGCAGCATCGCCGCGTGCGCCCCCACGCCCCGCCGGCGTGCGGCGGGCGCCACGAAGAACTCGCTCATGCGGAAGTCGGCCCCGCCTCGCGGCCATGCCGGCTGGCGCGCGACCAGTGCAAAGCCAGCGCGAGTGCCGTCGGCGAGGATCACGAAGGGATGGGCGGCGGGATCGCGGAACCACCCGGCGAGGAATTCGTCGTCGCGGGACCGCCATTCGGCGGAGACCGGAAAGATGCCGGATCGCGAGGCGGACAGTTCGGACAGGTAATCGCGGTAGGCCGCGCGGATCCAGGCGCGGTCGTCGTCGGAGTCGCGTGCGTCACGGACAGTGACGGTCACGTTGGCCCTGCCTCCTGCCACCAGTGCCGGACCTCCAGTGGAGCGCCCGGCGCGATCTCAAGAGAAAACGGGCGGGTCCCTTTCGGCACCCGCCCGTCTCGTTCAGCTCAGGCGGATCGCCAGTTACTTGGCGACTTCCTGGATGGCCTCGCCGGTCGCTTCGACGGCTTCGCCGGTCGCCTGCGTCGCGTCCGAGGCAACCTCGCCAACGGCAGCGGCGGCGTCGCCAGCGGCTTCGGCGGTCGCGTCGACAGCAGCGCCCGTGGCGTCCACGGCAGCCTCGGCAGCGGCGTCAACCGCAGCGCCGGTCGCGTCGACGGCAGCCTCAGCGGCCTCGCCGGCGGCAGCGGCAGCATCGGCAGCAGCGTTCGCAGCCTCATCGGCGGCGGCAGCGGCGGCAGCGGCGGCGTCGGCCTGCACGGCCTCTTCCTTCTTCGCGCAGCCGGCCAGGATCAGGGCGGCAAGGGCGGCGGCAAGTGCGATCTTCGTGTTCATTGAGATGTACCCCAAAATCAGGTGAAAGACGGTAAGTGGACTTCGGCCAATCGGGCCGGACTTCGGGCTTTCGCCACCGGTCGCGGTGATTGCACGGGGGCCAGTGTAGGGCTCGCCGACAATATGTCAGCGCCTGGAACTGTCTCCGAATGGCGACAACCCCCCTGCTTGGGCAAGATGTCGGATTACTACCGCCTCTTTGGGGTCCGAACCATGCTCGAGGACATCGACCAGCACTTCCCCGCCCACATCCGCGAACTTTGCCGGCGCGCCGAGGCGGCGCTGCAGGCCGGGGGCTTCGACGGCCTCGTCGTGTACTCCGGGCGCCCCCGCTACGCCTTCCAGGACGACCGGCCCTACCCGTTCGCCGTAAACCCGCACTTCAAGCACTGGGCACCAGTCACCGACGCACCCGACTGCTTCGTCGCCTGGGCGCCCGGGGAGGCCCGGCCCCGGTTGTGCTTCCACCAGCCCGCCGACTACTGGCACCGGCCACCCGATCTGCCGGGTGGCGCCTGGCAGGCCGAATTCGACATCACCCTCGCGCGCGAGCCTGCGGCGGCCCGCGACTGGCTCGGGCTGCACTCCCGTCGCCATGCGTTCATCGGCGAGTGGCAGTCCGAGTTCGAACCGTGGGGATTCGCCGCCGTCAACCCGCCGGCGGTGCTGGCGCACCTGCACTACGCTCGCGCGGCCAAGACGCCGTATGAACTCGCCTGCATGCGTCGCGCGTCGGCGCTCGCGGCACGGGGCCACGTCGCGGCGCGCGAGGCCTTCCTGGCCGGCGCCTCGGAGTTCGAGGTACACCTCGCCTACTGCGCCGCGGCCGAGTCCCGCGACGACGACCTGCCCTACGGAAACATCATCGCCTTCGACGAGGGCGCGGCCGTGCTGCACTACCAGCACATGGACCGCCGGCGCGAGCGCGCGCGGCAATCCTTCCTGATCGATGCCGGCGCGCAGTTCCGCGGCTACGCGAGCGACATCACTCGCACGGTGTCGGGCGGCGACGCCGAGTTCTCGGGCCTGGTAGCCGCCATGGACACGCTGCAGCAGGGCCTGTGCGCAGGCATATGCGCCGGACGAGACTACCGCGAGGTGCACCTCGACGCCCACCGCGCCATCGGCGCCCTGCTGCACGACGCCGGCATCGTCGGCTGCGACGCCGACACCGCCGTGGCCGAGCGCGTCACGAGCGTGTTCTTCCCGCACGGCATCGGCCACCTGCTCGGCCTGCAGGTGCACGACGTCGCCGGACTCGCTGCGGATTCGTCCGGAGCGCGCGAGATCCCGCGGCCGGACGGGCACCCGTTCCTGCGGCTCACGCGCGTGCTCGAACCGGGGTTCGTGGTGACGGTGGAGCCCGGCATCTACTTCATCGACCTGCTGCTCGACGAGGCGCGGGCCGACGGGCGCGGACGCCACATCCGGTGGGAGGCCGTCGAGCGCCTGCGCCCGTTCGGGGGCATCCGCATCGAGGACGACGTGGCCTGCACCGCAGGCGCGCCGGAGAACCTGACGCGCGACGCCTTCGCCGCGCTCCGGTGAGCGACCCGCCCTGCCCCGTAACACGGGGCAGGGTCGGCGCGGGGACTCAGCCCTTCTTCAGCAAGTCCCGGATCTCGGTGAGCAGCGCGACGTCGGCCGGCGGCGCGGCCGGCGCGGCGGGCGGAGGCGGCGTCTTGAGCCGGTTGATGGCCTTGACGGCCATGAAGATGGCCGCGGCGATGATCAGGAAGTCGAACGCGGCCTGCAGGAAGGAGCCGTACTTGAGCAGCACCGGCTCGCCGGTCGGGCTGGCGCCGAGGTCGATGGCCAGATCGCTGAAATTGACCCCGCCCACGATCTTGCCGAGCAGCGGCATGACCACGTCGCCGACGAACGACGAGACGATCTTGCCGAAGGCACCGCCGATCACGACGCCGACCGCCATGTCGACGACGTTGCCCTTCATCGCGAATTCCTTGAATTCCTGCATCAGGCTCATGTCTTTGCTCCCGGATACACAGGTGGGTGGAAGGCGCGCACCCGCGCCCTCGCGCGTCGGATTCGACGATAGGTGACGAGACGGAAAAAAAGAAGCCGGGGATTACCCGGCTTCCGTGCTCGTCGTCGTGCGCGGCGGCGCGATCAGGCCGCCGCGACCTTCTTCTTGCGCGGCGCGCGCGGCTTCTTCTCGGTCGCCTCCGCACCCGCCTCGGCCGCTGGCGCGGCAGCCTTCTTCTTGCGGGCCTTCGGCTTCTTCTCGCCCTCGTCCGTGGCCTTGGCCTCGGCGGACGCGGCCTTGTCCACGAGCGCCATCAGCGCCATGTCGGCGTTGTCGCCGGCGCGGTTCGCCATGTGCAGGATTCGCGTGTATCCGCCCGGGCGCGCCTTGAAGCGCGGTCCCAGGTCGTCGAAGAGCTTGTCCACGACCTCGGCGTCGCGCAGGCGTGCGAACGCACGGCGGCGATTCGCCATGCTGTCGGTCTTGCCGAGCGTGATGAGGGGCTCGACGAAGCGGCGCAGTTCCTTGGCCTTCGGCACGGTCGTGCGGATGGCCTCGTGCCGCAGCAGCGAAGCGGCCATGTTGCGCAGCATCGCGGCGCGATGCGTCGAGTTGCGGCTCAGCTGCCGCCCGGTCAGTCCGTGTCTCATCTCTGCAGCCTCGAGAGGCGGCCGCGCGGGGGCGGGCGCCGGTCAGTGGTCGGTTCGGTGGGGGCCCGTCAGATGACGTCCCGGTCCTCGTCGCGCTTCAGGCCGGACGGCGGCCAGTTGTCGAGCCGCATGCCGAGCATCAGGCCGTGGCTCTCGAGCACTTCCTTGATCTCGGTGAGCGACTTCTTGCCGAGGTTCGGGGTGCGCAGCAGCTCGACCTCGGTCTTCTGCACGAGGTCGCCGATGTAGTGGATGTTCTCGGCCTTGAGGCAGTTCGCGCTGCGCACCGTGAGCTCGAGCTCGTCCACCGGACGCAGCAGCAGCGGGTCGAAGTGGTGCTCGCTGACCTTGCTCTTCTCCTCGTCCTGGCCCTGCAGGTCGACGAACACCGACAGCTGGTCCTTGAGGATGGAGCCGGCGCGGCGGATCGCCTCTTCGGGGTCGATCGTACCGTTGGTCTCGATGTCGATGATCAGCTTGTCGAGGTCGGTACGCTGCTCGACTCGCGCGGCCTCGACGTTGTAAGTGACCTTGCGGATCGGGCTGAACGAGGCGTCGAGCAGCAGCCGGCCGATCGGGCGCGTGGACTCCTCGAACGCGAGCCGCTGGCCAGCCGGGCGGTAGCCCCGACCGCGCTCGACCTTGAGCGTCATCACGAGTTCGCCGGCCTTGGTGAGGTTGGCGATGACGAGCTCCGGATTGAGGATCTCGACGTCGTGGTCGCTCTGGATGTCGCCGGCGCGGACCGGGCCCGGGCCCTTCTTCGACAGCCGCAACTCGGACATCTCGCGGGCGTGCAGCCGGATCGCCACCTGCTTGAGGTTGAGGAGGATCTCGACGACGTCCTCCTGCACTCCCTCGATGCTGGTGTACTCGTGGAGCACGCCCTCGATCTCGGCCTCGGTGATCGCGGAGCCGGGCATCGAGGACAGCAGCACGCGCCGCAGCGCGTTGCCCAGCGTGTGGCCGAAGCCGCGCTCGAAGGGCTCGATCACCACGCGGGCGTGGCGGGGCGCCGTCGGCGTCACCTTGACGATGCGAGGGCGGAGGAATTCGGCAATGGCTGACTGCATTGAAGCCACCCTGCGTTGGTTACTTGGAGTACAACTCGACGACGAGGCTCTCGTTGATGTCCGGCAGGATCTCCCCGCGCTCGGGCAGGGCCTTCAGGACGCCGGAGAACTTCTTCTCGTCGACTTCGACCCAGTCGGGGAACCCGACCTGGCCACGGATCTGGAGGGCCGCCTGCACGCGCGCCTGCTTCTGCGCCTTCTCGCGCAGCGTGACGACGTCGCCAGGGCCGCACTGGTAGGAAGGCACGTTCACGACCGCGCCGTTCACCGAGACGCTGCGATGGCTCACGAGCTGGCGCGCCTCGCTGCGCGTCGCGGCGAAGCCCATGCGGTAGACGACGTTGTCGAGCCGGCCCTCGAGCAGCTGCAGCAGCGTCTCGCCGGTGGCGCCCGGGCGGCTCGCGGCCTGCTGGTAGTAGCCGTGGAACTGCCGCTCGAGCACGCCGTACATGCGGCGCAGCTTCTGCTTCTCGCGCAGCTGCAGGCCGTAGCCCGAGACACGCGAGCGGCGCTCGCCCTTGATGCCGCCCGGCGGCACTTCGAGCTTGCACTTCGACTCGAGGGGCTTCACGCCGCTCTTGAGGAAGAGGTCGGTGCCCTCGCGTCGGGAGAGCTTGCACGTCGGTCCGAGATATCTGCCCATGACGAAATTCCTCGCGCGCTCAGACGCGGCGCTTCTTCGGCGGACGACAGCCGTTGTGCGGGATCGGCGTCACGTCCTCGATGCTGGTGACCTTGAGGCCCGCGGCGTTGAGCGCGCGGACGGCCGACTCGCGGCCGGGGCCCGGACCGCACACGCGGACCTCGACGTTCTTCACGCCGTACTCCTGCGCCGCGACGCCGGCCTTCTCGGCCGCGACCTGCGCGGCGAACGGCGTGCTCTTGCGCGAACCGCGGAAGCCGCAGCCCCCCGAGGTCGCCCAGGACAGCGTGTTGCCCTGCCGGTCGGTGATCGTGACGATCGTGTTGTTGAACGACGCGTGCACGTGCGCAATGGCGTCGGACACCATGCGCCGGGCGCGCTTGCGCGGCTTGCCGGCGGTCGAGGACTGCTTCTTGTCGTCAGCCATGAGAGATCAGTCTCCGTCAGTGGGCGCGGGCCGGTCAGGCCTTGCCCGGAGGTGCGTTCAGCTTCACCGCGGCCTTGCGCGGTCCCTTGCGCGTACGCGCGTTCGTGCGCGTGCGCTGGCCCCGCATGGGCAGGCCCTTGCGGTGGCGGATGCCCCGGTAGCAGCCGAGGTCCATCAGCCGCTTGATGTTCATCGACACCTCGCGGCGCAGGTCGCCCTCGACCGCGAGACGCGCGATCTGCGAGCGCAGGGCGGCGACCTCGGCCTCGGTCAGGTCCTTGACCTTGGTGTCGGGCTTCACGCCCGCGCCGTCGCAGGCCTTGCGAGCCTGGGTGCGGCCCACGCCGTAGATGGACGTGAGGCCCACCCAGACGTGCTTGTTCATCGGGATGTTGATGCCGGCAATACGGGCCATGTGAGGCTCACTCCGGGGCGCGAAAAGCCCGAAATAATAACTTAAATACCTTGCCTACTCAACGCGGATCGGGCAATCAGCCCTGCCGCTGCTTGTGGCGCTTGTCGCTGCTGCAGATCACGTAGACCACGCCGCGACGGCGCACCACCTTGCAGTTCTTGCAGATCCGCTTCACCGAGGGTCGAACTTTCATGCGTCAATCTCTCCGACGGGGGCAACGGCCGCGCTCAGCGCAGCTGCCCGGGGCGGCCATAGCCGCGCAGGTTGGCCTTCTTCATCAGGCCCTCGTACTGGTGCGACATCAGGTGCGCCTGCAGCTGGGCCATGAAGTCCATGATCACCACCACGATGATCAACAGCGAGGTGCCGCCGAAGTAGAACGGCACGCGGAACTGGGAAATGAGGATCTCCGGCAGGAGGCACACGCCGGCGACGTACAGGGCACCCCACACCGTGAGCCGCGTCAGGACCTTGTCGATGTACTCGGCCGTCTGCTGGCCCGGGCGGATGCCGGGGATGAAGGCCCCGGACTTCTTGAGGTTCTCCGCCGTCTCGCGCGAGTTGAACACGAGGGCCGTGTAAAAGAAGCAGAAGAAGATGATCAGGGTCGAGTACAGGACCATGTGCACCGGCTGGCCGACTCCGAGGCTGGCGGCGACGTTCTGCAGCCAGCCGAAATTCTCGGATGTGCCGAACCAGTTGGCGATCGTCGCCGGGAAGAGCAGCAGGCTCGAGGCGAAGATCGGCGGGATGACACCCGACATGTTGAGCTTGAACGGCAGGTGCGTCGCCGTGCCGGCGAACATCCGCCGGCCCTGCTGCCTCTTGGCGTAGTTGACCGGGATGCGCCGCTGCGCCCGCTCCACGAACACCACGAACGCGGTGACGCCCGCCACCATCAGCACCAGGATCAGGGCGAGCGCCGGATTGACCTCGCCATTGCGCACGAGCTCGAGCGTGCCGCCGATCGCGGCGGGCAGGCCGGCGATGATTCCGGCGAGGATGATCATCGAGATGCCGTTGCCGAGGCCGCGCTCGGTGATCTGCTCGCCGAGCCACATCAGGAACATCGTGCCGGCCGTGAGCGTCATGGTGGCCAGGAACACGAACTGGGGCCCGGGCGCGATCACGACGCCCTGGTTCTGAAACGCGACGGCGGCGCCCGCGCCCTGGAAGGCGGCCAGCCCGACGGTTCCGTAGCGCGTGTACTGCGTGAGCTTGCGGCGTCCGGCCTCGCCTTCCTTGCGCAGCGCCTGCAGCTGCGGCACCACCACGGCCATCATCTGCACGATGATCGAAGCCGAGATATAGGGCATGACTCCGAGCGCAAGGATCGACAGTCGCTCCAGCGCGCCGCCGGAGAACATGTTGAACATGCTCAGGATCGTGCCCTGCTGCTCCTGGAAGAAGCTCGCGAGCGCGACCGGGTCGATCCCCGGCACGGGGATGAACGTGCCGATGCGATAGACGATCAGCCCTCCGAGCAGGAACAGGAATCGCTTCCTGAGCTCGGTGAGCCGCCCGACCTCGCCAAAGGCGGCCATCGGGCTGGATGAAAGCGGATTTGCCACTCCGGGTCCTCTCGTGCGGCGCTCAGGCCGTCTCGACCTTGCCGCCGGCGGCCTCGATGGCCGCACGCGCACCCTTGGTCACGCCGACGCCGTTCACGGTGACGGGCGCCTTGATCTCGCCGGAGAACACGATCTTGGCGCGCAGTGCGTTCGCCGGCACCACGCCCGCCTTCTTGAGCGAGGCGAGGTCGACGACACCGCCCTCGACGAGCGCCAGTTCGTTCAGGCGCACCTCGGCCACGCGCGGCGCGGTGGTCGACCGGAACCCGAACTTCGGCAGACGGCGCTGCAGCGGCATCTGGCCGCCCTCGAACCCGACCTTGTGATAGCCGCCCTTGCGCGCGCGCTGGCCCTTGACGCCGCGTCCGCAGGTCTTGCCCTGCCCGGCGGAGGCGCCGCGTCCGACGCGCAGTCGCGGCTTCTTGGCGCCCGGCGCCGGTGAGATGGAATTGAGCTTCATGGTGACCTCAGGTCTCCTCGACCCGGAACAGGTGCCGCGACGCGTTGATCATGCCGCGGTTCTCGGGCGTATCGACCACGACGACGGTCTGGTTGATCCGCCGCAGCCCGAGCCCGCTCGCGGTGGCGCGATGCCGGCGCAACTGCCCGTACACGCTCTTCACCAGCGTGACGCGGACGCTCTTCGTGTCTGAATTCTGCTTCGCCATGGCGGTCAACCCACGATCTCGGCGACGCTCTTGCCGCGCTTGGCCGCGATCTGCTCCGGCGGCGGGATGCGGGTGAGGGCGTCCATGGTCGCGCGCACCACGTTGATCGGGTTGCGCGAGCCGTAGCTCTTGGCGAGCACGTTGCGAACGCCGGCGCACTCGAAGACGGCGCGCATGCTGCCGCCGGCGATCACGCCCGTACCATCCGCCGCGGGCTGCATGTAAACGCGCGAGGTTCCGTGCTTGCCGGTCACCGCGTAATGCAGCGTGGCGTTTCGGAGGCTGACGTTCACGAGGTTCTTGCGAGCCTGCTGCATCGCCTTCTGGATCGCGACGGGCACTTCGCGCGCCTTGCCGTACCCGAAGCCGACGCGGCCGTTGCCGTCGCCGACCACCGTGAGCGCGGTGAAGCCGAACTGCCGGCCGCCCTTGACGACCTTTGCCACGCGGTTGACCGTCACGAGCTTCTCGATGAACTCGTCGCCGGCCGGGGCTCTTTCAACTCTCGCCATTGCTGCTCCTCAGATTCGCCCGAGCGCCGCGCTCAGAACTCGAGTCCGTGCTCGCGGGCCGCATCGGCCAGAGCCTTGACCCGCCCGTGGTACTTGAAACCCGACCGGTCGAACGCGACCCGCGTGACGCCCTTGGCCTTCGCCCGCTCGGCGATGGCCCGGCCGACCGCTCGCGCCGCGTCGACGTTGCCGGTGCCCTTCAGTCCCTCGGCGACGTCCTTCTGCAGCGTCGAGGCGGCCGCCACGACCCGCGAGGCGTCGTCGAAGACCTGGGCGTAGATGTGCCTGGGAGTCCGGTGGACGCTCAGACGCATCACCTTGAGCTCCTGGATCTTGGCACGGCCCCGGCGGGCCCGCTTCAGGCGACTGACCTTCTTTTCCATGCGGCACCCTTACTTCTTCTTCGTTTCCTTGAGCTCGATGCGCTCACCGGAATAACGAACACCCTTGCCCTTGTAGGGCTCCGGGGCGCGGTAGGCGCGGATCTCCGCGGCCACCTGGCCCACCTGCTGCTTGTCCGCGCCCTTGATCAG
>Ga0316605_10000461_pt1 | contig 28523 bp, 22 predicted proteins | sample OWC_soil_day20_n_FD_207666 | JGI IMG/M metagenome (GOLD analysis project Ga0316605, IMG submission 207666) | Wetland soil microbial communities from Old Woman Creek delta, Ohio, United States - OWC_soil_day20_noCT | ecosystem: Environmental > Terrestrial > Soil > Wetlands | place: USA: Ohio...
GCCAACGATCACCTTGATGCCACCGATCAGGGCCGGATCAACCGACACCGAGGTTTCGAGCTTGGTCTTGAAGACGGCTTCGAGTTGGGGCACCAGGGCGTTCACCTGGTTGTCATCGATCGGGAAGGCCGAAATGATTTCAGCCTGCTTGGTGCCTTCTTCGCCGCGCTTGTAGCTTTCGTACAAGGCACCGATTTCCGGCAGCAGCCCCAGACGGTCGTTGTTGGACAGCAGCTGGATGAAGTTCGCCAGCTCCGCATCTACCGCCGTACCGCAGGCAGACCGGAAGAGGTCGACCAGTTGCGGGGCCGCCACATTGGGATCACCGACAGCCGCGCGGACTTCGGGATTGGCAGCCACCAGGGCGAGCGATGCGACCTGCTCGGCCCACTTGGCCAGATTGCCGCTTTCCTTGGCCGCCCGGAACAGTGCTTCGGCGTAAGGACGGGCGATAGTGACGGATTCAGCCATTGCTTACAGGTCCTGTTTCAGGGCGACCAGCATGTCAGCATGCGCGGACGCGTTGATTTCCTTGCGCAGGATCTTCTCGGCACCGGCAACTGCCAGCTCAGCGACACGCTCGCGCAACTGCTGGCGGGCACGTTCGACTTCCTGGTCAATCTCGGCTTGGGCGCTGGCAACGATCTTGTCGTGTTCGACTTTGGCGTTGCCCTTGGCTTCTTCGACGATCTGCTGCGCACGCTTTTCGGCTTGAGCGACGAGTTCCGAAGATTTCTCCTTGGCTTCCCGCAGCGCATCGGCGGAACGCTTGGCAGCGAGCTCTTGCTCGTGCTTGCCACGTTCGGCCGCAGCCAGGCCATCAGCGATCTGTGCTTGACGATCAGCCATCGCTTTTTGCAGCGGCGGCCAAACGTACTTCATCGTAATCCAGATGAAGAGTGCAAACCAGATTGCCTGGCCAATCAGTGTAGCGTTGATGTTCACGCTAACCTCCTGGTTATAAGGGTTTCAGGGGTGTGCGATGATTACTTCAGCAGAGCCAGGAACGGATTTGCGAAGAGCAGGAACAGAGCGATACCAACACCGATCATGGTCACGGCGTCGAGCAGACCGGCGACGATGAACATCTTGACTTGCAGCGTGGGGATCATTTCCGGCTGGCGAGCAGCACCTTCCAGGAAGCGGCCACCCAGGATACCAAAGCCAATGGCGGTACCCAGAGCGCCGGCGCCGATCAGGATGGCCACAGCGATAGCGGTGTTGGAGAGAACGGTTGCGAGTTCCATGTTTACTCCTCAGTAAGGTTGGTTTATTGCGGGGTTAAAGTAAAAACTACGAAAAACTACGGAAAACTTAGTGCGACTCGGCAGCCATCGACATGTACACGATGGTCAGCATCATGAACACGAAGGCTTGCAGGGTGATGATCAGAATGTGGAACAGCTCCCAGGGCAAAGCCAGGGGCAACTGGTACAGGCCGAGCAGGGCGATCAGGATGAACACCATTTCGCCAGCGTACATGTTGCCGAACAGACGCAGCGACAGCGAGATCGGACGGGCGATTTCCTCGACGATGCGGAACAACAGATTGATCGGCGCCATTTTCATACCGAAGGGAACGGCAAAAACCTCATGCATGAAATGACCAAAGCCCTTGACCTTCAGACCCATGAAAATCGAGATGGCGAACACGGTCAGCGACATCGCGAAGGTCAGGTTGGGGTCGGTGGTCGGCACGAACTTGAAGGGCAGATGATGGTTGCCTGTGGCAGCCTGCAGGGCAACCGGCAGAAAATCGACCGGAATCAAGTCCATGGCATTCATCACGAACACCCAGACGAAAATGGTAATGGCCAGCGGGGTCACCAGGGCGCTCTTGCCATGGAAGGTGTCGCGCACTTGCTGATCAACCAGACCAACGACCATTTCAACAAAATTCTGCCCACCGGACGGAACGCCAGCAGTGGCCCTACTGGCCATCAAGGCCATGAACCCGAAAACCACCAGACCCAGAATGCCGGAAACCAGCAGGGTATCGAGGTGGAATGTCCAGAAACCGGTACAGACGCCATCTACCTTGGCACTGTCTGCACAGACAGCAAGATTGGTAAGGTGGTGTTCGATATAACCTGTGGTGGTCAGTGTGCCGCCGTCTGCGCTCATGTTTTCTCCAGTCCGTCTAGCGTTGCTTCAGCAATGCCATCCAGTAGATGACGAAGGTTGATGCGTATCCAAGAAAGAGCGGCAGCACCGCCACTTCCTTGTACCCCAAAAACACCAGCGCAAAGCCGACGAGAGTAAGCAGAAACTTGAACCCCTCTCCGGCAGCCTGCGCCCGATATGCCTTGACCGGATCACCACCCGAAGTCATCCGCAACGCTCTCAGCACATAACCGAGATTGGCGACGATTCCGACTGACCCCCCGACCAGAACGGAGACTGCTGCATTCACACCGACGAAGATTCCGGCAATCGCTGCCAGAACAATGGTCAATGCCGCTTGACGGCTGATGATCCAGCTTACTTGCGGGTGCAAAACATGCCTCGTTCAAAAACTTTGCGAGTGTACCGAAGTCTTATAGATGAGTCAATTTCCGCAGCGCACAAAGCGAGGGTTTTCCCGCACAAATCAGCGATTTCGATTAGTGACATCGATTACACGCGCAAGCGGAAAATCAACCCGTCCAGCTGGTCAAGACTAGCGAATTCGATGGTGACACGCCCCGCCCCCTTCTTGTTGGAACGAATGGCGACATTGGTGCCCAGCCCGTCGGAAAGTTGCTCCTGCAAACGCAGCAGGTCGCGGTCAACGACCTTTTCCGGCACAGCTTTCGGCGGATTCAGCAACTGCTGCACCAGGCGTTCGGTTTCACGGACCGAAAGGCCCTTCTGCACGATGCGCTGGGCCAGGCCGACCTGCTGCCCGGACGACACCGGCAACAAGGCCCGGGCGTGCCCCATATCGAGCTGGCCATTGACCAGCATCTCCTGGACCGGCGCGGTCAACTGCAACAACCGCAGCAGATTGGAGGCGGCCGGCCGCGACCGACCGACCGCATCGGCGGCCTGTTGATGAGTCAGGCCGAATTCGTCGATCAGGCGCTGCAGGCCCTGCGCCTCTTCCAGCGGGTTGAGATTCTCGCGCTGGATGTTCTCGATCAGCGCCATGGCCAGCGCCTGCTCGTCGGGAATGCCACGGACCAGCACCGGCACTTCGGCCAGCCCGGCCAGTTGGGCGGCGCGCCAGCGGCGCTCGCCGGCGACGATCTCGTAGCGCTCGGCGCCCGGCGTCTTGTCCACGGCGCGCACCAGAATCGGCTGCATGATGCCCTGGGCCTTGATCGACGCGGCCAGCTCGGCCAGTGAGGCCTGATCCATATGGGTGCGCGGCTGGTACTTGCCCGGCTTCAGGCGATCGACCGGCAGGTTGCGCAATTCGTCCTCGGGTTTCGCATCGCTGCCGGCAAGCAGCGCATCGAGGCCGCGTCCGAGTCCCTTCATCTTGATCATTTGGCAACCCTTTCGAGAATTTCCTGGGCAAGGGCGCTATAGGCCTGCGCCCCCTTGGAGTTTTTGTCAAAGGCGATAACCGGCTTGCCATAGGATGGCGCTTCGGCCAGGCGGACGTTGCGCGGCACGATGGTCTGATACACCTTGTTGCCGAAATGGCTTTCCAGTTCGTTCGAAACCTGCTGGGTCAACGTACTCTGGCCGTTGTACATGGTGCGCAACAGACCCTCGATTTCCAGCCGCGAATTGAGGTGGTGGCGCACCTTGCGCAGGGTTTCGACCAGGTCCGACAAACCTTCCAGCGCGTAGTACTCGCACTGCATCGGAATGAGCACCGAGTCGGCGGCGACCAGCGCATTGACGGTCAGCATGTTGAGTGCCGGCGGGCAGTCGATGAGCACGAAATCATATTCGTCGTGGTTCTGCGCCAGCGCCTCCTTGAGCCGGTACTCGCGGCGGTCGAGTTCGATCAGCTCGACCTCGGCACCGGCCAGTTCTCGATTGGCCGGCAGGATGTCGAAGGCAAACTCGGTCTTGATGCACACCTCGACCAGCGAAGCGGCACCGATCAGCAGTTGATAGACGGTGGGCAGTGCTTCCTTCTTGGTGATGCCGGCGCCGGTCGTTGCGTTGCCCTGCGGGTCCATGTCGATGAGGAGGACGCGCAGGCCCTCGGCACCGAGCGAGGCGGCCAGATTGACCGCCGTCGTCGTCTTGCCGACGCCGCCCTTCTGGTTGGTGATGGCGAGTACTTTCATGAGCCCGCTTTCAAGAGGATGAGATGTCTTTCGGCGCCGAGGCCGGGGACGTGCAGGGGGACGATGCGGTCAACGACGATATCGGCCGGCAGTGCGCCGATCTCGTCGTCCGGACGCCCCCCCTTCATGGCTAGCCAGCGCCCACCGGGCGCCAACAGATGGCGGGTGAGTTCGACGAACAGCCCGAGTTCGGCGAAGGCGCGCGAACTGATCTGGGCGTACTGGCCGGTCATTTTCTCGACCCGGGCGTGGTCGACCGCAACATTCTTCAGGCCAAGCTGGATCGCCGCCTGCTGCAGGAAGGTCGCCTTCTTCTGCACGGTATCGACCATGCGCACCGACAGCTGCGGCCGGGCGATGGCCAGCGGGATGCCGGGCAGGCCGCCGCCGGAACCGACGTCGAGCAGCGCGCCGTCATTGACGTAAGGCAGAATGGCCAGCGAATCGAGCAGGTGGTGCGAGATCGCCTGCGCCGGATCGCGCAGCGCGGTCAGGTTGTAGGTCTTGTTCCACTTGAGCAGCAAATCGCGAAAGTCCAGCAACTTGCCCTGCTGATCGGCCGAAAGATCGAGGCCAAGTTCGGCCAGGCCGGCGGCGAGAGTGATCGCGCTCATGCCGCCGACGACAGGTTGAAGCGCTTCAGGTGGATGAGCAGCAGCGAGATCGCTGCGGGCGTGACCCCCTGGATGCGCGAGGCCTGACCGATGGTCTGCGGTTTGTGCAGGCCGAGCTTCTGCTTGACCTCGTTGGACAACCCGGCCACCGTCGCGTAGTTGAGGTCGACCGGCAACGCGGTGTTCTCGTAGCTGGCCGACTTGGCCACTTCCTCGGCCTGGCGGTCGATGTAACCCTGGTACTTGGCGGATATCTCCAGCTGTTCGACGACTGCTTCATCGATTTCGGGAAAATCCTGCGGTCGACCGTCGATTTCGAGGGAAATTATTGCGCGGTAGCTCACTTCCGGCCGGCGCAACAGTTCGAACAGGTTGTATTCGTGTTCAATGGCCTTGCCGAGGACGCGCTGACAATCGTCGGCACTGGCGATCTTCGGATTGATCCAGGTCGACTTCAGGCGTTCCTGCTCGGCGGCGATGGCGTCGCGCTTCTGGCAGAAAGCCGTCCAGCGCACGTCGTCGACCAGCCCAAGGGCACGCCCCTGCTCGGTCAGGCGCAGATCGGCGTTGTCTTCGCGCAGGGAAAGACGATATTCGGCGCGACTGGTGAACATCCGGTAGGGATCGGCAACGCCGCGCGTGATCAGGTCGTCAACCATTACGCCGAGGTAGGCCTCATTGCGTTTCGGGCACCAGCCAGCCTCGCCGCGCACTTGGCGGACGGCGTTGATGCCGGCCAGCAACCCCTGCGCGGCGGCTTCTTCGTAGCCGGTGGTGCCATTTATCTGGCCGGCGAAGAACAGCCCGTTGATGGCCTTGGACTCCAGCGTGTCCTTGAGGCCGCGCGGATCGTAGAAATCGTATTCGATGGCGTAGCCGGGGCGCAGGATGTGTACGTTTTCCATGCCGCGGATCGAACGCACCAGTGCCAGCTGGATGTCGAAGGGCAGGCTGGTCGACACGCCGTTCGGGTAGATCTCGTGCGTGGTCAGGCCTTCCGGCTCGAGGAAGACGTTGTGCTGGTTCTTGTCGGCGAAACGGTGGATCTTGTCCTCGATCGACGGGCAGTAACGCGGCCCGACGCCTTCGATGACCCCGGTGTACATCGGCGAACGGTCCAGCCCGCTGCGGATGATGTCGTGGGTTTTCTCGTTGGTTTCGGTGATCCAGCACGGCAACTGGCGCGGGTGCTGGGCCGCGTTGCCAAGGAAGGAAAAGACCGGCATCGGGTCGTCCGAGTACTGCTCTTCCATCACCGAGAAATCGATGGTCTTGCCGTCCAGGCGTGGCGGCGTGCCGGTCTTCAGGCGGCCTTGCGGCAGGTTCAGTTCCTTGAGGCGCGCCGCCAGCGACACCGACGGCGGATCGCCCATGCGCCCGCCGGTGTAGTTCTCCAGCCCGACGTGAATCTTCCCGTTGAGGAAGGTTCCTGCGGTCAACACCACCGATTGAGCCAAAAAGCGGATGCCAAGTTGGGTGACCGCGCCGCAGACGGCGTCGCCCTCGACGATCAGGTCGTCGCAGGCCTGGGCGAAGATGGTCAGGTTAGGCTGGTTTTCCAGGCGCATCCGGATCGCCTGCTTGTACAGCACGCGGTCGGCCTGGGCGCGCGTCGCGCGCACCGCCGGGCCTTTCGAGGCATTGAGGATACGGAACTGGATGCCGGATTCGTCGGTCGCCGCCGCCATCGCCCCACCCAGCGCATCGACCTCGCGCACCAGATGGCCCTTGCCGATGCCGCCGATCGACGGATTGCAGCTCATTGCCCCCAGCGTGTCGAGATTGTGCGTCAGCAACAGCGTGTTCGCACCCGCCCGGGCTGCGGCGAGCGCGGCCTCGGTGCCGGCGTGACCGCCGCCGACGACGATGACATCGAAACGGGTGGGATAGAGCATGGGAATTGGGTTGTTGCAGCGCAGTAGCGGGACGCGGATTTTACGTCAGGGCGCTGAAAAATCACAGGTTTTTACCAGAACGGGAACCCGTCGAGGCCGCGCGATGCCTTGCCCTGCCCGGCGAAGTGCAGTAACTTGCCAAGCATTATTCGGAAACAATGACACCGCATGGCTGCCCTCGATAACGAAGAGATGCTGCTGATCCTCCAGCAGTCGCTCACCAAGAAACGGGTTCTGATCGTCGACCGGCACTCGCCGGCGCGCGACTCGCTGCGCCTGATGCTGGCCAGCCTGGGCGTCACCGCCGTGCATGGCGCCGGCAACTCGGCCGAAGTCATCCGCCAGGTCAAGGCCAACCGCTTCGACATTATCCTGTCCGATTTCGTCCTCGACGACGGCCGCGACGGCCAGCAGCTACTCGAGGAACTGCGCCACGCCCACCTGATTCCGCTGTCCACGGTCTATCTGATCATCACCAGCGAACGCGGCTACACCAATGTCGTGTCGCTGGCCGAACTGGCGCCCGACGACTACCTGATCAAGCCATTCACTGGCGAACAGCTGCAAGCGCGGCTGATCAAGGCCATTTTCAAGAAACATGTGCTGCGCAAGATCTACGAGCAGATCGAACGCGGCGCCTTGCAGGAGGCCATCGTCGCCTGCGACCGGGTCATCCAGCAGCAACCGGCCTACATGTACGACGCCCTACGTTTCAAGGGCGAACTGCTGCACACTCAGGGCAAGACCCGCGAAGCCGAGGAAGTCTTCCGCCGCGTGCTGCAGGGCCGAGTCGTGCCGTGGGCCAAGATGGGCCTGGCCACCGCCCTGCGCGACCGCGGTGAACTGAACGAAGCCGAACAACTGGCCGAACAGGTAGTGCAGGAAGCGCCGGACTACCTGTCGGCCTACGACTTCCTGGCCTCGGTGCACGAAGCCCAGGGCAAGCTGGAAGAAGCCCAGCAGGCCCTGCAACGGGCGGCCGACGCCTCGCCGCACAACACCGTGCGCCAGCGCCTGGTCGGCGACGTCGCCGCCCGCAACAAGGATCTGCTTGCCGCCGAGAAGGCCTACGGCAAGGTCATGGAGCGCAGCCGGGGTTCCAGCCTGCGCACCGTCGACGACTTCGCCAACCTGTCGCGGGTACTGGTCGAACGCGGCGACGTCGCCGCCTCGCGCAAGATCACCGCCGAACTCAAACGCGAACTGCGCGGCGACAAGCAGGCCGAGCTCGCCGCCCTGGTCAACGAAAGCCTGTGCCTGAACGCCGAAGGCTCGCCGGACAAGGCCCAGCAACTGGTCGAGCAGGCGCTCGACTTGCAGCAGCAGGTACTCAACGAAGCCACCGAAAAAGGCAAGCACGCCTCGCAACGCCTCGCCGTCGACCTGGCCCACGCCTGTTTCGCCACCGGCAAGCAGGACGAGGCGCACAAGCTGATGCGCCAGGTCGCCGCCGAGAACAACGAAGACCCGCACCTGCTCGAACACATCACCAGCGTCTTCGAGAAGACGGGCCAGAGCGACGCCGGCAAGGCCATGCTCGACCAGGTCGGCAAGGAAATCATCGAACTCAACAACAAGGGCGTGCTGGCCGCCCGTGCCGGCGACCTCGAAGGTGCCGTCAAGCTGCTCATCCAGGCCGCCGAACAGGTGCCCAACCTGCAATTCCTGGTCAATGCCGCAAAGGCGATCTACACCTACATGGACCAGAAGGGCTGGGATCCCGAGCTCGCCGAAAAAGGCCAGGCCTACCTGCAACGCGCCCAGCGCCGGGACCGCAAGAACCCCAAGGTCGCCTCGGCGCGCGAACTTTACGTCACCGTCGCCAAGAAGTACGGCATCCTGAACGACGCCTCCTGAGCCATTCGGCCCCTGCCGGCAACATTTAGATACGTCTTGGCACCAGCCAAGCTGCATCCTTTCCCGATCTGCCGCGTTGTTTGCTCACTGGCCGCCCTTTCTCGGGCTGGCCGAACTGCCTTTCAGGAGCCCACCATGCCCCATCGATCCGGTTCACGCTTTGCCCTGCTCGTTTTTTTGTTTGCCTGGCTACCCGCCCTGGCACTGGCCGAAATCGATCCACCGGCCCGCGTCGGTCGCCTGGCCATAGCCGAAAACGAGGTCAATTTCCGAGTCGACCGCAGCGATCCGGGCAACCCGGCCACCGTCAACTGGCCGATCAGCAGCGGCGCCAGTCTCAGCACCGGACGACGCGGCCGGGCCGAAACCTGGGTCGGCTCCACCGCCTACCGACTGGCCGAAAACAGCCGGCTCGAATTCAGCACGATCGATGACCAGCGGGTCGACCTGAATCTCGAACAAGGCAGCCTGACCGTCAGCATTCTCGACCGCGACCAGGCCGACGACGTCACGGTGTACACCCCGGAAGGCCGCATTCGCTTCGCCACCCCCGGCCGTTACCGGGTCGACGTGCGGGACGACCGCACCGAACTGGGCGTGCAGGCCGGCCGGGCCAGCCTCGACAACAGAACGCAAATCAGGCAGCTCGGCGCCGGCCAGAAAGCCAGCCTGTTCGGCGATGGCCAACTGACGGTCAACGCCGATTACGATCAGGACAGCTTCGACCACTGGGTCGCTGCCCGCGAAAATGCAACGCTGGCCGACACCAGCCGCCGCCATGTGTCGCCAGCGATGACCGGCTATCAGGATCTCGATGCCTACGGCGACTGGCGCCCGGCGGCCGACTACGGCACCGTCTGGTATCCGCGTACGGTCGACGATGACTGGGCTCCCTACCGCTTCGGGCGCTGGGCCTGGGTCGCCCCCTGGGGATGGACCTGGATCGATCAGTCACCCTGGGGCTTCGCGCCTTTCCATTACGGCCGCTGGGTGCTCATTCAGGGGCGCTGGGCCTGGGCCCCCGGCTCGCCGACGCCACGCCCGGTTTACGCCCCGGCCCTGGTCGGCTGGATCGGCAACCCCGGCTGGAGCGTCGGCTTCAGTTTTGGCACGGCACCCGCCGTCGGCTGGTTTCCGCTCGCCCCGCGAGAAGTCTATGTCCCCCCCTATCGGCACAGCCCGACCTACGTTCGCCAGATCAACGTCACCCATATACACAACGTGAACATCATCGAGCGCAGCCGCCGTCCCGATTACCGCCCGACCTTTGTCCATCGCGACACGGCACGGGCAGTCACCGTCGTCCCGGCCGGTCTGGTCCGCGAGGGCCGGACCATCGGCCGCCCGGACATCCAGCGCAGGACCGGCGAGTCGCTCGGACGCGCCCCCCAGCCCCGCTACGCACCGGACAACTCCTGGCTGCGCCCAAGCAGCGAGGCTACCCGACCACGCCACGGCGAGCGCGGCACCCCACCCCCGAACGGCCGCGACACCGGGCGTCCGGCCCGCCCCGAGGCCGGTCTGGCCCCGCGCGCAACGCCGCCAGTGCCGCCGCAGTTACCGGAAAGACGCCAGCCAACGCCCCCCGCCGAGCGTGAACGCCCCGACGCCGACCGCCAAGCCGGACCGGGTCCGCGCCGCAGCATGACCACCGACGACAACAACCCGCGCCAGCGCGGCGAAACCAGCCTCCCGGTCACCCCCTCCGTGGGGCCGATGTCGCCCACCAGCCGGCGGCAAGCCGATGACGGGCAGCGCCCGAGCACTCCACCGGACAGGCGCCCGGCCAGCGCACCGAACGAAGTTGAGCGCGACAGCGGCCACCGCCCGTTCGCCCCGCCACCGGCTCGCCCGGCCGGCGGGGACAACGACACGCGCGGCCCGGTCGAGCGCCGCGCCTCGCCAATCGCGGAACAACCGGCGGCCCCAATCCAGGCGGAACGCGGCGGGCCGGCATCACGACCGGCCTCGCCCGGCACGCCGCCGGACAGACGCCCGGCCAGCGCACCGAATGAAGTAGAGCGCGACAGCGGCCACCGCCCGTTCGCCCCGCCACCGGCTCGCCCGGCCGGCGGTGACAACGATACGCGTGGCCCGGTCGAGCGCCGCGCCTCGCCAATCGCAGAACAACCGGCGACCCCGATCCAGGCGGAACGCGGCTGGCCGGCATCTCGACCGGCCTTGCCCGGCACGCCCCCGGAACAGCGCGAGCCGCGCCTGCCGAGGCCGGACATGGAGGAGCGCGCCGTGCAGCGCCAGCCGCCGCCGCGCAGCGAGCCTCTCGCTCCGCCCCGGCGGGAAATGGCGGCCCCGCCGCCAGTCATGCCGATGCCGACCCGCGCGCCACAAAGCGAAGCACCGCCCCCCCGCGAACCGCGCCTGGCGCCCCAGCCCGAGCCACGGCGCAGCGAGCCGCGTCGGCGCGAACGCGACGACGGTGATCGCAGCGGCCGTTAAGCCTGCAGGGGGAGTGCGACCGACAAAAAACACGCCTGCCCACAGCCGCGGCCAGGGCGCGGCCACTCAGTGCTGGTGTCCGAGCCCGAGATAGGCGTCGATGACCCGCTGGTCGGCGGCCAGTTCGCGGCTCGGCCCTTCCAGCGACACTTCGCCGGTTTCCAGCACATAGGCGTAGTCGGACACTTGCAGCGCGGCGCGGGCGTTCTGCTCGACCAAGAGAATGGCGACGCCGGTCTGCTTCAACTCGGCGACGATGCGGAAGATTTCCTTGATGATCAGCGGCGCCAGACCGAGGCTGGGTTCGTCGAGCATCAGTAACTTCGGCTTGGCCATCAGGGCGCGGCCCATGGCCAGCATCTGGCGTTCGCCGCCGGACAGCGTGCCGGCCAGCTGGTCGCGCCGCTCTTCGAGACGGGGGAAGAGCTCGAACACCTCGTCCATGGTATCCATCTCGTCGCGGTGGCCGCTGCGATAACGGTCGAAGGCGCCGAGCAGCAGGTTGTCTTCGACGCTCATCTCGGCGAACAGTTCGCGCTTTTCCGGGACCAGGGTCATGCCCTGGCGGACCAGCGTTTCGACTTCGCGTTCGCGGCCCTGCGCATGGCCCATATAGACGATGTCGCCATCGGCCGGCAGCAGGCCCATCAGCGCGGAGAGCAAGGTCGTTTTGCCGGCGCCGTTGGGGCCGATGACGGTGACGATCTCACCGCGGCGGATGGTCAGGTTGACCTTGTGCAAGGCCTCGACCTTGCCATAGGCGACGCGCAGGTCTTTGACTTCCAGAATGACCTCATGGTCATGCAGATGCGGGTGTTTGCTCATCGTTCTACTCCACGCCGCCGAGGTAGGCTTCCAGCACCTTCGGGTCGCGCTGCACCTCGTCCGGCTTGCCCTCGGCGATCTTCTCGCCGAATTCCATGACCACCACGCGGTCGGCTAGGCCCATGACGAAATCCATGTCGTGCTCGACCAGCAGGATGCCCATGCCTTCGGCGCGCAATTTGTTCAGCAGTTCGGCCAGCGCCTGTTTTTCCAGATAACGCAACCCGGCCGCCGGCTCGTCGAGCAGCAGCAGACAGGGATCGGAAGCCAGGGCACGGGCGATTTCGACGATGCGCTGCTGACCGAGCGCCAAACTACCGGCCGGCTCGAACATCTGCTCCTTGAGGCCGACCCGTTCGATTTGGCGCGCTGCCTCGGCCAGCAGGCGGGCCTCCTCGGCGCGGTCGAGACGCAACGCCGAGGCCAGCACGCCGCGGCAGCCGCGCAAGTGGGCGCCGATGGCGACGTTTTCCAGCACCGACATCTGGCCGAGCAGGCGCACATGCTGGAAAGTCCGGCTCATGCCGCGCCGGGCCACGTCGCGCGCGGCGAAGCCGGCGGTCGACTGGCCGAGGAAGGCGATTTTTCCCTCCGAAGCCGGGTTGACCGCAGAAAGACAGTTGAACATGGTGCTCTTGCCGGCACCGTTCGGGCCGATCAGCGCCATCACCTCGCCGGCCTGCACGGTTAGCGACAGCTTGTTGTTGGCGACCAGGCCGCCAAAGCGCTTGGTGACATCGACCGCTTCGAGCAGCACGGTGCCGGCGACGGTCGCCGGCCGCTTCGGCAAGGTTTCGCCGACCGGCACTTCCCGTTGCAGCGAACGCGCCGGCAGCAGCTTGAGGATGACCGGCCACAGCCCGTCGCGCGCCTTTTGCAGGACCAGCACCATGGCAATGCCGAACACGATGATCTCGAAATTGCCGCTCTGGCCGAGAATCTGCGGTAGCCAATCCTGCAGCCACTGTTTCAGGATGGTGATCAGTCCGGCGCCCAGCACGGCGCCCCAGACGTGGCCGATGCCGCCAACCACGGCCATGAACAGGTATTCGATGCCCTGGGTCAGCGCAAATGGCGTCGGGTTCACAAAGCGTTGCAGGTGGGCGTACAGCCAGCCGGAAATGCTGGCCAGCAGCGCGGCGAGCAGGAAGATGACGATCTTGGCGCGGGCCGTGTCGACACCCATCGCCTCGGCCATCACGACGCCCCCCTTGAGCGCCCGGATGGCGCGGCCCGAGCGCGAATCGAGCAGGTTGCGCACGGCCAGCATGGCCAGCAACACGACGATCCAGATCAGGTAGAAGAATTCGCGGCCCGATTTCAGTTCGGCGCCGAATAGCGACACCGCCGGAATGCCGGTGATGCCGCTATGGCCGCCGAGGAATTCGACATTGCCGAACAGGAAATACAGACTGATCCCCCAGGCAATAGTGCCGAGCGGCAGGTAATGGCCGCCCATGCGCAGGGTGATGAAACCGAGGAACAGCGCCACGGTGGCGGTGATGGCCAGGCCGATGAACAGCGTCGCCCACGGCGAGAAGCCGTGCGTCGTGGTCAGCCACGCCGTGGTGTAGGCACCGAGCCCGACGAAAGCCGCCTGGCCGAAGGAGGTCAGGCCGCCGACCCCCGTCAGCAGCACAAGGCCGACGGCGACGATGGCGTAGAGGCCAATGTAATTCAGCAGCGTCACCGAGAATTCCGGCAGGAAGAGCGGGGCCACGGCGAGCAGGCCGACGAAGACGGCGAGTGGCAGGCGGCGCATCATTCGTCCTCCTCCTCGACATGGCGCGAAGTCAGCGAACGCCACAGCAGCACCGGGATGATCAGCGTGAACACGATGACCTCCTTGAAGGCGCTGGCGTAGAAGGACGAATAGGATTCGAGCAGGCCGACCAGCACGGCGCCGAGTGCCGCCACCGGGTAGGAGGCCAGGCCGCCAATGATGGCGCCGACGAAGCCCTTCAGACCGATCAGGAAGCCGGAGTCGTAGTAGATGGTGGTGATCGGCGCGATCAGGATGCCGGAGAAGGCGCCGATGGCGGCGGCCAGCGTGAAGCACAGCTTGCCGGCCAGGGCCGGCGGAATGCCCATCAGGCGGGCGCCGGTGCGGTTCATTGCGGTGGCGCGCAGGGCCTTGCCGTAGATGGTGCGTTCGAAGAAGAAATAGAGACCGATGATCAGCAACGCCGAGGCGACGACGACCAGGATGGTCTGCCCCTGTAACAGGGTGCCGGCCAGTTCGAAGCTGATGTCGGTAAAGGCCGGCGTACGCGAACCTTCGGCACCGAAGAACAGCAGGCCGAGCCCGATCAGCGCCAGATGCACGGCCACCGAGACGATCAGCAGCACCAGCACCGAAGCACTGGCCAACGGCTGGAAGGCGACGCGGTAGATCAGCGGGCCGAGCGGCACGACCAGCAACATCGACACCCCGACCTGTGCCCACAACGGCAAATTGGCCGGCGGCACGGCGAACAGCCCGGCGGCCAGCAGCAGCGGCAGGCCAACGTTGAAGATGAGCAGCGGCGGCAATTTGCGGTAACGCCCGTCGCGCACCAGCTGGGCGCCGTCGAGCAGCGCCACCGTGGTGCCGAGGGCCAGCAGCAGCCAGACCGTGCCCGGCACCAGCCCGGCCTGCAACGAGGCCAGGGTCAGCGCGCCGTAGGCGACGAATTCGCCCTGGGCAATGAAAATGACCCGGGTGACGGCGAAGACCAGCACCAGCGCGAGGGCCAGCAGCGCGTAAATGGCGCCGTTGGTGACGCCGTCCTGGCCGAGCAGGAGAAGGATTTGCAGATCCATGCTCAGCGCCCTCGCGGTGCAGCCGCCAACCCGATGAGCGTCATGGCGGAAACGGGCAACATGATATTTTTTGGCATGGTCGGTCGCCGACGGCTGTCTCGGAAAGGGCGGAAGTCTACCATCGCCCCCGGTGCCGCGCTTATGGCGGAAACTATTCGGCCAAATGCTTGCCTGACTTCGGCCGCCACCTACCCCCTCGCCCATGAACGCCTCGCTGCCCCGCTACGTCCTCGACGCCCTGCCCTTCGACAACGGCTTCGCCGCCCTGCCAGGCGCCCATTACACCCGGCTCGACCCGCTGCCGCTGCCCGCCCCCTATCTGGTCGCCAGCAGCGCGGAAGTGGCCGAGCTGCTCGGCCTGCACCCGGATGAGCTGAACCGCCCGGATTTCGCCGACATCTTCGCCGGCAACCGGCCGTTGCCCGGCAGTGCGCCGCTGGCCGCCGTCTATTCCGGTCACCAGTTCGGCGTCTGGGCCGGCCAGCTCGGCGACGGCCGCGCCCATCTTCTGGGCGGCCTGCGCAATGCCCGCGGCCATTGGGAAATCCAGTTGAAGGGGGCCGGGCGCACGCCCTATTCGCGCGGTGCCGACGGCCGGGCCGTATTGCGCTCGTCGATCCGCGAATTCCTCTGCTCGGAAGCGATGGCCGGCCTCGGCGTGCCGACCACCCGCGCCCTGTGCGTGGTCGGCGCCGATGCACCGATCCGCCGCGAGGAGATCGAAACCGCCGCCGTCGTCACCCGCGTCGCCCCCAGTTTCGTCCGCTTCGGCTCCTTCGAGCACTGGTCTTCGCGCCAGTGCGACACCGAACTGCGCCAGCTGGCCGACTATGTCATCGCCAACTTCCGCCCGGCATGCCGCGACGCCAGCAATCCCTATGCCGCGCTGCTGGCCGACGTCAGCCGGCGCACCGGCGAGCTGATCGCGCACTGGATGGCGGTCGGCTTCATGCACGGCGTGATGAACACCGACAACATGTCCATCCTCGGCCTGACCCTGGATTACGGCCCGTTCGGTTTCATGGAAGCCTTCGATGCCGGCCACATCTGCAACCATTCCGATACCCACGGCCGCTACACCTACCGCAACCAGCCGCATGTCGCGCAATGGAATCTCTACTGCCTGGCCGAGGCGCTACTACCGCTGATCGGCAACCCGGAAACCGCCAAGGCGGCGGTGGACGACCATTACGGCGCGGCTTTCGGCGACCACTTCGAGAACCTGATGCGCGCCAAGCTCGGCCTGCGCGCCGCGCTGGCCGACGACGAAGCCTTCATCGGCCAGACCTTCGGCCTGCTGCAACAGCACCGTCCCGACTTCACGCTGTTCTTCCGCACCCTGTCGCAACTGCCCGCTGCGGTCGACGGCCAAAACCGGGCAAAAACCGATGCGCCGCTGCGCGACCAGTTCGTCGACCGCGACGCCTGCGATACCTGGCTGGACCAATGGCGCGCCCGCCTGGCTCAAACACCGTGGGCCGATGACGAGCGCCAGACGGCGATGCGGGCGGCCAACCCGAAATACGTACTGCGCAACTGGCTGGCCGAAGCCGCCATCCGCCAAGCCCGCGACAAGGATTTTTCCGAAGTCCACCGCCTGCTCGCCTGCCTGCGCCGGCCCTACGACGAGCAGCCGGAATTCGAGGCTTACGCCGCTCTGCCGCCGGACTGGGCACAAGGCCTGGAAGTCAGCTGCTCGAGCTGAGCACGGCAAGCGCTCAATTATCGCCATCAGCCTGTCATCGCCGCAGCATAGTCGGCGATAATCGGGGCTTACCCCAACCTTGCCGAAATGCACCGCCCCATGCCGGAACACGGTCACTCGTCGCCTGCCTGCTGGACATCGCTGTTGCCATCATTGATGCGCGCCTGCCGCCTGCTGGCGCTGTGCATGGTGCTGTCTGCCCAGGCCGGCACGCCGGCCCAGCCCATCGAATTCACCGCCGCCGAACGCGCCTATCTCGCCCAGCACAGCATCGTCCGGATGTGTGTCGATCCGGACTGGGTACCGTTCGAACGGATCAACGAACAGGGGAAGCACGAAGGGATCGCCGCCGATCTGGTCCAACTGGTCGCCCAGCGGGTCGGGCTGGCCATCGAGCTCTATCCGGTCAGGACCTGGGAAGAAAGCCTGGCTGCCTCCAAGGCTGGGCGCTGCCAGGTCATGAGCTTCCTCAACCAGACGCCGGCCCGCGATCAATGGCTGATCTTCACTGCGCCCATCTTTTTCGACCCGAACGTCATCATCACCCGCGAGGAACACCCCTTCGTCGGCGACCCGCACGGCCTGCAGGATGAGCGCGTCGCGCTGCCACGCGGCACCATGGTCGAGGAGCGCATCCGGCGCGAGTTCCCGAACCTGAAACTGGTGCTCACCACCAGCGAGCCGGAAGCCGTCACCCTGGTCTCCGAACGCCAGGCCGAACTGACCATCCGTTCGCTGATCGTCGCCGCCTATGCGATCAAGAAGGAAGGCCTGTTCAACCTGAAGATCGCCGGCCAGATTCCGGAATTCACCAACCAGCTGCGCATGGGGGTGATCAAGAGCGAACCGGTGCTGCGCGACATCCTCGACAAGGGCGTCGCCACCCTGACCCCGCAGGAACGCGAGGCCATTTCCAACAAGCACGTTGCGGTCAGGATGGAAAGTGGCGTCGACTACAGCCTGATCTGGAAAATCCTGGCCGGGGCCGGCTTCGTGCTGGCCATCGTCATCTATTCGAACCGCAAGCTCAATGCCCTGAACAAGGAACTGGCCCGCCTGTCGGTCACCGACAAACTGACCGGGCTGTTCAACCGGCTCAAGCTCGACGAAGTGTGCGATGCCGAAATCCAGCGCTCGACCCGCTTCGGCCAGCCGTTCAGCATCCTGCTGCTCGACCTCGACCACTTCAAGCAGGTCAACGACACCCACGGCCACCAGACCGGCGACCGCATCCTGATCGAAGCTGCCCGCCTGATCGCGACCAATACGCGCACGACCGATATCGTCGGCCGCTGGGGCGGCGAGGAATTCCTTATCATCTGTCCGCATACCGACCTCGACGGCGCCCTGACGCTGGCCGAAAACCTGCGACAAGCCATCGCGGAATACCGCTTTCCAACCGTCGACCACAAGACCGTCAGCATCGGCGTCAGCACCTTCCGGGCCGGCGATCAGGCCAAGGATCTGGTCAGCCGGGCCGACCAGGCGCTCTATCTGGCCAAGGCGCACGGACGCAACCGGGTCGCCTCGTCATGAGAGCCGTCGCCTGGCCGCTCATGCTCGGCCTGCTCGCGGCCAGCGCGCCGACCGGCGCCGCCGACAGCCTGGAATCCGCCCTGCGGGACAGCCAGTGGTTCGGTTACGCCAAGGCGATGCTGGTCGCCGACGACAAGGAAGGCGGCCGCCCCAACCAGCGCACGACCGGCTTCGGCGGCAAGCTGGGCGGCGAAACCGGCAGCTACCACGGCTTCCAGCTCAAGGCGGCGGCTTACACCACGCAGGATTTAGGGCTGAACAACCATGATCCGCGCAAGATCGACACCTACATGTTCGATCTCGACAAGATGACCTATTCCCTGCTCGGCGAATCCCAGCTCAAATACAGCGCCGGCCGGACCGCCCTGACGCTTGGTCGCCAGGAAATCCACTCGCCGCTGATGGCCAGCTACGACTACCGGATCATCCCCAACCTGTACGAAGCCTACACCCTGGTCAATCGCGACCTGCCGGACAGCACGGTCACCCTGTCCTACGTCAGCAAGATGGCCGGCCTCGACGGCCTGCTCGATTTCTCCAAATTCCGCAGCATGTCGCAGCAGGCCTATACCTCGCTGAAGGTGGCGGCCGACGGCACGGTCGATGCCGTCAACGGCGACACGCTCGAGGTTTCGCGGGTGGTCGGTCATCGGGGCGTCTGGATGGCCGGCCTGGTCTATGAGCAAACCCACAAATTCCAGCTGTGGAACTACTACGGCGTCGACACCCTGAACACCGTCTACCTGGATGGCCGGCTACGGCAAAAGCTGTCAGAGGACTGGTCGACCCTGCTGGAGGCGCAGACCTACCGGGTCGCCGCCGTCGGCCAGTTCAAGGATTATCTCGCCCAGCGCGGGCTCAATGCCAGTTACGACCTATTCGGTCTCAAAGCCACGCTGGCCCACCGGCCGAGCGGCCTGAGCGTCGCCCTGGCCGGCAACCATTTCACCGGCGACCGTAACACCGTCACCGCCTTCAGCAACTGGGGCGGCTATCCCGAATTCGTCATCATGCCCTACATCCACGCCGGAAATAACGGGGCAACGGGCATCGCCCGCAGTACGCTGGCCAAGCTCACCGTGCTGCTCGACCTGGGCGCCTGGGGGCTGAAAGACCATAACCTGCTGTTCGGCCATGCCCATATCGACCTCGACGAGCGCATCCTGGCCGGCGCCGACATCCGGGTCAACAGCCTGCTCTACCGCGCCCGCCTGACGCCCGGACTATCGGCCCGGCTAGCCCTGGAATCGCGCAACTCCGGCCACTCCCGCTATAACAACGAGTTCGTCGCACTGGCGCTGCGCTACGATTTCTAGGCGCCTGCGGTCGACGCCGGAAAACCGGCAAAAATGCCGCCGGCTCCCGGCAACTCCCGGCTAGGCGCGCACCAGCGCCATGACCCGGCCCATATCCAGATTGGCCGCCTGCTCGCGCATCTGGTCGACGTACTGCGGCTGCATCTGCTTGGCCGAGCCGAGCAGACTGTTGAAACTGTCCTGCAGCAGCGCCGCATTCATCTGCCGGCCGCCGGCGTAATAGCGCTTGGCCACCTGGCCAAGGGCGTAGGTGGTGGCGAACGAGAAGGCAATGCTGGTCGCCGATTTGCCCAGCCCCTTGGCCAGCCCGCCGCCGACCTTGCCGAGCAGGCCACCGAGCAGCTTGCGACCGAACTGCTCCAGATATTGCGAAGTCAGGCCGATGCCCAGCGTGGCCAGCAGTTCACGGATGTGCCCCTGATCCAGTTCGTGGCCGTGCGCCTTGCCGATGCCGTAGACCATCTTGATCTGCAACGGGATGATCGCCATCGACGCCCACGACTGCGGCAACAGTTCCAGCGCGCCGTTGAGGATCGCGTAGTTGAGGATGGAGCGGTCGAGCTCCGGCTCGGCTGGTGTAGAGGGCGTCGCCTGAACTGCGGCCGGCCGGGCCGGCGCCGCCGTTTCGGTCAGTTCGGCCATTGCCTCGGCCTGACGGTCGAGCGGGACGGTGATGCCTTGCTCCAGCCCGAGCAAGCCGGCCAGCTCGGCGAGGAAACGACGTTCCGCCTCGCTGCTGCGCCCGTCGGCATCGCAAACGCAGACCGCCATCTCGTAGGCCAGCTGCTTCAGCCCGGCATCGGGCAAGGCCTGCGCTGACTCGGCCAGCGTGACGCGCTTCAACAGCACGTCACGGTACAAGCCGCTCAGGTCGGGGGCGCCGGGCGCGCTACCCAGCGATTCGGCCAGGCGACGGATTTCCTCGCGCTCGCGTTCGTCGTTGCCGCCATCGGCAAAGGCGGCGAACAGGGCAATGCTCAGGATGGCTTGTTGTTGCTGTGGGGTCATTTGACGTTTTCCAATCGTTGCGGGCAGCCGTTCAGGCCGTGGCGAGTACCGCCATGTTGCGGCGCAAACCGCTGCGGTCGACCTGTACCAGATGTGCCAATTGGCGGGCGACATTCTGTTGCAGGCGCTCACTGACCCGGTTGATCGCCTCGGCGATGTCGGCCCCCAGTTCCTCGACGACCAGCACCGAATCGTCCTTCAGGCGCAGCACGACGCGGCACAGCTTGTCCACGCCGCCGCGCTGCGGGCCGTTGATGTCATCCAGCCGCATGCTGGCACCGCGCACGACATGGGCGAAACGGGCCAGGGCCCCCTCCAGCTTGCGCGCTGCAAAGCGGCGTAATTTGGCCGACTCGGGCAGACCCTTGACTTGAACTTGAACGTGCATGATTGATCTCCGGTGGAATTGCAGCAAGCGCTGCACACGGACAATCTAACCTCAGCCAACCCGCCGATAAATCCGTAGTATCAGAAGCAACCATCCGATATTTCCTGATCAATCCCTGCCAGCAATATCGGCTATCCTGTTGGCCCCCCCAAAACACCCAGGCGGCCTTGCCTGCCCCTACACCGACGACCGAGCCCCCGCCATGATCGAACTCCTGCTCTCCCCCGAAATCTGGATCGCCTTCTTCACGCTGACCGCGCTGGAGCTGGTGCTCGGCATCGACAACATCATCTTCATCTCCATCCTGGTCGACCGCCTGCCCAGGGAAAAGCAGGAACTGGCCCGCCGCATCGGCCTCTTCCTCGCCATGTTCATGCGCATCGGCCTGCTCCTGCTGCTGTCGTGGATCGTCGGCCTGACCGCGCCGGTGATCAGCCCGTTCGGCGTCGACATCTCGGGGCGCGACCTGATCCTGATTTCAGGCGGCCTGTTCCTGATCTGGAAGAGCACCGGCGAAGTGCACCAGCTGCTCGAAGGCGAGGAAGGCTCGGAATCGCACAAGGTGGCGTCGAGCTTCGCCGGCGTCATCGCCCAGATCATCGTCATCGACCTGGTCTTCTCGCTCGACTCCATCATCACCGCCGTCGGCATGGTCAGCGAAGTCAGCGTGATGATCGCCGCCGTCGTCGCCTCGGTCGGCCTGATGATGCTGTTTGCCCGCTCGATCGGCGAATTCGTCTCCAACCACCCGACCATCAAGATGCTGGCCCTGTCCTTCCTGGTCGTCGTCGGCGTGGTGTTGATCGCCGACGGCTTCGGCCACCACGTGCCGAAGGGCTACATCTACTTCGCCATGGCCTTCTCGGTCGGCGTCGAGATGCTCAACATCCGCATGCGCAAGAAGGGCGTCAAGCCGGTCGACCTGCGCGAACCCTACGTGCGGGAAAACGATTGAGCTTCAGCCGGGCCGGATTTTCCGGTCCCGGTTTTTTCGCCCTTTTCCCCGGTCGACCGCAGGCCAGCGCAGCCGGGTGAGGCAAGGCGGGGCCAGGGCGGTTACTATCCGCCTTTGCCCTGAACGAGAAGCCCGCGCCGCATGTCCACCGAAGTCAAAGAGAAGCCCATCTACGCGGTCGCCGCGTCCGTTCAACTGCCGCACGTCAGCGACCTCGAATTCGAGGCCTCGCTGGCCGAACTGCGCGAACTGGCCAAGACCCTGGGCTTCACCGTCGTCCACACCTTCATCCAGAAACGTGCCGCCTTCGACACCACCGGCTACCTCGGCGTCGGCAAGCGCCAGGAAATCGCCCACTACGTCGAATATGAAACCGGCTACGAGATCGAGGCCATGCTGGTCGACCACGAAATTTCGCCGTCGCAGGCGCGCAATCTGGAAAAGGAAACCGGCTGCGGCGTCATGGACCGCACCATGGTCATTCTGGAAATTTTCCATAACAACGCCCGCTCGCGCGCCGCCAAGGCCCAGGTCGAAATCGCCCGCCTTGGCTACATGGCGCCGCGCCTGCGCGAGGCCGCCAAGCTGGCCGGTCCGCAGGGCCGACAGCGCAGCGGCGTCGGCGGCCGGGGTGCCGGCGAATCGCATACCGAACTGGACCGCCGCAAGATCCGCGACCGCATCGCCGAACTGCACCTAGAAATCGTCGCCATGGAAGCCGAGCGCAAGACACAGAGCGCACGCCGCCATGAGCGCCAGGGCCTGGCCAGCGTCGCCCTGGTCGGCTACACCAACGCCGGCAAATCGACCCTGATGCGCGCCCTGACCGGCAGCGAAGTGCTGGTCGCCAACAAGCTGTTCGCCACGCTCGACACCACCGTGCGCACCCTGCACCCGGAAAGCGTTCCGCGCGTGCTGGTCAGCGACACCGTCGGCTTCATCAAGAACCTGCCGCACGGCCTGGTTGCCTCGTTCAAATCGACCCTCGACGAAGCCCTCGACGCCGGCCTGCTGCTGCACGTCATCGATGCCAGCGACCCCGGTTTCGAACGCCAGCTCGAAGTCACCGACCACGTGCTGGCCGAAATCGACGCCGACGTGTTGCCGCGGCTGCGCATCTTCAACAAGATCGACCACGTCGGCGACGAAACCGCCCAGGCCGAATGCACGGCGCTGCTGCGCGCCCGCTACCCCGACTGCATCGTCATGAGCGCCCGCCGCCCGGAAGAGGTAGCCAAGCTGCGCCTGGCCATCATCGACTTCTTCCACCAGGGTCTGGTCGAAGCCGAACTGTTCCTGCCCTGGTCGGCGCAGCAACTGCGCAAGGATATTTACGCCAGCTGCGAAGTGCTGGAAGAACGGGCGGACGAAGCGGGAGCCTTCTTCCGGCTACGCGGGGAAGCAGCGGCGGTGGAAAGCTTGCGGGAGCAGTGTGCGCGGGTGAGCTGAATTCGGCCTTGGCTGCCATCACCGGCAACGGCCTTTCGCATACTGCGGCACGCCATCGATCGTCAGCTCCGTTCCTGTTTGGACATATCGCGCAGCACCTCAATGCAAGCCCGGATATCCGGGAATCTCCGCACCGCAGGGGAGGGCGTTCTACCACCGACGCCCCCGTCCCAGATCTCAATGGCGGCAGGCAATATGCGCCGGGCAGGCGAAGCTAATCGACGGGACGACCACATCGGCGCCGCAGGAAATTCCATAGCGCTACCGCCACTTTCGCAACACCCTCTTGTGGAATCCGGGCTCCCTGTCGATCTGTTGTGACGGTATGAGATGCGCTTCGCCTAAAATTGATCCAAGATTCATTAGAAGATTGTCGCAGCCATGGCAACCTGACCCATCGTGCACCTGGCTTCCCGTTGCTGAGAGACTCGGACCGACTTGCGCATATGAACAATACCGACCAGCCTCCAGGCCTGCGTCCTGGCCGACCTTCGTGGGCTCCCTTCGGGCCTAGCTTGCTGGCGATTGTCTTGTTCTTCGTCATCGTCGTCGTCTATCAGATCTACACATCCTTCCTGGCAGAAAAGGCTGCCGCCAAGACCGATGTGCAGAACCTGGCGCTGGTTATTGAGTCCAAAATCAACACCGACCTGGAGGGCGCGAGTCGCATTGTTGCCTCCCTCGTCAAGGAAATTGACCCGAAGGCAATGCGCCCGGAGAACGCCCAGGCTTACCGGCCACAGATGTTAGGCTGGCTGAAACTGCACGGCCATCACCTGCCCGATTCCTCGTTGCTATGGGTTTTCGATGCCGCTGGAAATGCCCTGTATTCCAGCCTGGATAGCCAACCGTCGGTAAACATCGCCGACCGTCCCTACTTCCGGCAATTGAAGGCACACCCCGACGGGCCACCGGTGTTTTCCGATGTAATGGTTGGCAAGGCCACCGGCCAAATTGCCCTCGCCGTTGCCCAGTCGGTTCGCGATGCAGAAGGCAGGTTTCTCGGCATTGTCAGTGCGGCGATCGACCTTGCCACCCTGCAAAAGCAGTTCGCCAGCGTTGATCTGGGCAAAAACGGCCTGGTTGCCTTACGTCGCCTGGATAACGGTTCGGTCGTCGTTCGCCAGCCGGGTTCGTTGGAACTCAGCAACCTCCCCGCGCCCGACGTTCCTGTGCGTCAGGCCATTCTGGCGTATGGCCCGAATGGTGTGTTGGAAGCCCCCTCGCCCGTTGATGGCATCCCACGCCTCTATGGCTATCGGCGCGTTGGCCAATTTCCGTTTTTCATCGCGGTCGCTCTATCCGAAGAAGATTACCTCGCCAGTTGGCAACGCAATGCCGCTGTCACCCTGGGCGCTGCGCTGTTGTTCCTGCTTCTTCTGGCCGTGCTTTTCCGGCGCCTGGCAATCGCCGAATCCCGGCGGGCGCAGAGTGAAAATCTGCTGGCAGAGGCCCAAACCCTGGCCAAAACCGGCAGTTGGCAAGTCGAGTTCGGCGCCACCGAGGCCGACGATGTCTGGCATGTATCAGAAGAGTTGCGAAATATTTTCGGGTACTCGAAGGAGGCGACGATCACTGCCCAAGGGGTTTTCGAGGTGATGCCCCCCGAGGACCGTGAAGCGGTCGCCCGCCTCTGGGCCGCCGCCCGGCAACCGGGAGGCCCCTGCCAGTGGCAGCATCGCATCCTCGTCAATGGCCAGATCAAATGGCTTCAGGTGTCGGTGAAGGTGGCCTTCGATGAATCTGGCGCCCCCCGCGAAGCCAGAGGAACCTGCCAGGACATTACCGAGCAGAAAGCCAATGCCGCCCAGATCGAAGCGTTGCTGGCTGAACAAAAGACGATGCTCAACAGCCGCATTGTCGGTATCGTCAAACTCCGCGAGCGCCGATTCGTCTGGATCAATGCCGCGTTCGCCGAAATGTTCGGCTACACCGAGGACGAGATGACTGGGCAATCGACTCGCATGATTCATCCCGGTAACGAGGCCTATTACAGGTTTGCCGACGCGGCATACCCGGGCATCACACAAGGCGGCGTCTACCGGACCGAAATCCAGTTTGTGCGCAAAAATGGCTCGCTTGGCTGGTATGAAATCAGCGGCGAACAACTTTCGCCGGCAAGCGGCGAGTCGATCTGGGCGTTTGTCGACATCACCGAAAAGCGGCAGTTTGAAACCGCCCTGGCCAATAGCGAACGGCGCTTGCACAGCATTTTCTCCGCGATGGCGGAGGGGCTTGTCTTTCAGGGGACTGACGGGAGAATCATCGAGGCCAACCCGGCTGCGGAGACGGTGCTGGGGCTCAGTCGCGACGAACTGTTGGCCCGTACTTCTGCCGATCCGCGCTGGCAGACCATTCATGAAGATGGCACCCCCTACCCCGGCGACACCCACCCGGTGATGGTTACGCTTCGGACGGGGCAGGCGCAGCGCAATCAGATCATGGGGGTTTTCCACCCTGATCGGGGCATGCGCTGGATCAGCATCAACTCCAGCCCGGTGCCAGGCAACCATCCGGCGATCCTGCAAGGCGTGGTGGCGACCTTTGTCGACGTCACCGATCTCAAGAAAGGGGAGGCTGCCTTGCGGGCGGCACAAGCCGAAGCGGATCGCGCCAATCAAGCCAAATCGCGCTTCCTCGCCGCAGTCAGTCACGACCTGCGGCAACCCCTGGCGGCGCTCAAGGTCTATGCCGGTTTGCTGAATAATCCGCAGGCAATCTCGTATTCCGAAGTGGTCTCGAATACCAGGAAGTGCATCGACAGCCTGAGCGAACTGCTCGACGACTTGCTCGACCTGAGCAAGCTGGAAGCCGGCGTAGTTACGCCCTTGCTCAGCGACTTCACGGTCACTGACCTGTTCGGCCATCTGATGACGCTGCACGAACCAGAAGCACAGGCCAAAGGACTTCGCTTCCGCTGCGTTCCTTCAAGGCTCGTCGGGCGGACGGACCTGGTGCTGTTTCGCCGCGTGCTCGGCAACCTCCTTAGCAACGCCATTCGCTACACCGAGCGGGGCGGGGTGGTGATCGGTTGCCGTCGGCGCCAGGGCAAGACCTGGATCGAGGTCTGGGATACCGGGGTCGGCATTAAAGCCGAGGATACGGCCGCGATCTTCGAGGAATTCAAACAACTCGGCGACGGAGCGCGCAATAGTGGCAGCGGCCTGGGTCTGGCCATCGTCGCCAAGACCGCCGCGCTGCTCGGGCTGGAAATCAGTGTGCGCTCCCGGGTGGGACGGGGATCGGTGTTCGGCATTGAATTGCCGCTCGGGCAATTGGAATTCATCGCCCCTGCCGCCCCCCCGCTTGCAACAGCACACCGCCCCCTGCGCATTGCACTGGTCGAAGACAACCCCATGGTTCGCCGCGCCTTGGTCGACGGCCTGCAAGGGGTTGGCCATCAAGTACTGGCGGCAGACACCAAGGCCGCCCTGCTGGCAGAGCTCGCCCCACCAGCTCCGGACATTGTTGTCTCCGACTATCGACTGACGGCGGGCGAAACCGGGATTGACGTCATCGCAGCGCTGCGGATGCAATACGGAGCCGCTCTGCCAGCGATCCTGATCACCGGCGACACCGATCCGGCGCTGCTGCGTCGCATGACGGAGGGTGGCATCGTCGTGCTGCACAAGCCGCTAGACCTCGAAACCTTGCAGGCCTATCTCGAGGACTTGACCTACCAAGTCGTCTGAGGAAGCAGCTTGACCTTCGGAACATGTGGGAGGGGCCAGCCTTGGACATGAGTCCGGCTGCTCCGCCTTGCATAGCCGCAACAGTGACCAAAGCCCCCCGATTTTCGGGCCAAAAACCCGGTCGACCGCAGGACTCCCACAATCCACCTACACGAACTGAACCACCCGCGCCCTTAGCTGCCCGCAGCCGCCGTCGACATCCTGGCCGGCCGAGTTGCGCAGCTTGGTCAGGATGCGCCGGCTGTGCAGGTACTTGGCCAGTTCGACGCAACGCTGCGGGCTCGGCCGGCGGAAATCCAGCGCTTCGGTGGTGTTGTAGGGAATCAGGTTCATCATCGCGTATTTGCCGCTGAGCAGGCGGACGATGCCGTCCATTTCTTCCTGGCTGTCGTTGACGCCTTCGATCAGCGTCCATTGGTACTGGATCGGATAGCCGGTGCGGCGCGCGTAGTCTTCGGCCAGATCGACCAGTTCCTCGGGCGCAATCTTCGGCGCCTTGGGCAGCAGACGCTCCCGCAGGTCGGCCTGGGTGGAGTGCAGCGACAGGGCCAGCGCCGGCTTGACCGCCTGTTGCGGCAGGCGCTCGAACACCCGGCGGTCGCCAACAGTCGAGAACACCAGGTTCTTGTGACCGATGCCGGACGCGGTACCGAGCAGGTCGATGGCGTCGAGCACGTTGTCGAGATTGTGCGCCGGTTCGCCCATGCCCATGAAGACGACGCGATTGACCGTGCGCCGGGCGCGGGCCAGCACGACCTGGGCGACGATTTCGGCGTTGCCCAGTTGGCGCAGCAGGCCGTCGCGGCCGGTCATGCAGAAGACGCAGCCGACGGCGCAACCGACCTGGGTGGATACGCACAAACCGTCGCGCGGCAGCAAGACGCTTTCCACCGTCTGTCCGTCGTTCAACTCAACCAGCAGGCGTTCGGAACCGTCCTCGCCGGGGTGGCTGGAACGCAGGCGGGCCAAGCCGGCCAGTTGCTCGGCCAGGTCCGGCAGCGCGTTGCGCACGGCGAGCGGGTGGAAGTCTTCGGCCGGCCGCTGCTTGGTGCTGGCATCGAGCGGGCGGGCCGTCGTCCAGGCGCGCAGGATGCGGTCTTCGTGGCAGGTTTTGGCGCCGAGGGCGCGCAGGGTATGGCGGATATCGTCGATCTGCATGGCGGGGCGAATGCTAGCACCGCCGTGGCCAATGCGACATGGCCCGCCGATTTGCAGGTGATAAGCAACTAAGCACTTTGCTTTCCAGGCTGGCTGAGCGCATCGCGAAAACCCCGCACCACCACCTTGCAAGCCATTGAATTCATTGAACGCACCAAACTGGCACGGCTGTTGCAAACGGCTGCCAGTCAACTTACCGCCGCTCGCATGGGACGAGACGGCGCAAGCCGGCGCGGTGCCGGAAAAAACCTAGAGGGGACTCACATGGCGAATACCAGTCTGATTCAGCTGGACAACCCGCAGATCGACGCGGCCGCGGAGCGGCTGTCGATGTCGCGGCGGGAATTTCTGCAATTCTGCGCCGCCCTGGCCACCACGCTGGGCCTGCCGCAGGGCGCCGACGCGGCGGTGGCCGAGGCGGTGGCCACCAAGCAGCGGCCGAGCGTGATCTGGCTGCACTTCCAGGAATGCACCGGCTGCTCCGAGTCGCTGCTGCGGGCCGAACACCCGACCATCGAGAAACTGATCCTCGACATCATCTCGCTCGACTACCACGAAACGCTGTTCGCCGCCGCCGGCCACCAGGCGGAAGCGGCCCGCCTCTCCGCCATGGCGGCCAACAAGGGCAAGTACATCC
>Ga0316605_10000462_pt1 | contig 28480 bp, 20 predicted proteins | sample OWC_soil_day20_n_FD_207666 | JGI IMG/M metagenome (GOLD analysis project Ga0316605, IMG submission 207666) | Wetland soil microbial communities from Old Woman Creek delta, Ohio, United States - OWC_soil_day20_noCT | ecosystem: Environmental > Terrestrial > Soil > Wetlands | place: USA: Ohio...
GTACAAATCGGAGCCGGACCAAATTTCAACTATGCATTGAGTAAATATCAGCAAAAAGAGAACTATGTTGACAGTAAAATTGTCAGCAGTCTGACTGACAAAGGAGCCAGCATTTATGCTTCACCTTCCGATTTCAACCGCTTTGATACACAAATAGGTTTAAGTCTGGGCATTAAGTACACGGGGATTTCACTCCGGGCAAGTTATGACCTGGGTCTTTTTGACAGGGACAAAACCAGCAGTGGATCATACAGGGAAAACAATATTAAAATATCATTAGGATATACATTTTGATAATCAGATAAAATTTTTGTTTTATCCCGCAAAGGACAGGCTAATCGGGGCTTGTCCTTTTTGTGTTAATAAACGTTTTGTGTTGTAGCGTATGTAGGTATTTATCACTATTTTTGCAAAAATATAGATAAAATTTTACCGGAAAATGCAACCGGGAAATAAGGAATTAGTATTATCAGTAATTATTTATAAAGAAATATATTTCAAATGAAATTCAGACTATTAGCTATTCTTTTCGTTTTATTTTCATTGACAGCCGTTGAACTCCAGGCGCAATCGGTGAAAACCGATACTCTGGAAACCAAAAAGCTTGATTACCGGTTCGAAGCAGGCTATGCTCACAACTATCGGTATGGCGATTATACTAGTTCTTCGCCTTATCATGTAATCCGGTTGGGAGTGAATGCTCAGTATCCCCTCAAGCATGGTTTTGGAATTGAAACTGGATTGAAGTATTCGTACATGTTTGGGAAAAAACAACAAATATATACTATTGGTGATAGTGTTAATTATTCATACACAGGTCACTCAATTGATGTACCGGTAAGATTGATATATACACTTCCAATATTCTGGGGATTGAAAGTCTTCGGATATGCAGGTCCTGTATTCAATATCGGTTTAGCTCAGTCATCCGATGTAACAGTTTATGGATTACCGGTTGTGGAAGGTTTCCCGATTGATATTGCTACAGGTACATATAATTTGTATAAAACAGAACTTAACCGCTTTTCAGTAATGCTTGGTGCCGGTGGTGGTGTGCAATGGAAGCAATACCGGGTGAAAGGTGGTTATGACTGGGGGATGAACAGTATCAGTAAAGATAAAAGTTCGCCACAACGGTTGAGAGGATGGTATGCTGCTTTTGAGTACGATTTCTAACTAAGAATAAATTGATACAAAAAACCGGTTTTACTCTGTAAAGCCGTTTTTTTTTGATTAAGCCGTTTATGTATTAATTTCTGAAAAATAAAATTTATTGGGATGAATAATGTTGCTGAAAGTAACCTGGGAACGATGAATATCCGCAAATTGCTGTGGATGTATTCCTTACCAGCCATTGTTGGTACGATGATATCCTCTATGTATAATATCATTGATCGTATGTTTATAGGACAGGGGGTGGGTCCGCTGGCTATTTCGGGTCTCGCGCTGACATTTCCGTTTATGAATTTTCTGGCAGCTTTTGCTATGCTTGTCGGAGCAGGGGCTGCTTCCAGAATATCCATCCGGTTGGGTGAAGGCGATAAAGATCGTGCGGAAAAGATACTTGCAAATGCATTAATGCTTACATTTATTATTTCAGGGATCGTAATAATACTCTCAAGAGTATTCATGAACCCGATACTCGTACTTTTCGGAGGAAGTGAAAATACACTGGAGTATGCAAGACAGTTTATGCGTATAATTATTCCAGGCAGCATTTTATCGGCTTTGAATTTTGGATTCAACAACATTATGCGTGCTTCCGGTTATCCTAAAAAAGCAATGCTGACAATGATAATCTGTTCAGGGATAAATGTTTGTCTGGCACCGTTATTTATTTTTGGTTTTCACTGGGGTATTGCCGGTGCCGCTCACGCAACAAATATTTCTTATTTTGTGGGATCTGTATGGGTACTGACCCATTTTATGCAGAAGAAATCAATAATACGTTTTCACAAAAGAAATTTTCATCTGAATAAACAAATCATTAAGTCTATTCTGAATATCGGTATGTCGCCATTTAGTATGATGATTGCCTCAAGTATGGTAATCGTACTGCTGAATATAGCATTACTCAAACATGGCGGCGATCTGGCAGTCGGAGCGCTTGGTATTCAGAACAGCATAGTTACCTTGTTTCTGATGTTTATTATCGGGCTTAATCAGGGTATTCAACCTATACTGGGGTATAATTACGGAGCGCAGAATTATGACAGAATGTTCAGCACGCTTACCAGGGCGGCTATTATTGCAACTATTGTTACAGCCATTGGTTTTTTGCTTTCCACGTTTTTTTCGCCGGTAATGGTAAGTATATTTACAACAGATGAAGAACTGAAAAGCATATCAGCAAATGCCCTCAGGATATCTGTTATCATGTTACCGCTTGTTGGTTCTCAAATTGTATTTACCAGTTTCTTTCAGTCAATCGGGAAAGCAAAAATATCCATGTTGCTAAGTCTGGCCAGACAGGTGCTTTTCTTAATTCCGGCAGTTTTGATATTGCCGGCATTTTTCGGATTAAACGGAATCTGGTTTTCGATGCCTGTTGCCGACAGTCTGGCTGTTGTTGTGACCAGCATAACCATATTTACCTTTATCAGAAAGTTTGAGAAACAAACTTCGTATAAGTTCAGGTTAAAAAGCGTTAGGTAATTTTATCAAAAATGAATTCGTTGTATACTAAAAATTAAGTACTTTTGTTCACACAAAAAGATTAAATAAATGCTTGGAATTAAAAAGTTAGACATATACGTAATAAAGTCCTTTCTGGCTTATTTTTTCATGACATTTTTCATTTGTATCCTTATACTTATGATGCAGTTCACCTGGAAACATCTGGCTGAACTGGTAGGTAAAGGCGTAGAATGGAAAGTTTTAGCAGAATTCTTCTGGTACACCACGTTGCAGACAGTACCTATGGCATTGCCGTTAGCTATCCTGCTGGCTGCGCTCATGAATTTTGGCAATCTAGGAGAAAACTTTGAGCTGATAGCCATGAAATCAGCCGGAATTTCATTATTCCGGATCATGCGCGGTCTGATCGTTTTTATAGCCTTTATCTGTGTGGCCGCGTTTTTCTTTTCGAACAATGTGTTGCCTATAGCCCAGAATAAATTATGGACGCTGATATTTTCACTGAGGCAAAAATCACCTGAATTTGAAATTCCCGAAGGTGAATTTTATTCCGAAATTAATGGCATTAATCTGTATGTGAGACATAAAGTGCCTGAAAAAAAATTGCTTAAAGATCTGATGATATATGATTTCTCGAACGGATTTGACAACGCGACAGTGATGCTGGCAGATTCGGGACGGGTACAATTCACCGCCGATAATAAATACCTGAAACTGACACTGCTGAGTGGTGAAAGCTTTGAAAACCTTAAGCAACCGGGAAATTCATCAGCCACTAATATACCGTACAGACGGGAGACTTTCAGCACAAAAGAAATGCTGATAGACTTCGATACCGAATTTAACCGCTTCGATGAATCAATCCTGAAAGATCAACATATCAGTAAAAATATAGTTCAGCTTACTCATACCATAGATTCGGTGTCGAAAATCGTAAAAGCCAGGGGCAACGAACAGGCTGTTGATATGATAAAAATCCAGTTTGCCAATTTTCAGATTAACGACTCAGCGGGCATAAAAAAACAGAATGCAAAAATTAATCCCGACTCATTATTTATGTCGCTTACACAGGAAAAAATGGAAGAAGCTATGCGGGTTTCTCAGGAAAATTTGAGAGCAGCAAGAGACAAAATAGACTTTAACAAAGTGATGTTGGAAGAACCCACTTATTATGTGCGTCGTCATCAGGTAGAATGGCATCGAAAGTTTACGCTGTCATTTGCCTGTCTGATTTTCTTCTTTATCGGAGCTCCGCTTGGAGCAATCATCCGCAAAGGCGGATTAGGCTTGCCCGTGGTAATTTCTGTTCTGATGTTCATTTTTTATTATATCATCGAAACATCGGGGTATAAAATGGCTCGTGAAGGATTTTGGGAAGTATATCAGGGTATGTGGTTAAGCTCGGCGGTACTCTTTCCTATTGGTTTGTTCCTGACTTACAAAGCAGTTACTGACGCATCGCTTTTCCGTTCGGAACAATATGTGAAGATTATGGAAAAAACAGTTGATTTCTTAGCTAATTTCTGGAGAAAAAAGAAAAACAGGATTAACACCGGAATGACAGAAATTTCTGCACAATAATTAATTTTTAACTATGGAAAAAAAACTCAATACAATAGAAGACGCAATCAAAGATTTCAAAAACGGAAAAATTGTGATTGTGGTGGATGATGAAGACCGCGAAAATGAAGGTGATTTTATCTGTGCGGCTGAAAAAATAACTCCGGAACAGGTAAATTTTATGCTGAAACACGGACGTGGTGTTCTGTGTGCTCCCCTGATTGAAGAACGGTGCGACGAACTGGAACTGAATATGCAGGTTGAAGTGAATACTTCAATCCATTCTACTCCGTTCACCATTAGTGTTGATAAACTCGAAGGATGTACTACCGGAGTTTCGGCTTCCGATCGCGCTGCAACTTTCAGGGCTTTGGCTGATCCGGCATCAGTTCCCGATACTTTCGGACGACCGGGACATATTTTTCCTCTCCGTGCACGCTCAAAAGGCGTTCTGCGTCGTGCCGGACATACTGAAGCGGCAGTTGACCTTGCACGTCTGTCGGGACTTAATCCTGTAGGTGCACTGATTGAAATAATGAACGAAGACGGATCAATGGCACGACTTCCCCAGCTTTACGATATTGCCGAAGAATTTAACCTGAAGATTATTTCAATTGCAGATTTAATAGCCTATCGCATCCGAACCGAATCGCTTATTGATAAGGGAGAGGAAGTGGATATGCCTACCGCGTTCGGACATTTCAAGTTAATACCCTTTCGCCAGATATCCAATGGACTGGAACATATCGCGCTTATAAAAGGTACGTGGGAAAAAGATGAAGCCGTACTGGTAAGAGTACATTCATCCTGCATGACCGGTGATATTTTTGGTTCAATGCGTTGTGAGTGCGGTGAACAGCTCCATAAAGCCATGGAACTGATAGAAAAGGAAGGAAAGGGCGCTATAGTTTACATGAATCAGGAAGGACGCGGCATTGGTTTGATGAACAAGATCAAAGCCTATAAACTCCAGGAAGAAGGCATGGATACTGTCGATGCCAATCTACATCTCGGTTTTCATGCCGATGAACGTGAGTATGGAGTGGGAGCCCAGATACTTCGCGAAATTGGTCTGACCAAAATCAGACTGATGACAAACAATCCTAAAAAGAGAATTGGTCTTGAAGCTTACGGACTTTCCATTGTTGAAAATGTTCCGCTCGAGGTAAAACCCAATCAATATAATGCATTTTATATGCAGACCAAAAAGGAAAAGATGGGTCATAAACTGAAATTTGTAGGAAAAGAAAATCGGAAATAAATATGACAGCATTAGTTACCGGAGCAACTTCCGGATTTGGACGCGCTATTGCGCTCCGGCTTGCAAAACTGGGATACAGTCTGATTGTTACCGGTCGGCGCATGGAATTGCTCGACACGCTTTGTGACGACATCCGCGAAAAGTATTCCACTAACGTGATTGCCTTGAATTTTGATGTGCGCGACAAGGAAGCCTGCGAAGAAGCTGTTGATTCACTGCCGGAGAAGTACAAAAGCATTGACCTGCTTGTAAATAATGCCGGTCTTGCAGCCGGTGCGGCCCCTTTTGACGAAAGTCTGCTGGATGATTTCGAACGGATGATTGATACGAATGTAAAGGGACTGTTGTACATGACAAAACTTATTGTGCCGGGAATGATTGCCCGTCAGTCGGGTCACATTGTAAACTTATCATCCATAGCCGGTATCGAAGTCTATCCGACAGGCAATGTATATTGCGCGTCGAAGCATGCCGTGAACGCCATTACCAAAGGACTTCGGATTGATCTGGTAAAACATGGCATTCGTGTTAGCTCAATATCACCGGGGATGGCCGAAACCGAATTTTCCATCGTCAGGTATCATGGCGATGCTGAAAAGGCAAGAGCCGTTTACAACGGACTTACTCCGCTGAATGCGGAAGATATAGCCGACGCGCTCGAATTTATTGTTACACGTCCCGCTCATGTCAGTATTAATGACATACAAATAAATCCTGCTCAGCAGGCAAATACTTATATATCACACAGAAAACAATAACCAGAATATAACTAAAAGTCGAAGTCCTAAAGATTTTATAACAAAAGAATTAAATTATTTGAAAAATTATCTTATTTTTGCGGTTGCATATTTTTTTTCTGAACGAATTGGACATTAAAGTTAAAGACTTAACGCTTTGACATACTAAAAACAACTTATTATGAACGCACTTGACACTACTAATGAAATGGATGACTTGAAAGAAGGGCTGAAACAGCCGGAGGTAATCCAGGAACCATCAACTGAAGCAACAATGGAAGCAAATCCTGAAGATGCTGTCATTCATGAATTGACAAAACAGCAGATTTGTGATCGCATGAAAGAGTTGAATGAGTTGGATGTTGAGACGGCGAAGGAAGAAGTTGAGTCTATCAAACAAATGTTCTATAAAAAAAGTAAATCAGAAACTGCAGAACAACGTGTGGCTTTTCTTGAGAAGGGAGGAAATGAAGCGGATTTCATACCTGAACCAACAGAACTTGAAAATGAATTCAAAGAACTGCTGAATGAATTCAAAAATAAGAAGGCAAAACTAAATGCTCAGCAAGAGCAGGAAAAAGAAAACAATCTGCTGAAAAAACAGCATATCATCGAACAGATGAAACAACTGGTTGAAAGCAATGACGATGTTTCGATCAATGTAGCCGCCTTCCGCCAGTTGCAACAAGACTGGAAAAATGCAGGACCAGTACCTCCCACAGCCACTAACGAACTCTGGAAACAATACAATTTATATCAGGAATCGTTCTGGGATCTGATAAAAATTAATAATGAGCTTCGCGAATATGATTTCAAGAAAAATCTGGAAGCAAAACAGAAACTTTGTGAAGCAGCCGAACAGCTTGCCGAAGAAGAAGATGTCGTAACAGCTTTCAGACAGTTGCAAAAACTGCACGAAAACTGGCACGAGCTGGGTCCTGTTGCCCGCGAACTGCGCGAAGATATCTGGAACCGATTTAAAGCCGCTTCAACGGTGGTAAATAAAAAACATCAGTCGCACTTTGATGATATCAGAAAAGTGGAAGATGAAAATATGAACCTGAAAGTATCACTTTGCGAGAAAATTGAAGCAATTGATGCTACAAAATTCACATCGTATAAAGAGTGGGACGAAGCTACCAGGAATATCCTTGAAATACAGGAAGAATGGCGTTCGGTAGGTTTTGCTCCGCGTAAATCCAACCAAAGAATATTCGATCGTTACCGTAAGGCATGTGATAAGTTCTTTACTGCCAAAGCGGAATTCTATAAGGAAGTAAAATCCGGTCTGTCGCAAAACCTGGAACAGAAGAAACAGCTTTGCGAAAAGGCCGAAGCTCTCAAAGACAGCACTGACTGGAAGGAAGCCGGAGAACAACTTGTACAGCTTCAGAAAGAATGGAAAACCATCGGGCCGGTAGCAAAAAAATACTCAGACGAAATCTGGAAACGCTTTATTACAGCCTGCGATTATTTCTTCGAACAGAAGAACAAGAATGTTTCGGGACAACGGAGTGTGGAACAACAAAATCTGGATAAGAAAAAGGAACTGATTGCAAAAATAGCAAGCTTCGAAAAAACAGCGAATGTTTCCGAATCGCTGGCCGCCTTACGTGCTTTGGCAGCTGAATGGAATGCCATAGGTCATGTTCCCTTCCGCGAAAAGGATAAAATCTACAAAGAATATCGCGCAGTACTCGATGCTCAGTTCGATAAACTGAATATTGACGCTTCACAGCGCCGTCTGGAATCGTTCCGGAATAACCTGAAGGATATGACTACCAAAGGCGATAACAAGTTGTACCGCGAGCGGGAAAAACTGGTTCGGGCATACGAACATCTTAAATCTGAAATTGCTACTTACGAAAACAATATCGGTTTCCTTAGTATTGCATCCAAAAAGGGCGATGGTATGCTCAAAGAAATGGAACGTAAGATTGACGCGTTGAAAGATGAATGTAAATTGCTGGAACAGAAGATTTCGCTTATCGACGATCAGATGTAAATTACATTGCAATACTGCTTATAAAAATAAACATAAAAGCACCGGAATTCCGGTGCTTTTGTTTTGATGAGGCAGTTTTGATGAATTTTTATGTGCCAGCCGGAGGCCGGCTTTTAGCTTAGACGAAGCGAGACGCTTCGCCTAACAGAGCGGGACACTTAGCATAACAGAGACGCTGTTAGTTTGTTTTGTTTGTATCCATTTCAATAATTTTCTTTTCTTCGTAGCTTTTTGTTATTTAAGTACTTGTCTGGAATTGGTGTGTCTTTTTCAATAAATATCAGTTGTTTGTATAAATCTCCTTTTACGTCGTACTTTTTGACTAAAGCAAGTACTATCTTGTTTAATTTATAATCAGTAGTAGAAAGTCTTGAACTTTGTAAACTGTAATTTTTCACAAAATCATTTTTAATATATTCCCCTTTGTAAGTAGTGCCATCGGTTATACTATTACATTTAAGAATAATTGTATAGCATTTTTTAGATGCTCTATCATATTCATAAAAACCGTCAGTCGTTTTCTCGTGATATTTTGATTTTTCTACATAGTAAGGCATTTGTTTTATTCTCAATGAGTCGCCATTTACAGAGACCCAATTTGTGTCAGGAAGAATTTTTGTTTCAAAAAATGTTTGTATAGTGTCACAATATTCACCTCCTCTGCGTGGAAAATCGTAGTTGCTTAGAAAGTTATCAAAACTATTAAATTCGTCAATGGTTATCTTTTTCTTAAGTGTTTCCTTTGTAAAGGTATTTTTAATTTGAAAATAGCATTTCGAATTAAGCTTCACAACTTCAACTACGTGTCTTACTCCACCTAATGATGGGTTTACACTCCATTTAAACTTGATGTCTTGGCTGAATATCAAAGTCAGATTACATACAAGTACAATCAAAATAATAACTACTTTCTTCATTCTTTTTTTAAAATAGCTCATAACAGGAATTGATTTATACTGTAAATTTTTAACCCTGTTACAGGTCGTGTAAACTATTGTGATGAGATTTGAGAATGACTTCTGCCTTCCATTTTCAATAAATGATTTGTTTTTTAATATGCCAGCCGGAGGCCTGCTTTTAGCTTAGACGAAGCGAGACGCTTCGCCTAACAATAGAGTTGCACACTACGGACATCTGGGATCGTTAGCGAGACGCTTTGAAAAAAGTGTTTACTGTCGGTTATTTACCTGAAGGGAGGTTTACTTGATTGGCACTTGTCAATTTCTTGCATTCTTTGCACCATTTATTATTCCTTATCATTATTTCTGGTGATGCACTCCATTGATGTCCATTTTCACATTCCCAATCAAGTTTAGTCTTATATCCTAAATATTCGGTCGATAAGCATTTGCCATTCTTTGATTCAGCCAGTTTCTGCATATCACCAATACTATACTTTCTTCTACTCAATGATGCTTTTAACCTACCACATATTGGACACCAATAACCTGAATAAACATTTGCAGGCTTAGATTTGAACTTATGTCCTAATTTACATTGCCAAAGTAAATGAGTGTTATTGTTTATATATTTATCGGAAAGACACAATCCTTCAAATTTTGATGCAAGTAATTGCATATCATCTATCGTTTTGTGTCTCCCAATACAATATGGACACCATGTATCATTATTTTTTATTTGATTTGCCGGAGTGCTCCATTTATGACCTTTTTCACATTCCCACTCTAGTGGTTCGAATATTCCATGATATTGAGTAGATAATAATATACCACCCTTTTGTTCTGCAATTTTCCTTAACTCATCCAGTTTGTCAATGATATAAATTTTTGATAAATCTATTTCAACTTTATCAAAATCTGTAGGTGTTTCAAATCCATTTTTTAAAAGTTCAGCTTTGATAAACGACCTTACATTTTCAATACCAAGTATATCAAGAATAGAAGGTATTTGTATTAATAAAACCCCATTATTATTACATAGTTGTAACTTTAACTTATCCCTTTGTTGTGTTTGTTCAAATTTTTCAGGCTTTTCAGAATAGAAATGTTTTAGGTTTTTATAATGTTGAATACCCTGATGTTCGAATGCAATTTTCAGTTTATCTGAATATCCGTCTAACTCCATCCAATTCCCTTCTTGTGTTTTTAACCAACCAGGTCTAACTTTTTCAAATTTTGTTTTCAGTAATTGTTCGAAAAACTCCCGACATATACGTTCACCAATACCCTGACTACAAATTGGACACCATGCACCTCTTTTGATTAAACTTGGAATTGCTTTCCATTTATGGCCTTCTGAACATTCCCATTCAAGTTTATGATTTGTATTTTTATATGATGAAGACAAGCACTTGCCACCTCTTTGTTTGGCGATTTGAAACATTTCGTCAATGTTACCGATATAATTCGGAGCACAAAATGGACACCATTTATTGCTGTTAATTACATTATCTGCAACTGCATACCATTGATGACCTTGATCACATTGCCATAAGTATTTTGATTTTATATTGGCAAATGTATCAGAAAGACATTCTCCTCCTTTTTGTTTTGCATAATTAGATAAATCGGTAATTGTATGTTTTATCCTCTTTTTGCTTCTGTTTATCGCGGCACAGGTTGGACACCAATTTTTACCATTTTTTATCTTATGAAATGAGGCTTCCCAGGTGTGACCTTTAGCACATTCCCATTTATATTTTTTATCAACACCTGTAAACTTATCAGATAAACATTTACCACCTTTTGAAATTGCAAAATCTTTTAAATCTGTAATATTAAATTTTCTTCTATTCAAATCGCTTTTTATTCTGCCACAGGTTGGACACCACCTTCTAAGTGATTTGACATTTTGTGCTTTAGAATACCACGTATGACCTTCCATACATCTCCAATGATATTTATCAGACATAGTAGTAAACGTATCTGACAAACATTCGCCATCAAAACTTTTAGCTAATTCTATTAAGAAAGTTATATCGTACAAAGTTTTTTTCAAAGTGGAGTCGTTTTTTAATAGGTTCTTAACAACGATTCTATGTGCATTAGGTGCATTGCAATTGTTTATACTTAACCCTGTGAGAAAGTGAATGTGAGAACTTACTAAATGTACATCAGCCAACCAATGGAAATGGGCGTGTTTTAGGGGAAAGTGTTTTTTATTTTACTTTCATTATAAAGTTTAAAACGCCCTGATACATAAGTTCAACTTGTTCTTGTGAATACTCATTAAATTTTCCATGTGCAGCTCTATTTCTTAAATCCAACCAAGCAGTAACATTTTTTTGTTCGAGAACCCCATAAATCTCAGCTTTCATTAAGTCTGCATTAAGAGTGTCTGCTTTTTTATGGATTGTTTCATTTTTTTTATTGACAAAATCTATGTCTATTAAATTGTTTTTACATAATAATCTCAAATGCTCTTCTAAAACGGAACCAATCATAACTGCTGCTGCATCTTTATATTTTAGATCTAATAAATATTTACTCATTTCAAAAAAATCAGAAAATATTTCAGCAGATACAACTTGTTTAATTGAAATTAACCAATCGTTCTCTAATTCACTTTTAATTGCTAACAAAATATTTATGCCACTCTCAGTTTCATAATAAGCTTGTCCTTTAACGCTTTCTTCAAATTCTTTATAAAAAGGGTGAGTTTCATCATAGAGGTTTTTGATAAATGAAAGTGAAGCTGAACGGAAACCAATTTGCAACCCTACTTCAACATAATCAGTAGTGTATTTACTATTTTTCTTTGTTGCTAATACAGCTTTTCCTTGTAATAATAATTTGTCAACTCTACTTATTAAATCTTGTTTATTCATATTTTATTTTTTTTATAAACCCTTTAATCTGACTATTTACAACGTTTTTGTATAGTTTATACATCATGGTAGTAATATTTACATTGTATATCAAGTCAGTACAAGTCTAAAATGAATATTCAGAAAAACAACACAACGAAAATACAGAAATATTATACAAAAACAACATTATGAAATGATTTATATTTAATTATTATATTGTGATTAATCAGGAGTTCAATTATTTACTCTGTAGAAGTTTACACAGCGCATTTGATCGTATATTTAATTAAAGAGATTTAAGGTACATTTAAAAAAAACAACAGCCAGAACCGGGTTGATTCTGGCTGTAGATTATTAATTCCAAGAAATGGTAATCCGAAAACGTTACTATTCTATATTCCTTTTGTAGTTTTCCTTTTTCACCTCAATGACGAGCGGATTTGCTTTCATCTGGCTGAAATTTTCCCTGTTGCGGTAAATATCGCAGGCCATGTACAAGGCGCTCAGAAACGATTGTTCAGATGCTTTGTTTTGTCCGGCTAAACTGTAAGCAGTGCCGTGAGCAGGTGAGGTGCGTATTACCGATAATCCGGCTGTAAAGTTCACGCCATTCTCCATGGATAATGTTTTGAATGGGATCAGGCCCTGGTCGTGGTACATGGCGAGAATTGCATCAAAATTGCGGAAGTTATCAGTACCAAAAAATCCATCGGCAGGGTAGGGACCAAAACAGAGAATGCCTTCCGTGTCGGCTTGTTTAAGCGCGGGAATGATAACGTTCTGTTCTTCGTTGCCGATTACTCCTTCGTCGCCGGCATGTGGATTCAGGCTCAGAACGGCTATCCTGGGTTTAATGATTGAAAAATCCTGTTTCAATGATTTGTTCAGAATACGGAGTTTGTTGACAATTTTATCTTTTGTAACTGCACCGGCAACTTCACTTATCGGTATGTGACCGGTTACCACGGCTACACGTAAATGGTCATTCACCAGCATCATCAGGGAGGATGATTTTTCTCCGAATTTATTCTCAAGATATTCTGTATGGCCGGGGAAACTGAAATCGGCTGACTGAATGTTTTTCTTGTTGATAGGGGCGGTGACAATTGCATGCAGTTTGCCGTTTTTCAGGTCTTCAGTAGCTCTTTCCAGGGCTTCGAATGCAGCTTTTCCGGCTTCGGCGGTGGGTTGCCCAAGTTCCACTTTCAGTTCATCATCCACGCAGTTGATAATGTTTATCCTTTTGGAATTTACCTCATCGAGCGAATTGATCACATTCAGATTCAGGCTCTGTAATTCGAGGTTTTTTTTATGAAATCCGGCAAGTTTCGACGAACCGTATATCACAGGGACAAACATATCGAGTATGCGGTTGTCCGATAGGGCTTTCAGGATTACTTCGTAGCCGATGCCATTGATATCACCATGTGTTATCCCAATAATAATTTTTTCTGATTCCATATTATTTAGTCTTTATTTTAGGAATTAAATTTCTGTTGTTGTCTGAAAAGAAATCCAGTATGTATTTCATCAGTTTTTCGCGGTCGTGCTCTTCTCTGATGGTTTCGAACGGGAAGCCAAGCGCGCAAATTCTGTAGTTACCATCGTAAACCATCCCAGCGCCTTGTTTATTGATTACATATTCACAAATCTGAGTGGCATAATCGTCGTTTGGAAGTATGATGTCGGGCGCTTCCACATAATAGGACTGTTCGTTGGGTGCAGCATGGAATGATAAGTCAATTCCGGGGAAATGTTTATTCCCGGAGTTATTAAAGCTGACTTTTTCAATGTCATTAATTTTATCAACCATCCATTTAATTTTCAATGTCTTTTCCACGAACGACCTGTCGTCGGAAGTTCTGTTTTTCGATAAAACCAAATCTGAAATGATATTCGATCCACTTACCAGCAAATTTCCTCCCGAGTCGGTGTATTCGATGATTCTTTTCTGAATTTCGGGAGTAAAAGTTCTGAATACGGGTTCCGGATTTTCTTTGTTCAGACTGGTCCATTCACGTTCCTTACCCATTATCATATCAACGTATGGATAACAATAAAGTTTAACATCGCCATCAGCAACAGCCTTTTCACTGCATGAAATAAAAGAGTAACCCGCTTTCCGGATAGTTTTGCCATGGAGATAGGGATAGTCGAATGTGTTTCCGGCGATAACTTTCCCTTCCCAGCCTGTTTCACTGGCTCCGTGACCGGGATTTTCATCGCTTCTATAGGGTCTGTCTTTCCGGAATTCAGTTTGTATGCCCGTAAACTTATAATCGTTAATATAGGGCACACCGGCATCCCAGCTGTTGTTGAAACCCGATACGTCGCCATAGTCGAAACTTGCAGGGGCCGAAATCCGGTTGAACGCGTTGACGATAAGTACTGTATTTTCGTCATCGCTGGTCTTGCACACCGAAAGAATTTCGGAAGGAAAACTTCTTCCTCCTTCATTAACCGCTTCGACCTTAAAACTGTAGATTTTATTTCTTTCAATTTTTTTGCGGAAGCTATTTGAACTTGCATACTCACCGTTATCGAAACCTCCATCGTCAATTCTGGTATAAACAATATATCCGGTGGGTTTCGCCGTAGGTTCCAGGGGATCTTCCACCGGTTTCCAGTGCAGTTCAACTTCCGTTGAATCCGAAAACTCGGCGTAAAAAGCTTCTACCGGTAAAGGCTGAACCTTATATTCAAAATTATTGGCGTTTGCCAGATAACGAAGTATGCCTTTATACATCGCACGGCTTGCAGTGAAGCGGAACCGCGGGTCCAGACCATATCTCATATCCGGGAAATTCTGATGCGAAAGCAGTTCGAGAAGCATGGCAGGTACTTCCGGCACCCGGGACTCGCTGTAACTCCGGTTCCAGAGTTGTCTTCGTACCCAGTCCTTATCATACAACTGCTGAATATCACTGACAACCTGTGTTTGTACGCTGTCTGTCAGGTTGCGGCCCACCCAGCGTGAAATGCCGTTGTTGTATTTTACGGCACCTGTTTTGGTCTTCACTGTATGTATGGCAAGAGTACCAATGATAGAATCTGAGGTTTTACCGGCATCGGTGTGCAAAGCGAAAGCAAGGTCGACAGGAATGTTCAGTCCTTTGCCTCCCGGGAATGATGCAGAACCGCCTGCCAGATAGTTTACCCAGAAGCCCCGAGACTGAAAATCGTCGGAATAATCATTCGCTTCGTTCGTCCTGCTGTACACCGAATCCGGTGCACCCGCCCACTGAAGCCAGTATCTGGCTCCTTCGGTAAATCGTGGCATACCGCTGGTGCTGTAGTTGTCGAAATGCTGAACGGTGGTAATGGTTTTTGTTCTGTATCTTTTTCTCCTTTTTTTCTTTTTACTTTTAATGCGTACTTTAATGATCTTTTTCGTAACCAGATCAGATCGTTTCCGGCTGATATTACCCATACCTCCACCGATTTTTACAGCGTCAGCAGTAACAAGTTTGTTGATATCGGTACTTCTATTGGTCAGAACAACTTTGGAATGCTGCGGATCGTTTTTCGCAAACACGAAATTTCCCAGATAAATCCAGGTACCTCCGCCCATGGTCTGATTTACTCCGAAATTCGTTTCACCACCAGCGTGATATACGGTGTATATGGCTTCACTACAACTGTTTGGCAGTGTTTTGTAGGAAATATAAACGGCGTAACTTCCAGTTTCAGGTACGGAATATGTCCATTCGGCTGTACTGGGATTATCTTCATTGTCAACGGTGTTGGCCTGAATAAATGTACCTGTTTTGAAAGGATTTTCTCCATCGGGATAAGTGTCTTTGAAATTTGCAAATCCGCTGCCAACTCCCTGATGCCAGTGAAAAACACCTGTGGTAGCCCTGAAACTGCAATCAACGGAACTTTTATCATTATCAACAATCAACTCAGTTGTCCGGATATCTCTTTCGCGGGGTATAAGTACGGTAGCTCCCGCATTCTCAAGCATGGGGACGAGAAAAGGGAGTATGTATGACTGAGTGTATAAATCTTCACGGGTTTCAAATAAGTTGACACGCTGCCATTTCCATTTCTCTCTGGACTGCATATAATACAAGCCATGACTTTGCCAGAGCGCGATATGTCGTTTGTCCAGCCCTTTGGAAGGAGTGAAGGGAATAGAAAGATTTCTTGTCAGCGGACGATCGACGGTTGATATGGCAAATTTATCCTTTAAAATGCTTAAAGGCGGTTTTTCGGATTGAATAAGAGTAGTATCAATTTCCTCCACATCTTTTTCTTTGGTGAAAATAGTGTCAATGACTATATTCTGTGTATCTGTCGTGTCGTTCTCAATTGTAGTTTCGACGATTGTATCTTTCGGCAGAGATGTGGACGGAGAAGGTGTGCTGAAGGAGGAATGAGCAGAAGCGAAGCTGTAAAGCAGGGAAATACAGACTAATAGTAATATTATGTTTTTTGTAAATTTCATTTTGAAACAGGGTCACTGAGGATAAATCACAGAGAATTTGCGTTGTTTTGCAATTTCTCTTTGGTTGAAAGCATTCCGCAGGCAGCCTGAATATTCTCGCCCCGTGAACGACGAATGGTCGTGATTATGCCATTGTTGCTGAGATAATTTCTGAAAAATTCTATTTTTTCAGGGTTAGAACTTTTCAGGTCAATGCCCGGAATTTCGTGAAAACGAATAAGATTCAGCCTGCAATCAAGTCCTTTGAGCAATTTCACCAGTTCCACGGCGTGACGGATACTGTCATTTGTTCCTTCAAACATGATATATTCAAATGAAAGCCTTCGCTGATGGCTGAAATCATATTTTTTGAGTTCTGCAATTACTTTTTCAATGGGATAGACCTTTTCCATGGGCATCAGTCTTTCGCGTTCTTCGTGAAATGGAGAATGCAGGCTTATTGCCAGGTGACAATCAGACTTATCGAGAAACACCTTCATTCCCGGAATGATTCCGATGGATGAAACGGTAACTCTTCGGGGACTCCATCCAAATCCGTACGATGAGGTAATTATTTCAAGCGATTGAAGGAGCGACATCATATTGTCAAAAGGTTCGCCCATACCCATGAATACAATATTCGTCAGTTTGTCAGTCTCGGGGATTGAAATTATCTGATTGATTACTTCGGTCGGACTAAGCTGACCATTAAAACCCTGTTTGCCTGTCATGCAGAACAAACAATTCATTTTACAACCAACCTGAATGGATACACACAAAGTTGCGCGGTCATCCTCTGGAATATATACGGTTTCGATATAGTGGCCTTCTTCGGTTTGGAAGAGGTATTTCTTTGTGCCATCCGAAGATTCAGCCACCTGAATGGGTTTATTGCAGCCTACCTCATATTTTTCAGCCAGTATTTCCCTGTTTTTTGCGGAGATATTTGTCATTTCGTCAATAGAACCGATTTTCTTTTTATAAATCCATTCGGTGATTTGTTTGGCGGTAAATGACGGCATAGATAATTCCGCAACGATTTCTTTCAGTTCGTTGTGAGATTTCCCGATAAGTGGCTGTTTTTTCATTGTTTAATGTCTGAGCTTTCACAAAAATACGATAAATCGACGAAAAATAAAAACGGAATGAAGTATATCCATTCCGTTTTATAATGTATTATGAAATATACCGGATTTTATTAATAAAAATTGGAGCGGTTGTCAACGATATCATATTTTTCTTTCAGTTTTTCCATCAGTGTGTAAGGTAATGAATAAGCCATACGGGCATCCATCTGAGCTGTTTCCATTCTTGGATTAAACGGAGAGTTGTCAACTTGTTTTACACCGGGCAGAAGAACATAAACACCGGAGTTACCTTTGAGCGGTGCTGATATTTTACCAGAAGCAAGTACAGAAGATTTTCCGATGATATATGGTTCGAAACCGGCTTCACCAAACTGATAGCTGGCAAAGTTAACGGCAGGGGCAGTTTTAACCTGAGTATTCAGCGCTGCAGCCAGAGTTTCAAGAGTAGGATATTTGGCAACTAAGCCGCTCAGATTTTTAATCATCATGTCAGCTTTTTTATCCTTGATAATCTCTGCTTTCAGCTGTTGGGTTGCCTGCGCTACCGTTTTATAACCTTCTTCATTAATTTCCGAAGTTGTTGCCACGATAAATTGTGTTCCGCAATCAAATACATCCGAAACATTGCCTTTTTTATTATCAAAAGCCCAGCGTACTACCTGACGTGATTGAGGAACGGCGTTAATGCGGTCGGTATTTTTAAGCAATCCGGTTGCAGGATTGATTACATATCCTTTTTGTTTTGCGTTCTTTTCAAATTTCTCCATATCTGTACTGCTTGCAGCGAACTGTTTGGCTTCATTGTAAATTTTGCTGTACGACTGACTGCTTGGGGTCACCTTGCGTTCCAGGATAGCGAGTTTTACTTTGCGGCGTGCAGGCGTTTTTTCCATAATTTGCATGATCTGGATGCCCTGTGCTGAGCTAACTTTAAATATTTCGTTGGTAGCTTTCGAGAAAGCAGGACCTGTAATATCTTTTGCAACAGCGCCTTCAGTGATCCAGCCAATTTCACCACCGTTAGCGGCAGTTTCTTTTACTACTGAGTATTTCATTGCCATATCGGCGAATGTTGAACCGGATTTAATAGCTCCGATGATGCTGTCAGCTTTTTTCTCGTCGTTGCCAGCCAGGAAGATATGACGCAGTTTGACAGAGTCGGATTGCATGATACCGGCTTCCATGATACGTGCCATTGTATAGGTGTTGTTCTGGAAAACAGGGCCGAAGATAGCGCCGGTTCCATTGCCGAATGCAAAATCTTTCAGGTTTGCAGGTACGGTTTTTTCGGAATAGTTACGTCCGTCGTAGCTGATGTCTGATTCGGAGTTAACCACGGCGGCAACATCTGAAGTGGTTTTGAATTCTTCACTAACTTTATTCATCCATTCCTGTGCAGCTTTGAAATCTTCCTTCAGCGGAACTACGTCAAAAGCAACATAGTTGATAGAACGGTTAGCTTCCTGTTTAAAGAGTTCTTTTTCTTTGTTATATCTGTCTTTAATCTCAGCATCAGAAACCTGGATAGATGAGTCGGATACAGCAAAGTAAGGTTGCATTACAAAGTTAATGTCAGCAGTAGATCTGCGGGCTTCAAAGTTGTATTTTGCTTCGATGCTGTTGGAGCCTACAGCTTTCGTAAACAGCATGGCATATTTTTCCTGCAGTATGGCATTTTTAACAGCTTTTTCCCAAAACAGCCAGTAATTTTTAGCTTCTTTGAGTTGTTCTGCATCTGCATTTGCGCCTTCAAAGATGTTATTGTAGAATTTGAGCAGATTTGCGTGGCTGAATTGTCCTTTTTCGTCCATGAAAACACGGCGTTGCATGATGAGCGGGTGAATATTCTTTCCAATCAGACGATCTGTCAGTTCCTCATTACTTACTGACAATCCAAGTTTTTCGGCTTCCGAAGCAAGAATTTTTTCATTTACCAGATTATCCCACACTGAAGCCCTTAACTGTGCAGTTTGTTCTTCGTTAAATTCGTTTTGTCCGGTTTCGATTTTATACACGTTAGTCATCTGTTCGATGGCTGCCGTAAATTCAGCGATATTGATTTTTTCACCGGCTATTTCAGCCACATTTTGTTTGGACTGATGAAAAAGTGTAGAACCTGAATTCAAAAAGTCACCGATAATAAATGCTAATAATGCAGTTCCTACAATTACTGCAAGCAATACTCCTTTACTTCTGATCTTGTTTAATGTTGCCATTTCTATTAATAAATTGATAAATATTTTAGGTTGTGTTTATTACTTAAAAAATGAGGGCACGAATATACAAAAAAAAAGAGTATTACCGTGCGTTTTAATAGTATTATTTAAATTACGTTTTGATTAACAGTGTTTTAGATCCGGTTTATTTTAGTTGTTTACTGTCAGTTTTACCATTTCTATCCGGTTGTTGGTCACTTTTACACATTTGAAGGTAAAATTCTCAATCCGGATTATTTCATTGAGTTTAGGAAAATGCTGATGAACATGCAGAATGTATCCGGCAATAGTCGTATAATCGTCGGAAACAGGAATATTCAGGTTGAAAAGTTTGTTTGCCTCTTCCACTTCCAGCCTGCCTGCAAACAGATATTCATTTTCTCCTGTTTTTTCAGCTGTATATTCTCTGATGTCATGTTCGTCTTCAATATCGCCGAAAATTTCTTCCATAATATCTTCGAGTGTAACAATGCCTGCTGTTCCCCCGAATTCGTCGACCACAACAGCAATACTTTTCTTTTCACTCATGAAAATCTTCATCAGTTTCTGGGCGGCCATATTTTCGGGTACAATCGGTATCTGACGGATGTATTTCGTCCAGTCCTTGCGGTGCTCAAACATTTCGGATGAATGAATATAGCCGATAATGTTGTCGATATCGCCTTTGTATATGATAATTTTTGATAAACCGGTTTCGACAAATGTTTGCTTCAGCGTATTGACATCCACACCAAACTCCAGAGAAACTATTTCGGTACGCGGTATGAAGCAGTCACGCAATTTTACAGCCGAAAAATCCAGCGCTTTCTGAAAAATCTTTACCTCGTTATCCATATCCTTCTGGTCATTTTTCGATTCGAGGTTTTCCTGCATCAGGTAGTTCAGATCAATGCGTGAAAAAACGTTTTCTTCGGTGGACTCCGGTAAAACAATTTTGAAAAGTCTAAAAAACTTGCTCGAAGCCCAGGAACTGAACCAGGAAACCGGGAAGAGAACAATGTAGAAAAACAAAAGAACCCACGAAAATAACCGCATCCACATATTCGGATTAATTTTGAAAAATGCTCGTGGCAGGAATTCACCCACGATTATAATAACGACAGTGGCTATTGTTATTTGCAGTAATACGCTTATGAACAGACTCATTACCCCTTCGAAAGCAAAGGTAAGTGATTCGGTGGTCAGTAAGCCAAAAACAACAATGCTGATGAATTTTCCAACAAGCATGGTGGAAATGAACTGTTGCGAATTATTATAAAAGATGGAAATGATGGATGAAGTAAGATTTTTATACTTCTTGTCAAGTTCAAATCTCAGCTTATTGGATGAAATAAATGCTACCTCCATCCCAGAGAAGAAGGCAAGGCAAATAAGAGAAATAATTATATTACTTATATAAATCAATTGCAAGGAATTTAATTAAATAATTCAAATCCGGAAAATTTGTTTTCAGACAATTTTTTCTCAGATAATCAGGCTACAAAGATACAATAATTTAGGTTTTTTCAACAATATACCGGCAAAAATTAAAGCGATTACAAGCTGTGAATTCGTTGATATCATGTGTCAACAATTTTCTGAAGCTGTCATTCATGAAAAAACCTATTTTCTGATGCGTTCAGGTGGAGTGTACAAGATAAATTACTAAAAAAAAGTCAGTATGGTTTGTACTTCCAAAAAAAAGACGTATCTTTGCATCCGCTTTTTGAGAAAAATGAGCTAGTAGCTCAGCAGGTAGAGCACATCCCTTTTAAGGATGGGGTCCTGGGTTCGAGCCCCAGCTGGCTCACACATTTTATTCGAAAGCACATTGAGGAGAGCTAGTAGCTCAGCAGGTAGAGCACATCCCTTTTAAGGATGGGGTCCTGGGTTCGAGCCCCAGCTGGCTCACAAAACAAAAAGTTCCGGAAAATATCAGTTTTCCGGAATTTTTTTATTCCCTGTTCCCAAATATCTTTTTATTATTCAATCCAAATAAGTATATTTGAACACAAAAAAATACTGCTTGTTGTGAGAATCTGGTCCATACATCCCAAATATTTGGATACCAAAAGTCTGACGGCTGTCTGGCGTGAAACACTTCTGGCAAAACACGTACTGGAAGGTAAAACCAAAGGATACACGAATCATCCGCAGCTTATTCGTTTCAAGAAATCAGAATATCCTCTCGACTGTATCAACCGGTATCTTTCAATAATTTATGAAGAAGCCCGTAAGCGTGGATACAATTTCGATCAGTCGAAATTCAGGACAGACTTCAAAGCGTGTGTTTTGCCCGTCGCAACAGGTCAGGTCGAATACGAGGCTAAGCATTTACTTAAGAAACTTCAGCAACGGGATATAAATCGTTATAATGAATACAAAGACCTGAAAGAGTGGGAAGTACATCCCCTCTTTGAACTTGTGGAAGGTGAAACTGAATCCTGGGAGATACAATAATGGCAACAGTACTAATAACCGGAGGTAACGGATTAATTGGCAGATATCTCACAAAGATGCTTCTGGAAACAGGTTATGAGGTTTCAGTATTAAGCCGCAGCAGCAAACCCGCCAGGGGTTGTAAAGTCTTTTTATGGGATCCGGAACGACAGCAATTGGATCATGAAGCAATTGACACAGCCGATTATATCATTCATCTGGCGGGTGAGAATATTGGAAGTAAGCGATGGACTACAAAAAGGAAAAAAGAGATAATTGATAGCCGGGTATTGACGGCAAAATTGCTTTATGAGAAAGTAACCGAAAGAAAACGAAGCATTCGGGCATTCATTTCGGCATCGGCTACAGGGTATTACGGAATGGTGACAACCGATAAAATCTTCACAGAAACCGATTTACCTTCAGAAGATTTCACCGGCATCACTTGCCGCCGATGGGAAGAAGTTGCATCCGATTTTCAAAAAGCAGGTATCCGTACTGTAATAATCCGGACGGCTGTAGTCCTCGATAAACAAAATAAAGCTTTATCGAAAATGATATTTCAGATCAAAGCGGGAGTCGGAGCTGCTGTTGGTAGTGGCAGACAATACTTGCCGTGGATTCATATCAGCGATCTGTGCCGTATTTATATTAAAGCACTGGAAGATAATAATATGTCCGGAGCTTATAATGCTGTTGCGCCTGAGCAGGTTACCAATAAGGAGTTCATGAAGAAATTATCCCTGGTGCTTCATAAACCTTTTTGGTTGCCAAATATTCCTGCTTTTTTCCTGAAACTTTTATTTGGGGGGATGTCAGGATTACTGCTTGAGGGAAGCCGAATATCGTCAGAAAAAATTCAGGCTGCCGGTTTCGAATTTCTTTATCACGATTTGGAAAATGCACTTAAAAATATACTTAAATGATACGACGCAATTTTATCAAATTTCTGGGTATTACCACTGCAGGAACTTTACTGCCTCAGATTTCTCAAAGCTCAACATTCAGCACCATCAAAAACAAGCAGAAAATGCAGAAAAGCATTCCGGACCGCGAATATTTCTGGAAATTGCTTTATAAAATTTCGGAACCTGTACTTCGTAATATGTCGAACGGTGAGTTGCAAAAAAACATGACCGTTGAACTCAGCCCGAGCTGGGATGGACGTGATATGAAGGTAACTTACATGGAATGTTTTGGCCGGTTGATGGCTGGTCTGGCGCCCTGGCTGACATTGCCCGATGACAACACGGAGGAAGGAAAGTGTCGCAGGCAGTTGAAAGAATGGGCGCTGAAAAGTTATGCACATTCTGTCGATCCGCAAAGTCCTGATTATCTGCTGTGGCGGAAGGAAGGGCAGCCGCTCGTCGATTCGGCGTATTTTTCCAACGCGCTGATGCGTGCTCCCCAACAATTGTGGGAACCCCTCGACAGTGTTACCAAAGCAAGAATTGTTTCCGAACTCAAACAGTTGCGCAGAGTGAAACCACCCATTACCAACTGGCTATTGTTTGCAGCCATGAACGAAGCATTCCTGCTTTCGATAGGAGAGGAGTATGATTCGGAAAAAATAGACTATGCGCTCAAGAAAATGAATGAATGGTATGTAGGTGACGGCTGGCATTCGGATGGTGATAAGTTTCACATGGATTTTTATAATTCATACGTCATGCATCCGATGATGCTCGAAGTGATGGAAGTGTTGGTGAAAAATGGCAAAGCTGAAAAATCGGCTTACGAACTGACACTGAAAAGAATACAACGTTACACGGAGCATCTGGAACGGATGATTTCGCCAGAAGGAACATATCCGCCCATTGGAAGGTCGCTGACGTATCGGACGGCTGTTTTCCAGCCCCTGGCTTTGCTTGCCTGGCGTAAGCAATTGCCGACAAAACTAACTGAAGGTCAGGTGAGATCGGCATTAAAGGCTGTGCATAAAAGCATTTTTAATAATTCATCTAATTTTACTTCAGACGGGTATCTGACAATCGGATTTGCAGGGCATCAGCCTACACTCGGCGACTGGTATAGTAATAACGGAAGCATGTACATCACTTCCGAAAGTTTTCTGATGCTTGGTTTACCTGCCAGTGACACATTCTGGACAGCACCTGAAGAAGCCTGGACGGCTAAAAAAGCATTCCGGAACGAAACATTCAATAAAGATTATTACGTAAACTTTTAAGCAGAATACAATCGCAGAACTATTTATGACTGGACGTAAATTTTTACTTTTTATTTTTATTATCATCGTTACAGCAGGGAAAGCCCAGAAGTTGATGGATACCGGAGGTAAAGCATATAGCCGAAATTCGGTGAACACTACTGTTTTCAGATCCAATTCGGTGGTAAGTTCCGGAAAATATCAGTATATTGCATTTTACGATCAGGAAGGTTATATCGTGCTGGGGCAACGTAAACTCACCAGCAAAAAATGGAAACTTGAGAAAACACGATTTAAAGGAAACTGTGCCGACGCCCATAATGTGATCAGCATAATGACCGATGACGACGGATATCTGCATATGAGTTTCGATCATCACGACAACCCGCTCAATTATTGCAGAAGCTTGCATCCAAACTCACTGAAAATGGGTGAGAAAGAGCAGATGACCGGCATCGATGAAAATAAGGTTACCTATCCCGAATTTTACCGGTTGAGAAACAAAAATCTGCTGTTTGTGTACCGTTCCGGTGCTTCTGGACGCGGCAATATGGTAATGAAAACTTACAACCTGAAAACAAAAACCTGGGAAAGTATGCACTCCATCCTCATAGATGGACAAAACAGGAGAAATGCATACTGGCAGCTCTGTGTGGATTCTGCAGGAACGATTCATCTGTCCTGGGTTTGGCGCGAATCGCCCGGAGTGGAAACCAATCATGATTTGTGTTATGCCCGGTCGTTGGATAATGGTAAAACCTGGGAAAAATCTAATGGTGAAAAATATACCTTGCCAATAACGGCTGAAAGCGCCGAATATGCCTGGAAAATCCCACAAAAGAGCGAACTTATCAATCAGACATCCATGACAGCCGACTCGCATGGCAATCCATACATTACCACATACTGGCGCGACAGCACTACTCAGGTGCCACAGTTTCGGGTTGTCTGGTTTGACGGGAATACCTGGCATCAACAACAGGTAACCAATCGCTTAACGCCGTTCAGTCTGAGCGGGGGCGGTACAAAAATGATACCTGTATCTCGACCACGCATTGTTATTGATAAAAAGAATCAAATTAGAATCATTTACAGGGATGCTGAACGCGGCAGTAAAGTGACACAGGCAAGCTGTTCGGATATCAATCAGGGAATATGGAATTTCAAGGATATGACTGATTTTCAGGTTGGAGCCTGGGAACCAACGTACGATACAGAACTCTGGAGAACGAAAAACCGCCTGCAAGTTTTCGTGATTAATACTGCTCAGGGTGATGGTGAAAAGTTAACCGACCTTACCGCTCAGCCTGTGTATATTCTGAACATAAAATAAACTTATCTATGAAGCACATTCGATTATTTTCAGTGGCAATAGTTATTGCCTTATTTACCGGTTGTACAGTTCAAAAAGTGAGTCAGGAAGAAAACCGGATAGTAAATATTATCCATCAGGTGAATGATTACTGGCAGAACAACCATCCGGCTCAACAGAAAGCATTTTGGGATAATGCCGCATATCATACAGGCAATATGGAAGTCTATTTTCTGACAAAAGAAAAAAAATATCTCCAATATTCTCTGGATTGGGCTGAATTTAACGAATGGAAGGGTGCGAAATCGGACGATAAAATGAAATGGAAATATACCTATGGCGAAACGGACGAATATGTACTATTCGGCGATCAGCAAATCTGTTTTCAGGTATATGCCGATTTGTACAAAATTTCTCCCGAACCCAAAAAAATAGCCCGGGCACGTGAAGTAATGGAATACCAGATGAGTACATCGCAAAATAATTATTGGTGGTGGGCAGACGGACTTTATATGGTAATGCCGGTAATGACAAAACTGCGCAATATCACCGGAAATAATCTGTATTCCGAAAAACTGAACGAATATCTGAAATTTTCCGACAGCATCATGTATAATCCTGAGTCGGGGCTTTATTTTCGCGATGCCAAATATGTTTACCCCAAACATAAAACACTTAGTGGTGAAAAGGACTTTTGGGCGCGTGGAAACGGATGGGTTTTTGCAGGTTATGCCAAAGTACTGCAGGATTTGCCAAAGAATGACAAATACCGGAAACAATACGTTCAGAGATTCCGAACCATGGCACGAGCCATTGCCAGCTGTCAGCAACCCGAAGGCTACTGGACCAGAAGTATGCTGGATAAAAACCAGTCTCCCGACCCCGAAACAAGCGGAACGGCTTTTTTAACCTACGGACTGCTTTGGGGTATGAATAATGGCTTGTTGGATAAAAAAACCTATCGTCCCGTGATAGAAAAATCCTGGAATTATCTTACCAAAGTGGCTTTACAGTCGGATGGCAGGGTAGGATATGTTCAGCCAATTGGAGAGAAAGCCATACCGGGACAAATAGTTGATGCCAATTCTACTGCTGATTTTGGTGTAGGAGCTTTTTTGCTGGCAGCCTGTGAAATGGTTCGTTTTATGAAATAATAATAAATATTGAATGATTATTTGCTTTAAATTGAAGAACAAATATCATTTTTTATTGTTTTTTTTCAAAAAGTGTAATTGCTTTTCTCTTGATAAAAATTATTTTTGACCTTAAAAAAAAACGTTCCATAGTATGCCTGATTCAGGTGAAAATAAATGATTTAAGTAATTCAAAAAAGCTTATGAGTAAAAGATTTTTTTATGCAACACTTGCATTTCTTTTTTTGAATATTGCTGTTAGCGGTCAAAATTTCGGCGATATTACTATTAAAATTCTTCCCGATCAGGGAAATCAGGTTATCAGTAAGAATATCTACGGTCAATTCTCGGAGCATCTCGGCTCGTGTATTTACGGCGGGATTTGGGTTGGTGAAAATTCTCCGATCCCGAATACCAACGGTTACCGTAACGATGTGCTCAACGCGTTGAAAAATCTGAAAATTCCTGTACTGAGATGGCCTGGAGGATGCTTTGCTGACGAATATCACTGGACAGATGGAATTGGACCCCGTGAGAAACGTCCGAAAATGGTGAATAACAACTGGGGCGGAGTTGTGGAAGATAACAGTTTCGGTACTCACGAATTTCTTAACTTATGTGAAATGATCGGATGTGAACCGTATATTTCGGGCAATGTGGGAAGCGGTTCGGTCGAAGAAATGGCCAAATGGGTGGAATACATGACCTCCGATGGCGATAGCCCGATGGCAAATCTTCGTCGTGCAAATGGCCGGAATAAACCCTGGAATGTGAAATATCTGGGTGTAGGAAATGAAAGCTGGGGATGTGGAGGTAACATGAGACCCGAGTATTATGCTGACCTGTATCGTCGTTATTCAACTTATTGCCGCAATTTCGACGGAAATAATCTTTATAAAATAGCCAGTGGTGCAAGTGATTACGATTATAACTGGACTGATGTGCTGATGAAGCAGGTTGGTGACAGAATGAACGGACTCTCGCTGCACTATTACACCATCAGAGACTGGAACGACAAAGGCTCAGCAACCCAGTTTAATGGCGAAGATTACTACAAAACGCTTGTAAAATGTTCAGAAATTGAGGACGTACTTATCAAACACATCGGTACGATGGATAAATATGACCCAAAAAAGAAGATCGGTTTGCTGGTTGATGAATGGGGAACCTGGTTTGATGTGGAGCCGGGAACAAATCCGGGTTTTCTGTTTCAGCAAAATACTCTCCGGGATGCATTTGTAGCTGCTATCAGTTTGAATATTTTCAATAAGTATTCGGACAGGGTACGCATGGCAAACATCGCACAGATTGTTAACGTACTTCAATCTATGATACTTACCAAAGATGATAAAATGGTGCTTACCCCTACTTATTATATTTTTGACATGTACAAAGTTCATCAGGATGCAACGTATATGCCAGTCAAGATAAATTCCGATACTAAAACCGTGAATAATAAGGAACTGAAAATGGTGACAGCTTCGGCATCTCAGAAGGACGGACTTATACACATTACACTTACAAATGCCGACTTGGACAATGCTAAAAAGGTGAAAATTGATCTTGCAGGAAAAAAGGCAGTAAAGGTTACAGGGAAAATTCTGACCTCAAAAAACGTACAGGACCACAACACCTTTGAAAATCCGGATAAAGTAAAACCTGAAACATTTACAAAATTCAAATTCACAGACGGAGTTCTGAACGTTAATTTGCCTGAAAAATCAATCGTAGTACTTGAAATTAAATAG
>Ga0316605_10000463_pt1 | contig 28459 bp, 29 predicted proteins | sample OWC_soil_day20_n_FD_207666 | JGI IMG/M metagenome (GOLD analysis project Ga0316605, IMG submission 207666) | Wetland soil microbial communities from Old Woman Creek delta, Ohio, United States - OWC_soil_day20_noCT | ecosystem: Environmental > Terrestrial > Soil > Wetlands | place: USA: Ohio...
TGGCAGCCGCGCTGCCGGCGGCTACCAGTCGACCGGCAACCAAGTCGCGAGCGCCAGCGGCGACGAACAGGAAAACGCCGACGCCGACTTCAGTTTCATCAGCCACACGCCGAGCGACACCTTCGACGACCAGGTAGCCTGGATCCTGCCCAGCGTCCTCAAATCGCGGCTGGTCGCCGCTGGCCGCCTGCCCTGAGCGGCTGAGCCGCACAGTCGCAGTATTTATTGTGTTGATTTCCCGGCTGCCGGCTGCCAAACTGAGTTCAAGCAAACAACATAAGCGTGCCCCCAAGCATGAGTCAGCCCTCCCTTCTGAACGCGCTGCGCACCGCCGGCATCAACGCCGACGATGATGCAGAGATGCGCTTGAAAAAATCGCTGCTGATCTTCGCCACCGGCCTGGTTTGCCTGGGTTCAATGCTGTGGCTGTTCCTTTATGGCCAGTTGGGGCCGCAATTGTCGGCAACCGCTCCGTTCATTTTCCAGTTGCTGCTGGTCGGCAATCTGCTGTTCTACTTTCGCAGCGGCAATTTCGATTTCTTCCGTTATTCGCAACTGGCGCTCTTCCTGTTCGCCCCCTTCGCCGTGCAGTGGAGCATCGGCAATTTCATCACCGCCAGCGGCGCCAGCCTGTGGGGGTTGCTCGCACCGATCGGCGCCGTGCTGTTCTTCGGCGTGCGCGAATCGCTGGCCTGGTTCATCGCCTACATTTTCCTCACCGCACTATCCGGCTTCTTCGATTATTTCCTGGCCGATGCGCCGCTCGCCAATACCCCGCCAGTGCCGGTACGGACCAGCGTGTTCTTCTTCGCGCTCAATTTCGCCGCCATTTCGAGCATCGTCTATCTGCTGCTGCGCTACGCCGTCCAGGAAAAGGCCAAGACCCAGGCGACGCTGGAGGAAACCTTCCACCTGCTCCAGGAAGAGCAGGAGCGCTCCGAGCGGCTGCTGCTCAACATCCTGCCCGGCCCGGTGGCCGAACGCCTGAAGCACGACAAGCAGACCATCGCCGATGGTTTCGCCGACGTCACCGTGATGTTCGTCGACATCGTCAATTTCACCAAGGTGGCCGAAGGCCTGTCGCCGCAACAGGTATTCTCGATGCTCAACCGCATCTTTTCCTCCTTCGACGAACTGGCCGAGGAGTACGGCATGGAGAAGATCAAGACCATCGGCGATGCCTACATGGTGGCTGGTGGCCTGAACAACGAGCAGGGCAATTACTCCAAATCGATTGCCGATCTGGCGGTGGCCATGCGCGACCTGTTGCACCGCGACTTCGCGGTCAACAACATGCACCTGGAAGTACGCATCGGTATCGGCACCGGGCCGGTCGTCGCCGGCGTCGTCGGTAAGAAGAAATTCATTTACGACCTGTGGGGCGACACCGTCAACCTGGCCAGCCGGATCACCAGCGAAGGCGTGCCCGGCATGATCCAGGTCGATGAAATCACCTATCGCCGACTGGTCGAACACTACGACTTCCACGAACCGCAGACCATCTACCTCAAAGGTAAGGGCAATACCGTGGTCCATCGCCTGATCGGACGCCGGGGCGAGACACCGGCCGCGCCGGCAAACCTCATGGCCGGGCTGACAAACTGAAACACACGGCGCCCGCCCGATTTTCCTCCAGCACCAGAGCGTAGCCCAGCGCGTCGGCTTGCCGGGCAGCATGGTAGAGGCCGATGCCCAGGCCATCCTCGGACATCACCGGTTCGCGGAAAAGGCAGTCGACAAGGCTGGCCGGAAGGGCGCTGCCATTGTCGGCAACGCGCAGCGAATTGCCGGTGAAGGATACCGAAATGAGTAAATCCGGCTCCCGTTGCCGCTTGTTGAAAGCATTCTGGAGCAGATTCTCCAGCACGCTGTCGAACAGGCCAGCCGGCAGTTCGGCGCTATCCGGGGAGGCTTGACCGGACCAGAAAACCCCGGCTTCGGCATAACGCTCCCGCATAGCCGCCCACCAAGCAGTGGCCTCAAGCCAAGCCTCCTCGTCGCGGCAGGGTGCCTGTAGTTTGGCCAGCGTCGACTTCAGCCGTTCGGCGATCTGCGGCAACTGGCGGCCAACCAGGCCGGCCAGCGCCACCGGATCGCCCGGTTGTTTCGCTGCATAGCAAAGCGTCAGCAAGGACTGGAGCAGGTTCTTCACATCGTGGGTCACCCGCGCCCCGGTTTCATAGACCGCCTGCTGATACGCAATCTGCCGCAAGTCGTGCGCCTGGCGCTTGACCAGATAGAACTCGGCGACCAGGCGCAACAGCCACTCTATATGCCAGCGCATGGCCGGCGAGGGATGGTGGCGGAAATACACCTTCAAGCGGACACCGCCGCCGCGATGCTCATGCGCGAAGCGGCTGGGTTGGCCGAAACTGCCGCCGCGCTCAACAGCCAGCCACTCACCACCGATGACCCACGGCACATTTTCCAGATGACCGACCACGGCGGCCAGAAAGCGCTCCGGCTGCGACTCCCGGTCGCTCTCCTCGGCCAGCAACAGCAGCCAGTGCTCGAGCGGCATGCCGACCGACAGCAGATAGCGGGAAATGGTCGACCCGATACCGGAGAAGCCGGCCCGCGGGTTCCATGCCCAGGCGACAAGCAGCAGGGTCAAAGCGACGGTCAACGTGGTCTTGAACAGGGATTCGACATAGCTGACCGCGCCAACCAGCATATAGGCCAGAGCGCCCAGCACCAGCACGGCAAGGACCAGGAAAACCAGCACCCCATAAAACAGGTCGAAGGCATCCCCGGCCCGCCGCCGCAAGGGCTGGGCCGGCAGAAAAAACAACACCGGCAGCAGCACCAGCATGAGGTGACCAAACAGGTCGCGGGGAATAGGGTCGAGCACGACCGCCGGGGAAATTTCCGGCAACACGCCAAAAACCACCAGACAGGCCAGGTAGGCAAAAGTCAGCAGATAACCGACCCGCTCCTGCCTCTGACCGGTCCACAGCACCCGGCCGCCGACCACGGCCACCAGCGCGCCACACCAGACCAGCAACAACCACGGCCCGAGAAACAGCGTCGAGAGCAGCGCCAACCCGAACACTCCCGCTCCCTGGCCCGGACTGATCCGCCGCTCGCCGGTGACAAAGGGTTGCCAGAGCAAAAACAAGCCGAGTGCAACCAACCAGAGCAGGCGCACGGCCATGTTGCGCCAGCCGCCGAAAACCAGCACATGCAGCAACAACAGGTGGAGCGCCAGAATCAGATTCGGCCGCCCGACCAGCCAGGCCACTGCCCTAATCGGCTGCCAAGCGTTCATTTCCGGACAGCCCGTTCATTTTTCGACAGTTCCACACTCGATTTCCCTGATAATGAGGCGAAATCGCCCCGTAATTTGCAGGCATGCAACTTGCTAAGAGCCAAATGTCAAACCACATAATGGAGCATGCCATGAAATCCAGACAAGGAGGCTTCACCCTCGTCGAAATCGCCATCGTACTGGTGATTATCGGTCTGTTGCTGGGCGGGGTGTTGAAGGGCCAGGAACTGATCAACCAGGCCAAGATCAAGAACGTATCCAACGACCTGAATGGCGTCACCGTCGCCATTTACGGTTATCAGGATCGCTACAAGCGCTTGCCTGGCGACGACCCCGGGCAAACCCGCTGGTCGGTTGGCGCCGCGGTGCTGACCGTCGCCGCCAATCAGGGCGACGGCAACAATGTCTTGAGCGGCACCTATAGCTCAACAACGGATACCGAAGAAACTCGGAAATTCTGGCTGAACTTGCGCCTGTCCGGCTTCGTCGCCGGAGACACTTCCTCTATCGCCAATGGCTCGACTCAGCCATTGAATGCTGCGGGCGGTATCGTTGGTGTCCAGTCCGGAGGCTTGGGATTGACCGGAACAGTTGTTTGCGCCGGAAGCCTGCCCGCCAAAATCGCACAGGCACTCGACTCACAAATGGATGATGGCAATGCGATTACCGGTAGTGTGCGCGCACTAATCGAGGGCACACCGCCCACGGCATTGACTGCCGGCGCCCCCACTGCAAACTATGTAGACAATGGCTCCAATCTCTACGTACTCTGCAAAAACATTTAATCCAAACATAAATCGCCTCGAAGCCCGCCTCGGCGGGCTTCGTCATTTCTGGAGCAGGCGCAGTTCAGCGGCTGATACCGCCTCCGGGTCGCCTAGCACGACAACCACGTCGCCCTCCTCCAGGCGGGTTTCCGGGGCCGGCTCGACGGCCCGGATGCCGCGCCGTCGAATGGCGCTGACTTCGCAGCCCAGGACTTCCAGATCCAGTTCGGCCAGGGTCTGACCGACGGCGGCGGCGCCCGGCGTCAACCAGACCGAATGCAGGCGTGGTTGACTGTCCTCGTCCTCGTCGCGGTCGGACATGCCGTGGAAGAAGCCACGCAACAGGCGATAACGCTGCGAACGGGCCTGGCGAATTCGTTTGAGCACCCGATTGAGCGGTACGCCGACCAGCACCAACGCGTGCGAGGCCAGCATAAGACTGGCTTCCAGGGTTTCCGGCACGACCTCGGCCGCCCCGGCCTTCGACAGCCGGCCAAGGTCGCGCTCGTCGCCGGTCCGGACGACAACCGGCAGGTCCGGGCGCAAGGCCTGAACGTGGTGCAACACCTTCTCGGCCAGGCCGGTATCGTTGAAGGTGATGATCACCACGCTGGCCCGCATCAGGCCGGCCGCCATCAAGGCATCGCGGCGTCCGACATCGCCGAACACGACATTTTCCCCGGCCCCGGCGGCCTCACGGACGCGATCCGGGTCGAGGTCGAGGGCGATGTAATTGACCCCCTCCTGCCCGAGAAAGCGCGCCAGATACTGGCCGCTGCGGCCGTAGCCGCAGAGGATGGCATGTTTCTCGGTGCCCATCGACTGGGCGGCGATCCTGGTCAGCTGCATCGAACGCAGCAACCATTCGCTGGCCACGAAGCGCATGACCAGCTTTTCGCTGTAATGGACGATGAAGGGCGCCGCCAGCATCGACAGGACCAGGGTGGTCAACGCTACCTGTTCGACGGTCTTCGGCAAATGGGCAATTTCGCCGAGCAGCACGAAACCGAACTCGCCACCGGCACACAACCACAACGCCGAGCGGATGGCATTGCCGGAGGTCGAACCGAGCCGCCACGACAGCATGCCGACCACCAGGGCCTTGATCAGCAGCAGGGCCAGCAAAACCAGCAAGACCTGCCACCACAGGCCGAGCAGGATATTCAGATCGAGCTTGACGCCGATGGTCACGAAAAACAGGCCCATTAGCACATCGCGAAAGGGTTTGATGTCCTCCTCCACCTGGAGCCGGTACTCGGTCTCCGAAATCAGCATACCGGCGACGAAAGCGCCGAGCGCCAACGACAGGCCGGCCAGTTCGGTGACGTAGGCCAGGCCAAGCGTGATCAGCAGCACGTTGAGGACGAACACCTCGGACGACTTGGCCCGCGCCACGAAATGGAACCACTTGCGCATCAGCCGCTGGCCGAAGACCAGGATCACGGCCAGCACCACCACCGCCTTCAACAGAGCGACGCCAAGCAGCATGGCCAGCTTTTCCGGCGGCTGGGTCAGCGACGGAATCAGCACCAGCAAGGGCACCACGGCCAGATCCTGGAACAGCAGCACGCCCATGATCTCGCGTCCGTGCGCCGAATCGAGCTGAAAGCGCTCGGCCAGCAGCTTGGTCAGCACCGCCGTCGACGACATGGCGAAGACGCCACCCAGCGCGATGCCAAGCTGCCAGCTGATGCCGAACAGCATGACCAGGCCGGCGATCAGGAGCATGCTGACCAATACCTGTAACAATCCCAGGCCAAACACGATGCGCTTCATCGCATAGAGTTTGGGCAGCGAAAACTCCAGGCCGATCGAGAACATCAGGAAAACGACACCGAATTCGGCCAGGTGCTGGGCGCGCGACACATCCTGCATCAGGTTCAGCGCGTGCGGCCCGATCAGGCTGCCGACCAGCAGATAACCAAGCACCGGCGGCAGGTTGAAGCGCCGGAACAACACCACGGCAAGCACCGAAGCGCCAAGCAGCAGAAGGACGAGGGAGAGTGCGCTCAAGGAGGGGCCGCGAAGTCGGGTATACTGCGGGCATCATAACCGCAGCCCGCTCATGAACCCAAGCCCAACCGTCCACCAGTTTTCGCCGGAACGCGCGCTGGAACTGGGTCGCCAGACCCTCAGCATCGAAGCCGCTGCGGTCGACGCCCTTAAAAACCGGATAAATGGCGACTTCGCCGCCGCCGTCGAACTGATCCTGAACAGCCGCGGCCGCCTGATCGTCAGCGGCATGGGCAAATCCGGCCACATCGCCCGCAAGATCGCCGCCACCATGTCGAGCACCGGCACCCCGGCCTATTTCGTGCACCCGGCCGAAGCCAGCCACGGCGACCTCGGCATGATCACCCGCTACGACGTGCTGCTCGCCCTTTCCAACTCCGGCGAATCGGAGGAACTGCTGCGCATCGTGCCACTGATCAAGCGCCAGGGCGCCAAGCTGATTTCGATGACCGGCGCCCCCGAATCGACACTGGCCCGCGAGGCTGACGTCCATCTCGATGCCGGCGTCGCCCAGGAAGCCTGCCCGCACAACCTGGCGCCGACTGCCAGCACCACCGCCGCCCTGGCTCTCGGTGATGCCTTGGCCGTCGCCCTGCTCGACGCGCGCGGCTTCAGCCCGGACGATTTTGCCCGCTCCCATCCCGGCGGCTCGCTCGGCCGCCGCCTGCTGACCCACGTGCGCGATGTCATGCGCTCCGGCGAGCGGGTGGCAACCGTCAGTCCCGACACCGCCATCGGCGAAGCCATTCTCGCCATGTCGCGCGGCGGCCTCGGCCTGGTTGTCATCATCGACACCGACAACAGGCCGCTCGGCATCTTCACCGACGGCGACCTGCGCCGTGCCCTCGAAAAGCAGATCGACCTGCACCAGGGACGCATCGACGCCGTCATGCATTCGACGCCACACACCATCCATGCCGACCGCCTGGCCGTCGAAGCGGTCGAAATGATGGAACGCCTGCGCATCAACGCGCTGCTCGTCACCGGGCCCGACGGCCGCCTGGCCGGCGCCCTCAACATGCACGACCTGTTTACCGCCAAGGTAATCTGATGGTCAGCCAAACCCACGCCAGCCGCATCAAGCTGATTGCCTTCCACATCGACGGCGTGATGACCGGCGGCGGCCAGGGCAAGCTGGAAGGCCTATTCGCAGCCCATTTCGCCCAACAATGAAGCACTGGCCGAGCCAAACCTTCCCGGTCATCCTACTGGCCCTGCTGGCCGGCCTCAGTTTTTGGCTGCAAAAGACCGTCGACCGCAACGATGCACCGAATGACGGCAAATTCCGCCACGATCCGGACGCCATTGCCGAGAACTTCGTTGTCCGCCGTTTCGACGACCAGGGCCGGGTCAAATACCGGCTGAGCTCACCCTATCTGGTGCACTACGGCGACGACGACAGTTCGCTGATCACCGAACCGACACTGCTCCACTACCGGCCGGATGCCCCGCCGATCACCCTGGCCGGCAAGCAAGCCAAGATCAGCGCCAAGGGCGAGACGGTCTACCTGTGGGGTGGCGTGATCGCCCGCCGTCCGGCCACGGCCGATCGCCCCGAAATGACGGCAAGCATGCCCGACCTGACGGTACAACCGGAAGCCGGCACGGCCTTTACCAACAGCCAGGTTGAAATCAACCAGGGTTCGTCTTGGCTCAAAGGTACCGGCCTAAACCTCGACAACAACAATTCAACGCTGGTCCTGCAATCGCAAATCACCGGCCTGTACTTCCGCCCCAGGGGACCCCAATGAGCCTCCGTCTCGCCGCCCTCCTTATCGCCGCTTGCTTCGCCCAACCGGTTTTCGCTGAACGCGCCGACCGCGACAAACCCCTGCAACTGGAAGCCAACCGGGTATCGATCGACGACGCCAAGAAAATCCAGATCCTCGAGGGCGATGTCGTGCTGACCAAGGGCACGCTGACCCTCAAGGCGGAACGCATCGTCGTCACCGAGGACCAGTACGGTTTTCAGAAAGGCACCGCCTTCGGCGCCAAGGGCGGCCTGGCCCGTTTCCGCCAGAAGCGCGAAGGCAAGGAAGAGTACGTCGAAGGCGAAGCCGAGCGCATCGAATACAACACCAACAATGAAGTCGCCGAGCTGTTCCATCGCGCCTGGATCAAGAGCGGTGAAGATCAGGTCCGGGGCGACTACATCTGGTACGACGCCATCAGTGAAAAATACCTGGTCACCGCCGGCGAAACCCGCGATCCGAAAGCCCCACCCGCCCGCGTCCGCGCCGTCATTCAGCCGCGCAGCAAAACCCCGCCGACCGAACCGGCCACCAAGGGCAACACGCTGGAACTGCGCGGCGCCGGCGACCTCGGCAACCTGCCGGCACGGGAATAGACCGGGCCATCGACTGGCAGCAGCAAATTTCCATGAAAATCGCAACACCATGCCTGTTAAGCGCATGATTTAAAGACGCTCGACAGGAATTGTGCACCGCACAATAAACAGTTGACAGCAGGCTAAAGCCCCCTATAATTGAGTGCAATGGTGCAGCGCAACATCGGACAACCGAACTGCACCGCAACGGTCAACCCGTTTTTGCCCCACTTTAATTAGGAGATTCGCCATGTTCACCACTCCCGAGCAATTCGCTGCCGCCAACAAGGCCACCGTCGATTCCCTGCTGTCCGTTGCCAACACCGCCCTGGCATCCGCCGAGCGCATCGCCGCCCTGAACCTGAATACCGCCCGTTCGCTGATGGAAGATTCCGTCTCCGGCGCCAAGGCCCTGATGGGTGCCAAGGACGTGCAGGAAGCCATGTCCATCCAGGCCTCCCTGGCCCAGCCGAACGTCGAGAAGGCTGTCGCCTACTCGCGTTCCGTCTATGAAATCTCGGCCCAGACCCAGGAAGAAGTTTCCAAGATGATCGAAGCCCAGTTCGGCGAATTCCAGAAGACCGTCGCCGGCCTGCTCGACAAGGCTGCCAAGTCCGCCCCGGCCGGTTCCGACGTCGCCGTCGCTGCCGTCAAGAGCGCCATCGCCGCCGCCAACTCCGCCTTCGACAACATGAACAAGGCCGCCAAGCAAGTTGCCGAAATCGCCGAAGCCAACGTCGCTGCCGCCACCAACGCCACCGTCAAGGCTGTTGGCGCCTCCGCCGCTGCCGGCAAGAAGAAGTAAGCTACCCAGAATCAGGTATTAAAAAGCCTCCACTTTTACAGTGGAGGCTTTATTATTACTTCAGCATCGACCACAAAACCGATTGGAGAAGATGATGAGCAACCCGAATATCGAACAACTGTCCGCCGCCCAAAAGGCTAACGCCGAAGTCATGATGGCCCTGTTGCGCACCGCCTTCAACGGCGTCGAGCGCCTGACCGCCCTCAACATGGCCGCCTCCCGCGAATTCTTCAACAACACCGTGGCCAGCACCCAGCAACTGCTGGCGGCCAAGGATGCCAATGAAGTCGCCAAGCTGAATACCGAACTCGCCAAGCCGAACGTCGACAAGTGGATGAACTACTCGCGCAGCGTCTACGACCTGGCCGCCCAGATGCAGAAGGAAGTAACCTCCGTCATGGAAGCCCAGTACAGCACCTTCACCAAGACCGCCAGCAGCGCCGTCGAGAAGGCCAAGACCTCCGCACCGGTCGGCGGCGATGTTTTTGCCGCCACCATGCAGTCCATGCTGAACGCCTCGACCAAGGCTTTCGACAACATGAACTCGATGGCCAAGCAGCTGACCGACCTGGCCGAAGCCAACATGCAGGCCGCCAGCAAGACGACCACCAAGGCGGTCAGCGCGACCACCGCTGCCGCCAAGAAGACCGCCAAGTAACTCCGGTTTTCGCCACAACAAAAAGCCCGCGAAATTTTCGCGGGCTTTTTCATTTATGCCAAAAGCTTGGTCATGGACAAAAATATTTCCCTAACGGCATGCGTCAGTAGCCCCTTCCCGATCACTCTATGACCTTTGGCTGAATTGTTCCGATGAGGCTAACACCTGATAATGAACAACTGAAGATAATGAACAACTGAATTCTGCCCACGGCCCCCCAGTCTGCCGAAAGCTACAGAAACCCTCCGGAACCGAGCATGGCAACCTACAGAATCTACGGCATATCCAATTACAACCAAAGCGCCTACACCACGAACTACGAGTACCGCTACAGCGCCCAAAACAACTACACGCTGATCAAGAGTGGTGCCGGATCCTTCGACTCCACGGTCAACATTGCGGGATACTCCGGTTTTGCGATATTCATTGATAACAACATGGCCATCAATAAGATATTGCTGGGAACAAGCCCGTTGGCTACCGATCAGAACACGGTTCTGATCGGCGGCAATCTAGACATGACACTCGTCGAAAACAATGGGGTTTTTTTCGACGATATATTCCGGGCAAACGATAATCTGTATTTGCAAGACAACAATATGCAAACCGGTGGCACCTACACCAACGGCGTTATCGTCGGCGGCACCGACGTCGGAGCAACCCTCATCTTCACCACGCGCTCGGCAAGCACCTTGTCGGTGACCATCAACGATCTCAGTCGCACCGGCACAAGCGGAGCTGAGCTCTTGTCCGGCGACACCAAAAACAACTATCTATCGGGATTGGCCGGTAACGACACCTTGAACGGCGGCGCCGGCACCGACACCCTGGTCGGCGGCTTGGGCAACGATATTTATTATGTTCAACAAAGCAGCGATGTCATCCGAGAGAACTCCGGCGAAGGCACGGATACGGCATACAGCTACCTAAGCGCCAAGACGCTGGATACCAATGTCGAAAACGGAACCATCAAGCTGACGGGCGTGGCCCAGCTCACAGGTAATGCCCTTGCCAATATCCTGACCGGGAATATCGGGGCGAACAAATTGTCAGGAGGAGTTGGCTCCGACGTACTGCGGGGAGGCGACGGATCGGACACCCTGATCGGCGGGAGTGGAAGAGACATCATGACCGGAGGAAACGGCGCAGACATTTTCGATTTCAATGCAGCGAGCGAATCGAGCGCCGGCAGCACCCGGGACGTCATTGCCGACTTCATTCGCGGCAACGACAAGATCGACCTGACGACGATTGACGCGAATATTGGCGTGACCGGCAATCAAGCCTTCGTCGCCCCCGTGGTCGGCGGAGCCTTCTCCGGGAGCTTCAGCAGTCCAGCCAGACTTTACTTCGACAAAGTGGCACACGTGCTATACGGCAACATCGATAGCGATGCCGCCGCTGAGTTTTCCATTCAGCTGACCGGAATCAGCGCGCTGGCTGCCACCGACTTTCTACTCTGACCCCTCCGGAAAAAACGGCTAATGGCCAAGGACAACATGTCACGTCATGGCCGCCAACTCCAGGCAACACCGCGCTTTTCGATCTCAAGACGAATCTCCGCCATCGCCCGGTCGACCAGTTCGGGCGCCCCCTCGACCCCCAGCTCCAGGTGTTTGCGTTCCTTGCCTACCAGCGAGGGGAGCGAGAACAGGCGCAATGTCGGGTAATCCTTGACGATGCGCTCCATCAGGTCGAGCAGCGCGCTTTCGTAGGCGTTCGGCCCGGTCAGCAGGAAGGCCTTTTCAACAGTGCCGTCGACCGCCTTAAACTGATCCCGGTAGAAAGTATCGAGTGCCCATTCGATCATAGGATGGGCCATTTGCGGAAAGCCCGGCACGAAGTAATGCTCTTTGGCCATGAACCCCGGAATGCGGTTGAACGGGTTGGGGATGATCTGTACACCAGCCGGGAAGGTCACCAGCTGCTTGCGCTGCTCGGTGATTTCCTCGCCGGCAAAACGCACCTTCAGCTCTTCGAAGCCCGCTGCATGCAATTCCAGCCCGACGCCGAGCGCCGCGCCCACCGCCTGCCGCGTATGGTCGTCTGGGGTATTGCCGATGCCGCCGCAGGAAAACACCACGTCGCCGGCGGCCATCGTGCGCCGAAAAGTGGCAGCCAGGCGCTCGCGGTCGTCGCCGAGGTACTCCACCCAGCTCAGGCGCAGGCCGCGCGCGCCGAGCAGCTCGGCAATCTTGGCAAAGTGCTTGTCCTGACGTTTGCCGGACAGGATTTCGTCGCCGATGATGACGGCACCAAAAGTGCGACTCATAAACCTTCTCCTTCGATGGTGAGCAGCGCCCCGCCGCGCGAGCGGCGCAGGACTTCCAGCCCGAAATGGACGAATGACAGCGCGGCCAGCGCCGGCACCAGCAGGCCAAGCACCGGGATATGGGCGAGCAGCGCCATGATCAGGCCGAGCATGAACAGCGGCGCCTTGTGGCGTTGCCGCAGCGCCTGCCACTCCTCACCGGTGGCATGCATGGACAGCGCATCGTAGGCAAAGGTTCGTCGGTTATACCAGGCCATCAGCAGCATCGGCAGCAACAGGGAAAGGCCGGGCACGATCCACAACGGCAGGGTCAGCAACCAACCGACGACGAACAAAAGCGAAGCCCACAGGCTGTTGACCGCAGCGGCCGAGAAACTATCCTGGCCCACCGCCGCCACCTCACGGTAGTCGGTTGCCGCCACATGCTTGAGCAGCAACGGCATGACGAACAGCGCGGCAAGCAGCGAGGCGCTCAGGTAAGCGACGGCGAAGATCGCCATCCAGCCGCCCAGATAGGCCAGGAGATGGGCCAGCCAAACCAGCCCCCAACCGACCAGGAAAGTCAGCGGCGGCCAGGCCAGCATCTCCTCGACCAGCAGCCCGAGCCCCCACACCGCCAAACCGATCGACAGCAGCAGCGAGAACAGCGCCGGAGCCAGCACGTAAAGCCAGATCCTGCCGCTGCGCAGGCTGCCGAAGGTGCGGGCCAGCGCCAGCAGCACATCAGCCATGCTTGATCCCTTCCCATTGTTTTTCAAGGCGTTTCACCGACACCGGCACCGGCGTCTTCAACTCCTGGGCAAACAGGCTGACCCGCAACTCTTCGAGCAGCCAGCGGAATTGCTCGACTTGCGGATCGACCGTCCCTTGTTTGGCCAGTTGCAGGAAGCGCCGTTCATAGTGGGTCCACAACGGCAGATAGTCGGCGAGCAGTCGGGCATCGCGCGCCGGATCGGCCTTGAGCTTGTCGAGGCGGACCTGCACAGCCTTCAGATAACGCGGATAGTGTTGCAGGCGCTCGAACGGCGTATCGGCGACGAACTGGCGGCCCATCAGGCGCTTGAGCTGGGCCTCGATATCCTGCACCGCTGCCGCGTGGGCCTTGAAGGCCGGCAGCTTCTTGACCACGGCCTGCCACTCGGTCAGCACCGCGCCGACCAGACGGCAGACCTCCTGCATGACCAGGCCGAGGCGCGCCTTGCTGTCGCCGCAACGGCTCTTGAACGCGGCCGGCGTCGTAGGCAAGGGTTCGTTCAGGCAGGCGCGCTCGAAAGTCAGGGCGATGATCTGCCGCTTCAGGTCGTCGTTGCTGCCCAGCGCCATGTATTGCATACCCATCTGATTCAGGCCGGGCACATTCTTGTCGAAATACTTCACCTGCTCGCGGAATTGCAGCATGAACAGGCGCAGCAGGCCGGCGCGATGGGCGGCGGCGGCCTCCTCGGCCGAATCGAAAACCTTCAGACTGACCGACTCGCCCTCGTCGGTCAGCGCCGGATACCCGAGCACCGTCTGCCCGGCCACCGGCACCTCCATCAACTCCGGCAACTCGCCGAAAGTCCAGTCGGTGAGATTGGTGTATTCGGACGGCGTTTCGTGCAGTTCGGCGAACTCCTGCTTGGCTTCGCGCCCCCAGTCGGCACGCAACTGCACCAGGCTGCGGTTCATGTCGAGCTGGCGGCCGTGTTCGTCCACCAACTTGTAGTTCATCGAGAAATGCAGCGGCAGCGCGTCCGGCCGGAAAGCGTCCGGCGTCACCGCCCAGCCGCGCGCGTTCAGGCCGCGCGCTTCGAGGATGTAATCGATCAGCGGCGGAATCAGCCCCTGGTTCATCTTCTTGTCGTTGCCGGCGGTGGCGGCGATGAATTCCTCGACGAATTCCGGCACCGGCACCAGCTTGGCGCGGATGCGCTGCGGCAGCGTCTTGATCAGCTGTACCAGCTTTTCCTTCAGCAGCCCCGGCACCAGCCATTCCATGCGCGCCGCCGGAATCTGGTTCAACTGGGCCAGCGGCAGCGCCAGCGTCACGCCATCCCGCGGCGAGCCGGGCTCGAAATGGTAGGTAAGCGGATACTCCACACCACCGACTTTCAGGTGATGCGGAAAAGCCTCGGTGGTGACGCCGGCCGCCGAGTGGCGCATCAGGTCGTCCTTCGACAGATAAAGCAGCTTCGGCGCCTCACGCTCGGCTTCCTTGCGCCAGTGGTCGAAGGTCGCGCCGTTATGGATGCCTTCGGGCAAGATCGAGTCGTAGAAGGCGTAGATCAGCTCGTCATCGACCAGCACATCCTGCCGACGCTGCTTGTGTTCGAGATGCTCGATCTCGCGGATCAGCTTCTGGTTGTGCTGGAAGAAGGGCCAGCGCTTGGCGAAGGCCTCGTCGATTTCCTCGCCGACCAGACCCTGACGGATGAAAATCTCCCGCCCCTCGGCCGGCGCCATCGGCCCGTAATGGACGCGCCGTTTCGGGTTGATGACCACGCCGTGCAGGGTCGTCCGCTCCCAGGCCGAGACCTGCATGGCCTTCTTTTCCCAGTGCGCATCGAAGTAGCTGCGCTTGATCAGGTGAGCGCCCACTTTCTCCAGCCAGTCCGGCTCGATGCGGGCGACGCAGCGCCCGAACAGCTTGGTCGTCTCGGTGATCTCGGCCACCATGATCCACTTGCCGGCCTTCTTGCTCAGCGACGATGACGGATGGATCAGGTAGCGGATGCCGCGCGCCCCGAGGTAATAGCCGGATTCGTCCGACTTGCAGCCCAGGTTGCCCAACAGACCGGCCAGCAGCGCCTGGTGGATGGCCTCGTAACTGCCCGGCAGCTCGTTTTCCCGCCAGCCCAGCTCGCCGACCATGGCGTGCAACTGGCCATGCACCTCGCGCCACTCGCGCAGGCGCAGATAGGACAGGAAATGGGCGTGGCAGGTATCGACCAGCTGCTTGTTCGACTTCTTGTGGTCGACGGCATGCTGGAACCAGTTCCACAACTTCCACCAGCCGAGGAATTCCGATTTCTCGTCGGCGAACAGCTTGTGCTTCTCGTCGGCCGCCTGCTGGCGCTCCTGCGGCCGCTCGCGCGGGTCCTGCGCCGACAGGCCGGCGGCGATGACCATGACTTCCTTCAGACAGCCGAGATCGCGGGCGGCGACCAGCATGCGGCCAATGCGCGGATCGAGCGGCAGCCTGGCCAGCGCCTGGCCGACCGGGGTCAGCGCGTTGGCTTCGTCCAAGGCGCCCAGCTCCTGCAACAGCGCGTAGCCGTCGGCGATGGCTTTCGGCGGCGGCGGCTCGATGAAGGGAAAGCTCTCGACCTCGGTCAGGCGCAGCGATTTCATGCGCAGGATGACGCCGGCCAGCGACGAGCGCAGTATCTCCGGGTCGGTAAAGGGTGCCCGCGCGTTGAAATCGGCTTCGTCGTACAAACGCACGCAGACGCCAGCCGCCACCCGGCCGCAGCGCCCGGCCCGCTGGCGCGCCGCCGCCTGCGAGATCTTCTCGATCTGCAACTGCTCGACCTTGTTGCGGTAGGAATAGCGCTTGACGCGGGCCAGTCCGCTGTCGATGACGTAGCGGATGCCCGGCACGGTGAGCGACGTTTCGGCGACATTGGTGGCCAGCACGATGCGCCGCTGGCCGCCGGAGGGCTTGAAGATGCGGTCCTGCTCGCCGGCCGACAGGCGCGAGAACAACGGCAGGATTTCCGGGGCATGCGCCGAAGACAGCCCCGGCCGTGCCAGTGCATGTTTCCTCAAGGCTTCGGCCGCCTCGCGGATTTCCCGTTCGCCGGGCAGGAAGACCAGAATGTCGCCGCTACCGAGACGCGACAACTCGTCGGCGGCATCGACAATGGCGTCGTAGAGATCGCGTTCGTCGTCGTCCTGCTCCAGATCGCTGACCGGCCGGTAACGCACATCGACCGGGTAAAGCCGCCCCGACACTTCGATCACCGGCGCACCATTGAAATGCTGCGAGAAACGCTCGGCGTCGATGGTTGCTGAGGTGATGATCACCTTGAGGTCCGGACGCTTCGGCAACAGCTGTTTCAGGTATCCGAGCAGAAAATCGATATTCAGGCTGCGCTCGTGCGCCTCGTCGATGATGATCGCCTCATAGGCGTTGAGGAAGGGATCGGACTGCGACTCGGCGAGCAGGATGCCGTCGGTCATCAGCTTGATCCAGCTGTCCGCCGTCGTTCGGTCCTGGAAACGGATCTTGACGCCGACGCCGGCCCCGACCTGGGTCTTCAGTTCCTGCGCCAGCCGCGTCGCCACCGAGCGGGCGGCCAGCCGGCGCGGCTGGGTGTGGCCAATCAGCCCACGGGCGCCAATGCCGAGATCGAGGCAGATCTTCGGCAACTGCGTCGTCTTGCCCGAGCCGGTCTCGCCGCAAACGATGACCACCTGGTGTTTCGCAATCAGTTCGGCGATTTCACCCCGCCGCTCATTGACCGGCAGGTCGGCCTGGAATTCCGGCCGGGGCAGACGTGCGCGCCGTTCGTTGACGGCGGTGCGCGACTGACCGAGCAGTGCCTCCAGTTCGCGCTGCAGTTTTTCGCGTTTTTCGCCGGTCGACCGCAGCAATTCGCGCTGCGCGCCGCGCAAGCGGCGGGCATCGCCGGTCAGGGTTGCCAGGAAAATATCGTCGCGCGAGCCGCGCTTGCTGGAAGGTGTCGCCATGGGGCGGCATTATATTCGCCCCCAGGCAAACACCGCCCGATCGGGCGGCATCGCCTGCGCACCGGGGTCGGGCGCTCAGTGCTTCTTGCCCATCCACTGGGCATTCTTGCCGTCGCTGGTCTTTTCGCAGGTGACCTGAACGCCGGAAATGCTGGCCGTGGTGCCAACGCTCTCGAACTTGCCGGCATCGCCGTTCCAGCATTCCGGTGCCTTGGCGGCGGGAGCGGCAGCCGGCTGGGCAGCCGGAACGGGGGCCGTAGTCTGGCTGGCACAGGCGGTCAAGCCAAGCGCGGCGGCGGATACGAGAAGGAAGGAACGCATGGGGATCTCCAATACAGGTTGAGCAGGAATGGGTTCATTTTCCTGCTCAAATATTGCCGTTTCGTTGCAAACGGCTTTCCCCCGTCCCAATGCGCCGCCCCACTTGGCACGCCCGTTGCAATTGCCATGAGCAAGCGGGCGCCCCTGTCGTCTTTGCGACACCCGCTGCCCCAGAGATACAACAGCCAACGGAGTACTCCATGCGCACCACCACCGACTGCAAGGGCCAACCGGTCGCCCCCGGCGACAAGATCCGCATCCTCGACATCACCCCCGACCCCGATCTCGACGAAGACGACCTCGACATGTTCCTGGACATGATCGGCTCATGCTGCGAAGTCGAGCGCATCGACCCCGACGGTACCGCCTGGGTCGTCATTTGGTGGAATACCAGCGACGGCAGCCTGACCACCCAGGCTGGCCTGGCGCCGGAACAAATTCAGAAAGTCACGCTCTGAACACGGTCAGGCCGCTGCCTTCAAGCTGCGCCCGGCTTCCATCCACCCCGCGTGCACAGACGACCCCGACCCAGAAGACAAGGTCGAATCGCTGATTGCCCACCGGTTTGCATCACTACGGCCATTAACCCGCCAGAAACCACCACCGTGTCGGATACCCCACAAGAAATCGTCCGCGCCTATCACGCCCGCACCAAGCACCGCTTCGCGGCTTACGCCGAAGGCCCCGGCCAGCTCGACTGGGATGCCCAGCCGGCAGCCTTCCGCCACTATGCCGGGGCAGCGCGCTGCCCGCTGCCGCTGACTGGCGACCATTTCGAGCGCCCCTGGGGGCAACTGAACGATGCCCCGGCGACGCCGGTAGCCGCCACCCCGGCCAGCCTCGGTGCCCTGCTCGAACTGTCCTTCGGCATTTCCGCCTGGAAAAGCTGGGGACCGAACCGCTGGGCGCTGCGCTGCAACCCGTCATCGGGCAACCTGCATCCGGTCGAAGCCTATGTGCTGAGCAGCTGCCTGCCCGACATCGCCGACGGCCTGCACCACTACGATCCGCTCGACCACCAGCTCGAAGCTCGCGCCCTCGCCCAGGCGGTCGGTCAAACGCCCTGGCTGGCGGTCGGCCTGTCCTCCGTCATGTGGCGTGAAGCGTGGAAATACGGCGAGCGCGCCTTCCGCTATTGCCAGCTCGATGTCGGCCACGCCGTCGGCGCCCTGGCCTACGCCGCCGCCCTGCTCGGGTGGACCATTCGCCCACAGGTTCTCCCTGGCACCGCCCTGGCCCACCTGCTGGGCCTCGACCGGCCGGACGACTTCCCGCCATCGCGCTTTGCCTTCACCGAAAACGAAGAAGCGGAAATCCTGCTCGCCGTGCACGCGCCCGGCCTGGCCGCACCGCCCTCCGGGCTCGACCGCTGGCTGGACGCCGCCGACTGGCAGGGCCAGCCGAGCCGGATCGACCCGGCCCCGGCCTACCGCTGGCCGTTGATCGACCAGGTGGCCCGCGCCAGCCGATCCCTGCGGTCGACCGGCGAAACCGTCGCATTTCCCTCCCTGCCGCCATTGCCGCCCCACCCGGGGACGGCCGGGGCCGCAGCGCTGATCCGGCAACGGCGCAGCGGCCAGCGTTTCGATCCGCACCACCGTCTGCCCAAGGCCGCCTTCTACCGCCTGCTCGATGCCACGCTGCCCCGCCCGCACGCCCCGTTCACCGGCCAGGAGGCGGCAGCGCGCATCCATCTGCTGCTGTTCGCACTGCGTGTCGACGAGCTCGCCCCCGGCCTATACCTGTTGCCGCGCACGGCGGCCGCCGCCCACGAACTGGATGCCGCGCTGGCACCGCAATTCCCCGGACGCGCCCCGGTGGCCGACGCCCCCGCCCACCTCGGGCTGATCCGGCTGGCCGAGCTCGACTTGCCAGAATTGCAGCGCCTGGCCCGTGCCCTGTCCTGCCACCAGGACATCGCCTCGACCAGCGCCTTCTCGCTCGGCATGCTCGGCGAAGTCGACAGCACCACGGTCGACGGCCACGGCTACCGCGAATTGCTCCGCGAAGCCGGGCTGATCGGCCAGGCCCTCTACCTCGAAGCGGAAGCCGCCGGCGTGCGCGGCACCGGCATCGGCTGCTTTTTTGACGACCCGGTACACGAGGTCTGTGGTTTCGCCGGGGGGCGCTGGCAGAGCGTCTATCACTTCACCGTCGGGCTGCCGATCACCGACCAGCGCATCGAAAGCGGACCGCCCTACCCGCAGCGCCAGGTTGAGCTGCCGGGCTAAGCGCCCCTCTGCGCGCTGTTCAGGACCAGAGGCGGCTAGCGCCGACGGTCAGCAGACCGAGATAGGTCGCCGTCAGCGACCCGAGAAGGTGCACCGAGGCCAGGCCGATGGCCCAGGCCGGCTGGCCGGCCAGCAGGCGCTCGACCACCTCGGCCGAGAAGGTCGAGAAGGTGGTCAGGCCGCCGAGGAAACCGGTGATGGCGAACAGTTTCCAGGCCAGCGGCAAATGGGTATTGAGATGAAAGAGGCCGACCGCGACGCCGACCAGATAGCCGCCGATGACGTTGGCCGCCAGCGTGCCGAGCGGCAGGGCGAGGAACAGCGGATTGAGCATCAGGCCCAACAACCAGCGCGCCCAGGCGCCAAGGGCGGCACCGATGCCAACGGCAAGAAAATTGAGCGCGGTCAGGTGGGGCAGGAAGGACATGCCCCGAATTCTACTGGCTGTCACGCCGCTGGCGGTTAAAATAACGCGCTTAATCAAAGAGGTTTCCCCCGTGAGCAGCCCGAATCAACCCGCCAATACGCCGGCGCCCGCCGCCAATTTCATCAAGAACATCGTCGAGGCCGACCTCGCTGCCGGCAAGCACGCCCAGCGCCACTGGGCCGGCCGCCCCGGCACCGCCGCCGACCACGCCGCGGCGCCGCTCGACCCGGCCAGGATCCGCACCCGCTTCCCGCCCGAGCCGAACGGCTACCTGCACTTCGGCCACGCCAAGTCCATCCTGCTCAATTTCGGCCTGGCCGAAGCCTACGGTGGCCGCTGCCACCTGCGCTTCGACGACACCAATCCGGAGAAGGAAGAACAGGAATACGTCGACGCCATCGTCGACTCGGTCAAATGGCTCGGCTGTTCGTGGGAGCAAGAAGGTGAAACCAACCTCTACCAGGCCTCCAACTATTTCGACTGGATGGCCCAGTTCGCCGAATACCTGATCACGGCCGGCCACGCCTACGTCGACAGCCAGTCGGCCGATGAAATGCGTGCCAACCGCGGCACCCTGACCCAGCCGGGCAAGGATTCGCCCTTCCGCGGTCGCAGCATCGCCGAGAACCTGGACCTGTTCAAGCGCATGCAGGCCGGCGAATTCGCCGACGGCACGCACATCCTGCGCGCCAAGATCGACATGGCGGCGCCCAACATCAACCTGCGCGACCCGGCCATCTACCGCATCCGCCACGCCACCCACCACAACACTGGCGACAAATGGTGCATCTACCCGATGTACACCTTTGCCCACCCCATCGAGGATGCGCTGGAAAACATCACCCACTCGATCTGCACGCTGGAATTCGAGGATCAGCGCCCGTTCTACGACTGGCTGCTCGAGCGCCTGGCCGAGGGCGGTTTGTTGCAACGGCCGCTGCCGCAGCAGATCGAGTTTTCGCGCCTCAACCTGACCTACGTCGTGCTGTCCAAGCGCAAGCTGATCCAACTGGTGGAAGAAAAGCACGTCGCCGGCTGGGACGACCCGCGCATGCCAACCCTGGTCGGCGCCCGCCGTCGCGGCTACTCGGCCGACGGCTTCCGCCTGTTCATGGAGCGCGTCGGCGTCACCAAGAACGACTCGCTGATCGACTACGTGCTGTTCGAAGACGCCATGCGCGAAGTGATGAACGAGTCCGACCAGCGCCGCATCGCCGTGCTCGACCCGGTCAAGCTGATCATCGACAACTACCCCGCGGGCCAGGTCGAGGAGTGCTTCGCCCCCAACCACCCGCTGCACCCGGAACTCGGCCAGCGCTCGATCCCGTTCAGCCGCGAGCTGTGGATCGAGGGCGAGGACTTCATGGAAGTCCCCAGCAAGGGTTTCCGCCGCCTGTTCCCGGGCAACATGGCACGCCTGCGCTACGGCTACGTGGTCGAATGCACCGGCTGCGACAAGGATGAAAACGGCAAGGTCGTTGCGGTCCACTGCAATTATCTGCCGGAAACCAAGTCCGGCACGCCGGGCGCCGACAGCGTCAAGGTCAAGGGCAACCTGCACTGGATCTCCGCCGCCCACGCCTACCAGGCCGAGATCCGCCTGTTCGACCGCCTGTTCAAGGTGCCCGCCCCCGGCGCCCGCCGCGAAGGCGATGCGCCCGAACTGGAACGCGATTTCCTCGACGACCTGAACCCGGATTCGAAGACGGTGATCACCGCCCAGCTCGAACCCTGCCTGAAGGGCGCCCGGCCGGAAGAGCGCTACCAGTTCGAACGCCACGGCTATTTCGTCGCCGACCGGGTCGATTCACGGGACGGCGCACCGGTGTTCAACCGGGCGGTGACGTTGAAGGATTCGTGGGGCAAGGCAGGCTGACATGGCTGGCGGCTGGGGCTGTCCGCACGAGGTGGCTGATCGCTGCACCAAGATCAACAACCTGCCCTGCGATCCGGGCATGAAGGGCTGCGAACTCGCCGGCCGCTACCGTTTCGCCAACGAGAGCAAGAACGAGCGTTACTGGGAAAAGAAGGCGCGCGAGCAGGCGGCGGCCCCGAAAACACAGGCCGCGGACGGCAAGGCCTGAGCATGCCCCGCGACGTCGAACAACTCGGTCAGGTGTTTACGCCACCCAACGTGGTGGCCTTCATGCTCGACCTATGTACCAACCAGGGCAGAGTGCTCGAACCGTCGGCCGGCGACGGGGCGTTTTTCAATATCCTGAAAAGCCGCCGGGCCGATTGCGTCGGTATCGAAATCGACTCGCGCGTCGCCCCGCCCGGTGCCCTGGTGCGCGATTTCTTCGCCTACCCGGTCGCCGAGCAGTTCGACAGCATCGTCGGCAATCCGCCTTACGTGCGCTTCCAGGATGTTGCGGTCGACACCAAGAAACAGCTCAAATCCGACCTGTTCGATGCGCGCAGCAATCTGTTCCTGTTCTTCATCGAAAAGTGCATCCGCCACCTGAAGCCGGGCGGCGAACTGGTCTTCATCGTGCCGCGCGAATTCATCAAGCTGACCGCCGCCAAGAAGCTCAACGCCTGGCTGTACCAGCAGGGCAGCATCACCCATTTCTACGAGACCGGCGATGTGCGTCTGTTCGACGGGGCGACGCCGAACTGCTGCATCTTCCGCTTCGAGAAGGGCCGTTTCGACCGCCGGATGGCCGACGGACGGACTTTCACCGAGGTGGACGGCCAGCTGATGTTCCTGCGCGACAACCACGCGATCAAGTTTTCCGACGTGTTCACCGTCAAGGTCGGCGCCGTGTCCGGGGCGGACAAGATCTTCACGCACGCCAAGGGCAACATGGAATTCGTCTGCTCGAAGACCGTGGAAACCGGCGAAACCCGGCGCATGTTCTACGGCATGAAGCATCCGCACCTGGAAAAGCACAAGACCGAACTGCTCGCCCGCCGCGTCACCACTTTCGACGAAAGCAACTGGTGGCAATGGGGCCGCGCCTGCCCGCTCAACGACCACCCGCGCATTTACGTCAATGGCCGCACGCGCAAGGCGGAACCATTCTTCCTGCACGACTGCCACAGCTTCGACGGTTCGATCCTGGCGCTGTTCACCAGGAACCAGCGCATGTCGCGCCGCGAACTGATCCGCTGCATGATGATGCTGAACAAGGAAGTCGATTGGCAGCAACTCGGCTTCATCTGCGACGGCCGCTTCATCTTCACCCAGCGCAGCCTGCAAACCTGCCTGCTGCCCGACAAGTTTTCCCAATTTTTACCGTCTGATCCGAAAAAGGACGTCGCATGACCTTCACCCAAATGCTCGCCGCCGCCTGGCAGAAAAATAACTCGCTGCTCTGCGTCGGCCTCGACCCCGACCCAGCCAAGTTCCCCGCCCACCTGAAGGGTTGCAACGACGCCATCTTCGAATTCTGCAAGGGCATCATCGATGCCACCGCCGACCTGGCCTGCGCCTTCAAGCCGCAGATCGCCTATTTCGCCGCCCGCCGCGCCGAAGACCAGCTCGAAGCGCTGACCGCCTATATCCACGACAAGCACCCAGGCATCCCGGTCATCCTCGACGCCAAGCGCGGCGACATCGGCTCCACCGCCGAACAGTACGCCGTCGAAGCCTTCGAGCGCTTCCAGGCCGACGCGGTCACGGTCAACCCCTACATGGGCCGCGATTCGGTCGATCCCTACCTAGCCTACCCGAACAAGGGCGTCATCCTGCTCTGCCGCACCTCCAACCCGGGCGGCTCCGACCTGCAATTCCTCGATGTCGGCGGTGAAAAACTGTACGAACGGGTCGCCCGCCTGGTCGCCACCGAATGGAACCGCAACGGCCAGTGTGCGCTGGTGGTCGGCGCCACCTTCCCGGCCGAGATCGCCCGCGTCCGCGACATCGTCGGCGACGTGCCGCTGCTGGTGCCGGGCATCGGCGCCCAGGGTGGCGACATCGAAGCCACCGTACGGGCCGGTCGCACCGCCGACGGGCGCGGCCTGATGATCAATTCGTCGCGCGCCATCCTCTACGCCGGCCATGACGAGAATTTCGCCGCCGCCGCGCGGAAAGTCGCGCTCGACACGCGCGACGCGATCAACCTCTACCGCTAATCCGCCATGCGCATCGATGACCACCGCGAAAGCGACAACGTCGAGGACCGCCGCGGCGGTGGCGGCATTGGTCGCGGTGGCATCGGGATCGGCGGCATTCTGCTGGCGCTGGTTGTCAGCTATTTCACCGGCATCAATCCGCTGACCCTGCTCGGCGTCATCGAGCAGACGCCGCTCGCCCGCCAGGAAGCGCCGGCCGCCCACAAGCCGCCACCGGGCGACGAAGCGGCCCGTTTCGTATCGAAGGTGCTGGCCTCGACCGAGGACGTGTGGACCGCCACCTTCCAGCAAAATGGCCGCCAGTACGAAGCGCCGAAGCTGGTGCTGTTCACCGGCGCCACGCCGACCGCCTGCGGCACCGGCCAGACCGCCATGGGGCCGTTCTACTGCCCGGGTGACCACAAGGTCTATATCGACCTCGCCTTCTACCGCGAACTGCGGGAGCGCTTCCACGCACCCGGCCAGTTCGCCCAGGCCTACGTCATCGCCCACGAAGTCGGCCACCACGTGCAGAACCTGCTCGGCGTCGCCGACAAGGTCCATCAGGCCCGCCAGCGCGCCGGCAAGGCCGAGGGCAATGCGCTGTCGGTGCGCATGGAATTGCAGGCCGACTGCCTGGCCGGGGTCTGGGGTAAGCAGACCGACACCATGAAAAACATTCTCGACCCGGGCGACCTCGAAGCGGCCCTGAACGCCGCCTCGGCCATCGGCGACGACCGCCTGCAACAACAGTCGCAAGGCCACATCGTGCCGGAGAGCTTCACTCACGGCAGTTCGGCGCAGCGCGTGCGCTGGTTCAAGAAAGGGTTTGAAACGGGCGACATGAACCAGTGCAACACCTTCAAGGCAGCCTCGCTGTAAGCCGCTTGTCCGAAACCGCCAGCCCACCGCCGAAAAAGTCCCGCCCGCGCTGGCAGCGCTGGGGCATCGATGCGCTGATCTTTGTCGTCCTGGTGATCGCCCTGCAACTTTGGCAGGCACGCGACACGCCGCGCGGCGCCGCCCCGCCCTTCGCCGGCCAACTGCTCGACGGCCGCCCGTTCGACCTCGCCAGCTGGCGCGCCGAACGACCGGGCGAGGCCCACCTGCTCTACTTCTGGGCCGACTGGTGCGCGGTGTGCAAAACCACTGCCGGCAGCGTCAGCGCCATCGCCGCCGACTGGCCGGTGACCAGCATCGCCAGCCAATCCGGCCCGGCGCCCGGTATCGGCCAATTGATGGCCGAACGCGGCTACGCCTGGCCGACGCTGGCCGACCCCGCCGGCGCCTTGCTCAAAGCCTATGGCCTGCCCGGCGTACCGGCCTTCATCATCATCGATCCGGCCGGCGACATCCGTTCCGTCTCGGTCGGCTATACCAGCGAAATCGGACTGCGCGTGCGCCTGTGGCTGGCCAGTCAGGGCAAACCATGAAACGGCTGTCCTTCCTGCTGCTCCCCCTGTTTCTGGCCGCCCCCGCCCTCGCCCTGCCCGAGCATGCGCCGGTCCCCGGCGGTGTCGCCGTGCTCGACCTCGGCCCGGCCACCCAGCAGCCGGCACCGACTGCCCGCTGGGGCGAACAGCCGCTCGCCGTGGTGCGCGAACGCGGCCGTTGGTTCGCCCTGCTCGGCATTCCGCTCGACACCCTGCCCGGCGAACTGGAAATTGGCGTTTTTTCCGGGTCGACCGCAAGCATCCTGCAGGTATCGGTCGGCATCAAGAACTACCCCGAGCAGCGCCTGACCATCAAGGACCAGCGCAAGGTCGAGCCGAACGCCGCCGACCTCGCCCGCATCGAGCGCGAGCAGGCGGTCACCGCGGCGGTCAAACGGCAGTTCTCTCCCTTCGCGCCGGCGACCGACTTCGCCCAGCCGGCCCCCGGCCGCCTGTCGTCACGTTTCGGTCTGCGCCGCATCTTCAATGGCCAGCCGCGCAACCCGCACGCCGGGCTGGATGTCGCCGCCGGTACCGGCATCCCGGTCAGCGCGCCGGCCGACGGCGTGGTGGCCAATACCGGCGACTATTTCTTCAACGGCAACACGGTGTTCGTCGACCACGGCCAGGGGCTGCTGACCGCTTACATGCACCTGTCGCAAATCAACGTGCGCACCGGCCAGCCGGTCAAAAAGGGCGACCGCCTCGGTGCCGTCGGCGCCACCGGCCGCGCCACCGGGCCGCACCTGCACTGGGCGGTCATTCTGAACAACACGCCGGTCGACCCGGAGCGTTTCCTGACCCGGCCGTAAACGCAGCAAAGGCAGCCGCAGCTGCCTTTGGCCTGCACGCGGAAACTTAAATCTTCGGCTTGGCCGGCGTGCTCATCTGTTTCTCGTCCTTGGCCTTGTCGCCGCAGGCCAGCGCGGCAACACTGGTCAGCGCGAAGACGGCGGCGAGCAGGGTGGAAAGCAGTTTTTTCATCGCAAACTCCTTGGCTGGGTGACGGGGGTTTGATCAATTCAGCCGGACGTGGTTCATTACACAACGTGAAAGAACAACTCATCCACCTGCACCGCGCCGCCCCCACCAAACCGGCCGAAGGCCAGCCGTGCAACGGCTGCGGTGTCTGCTGCGCGCTGGAAACCTGCCCGGCGGCGCGGCTGCGCTTCTGGCAAAAACGTGGCCCCTGCCCGGCGCTGGAGTGGTCGGCCGGACAAAGCCGTTACCAATGTGGCCTGCTGATCCGGCCCGCTCATTACCTCCGCGCTCTGCCGGCCTCCGCCGAAAACCTGGCCCGCCGCCTGTTCGGCCGCTGGATCGCTGCCGGCATCGGTTGCGACTGCGACGCTGAGCAGGTCGGCCCGCGACGCTGAGCCTTCCCCCTTGAGCGCAGGCCGGCCGCCGCCGGCAAAGGCGGGTAGGGGGATCGCGCCCCGATGATCCAAAGGAACCATGTCGCCCTTCACCGCCGCTCGCCGCGAGCGTTCCGATAATGAGGCCAAGCGCACATAACAGCCGCCCGACCCACCCAGCGACGAGGGAAGCCCCATGAAACAGGCCAACGAAAGAAGATCAGGACAGGACCGCCGACAAGACGACAAGGGCTTCCCCGGCAAGGTCGAGCGACGGCGACGGATCGAACAGCGCAAGATCGAAATCGTCGAATTGAGCATCAGCGAGGCCGAATGGCAGGTGCTGGTGGCCGCCGCCCGGGCCTGCGCGCCACCGGCTCCCCTGAGCTACCGGGAGGCGCAGGCCGATCTGGTATTCGAACGGGCCGGCAACCGCTCCTGCGGCTGAACCCATGCACGCCGGAATTTTTCGCCGCCCCGGGCCGTCGACCGCAGCATTTGGCCGAGCGCAGGTGGCGCGGAACTGTTCCACGGCCCGGCTATCGAACCTGAGTCCGTACCCGTCAAGGAGTTCGCCATGAACATGCCTCAGCACACCCTGACCAACCTGTTTGCCCAGCTCGGCCTGCCGGCCGATCAGGCGGCCATCGACGAGTTCATCGCCGCCCACCGCCCCCTGGACAGCGACATCGCCCTCTACCGCGCCCCGTTCTGGAACGCCGCCCAACGCGCTTTCCTGAAGGAGGAAATCATCGAGGATGCCGATTGGGCCGGCGTCATCGACGAACTCAACAGCCGCCTGAGCTAGGCCCCCGATGCCGGGCCGGCCTCGGCGATCTGGCGCCGGGCGGCATCGATCAGGCGACGCGAAATGCTGATCGGTTCCGGCAACTGCGGCAGCGCGTCCGGCGCGAACCAGTCGGCCGCCTCGATCTCGCCCGCTTGCGGCACGATCGTTCCGCCGGCGTAGTCGGCGAAGAAGGCGACCATCAGCGAATTGGGAAAAGGCCAGGGCTGGCTGTCGAAATAACGCAAGTTGGCGATCTCGATGCCGACCTCCTCGCGCACCTCGCGCGCCGCGCATTGCTCCAGGGTTTCGCCCGGCTCGACGAAGCCGGCCAGGGCGCTGAACACCCCCGGCTTGAAATGCGGGCCACGGGCCAGCAACAGCCGCCGGCCGTCGCGCACCAGCACCATCACCGCTGGCGAAATGCGCGGATAGGCGAGCAGGCCGCAGGCCGGGCACTGCATCGCCAGTTCGCCGGCCTTGAGTGTCGTCGGCGTAGCGCACTGGCCGCAGAAACGATGCTGCTTCTGCCAATCCAGCAACTGCGTCGCCCGCCCGGCCAGGGCAAAGGTTTCGCTGCCGGCCAGGGCAAAGATGGCACGCAGGGAAGTCGCCTGGCCGCCTGCCACTTCCGGCAGCCGCCCCAGCTCGGCGGCCAGGCAGGGCAGACCGTGCCACTCGCCGACCGTCAGCACCCGCTCGGGATGACCAAAATCGGCCGCCGTCCCCAATGGAAAGACCGTCGCCTGACCGCTGACGGTCAGCAAATGGTGGTCACAACGCAGAATCCAGTAGGCCGGCTGGTGCATGAGGCTGGGCGCATCAAAGTCATCGGGCCGTACAGCGTAGCAGGAAGTCAGGCGGAAGGCAGCCGGCGTACCTGGCCTCAGACTGCCCGACGCTGGCTGGCGGCGGGCTCAGGGACACCAAATCACATCACCGAAAATATTTTTGTTGCAACGCAGCAAAATTGTGAGACAATACAGTCTGTCTCCTCCATCCTAAAAAATGGATTTATGCCCGCCTTGTGCGGGCATTTTTTTGTCCAGAAAATGGGGGGGGGCGGCCG
>Ga0316605_10000464_pt1 | contig 28456 bp, 24 predicted proteins | sample OWC_soil_day20_n_FD_207666 | JGI IMG/M metagenome (GOLD analysis project Ga0316605, IMG submission 207666) | Wetland soil microbial communities from Old Woman Creek delta, Ohio, United States - OWC_soil_day20_noCT | ecosystem: Environmental > Terrestrial > Soil > Wetlands | place: USA: Ohio...
GGTAGATGCCGATACTCTTCACAAAGGCCTGGAAGATGCGTTCGTCGAAGTGGCCCTTGCACCACTCGGTCATCTTGCGGATCGACTCGGCCGGGTCCCAGCCTGACTTGTAGGGACGATTCGAGGTGATCGCGTCGTATACGTCGCACACCGCACCCATCTTGGCGTAGAGGCTGATGTTCTCGCCGGTCAGATGGTCCGGGTAACCGCTGCCATCGGTTTTTTCGTGGTGATGCAGACACACGTCGAGGGGGATCGGCCCCAGGGCATTGCCCTCCACCAGCACCTTGTGGCCTTCCGACGGGTGCTGGCGCATGATGGCGAACTCCTCGTCGGTGAGCTTGCCCGGCTTGTTGAGCACCTCGGTAGGCGTGAACGCCTTGCCCATGTCGTGAAGCAGACCGGCCATGCCGATCTCCCGCGTCGATGCCTCGTCCAGACCCAGTTGTTTTGCCAAGGCCACCATCAGGGCGCACACCGCCACCGAGTGCATATAGGTGTAATCGTCGGCGCTCTTGAGGCGGGCCAGGCTGATGAGGGCGCCGGGATTGCGCATCACCGAGGAGGAAATCTCGTCCACCAGGCTGCCCGCCGCCTCGGCACTGATGGCGTTGCCCATGCGCACTTCCTGGAACATGGACACCACGGCTTCCTTGGATTTGGCGCAAATCTTCGCCGCCCGTTCCACTTCCTCGGCCATCGACACCTGCTTTGCCGGCTCCTCGCCGTGGGCGGCCGCCATCAACACTTCTTCCACCTTGGCCTCGGCCTGTTCCTTGGTTTCGCCAACTGCCACATCAAGGCCCTTGGAGGAATCGATCCAGAGTTCCTTGATGCCGCTCTCCTGAACCCGGCGCAAATCCTCCGGGTCGTTGATGACGAACTTGGTACGCCAGAACGGGTGCTCCATCCACGAACCACACAACTCGTGAATGTGCATTCCCAGAGTAAGGTGTTCAACGCTGATCTTTTTCAGCATGAAATGGCAAAGTAATGGAAGAGTGGTTTCATTTTACGCCGCCCGGAACTCTCCATTTGATTTACATTGGCTCGCGCATCCTTCAGCACATCCCAAGCGCCAAATTCCCCCGTGCTACACTCGCCGGCCGCTTCCCCACGCCTTCATCATGGATTTTCTACCCCTCATCCAGGCCCTGATTCTCGGCGTTGTCGAGGGCCTCACCGAGTTCCTTCCCGTCTCCAGCACCGGCCATCTGATCCTTGCCGGCGATCTGCTCGGCTTCAATGATGAACGCGGCAAGCTGTTCGAGATCGTCATCCAGTCCGGCGCCATCCTGGCGGTTTGCTGGGAATACCGTCGCCGCATCGCCCATGTTCTCGGCGGCGCCTTCAGCGACCGCAGCTCGCAGAAACTGCTGCTCAACCTCGCCATCGCCTTCATGCCCCTGGCCGTCCTCGGCCTGCTGTTCGGCAAGATCATCAAGGCTCACCTGTTCCAGCCCATCCCCGTCGCCACCGCCTTCATCGTCGGCGCCTTCGTTATTCTCTGGGCCGAGAAACGCGAACATCGCGTCCGCATCGAGGAAGTCGAAGACATGGACGTCATCGACGCCCTCCGCCTCGGCTTCGCCCAGGCCCTGGCCCTGATCCCCGGCACCTCCCGCTCCGGCGCCACCATCATCGGCGGCCTGCTGTTCGGCCTCTCGCGCAAGGCGGCCACCGAGTTCTCCTTCTTCCTCGCCATCCCCACCCTGCTCGCCGCCACCGCCTACCAGCTCTACAAGGAGCGCCACCTGCTCAACGCAGACGACCTCTCCATGTGGGCCGTCGGCTTCGTCGCCGCCTTCGCTTCCGCCTTCCTTTGTGTGCGCTGGCTGCTGCGCTACATCTCCAGCCACGACTTCACCGTCTTCGCCTGGTATCGCATCGCCTTCGGCATTATCGTCATCGCCACCTGGCATTACGGCCTGGTGGACTGGTCCAATCCGTGACCCTGCTCTACCTCCACGGCTTCACCAGCGGCCCCGAGTCCCATAAGGCCGTAGCACTCAGGGAGCGCATGGAAGCCCGGGGGCTGGGTGACCAGTTCACCTGCCCGCAACTGCCGCCCACCCCCGCCGCCGCCATCGCCCTCGCCGAGAGCCTGATCGAACGCCACGGCGTCACCGCCCTGGTCGGCTCCAGCCTCGGCGGCTACTACGCCACCTGGCTCGCCGAACGCCACAATCTCAAGGCGGTACTGGTGAATCCCGCTGTCGTCGCCCACCTGTCAATTGAAAAGTACCTCGGCCCCCATCGCTTCATTTACAGCGACGAGAGCTTCGAGTTCACCCGCCAGCACGTGGAAGAACTGCGCGCCATCGACGTCCCCACCCTCACCCGGCCGGAGAACTTCTGGCTGCTCCTGGAAACTGGTGACGAAACCCTCGACTACCGCCACGCCGTCGTTCGCTACGCTGGCTGCCGCCAGACGGTGCTGGAAGGCGGCGATCATAGCTTTACCCGCTGGAATGACTTTCTCGACCCGGTTATTGACTTCGCCGGCGATTGATCGGGGCTTAAGGTGCCCTGCCCCCGGCGCTATAATCCGCCCCCCCTCTGCTGCACCCATTCCCTCCCCATGAACATCCTGTTTGAAGAAGACGGCGCCTTTCGCGCCGGTTCGGTCATGGCTGACAACACCACTTCCTTGCAGGTGGAGTTACCCAGTGGCAAGCGTTCCAAGGTGAAGGCGGCCAACGTGCTGCTGCGCTTTGCCGCACCGACGCCGACGGAACTGCTGGCCCAGGCCGAGGGGGATGCGGAGGCCATCGACACCAGCTTTCTGTGGGAAGTTTGCGGCGACGCGGAATTCAGCTTCGAGGAACTGGCCAAGGAATATGCCGGCCACGCGCCGTCACCCATAGAGGCCGCTGCCGTGCTGCTGCGACTGCATTCGGCGCCGATGTATTTCCACCGCAAGGGCAAGGGCCGCTACCGCAAGGCGCCACCGGAAATCCTCCAGGCCGCGTTAGCCGGTCAGGAACGCAAGCGGCGCGAGGCAGAAGCCGTGGAACGCATGACGGCCGAACTGGTGGCCGGCGCCCTGCCGGCGGAGTTTGCTCCGGTGCTGCCGCAACTGCTCTACAAGCCGGACCGCAACAAGCTGGAAACCAAGGCCCTGGAAGCCGCCTGTAGCGAAACCGGCCTATCGACGCCGCGTCTGCTGGCGAAATGTGGTGCTTTGGCCGACACCCATGAATACCATCTGGGCCGCTTTCTGTTCGAGTTCTTCCCCAAGGGCACCGACTTCCCGGCCTTTGCGCCGGCCGCTGAAGCGACGGACCTGCCCCTGGCCGACGTGCAGGCGTTTTCCATCGACGACGCCCATACGACGGAAATCGACGATGCCTTCTCGGTCGTTTTCCAGCCCGATGGCGGCCTGCGCGTCGGTATCCACATCGCCGCGCCGGGCCTCGGCATGACGCCGGACAGCGACCTCGGCCGCATCACCCGGGAGCGCCTGTCCACGGTGTATATGCCGGGGCGCAAGATCACCATGCTGCCCGAGGCCGTGGTGGAGGGCTTCACCCTCGCCGAAGGGCGCGTCGCACCGGCACTTTCGCTGTATCTGGATGTCGCCGCCGATCTGCGCATCCTCAGCCACGAGACCCGCATCGAGCGTGTCGCCATCGCCGCCAACCTGCGCCACCACGACATCGAGCCGGTGTTCAACGAGGAAACCCTCGCCGCCGGCCTGCCCGACTTCCCCTTCCGCGACGAACTCAAGCGCCTGTGGGAACTGGCCACGGTGCTGGAGGCCGGCCGTGGCGCCACCAACCAGACCAATCGCAAGGACTACAACTACGAGGTCGATTGGGCCCAGACCACGGCCAGCGGCCCCGGTCACATCCGCATCGTCGAACGCCAGCGCGGCTCCCCTCTCGACACCCTGGTGGCGGAGCTGATGATCGTCGCCAATTCCACCTGGGGCGCCCTGTTGCGCGATGCCGGCATCCCCGCCCTGTACCGGGTCCAAACCAGCGGCAAGACGCGCATGAGCACCGTCGCCGCGCCCCACGAGGGTCTCGGCGTCGATTGCTACGCCTGGTCGTCCTCGCCCCTGCGCCGGTACACCGACCTGCTCAACCAGTGGCAGTTGATCGCCCATCTGCGCGGCGAAACGCCACCCTTCCCGCCCAAATCCGCCGACCTGCTCGCTGCCCTGCGCGACTTCGAGCTCACCTATGCCGCCTATGCCGAGTTCCAGCGCGGCATGGAACGCTACTGGTGTCTGCGCTGGCTGCTTCAGGAAGACATCAGCGAGACCACCGCCCATGTGCTACGGGAGGAACTGGTGCGCCTGGACGAGATTCCCCTGGTCATCAAGATCCACTCCCTGCCAATCACCGAACGCGGGGCGCGGGTGAAACTGGCGGTGGATGGTATCGACCTACTGGAAGCCGAAATCCGCTCCCGTTACGTGGAATTGCTGGGGAAGGACAGCCCTGATGAGGCTTTGGAAGGGGAGGAGGGCGGAGAGTAAAATTCGGAGGTGACTGCTGCCTTCGCCACTTCTCTTGCCCGCCCACTGCCCGGCTTTCTAGCCGGCATGGCCCCGGCCCAGCGCAACCTGACCCTGGCCCTGGGGGTTTCCCTGTTTCTCCATGGCGTACTGCTGTCAGTGCATTTTGGCTTTCCCGGCGCGCTTGATAAGGTCAAGGAGCAAGCGCTCGAAGTCATCCTGGTCAACAGCAAGAGCGCCCGCAAGCCCACCTCGGCCCAGGCCAAGGCCCAAGCCAACCTGGATGGCGGCGGCAACACCGACGAAGACCGCCGCGCCAGCACACCGCTGCCGGTATCACGCCAGACCAAGGAAGGCGACGATCTGGTCTCAGCGCAGAAGCGGGTCACCGAACTGGAAGCCCATCAGCAGCAAATGATGTCGCAACTCCGGAGCCAGAAATCGGTAAGCGCCGATCCCAAGCGCAATGATCCGACGCCGCCGACGCCCAATGTCTCCGGCCTCGACCTGGCCAACAGCGCCCTCGCCGTCGCCCGTCTCGAAGGGCAGATCGCGCAGCGAACCGAGGAATACAACAAGCGGCCGCGCAAGAAGAACATCGGCGCCCGCACCGAGGAATACCGCTTCGCCCAGTACGTCGAAGACTGGCGCCAGAAGGTGGAGCGCGTCGGCAATCTCAACTATCCGGAAGCCGCCAAGGGCAAGGCCTACGGCAACCTGGTGCTGTCGGTCACCATCAAGTCCGACGGCAGCATCAAGGAAATCATCATCGACCGCTCCTCCGGCCACAAGGTGCTCGACGACGCCGCCCGTCGCATCGTGCAGATGGCCGGCCCCTACTCACCGTTCACCCCGGACATCGCCCGCGACACCGACATCATCGAAATCACCCGCACCTGGACCTTCACCAGCGGCGACCGGCTCAACACCAACTAACGCTCATGGTCTTGGAATGCCACCCACCGGTGATGAAACACGCGAAAAGCGGCATAAAGGCCCGCCCCCTCCCATCCTCCCCCTCGCGGGGGAGGCTATTGGTTTGCTCGCTACGCGAGAGGGCTGACCCGGCGTCAAATTTCGTTGTTTCACGCTAAGCCAACTGAGTCCAGTACTCCGATGACCGACCGTTACGCCGTCCTTGGCAACCCCATCGGCCATAGCAAGTCGCCGCGCATCCATGCCCTCTTTGCCACCCAGACCGGCCAGGACATGGGCTACGAAGCCCTGCTCGCCCCCCTCGACGGCTTTGCCGCCACGGTGGCCGAATTTGTTGCCGCTGGCGGTCGCGGCGCCAATGTCACCGTACCCTTCAAGGAAGAGGCGTTTCGCCTCGCCAGCCGCCGCAGCCCAAGGGCCGAGGCCGCCGGCGCGGTGAACACCCTGAGCTTCGGCAACGGCGAGATTGTTGGCGACAACACCGATGGCGCCGGCCTGGTGCGTGACCTGAAAACCAACCTCGGTTGCGAACTGGCGGGCCGGCGCATCCTGCTGCTCGGCGCCGGCGGCGCGGCGCGGGGTGTGATCCTGCCGCTGCTGGAAGAACAACCGGCCCGGTTCGTAATTGCCAACCGCACGGCGGAAAAGGCTGCGCGGCTGGCCGGTGAATTCACCGGTGAGACCGCAAAGCGCGGCCTGATCCCGCTCCAGGGCGGCGGCTTCGACGACCTGGCGGGAATGAGTTTTGATCTCGTCATCAACGCCACCTCGGCCGGGCTCTCCGACACCGCCCTGCCGCTGCCCGATACCGCGTTCGCGCCGGGGTCCCTGGCCTACGACATGGTCTATGGCCGCGAGACCCACTTCATGGCCCAGGCCCGCCGCGCCGGCTGCCGTGTCGCCGACGGTCTCGGCATGCTGGTGGAGCAGGCGGCAGAGGCTTTTTTCCTCTGGCGCGGCGTGCGTCCACAAAGCGCGCCGGTAATCGCCGCCCTGCGCCAGGGATAATCGTCGTGACTCGCATCTGGCGTTGGCTAAAGAAGGCCCTAGCGGTCTTCTTCATTATCGGCCTGCTCTGGCAGGGCTGGTATCTGGGCTGGGTACTGTGGTGGAAGTGGGTCGATCCCGGCACCACCAGCTTCATGAGCCGGCGCCTGACCGAGCTGCGCGAGAAGAACCCGAAGGCGGAACTCAAGCAGCAATGGGTGCCCTACGAAAAGATTTCCATTCACCTCAAGCGCGCCGTGGTGGCAAGCGAGGACGACAAGTTCATCGACCACGAGGGCTTTGACTGGGAAGGCATCCAGAAAGCGATGGAAAAAAACCAGAAGAAGGGCAAGGTGGTGGCCGGCGGCTCTACCATTTCCCAGCAACTGGCGAAGAACCTGCTGCTCTCGGCCTCGAAGACGCCCTGGCGCAAGGCCGAGGAAGCCGTCATCACCCTGATGCTGGAAACCGTCTGGGACAAGCGCCGCATCCTGGAGGTCTATCTCAACGTCGCCGAATGGGGCGAAGGCCTGTTCGGCGCCGAGATGGCGGCGCGGCGCTACTACAACACCTCGGCCGCCAACCTCGGCCCGGAACAGGCGGCGCGGCTGGCCGTGATGCTGCCGGCGCCACGCCGCTTCGAGAAGAACCCCCATTCAGGCTATCTCAACGGCCGCACCCAGGCGGTGCTGGGACGCATGGGCGGGTCGGAAGTGCCCTGACGGCGCTCTCCCGCACAGCAGCAAATCCTCCTACAATGCCGCCTTCGCCACGAGGGTCGCCATGATCGAGTCCCCCGCCCCAACCACGACGCCGGATCAGGATGTGCTGATGCTGCACTTGCAGGAAGTGCAGCAGCTCCTGTCACGCCATCGTCTGGTGGCCGATCTGGTGCATCGGCAGGACATGCCGCGTCATGATTTGGTGGAAAACCTGGTGCATAAGCAGCATCTGGTGGAACTTGGCAAGCTGCTGGGACGGCTCACGGCCCACGACGTGGCGCTGATTCTCGGCGCTCTGCCGGAGGAAGACCGCCTGCTGGCCTGGAACGAAGTGCAGGAAGAACGCGGCGACGACATCCTCGAACAGGTCACCGACGACGTGCGTGAAATGCTGGTCGGGGCGCGCAAGCCGAAGATCCAGAAGAACATGATTAACGCCTTCGAACTCCACAATGGCCGCCTGCGCCAGGTGCCGGTGGATAGCCGGGGCAACCTCGCCAACGTCAAGCCGATCTGGGTGGACCTGGTAGCGCCGACGCCCGAGGTGCGCACCTGGGTCGGCGAATTTTTCGGTCTCGAACTGCCCAACCCGGACACCCTCACCGACCTGGAGGCCTCGGCCCGCTTCTACGTCGAGGACAACGGCGAAGTGCATCTGCACTCGGACTTCCTGCTTGACCTCGAAGACGAGTCGCGCAACGTGCCGGTGGCCTTCATTCTTCACGACGACATCCTGTTCTCGGTGCGCCGCGAAGAGTTGCCGGTATTCCGCCTCCAGCGCCTGCGCGCCCGCACCCAGCCCGGCTACGTCACCGATGGCAAGGACGTGTTGCTCGACCTCTACGCCGCCGATGCCGAATATTCGGCCGATGCCCTGGAGGATATCTACGCCGCCCTCGAAACCGTCGGCCGGCGGGTGCTGAACCCGAACATCACCGACAACGAAGCCGCCCACATCCTGTCGGAAATCGCCCGTGGCGAAGACTTGAACGGCCGCATCCGCCGCAACGTGCTGGATACCCGTCGCGCCCTGTCTTTCCTGATGCGCGCCAAGTTCCTCACAGTCGATCAGCACGACGATGCACGCCAGATTCTGCGCGACATCGAGTCCCTCGACGGCCACACGTCCTTCCTCTTCGGCAAGATCAACTTCCTGATGGACGCCACGGTCGGCTTCATCAACATCAACCAGAACCAGCGCGTGTCGGCCCTGACCAAGATCAGCGTCGTGTTCATGCCGATCAACATCCTCGCCGGCATCGGCGGCATGTCGGAATTCTCCATGGTGACCCAGGGCACTCCCTGGCCCGTCGCCTACGGAGGGTTCGTCTTCGGCATGGGCATGGTAGGTTGGGCAACCTTCCTGGCGTTGAAGTACTACGACCGCGTCAAGGCCCGCAAGAGCGTCGAGGCCGGGCGGGCGCGCAAGCCCGGCTAAGACGCCGGATCGCCGTTACATCATCGCCTGGGGCAAGGCGGGTTTGGCCGGCTTCGGCATTTTCGCCAGAGCCTCCAGGGCGCGGGCCATGTGGTCGTCATCGGCCTCGATCGCCAACTGACGCGTAAAGGGGCTGGGGCCTTCCTTGATTTCGGCGTTGTCGTTCTCGCTGCGTGACTTGTGCTGCTCCTCGTCCTCGCTCTTGAATTCCTGGCCGCTGGCGCTCTTGAGGTGGTTCGGCAGGTCGGCCTCGCGTACGCCGTTGCGGCGGTCCGCCACCTTGATGTCAGGCTCAACGCCGACGGCCTGGATCGGCGTCCCCTTGGGCGAGTAGTAGCGGCTGGTGGTGAGCTTGATCGCCCCCTGGTTGCCGTCGTCGCCGAGGTGGAACAGGGTCTGCACCGAACCCTTGCCGAAGGTGCGGGAACCGACGATGAGGGCGCGGCCGTGGTCCTTGAGGGCGGCCGCGACCACTTCCGAGGCGCTGGCGGAACCGCGATTCACCAGCAGCACCAGGGGCAGGTCAGCGAGATCCGGCACCTCGCGGCGCAGATCGCCGACCCAGTCAGCCAGGCCATCCGGACCGCGATCGACCCAGTCACGACGCCGGGCCTTGTAGGTAATGCGCTCCTCCGGGTCGCGGCCGCGAGACTCCGTCACCACGGCATCGGCGGGCAGGAAGAAGCTGGCAATGCCCACCGCCGTGCGCAAAATCCCGCCCGGATTGTCACGCAGGTCGAGAATGAGTGCGGTAGGCCGCTCGGCGCTCTTGAAGGCGGCGAGAACAATCTGCGCCGCCTCCCGCACCGTCGGTTCGCCGAAGCGGCGCAGACGCAGCACCAGAGCCTTGCCGCCCGCCGGATTGGCGACCGATGTCGATTGCACCGAGGGCACCTTGATCTCGTCGCGGATCGCCGTCACTTCGACGTCCTTGCCCTCGCGCCGGAGACCCAGGCGCACCGGCGAGCCCATGGGACCACGAATCTTGCCCACCACGTCGGTGAGGGACTTGCCCTTGGTCGGGGTGCCATCCACGGCGACGATCTCGTCCTTGACCTTCATGCCCGCCTTATCGCCCGGCCCGCCTTCAAGCAGATCGGTGATGAGGATGCGTTCTTCGCCACCCTCGCGCCGCTTGCGCGGCACGGCGCCAATGCCGCCGTAGTTGCCGGCCATGTCCTTGAGCATCTCACCGAATTCGTCCGGCGGCAGGTAGGTGGAATGGGGATCGAGCCCGCCCACCATGCCGGCAAGAAGGTTGCGCTTGAGCTTTTCGGCATCCACCGGCTCGACGTAGGAGCGCTCCACCAGACTGCCGGTCTGAATCACCGGCACGATCCAAGTGAAAAAGCCGACCCGGTAGAGCAGCAAGCTGCCGGTGGTCAAGGTCAATATCAGGGCACCGATCGTGGCGCCGACAGCGAACTGCCAGACCCAGCCCGAGGGCCGCAGGTGCAGGATTCGGCGCCAGAAGCCGGGTTTCAAGCGAAGCAGGCCTCGGCCGCCGCCAGGGTGGCGGCGATGTCAGCATCCGTATGCACGGCGGAGACAAAGCCGGCCTCGAAGGCCGAGGGTGCCAGATAGACGCCCTTTTCCAGCATGGCGTGGAAGAAGCGGTTGAAGGCCTCCTTGTCTGATGCCATGACTTCGGCGTAGGAGGTGGGCGGCGTGGCAGCGAAGTAAAGGCCGAACATGCCGCCGACGGACTGGGCGCTGAACACCACGCCCCGCTTCTTCGCCACCGCCGTCAGTCCGTCCACCAGGGCACGGGTTTTGGCCGCCAGGGCCTCGTAGAAACCGGGGGCCATGACCTTGTTCAGGGTCACCAATCCGGCGGCCACCGACAGCGGATTACCGGAGAGGGTGCCAGCCTGATACACGGGGCCGAGGGGGGCGATCTTTTCCATGATGTCGCGGCGACCACCGAAGGCACCCAAGGGCATGCCGCCGCCCACCACCTTGCCGAAGGTGGACAGGTCGGGGGTAATGCCGAACAGGCCCTGGGCGGAACCGGGGCCAACGCGGAAGCCAGTCATCACTTCGTCGAAGATCAACACCGCGCCGTGCTGGGTGCACAGTTCGCGCATGGCTTGCAGGAACTCCGGCTTGGGGGCGATCAAATTCATGTTGCCGGCCACCGGCTCGACGATGACGCAGGCGATCTTGTCACCGTGGGCCACGAAGGTGTCGCGCAATTGCTGGGCGTCGTTGTAGTCGAGCACCAGGGTGTGCTTGGCAAAGTCGGCGGGGACGCCGCTCGACGACGGGTTACCGAAGGTCAGCATGCCGGATCCGGCCTTCACCAATAGACTGTCGGCATGGCCGTGATAGCACCCCTCGAACTTGATGATGGCATCGCGGCCGGTAAAGCCCCGGGCGAGGCGGATGGCGCTCATGGTGGCCTCGGTGCCGGAAGACACCAGGCGCACCATCTCCATGCTCGGCACCAGTTTCACCAGCAGGTCGGCGAGGTCGATCTCGGCTTCGGTAGGAGCGCCGAAGGAGAGGCCCCGGGCGGCGGCCTGCTGCACGGCGGCGACGCAGTCGGGATCGGCATGGCCGAGAATCAGCGGACCCCAGGAGCCCACATAGTCGATGTAGCGCTTGCCATCGGCATCCCAGACATAGGCGCCTTCGCCACGAGTGAAGAAACGCGGCGTACCGCCGACGGAACGGAAGGCGCGCACCGGCGAATTGACGCCGCCGGGGATGTGGGCCTGGGCACGGGCGAAAAGTTGTTCGTTGCGGCTCATGGAGTTGCCTCGCTGGGAACGTCTGCAAAGAGTTGTTGGTAGGCCGACGCCCGGTCCTTGATGTTCATGGCGTCGAAAAGATCGCTGACCACGGCAAGCATGTCGGCGCCCGCCGCCAGGGCGGCGCCAGCATTCGCCAGGGTAATGCCGCCGATGGCGGCCACCGGCAGGCCGAAGCGGCGCTTGGCGGCAGCCAGCAGTTCGAGCGGAGCGCGCACGGCGGCCGGTTTGGTGCGGGAATCAAAGACACTGCCGAAAGCCAGATAGTCGGCGCCGCAATTGGCCGCCGTTTCCGCCATCTCCAGACTGTCATAGCAGGAAACGCCAAGGATACGGGCATCGCCAAGCAGGCGGCGGGCCTCGGAGAGATCGCCGTCCTCGCGGCCGAGGTGGACGCCATCGGCGCCGATGTCGAGAGCCAGGGCCAGATCGTCGTTCACAATCAGCTTGGCGCCGGCGGCATGGCAGATGCGCAGCATTTCCGCCGCCAGGGCGCGCTTGAGGGCGCGGGGCGCGGTCTTGTTGCGGAACTGCACCAGACGCACACCACCCGCCAGGGCCATGCCGACCAGAGCAGACAGGCGCGGCAGCAAGGGGTCATCGGGGGTGACGGCGTAGAGGCCGCGCAGGATGGCGCTGTCAGACACGAGGAGCGCCCTCCGCTTCGCCTTCCTCATCGTCTTCGTCCTCATGGGCCCAGAAGAAGCGGTCGGGAATGTGCTGCCCCATGCCGGGACGGAAGCCTGCCGCCAGGGTGCGCCAGGTAAACTCCTGGGCCTGGGCCACGGCCTCGGCCGGCTCCATGCCATAGGCCAGATGGGCGGCAATCGCCGATGCCAGAGTGCAACCGGAACCATGGTAACTGCCAGGCAGGCGGTCCCACTTGTCGGTACGCACCACGCCATGGGAGCCATAGAGGACGTTGGCGACCTGGAGCGTGTTTTCGTGGGTGCCGGTCACCAGCACGTATTCACAACCGAAGGCAATCAGGCGCCGGGCGCATTCCGGCAGATCAGGGGAATCGTCCTCAATGTCGTCGTCGTGGGCCAGACGCCGGACTTCGAGGCTGTTGGGGGTCAGAATCGTGGTCTGCGGTAACAACAGATGGTTGAGTGCCTCGACCATTTCCTCGTCCACAAACTGGTCGCCACGGCCCGAGGCCAGCACCGGGTCAAGGATCAGGGGGATATCCGGATAGTCGGAAATGATCTCGGCAATCGCCGCGATGGCCTCCGCGCTGCCCAGCATGCCGAGCTTAAAGGCGGCCACCGGCATGTCTTCGAGCAGGGCGCGGGCCTGATCCGCCACCCAGTCGGCGTCGATAGGGAAAATGCCCTCGACGCCGGCCGTATCCTGAACGGTAATGGCAGTTATAACCGATAGGGGATGACAACCGAGGCTGGCGAGGGTCAGAATATCCGCCTGGACACCGGCGCCGCCAGTGGGGTCCGAAGCAGCAAAGGACATTACAATGGGCGGCAGAGGTTCGTTTGGAATGGTTGAAATGGGCGGCATGAAAGCGTGGGGGGAAATGACAGCGGACAGCGGAACGGAAAATCACCCGCTAGGCATGGCAATTCTAACATTGCCCCCGCCCGGCACTTTCTTTGGTGCCCCCTCTTCCATCAAGAATGAAGATGAGCTATGTTCCGCAATCGACTGAACCATAAGCTTTTCATGTATAGTAGTTAATACCCGAAAAACAAAAGGGACTTAAAGGTGGCAGGGGAAGCAACCAATCTCAGCGGCATCAAGGTCATGGTGATCGACGACTCGAACACCATTCGCAAGAGTGCCGAGATTTTTCTTACCCAGGCCAAATGCCAGGTCGTGGTGGCCGAAGATGGCTTTGACGCCTTGGCCAAAATCGCCGATCACCAGCCGGATATCGTCTTCTGTGACATCATGATGCCGCGCCTTGACGGCTATCAGACCTGTGCCCTGATCAAGAAGAATCCGCGTTTTTCCGCCACGCCCGTGATCATGCTGTCCTCCAAGGACGGCCTGTTCGACCGCGCCCGGGGTCGCATGGTCGGCTCCGACGAATACCTGACCAAACCCTTTACCAAGGATAGTCTGTTGAAAACCGTTTCGGCCCACGTGCCGGAGCGAGCTTGAGCCCTTGAGGATTGATTGCCATGCCCATCAACAAGATACTCGTCGTCGATGACTCCCCCACCGAGCGCCATGTGGTTACCGAGCTGCTCACCAGCCACGGCTACAAGGTCGTGACCGCCGACTCCGGCGAGGAAGGCATCGTCAAGTCCAGAGAAGAATTACCCGACCTGATTCTCATGGACGTGGTGATGCCGGGCATGAACGGCTACCAGGCCACCCGCACCATCACCCGTGACGAGGCCACCAAGCATATTCCAGTCATCATGTGCACCAGCAAGAACGCCGAAACCGACAAGATCTGGGGTATGCGCCAGGGCGCCCATGACTATCTGGTGAAGCCGGTGGATTCCAACGAGCTCCTGGCCAAGATCCGCTCCCTAAGCTGATTAGCGCACCCCCTAAAGACGACGCCCCATGGCCAAACGCATCAGTCTGCGCGAATTCCAGGAATCTCTGACCGACCGCCTGCTCCTGGCGGAACAGGGTCAGGTTTCCCGCGCCTTGCTCGGCGTCGAGTCCGGGCACAACTTCTGGCTCCTTGACCTGGCCGACTCCGGTGAAGTGGTTCCGCTGACGACCCTGACCTCGGTGCCCCTGACCAAATCCTGGTTCGCCGGCGTCGCCAACATTCGCGGCACCCTCTACAGCGTCGTCGACTTCGCCGCCTTCATGGGCCTCGAACCAACACCGCGCAACAGCGAGGCGCGTCTGCTTCTGGCCGGCGCCCGCTACGGCATCAACAGCGCCCTGTTGGTGACCCGCACCCTCGGCCTACGTCCCCTCGACAACCTGGAGCCTGATCCCGCTGCCCAGCACGACGAGCGCCCCTGGATCGGCGACCGCTACCTGGACCCCCAGGGACGTCGCTGGAGCCGCCTGCAAGTTCGCCCTCTGCTGGCTGATCGACAGTTCATCGAGATCGGCCTGTGAAGAATCCGTTATTCCTTGTCTTTTCACCATTGCGCCTCGGACGCTAAGCCGGGAGACACCAGCCATGGCCTTCAATTTCAAATTGCCTTCCTTCGGTAAAAAAGCCGCTCCCTCTCTGAGCAGCGGCAACACCACCATCATGGAAGTATCCGCGCCTGCGGACAAACCCGCCGCCAGCCTGCCCGGCTTTGCCGGCAAGCCCCTGGGGGAACAACTCCAGGTGCTCGGCTCCATCTTCCTGGTGCTGCTGGTGGCTGCCGCCGCCCTGGTCGGCCTCAACTACCGATCCACCGCCTCTTCCTCGGCCTTCGTCGAAGTGGCGAGCGAAATGATGGCCCTCAGCCATCAGATCGGTAAAGGTGCCGCCATGGCGCTGGGCAACGATGCCGCCGGCTTCAAGGAACTGCGCGATGCCCGCAACAAGATGGCGCAACTGGTCACCGTCGCCACCGATGGCGGCGACTACGAAGGCAACAAGCTCCCGGCCACGTCCGACAAGGTGCGCCCCCTTCTGGAAGTGATGCAGCAGGAATGGCAGAAGCAGGACCAGGACATCGCCCTGCTGCTGGGCCAGGAAAAGGCCATGCTCGCCCTCGCCAAAGATACGATGGCGGCGATGCAGCAGAGCAACGGCGACAAGAGCCCCGCCACGGTTGCCGCCATGGTGCAGCAGGCCATCGCCGGCCTGCCGACGGAAGACAAGGCCCTACTCAAGGCACGGGAGGCCGGCGCCAAGTTGCTGAAGAACAATGCCTCCCTCGCCACGACAGCCAGCAATCTTCAAGGCGGCTACAACAGCGAACTCAAGAGCTGGAACTTCTTCGGCATGGGCGCCATCCTGATCTCCTTCTTCGGCGCCATCCTTCTGGCGGCGATGGTGAAGCTGTACCGGGACGACGTACAGGAACGCCGGGGCGAGATCGACGATCAGCGGCGTCAGGCGGAAGCCTCCAAAGACGCCACTCAGGAAGCCATTCTGCGTCTGATGAACGAAATGGGCGACTTGGCCGACGGTGACTTGACGGTACGCGCCACGGTGTCCGAAGACGTGACCGGCGCCATCGCCGACTCGGTGAACTACACGATTGAAGAACTCGCCGTGCTGGTAAAGCGAATCAACGACGCCGCCATCCGCGTGGGGGTCTCCACGGAAGCCGCCCGCAACACCTCGGCCGAACTGCTCTCAGCCACGGAAACGCAGGCCAAGGAAATTCGCGAAGCGACGAACTCGGTGCTCTCCATGGCCGAATCCATGAACGCCGTATCCAACAACGCGAGCGAATCCGCCCAGGTGGCGCGTCAGTCCCTGGAGGCCGCCGGCAAGGGTACCCAGGCGGTGGAAAACTCCATCAAGGGCATGAACGAAATTCGCGAACAGATCCAGGAAACCTCCAAGCGCATCAAGCGGCTGGGTGAATCCTCCCAGGAGATCGGCGAAATCGTGGAACTGATTTCGGACATTACCGAACAGACCAACGTGCTGGCCTTGAACGCCGCCATCCAGGCCGCCTCAGCCGGTGAAGCAGGCCGAGGCTTCACGGTGGTTGCGGAAGAAGTGCAACGCCTCGCGGAACGTTCCGGCGAGGCGACGAAGCAGATCGCGGCAATTGTGAAGACGATTCAGACCGACACCCACGACGCCGTATCGGCCATGGAAAACTCGACCCAGGGCGTGGTCGAAGGAGCCAAGCTATCGGACGCCGCCGGTCAGGCCCTGACGGAAATTTCCGAGGTATCCACGAAACTGGCGCATCTGATTGAGACCATTTCCGAAGACACCCAGAAGCAAGCCGGTGTCGCTACCGAGGTGGCCCACGGCATGGAGCACATTCTTCAGATTGCCGCCCAGACCACCGAGGGTACGCAGAAGACCGCGGTGTCCATTGACGAACTGGCCGAACTGGCGGTGGAACTCAAGGGTTCGGTCGCGGGCTTCAAGGTCTGATCCGAAACATCCCAGCGCGAGACTGAGCCAGCGTGAATACCCCCGCCGACATCGACATCGGACCCCTGACGTGGGTCAAGGGCGAAATCGACCTTGCCCTTGAACGCGCCGGCGAAGCGCTCCAGGCCTTTGATGCCACGCCGGGAGACAGTTCCCAGCTCAAGTTCGCCCAGACCCATCTGCACCAGGCCCATGGCGCCCTCGCCATTGTCGGCCTGGACGGCATCACCCAGTTTTCCGATGCCCTCGAACAACTCCTGATCGCCCTCGAAGGCGGCGCCACGCCGTATTCGCCCGCGGTAGGCCAGACTCTCCAACAGGGCCTCGCGGCGATCCGCCAGTATCTCGATGATCTCGTTTCCGGCCTGCCCAACCAGCCGTTGAAGCTGTTCCCGGCCTATCAGGGCTTACTGGCAGCGCGCGGCGTCACCGACGTCACCCCTTCCGACCTGTTCTTTCCCGATCTCAGCCTGCGTCCGCCGCGCCGCGAGAAGGATCTTCCGGCCCGCTCCCAGGAAGCCCTGGCGCTGCGCCTCAAGGCGGCCCGCCTCGGGTTCCAGCGTGGTCTGCTGAAATGGCTGCGGGGCGAACACGCCCGCGGCGGCATCGAAATGCGCAACTCGGTGGCGGTGATCGAACTCACCCAGAACCAGCCCGGCTCCCGCGCTTTCTGGTGGATTGCCCAAGCCTATCTGGACGCCCTTTCCCTCGGCGGCATCGACAAGGATGACGAAGCCAGCCGCATGTGCGGACGCATCGACGGCCAGATTCGCAAGATGCTCGAAGGCACCCGTGCCGTGCCGGACCGCCTGCTGCGCGACCTGCTGTATTTCGTCGCCACCGCCGGCAAGAGCAACGACCACATCCAGTGTGTGCGTGGCGCCTATGGCCTCGCCGACCTGGTGCCCAGCAACCAGGGGCCGACCTCGGCCTCCGCCCCCATCCTGCGCGCCCTGCGGGAACTCCTCGGCCCAGCCAAGGACGACTGGAACCGCTTTGCCGCCGGCACCGCCTCTGCCCTGCCCCAGTTCCACGAGCGCGTCACCCAGATTGCCGCCCAGGCCAAGGAGCTTGGCCAAGTGGATTTGGCGCGCCTAACCGCCGCCATCGCCACCGTCGCCAATCTGTTGCGCAAAGACCCCCTGCGCCATAACGAAGGCGTCTCCCTGGAAATCGCCACGGCGCTGCTGCTCTCCGACAACGCGGTGGAAAACTACGCCCACGTCGGCGCCGACCTCGGTACCGAGTTCGCCCACCAAGTCGATGTCATGACCAGTCGTCTGGGCGCCCAGCTCAAGGGCGAGGCCGTGGCAGCCCTGGAAGTGCCCCATCTCGACGAGATTTCCCGCCGCGCCTCGGAACGCCTGTTGATGAGCCAGGTGGCGAAGGAAATTCACACCAGCCTGGCCCAGGTCGAACAGACCCTCGACACCTTCTTCCGCGACCCGTCCCAGGCCGGCGAGCTACCGGGCCTGGCCAAGCCGATCAAGCAGATCGAGGGCGCCCTCTACGTGCTGGGCGAAATGCGCGCCGTCGAGGTGTTGCAGGAATGCAACCGCCGCATCGCCGCCTTCGCCGCCCCCGGCTACATGCCGAAGCAGGTGGACTTCGAGGACGTGGCAAGCAAGCTCTCGGCCCTTGGCTTCTTCATCGAGGCCATACAGCATGGCCCCGCCGACCTAGACGCCATTCTCAATCCGCCACGCCCCACGGCGCCACCGGCAGAAGAGGAAGAGGCCCTGCCCGACTTCAACGCCTTGGTCGTCGTCGAAGTGGCGCCGGCCGCCCCGGCTCCTACCTCGGCCCCGACCATCGACGCCGCTGTTGCCAAAGAAGCTTTGTCTGTGGGAGGCCCCGCCTTCGCGCAAGTGGCTGAATCAGTCATCGACCAACAGATCAGCGCCATGGCCGGCGATCTTTCGATCGCCATGGCCGACCTGGCGCCGGCCGCCGAAGAGGCGGCGCCAGCCATTGCCGACGTCGCACCGCCGCCGATCCTGCCCTCGGCCGAAGCAACGCGCCTGGCCGACGCCAGCAGTGAGGAAATCGACGCCGAACTGCTGGAAATCTTCATTGAAGAAGCCCACGAAGTCATCGGCACGATTCAAGACAACCTGCCGCGGGTGGAAGCCAATCCCCACGACAAGGAATCCCTGACCACTGTCCGTCGCAGCTTCCACACCCTCAAGGGCAGCGGCCGCATGGTCGGCCTCACCGATCTGGGCGAAACCGCCTGGGCCGTGGAGCAGGTCATGAACCGCTGGCTGCAACTGGAGCGGGACGCCACGCCGCCCTTGCTGGCAATGCTGCACCAGGCCCTCGACGTGTTTACTGCCTGGGTTGCCCAACTGGAAGCCCATGGCGGCGCCTCCCGCGATGCCTCGGCCCTGGTGGCCGTATGCACAGCACTCAAGAGCGACGAGGAAAGTCCCGACGTAGCCGCCGCCCCGATCGCTGCCGTGCCGGTTGCCGAACCCGCACTGGAAATTGCGCCGGAAATCGCCCCTGAACCCGCATTGGAGTTCGAGCAGCCCGACGCCCCGGAGGCAGTCTCCCCTGCGCCGGTCGAGGCACTCCTTGAGGGGCCTGATGTTCTTGAATTCGCTGCGCTGGAAGCCGACGTCGTCACGGCGCCCGAACTCCAGCCCGAGGAAGAACCCACTGCGGAAGAAATCGTCAGCGAACTCGTGCCGCTGCCCGATTTTGAATCTCTGGAAATGCCGGAGCTTGCCGCCGAGGAACTGGACATCGAGCCTGCCGCTCCCGAGGCACTCGAAGAAATTACGCTGCCGTCCGAGACTGAGGCCGCCGCCAACATCGGTTTCGAGGAAGCCCCGTCTCCCGCACCGGTCGAAGCCCCCGTTGCCGAAGCTCCCGTTTCCCTCGGTGACGTTACCCTCTCCCCCGCCCTCTATCGCATGTATCTGGATGAAGTGCGCGGGCACCTGGCGACCCTGAAGCAGGAACGAGACATCCTCGGCCGCCTGCAAACACCGCCTTCGCATCAATCCATCCGCGCCGCTCATACCTTCGCCAGCACCTCGGCGACGGTCGGCATCAAACCGCCCCACGCTCTCGCCCATGCCCTCGAAATGGCCCTGGTGCGCATCGGTGCGGCGGAAGTCACCCTGACCCCGGCGCAGTTGCAGCTCCTCGACGAAACCCTGGTTGCCCTCGACGGCATGCTGGCCGCACTGGGTGCCGCCCAGATGCCGGAAGCGGCACCGGAACTCGCCGCGCGCCTCGCCGATTTGCGGCCCGAGGTCATGGAATCGGCACCGACGCTCCCCGCCGAACCCGTTATCGAAGCCCTGGAAGCTCCCGAGGCGCCCGCAGAAGTCACGGTGGAAGAACCGGTTTTCGAGTTCGCCGCCCTGACGGAGCAGCCCGCACCTGTCGCCGCGACGTCCACGGCAGCGGAAGTCGCCGAAGCGCAGCAGAGCGCCAACCGCCGCCAGCAACGCATTCAGGACGACCTCGACCCACAGTTGGTGCCCCTGTTCCTGGAAGAGGCCGACGAACTCATGGCCCAGGTCGGCCCCGACCTGCGGGCCTGGCGCGGCCAGCTTGGCGATGCCGCCATTGCCGGACGCCTGCAACGGATCTTCCACACCCTCAAAGGCAGCGCCCGCATGGCCGGCGCTATGGGCGTTGGCGAACTCATCCACAGCATGGAGACCCGCGTCGATAACGCGATGGCGGCCCATGCGGTAACGCCGCAACTGATCGACGACCTGGAAGTCTCCTTCGACCGTGCGCAGTTCCTGGTCGATAAGATCCGGGGGGGTGATGCCGGCGAGGAGGCCGCTGAAGAATCCACGGCAGCTGACGTTCAGGCTCCGGCCAGTGCCGCCGCCGCACCGGCGGCCCCCGCCCCGGTGGCTATTGACCTCGCCGCAGTCGAGAGGAGCGCCGAGCCCGAGTCCCAGGCCGCTCGTGCCGTGCTACGGGTTCAGGCGGAGCTCATGGACCGTCTGGTCAACGAGGCCGGCGAACTGGCCATCGCCCGCTCGCGTATCGAGGGCGAAATGCGTTCCCTCAAGACCTCGCTGCTGGACTTGACGGAAAACGTCATGCGCTTGCGCGGCCAGTTGCGGGAAATCGAAATCCAGGCCGAATCCCAGATGCAGTCGCATCAGGCCGAAGCAGCGGAAAAGAATCGCACCTTCGACCCGCTGGAAATGGACCGCTTCACCCGCTTCCAGGAATTGACGCGGATGATGGCCGAGTCGGTGAACGACGTCACCACCGTCCAGCACAACCTGCTGCGCAATCTCGACCACGCCGACGCCGCCCTGGCCGCCCAGGCGCGCCTCAACCGTGAGTTGTCCCAGGCCCTGATGGGCGTTCGCATGGTGCCCTTCAACACCCTGGCCGAACGCCTGCATCGCATCGTTCGCCAGACGGCCAAGGAAACCGATCGCCGCGCCAATCTGGACATTCGCGGCGGCCAGACCGAACTCGACCGTTCGGTGCTGGAAAAGATCACCGGCCCCCTCGAACACCTGCTGCGCAATGCCGTCAGTCACGGCATCGAGCCGGTCAGTGGGCGCGGCAGCAAGGACCCGATGGGTCAGATCACCCTCGCCCTGGCCCAGGAAGGCAACGAAATCCGTATCGAACTCCAGGATGACGGCACCGGCCTCGATCTGGCGAAGATCCGCGCCAAAGCCGAATCCCGTGGCTTGCTGTCTCCCGGTCAGGCGATTGACGAGGCACAGCTGATCCAGTTCATTTTCATGGCCGGCTTCTCCACCGCCGACAAGCTGACCGAGGTTTCCGGCCGCGGCGTCGGCATGGATGTGGTGAAAACCGAAACCGCCGCCCTCGGTGGCCGCATCGAAGTGCATTCGACACCGGGCCAGGGTTCCACCTTCCGCATCTACCTGCCCCTGACCCTGGCCGTCACCCAGGCGGTGCTGGTCAAATCCGGCAATCGCACCTACGCCATCCCCTCCACCATGGTGGAGCAGGTCAGCGAACTCAAGCCGGAAGCAGTGCAACGGATTCGTGATGAAGGCGGTACCGACTGGCTCGGCACCCACTACACCTATTACTACATGACGCGCCTGCTCGGCGAGCCGGATGCCCAGCCGCAGGTCCTGCGCCGGCACTGGATCATGCTGCTGAAGAGCGGCGCCGGTCGCATCGCCGTTGAAGTGGACGCCCTCACCGGCAATCAGGAAATCGTCGTCAAGAACATCGGCCCGCAACTGGCGCGGGTGGTCGGCATCGCCGGCGCCACCGTGCTCGGCGATGGCCAGGTGGCCCTGATTCTCAACCCGATTGCCCTCGCCGGCCGCGACCATGTGGTCGACATTGCTGCCGGCTCCGCAGTCACGGAAGCGGTGGCTCCGACCACGGTGCCGACGGTGCTGGTGGTGGACGATTCCCTCACCGTGCGCAAGATCACCGGCCGCCTGCTGGCCCGCGAGGGTTATCACGTGGTCACCGCCAAGGATGGCGTCGATGCGCTGGAACAACTCATCGACCTGCGCCCGGCAGTGATCCTCTCCGACATCGAAATGCCGCGCATGGACGGTTTCGATCTGGTGCGCAACATCCGCGCCGATGCCGCCATGAAGGACATCCCGGTGATCATGATTACCTCACGCATTGCCGACAAGCACAAGCAATACGCCAAGGAAATCGGCGCCGACCACTACCTCGGCAAGCCCTACGACGAAGACGAACTGCTCGGTCTCATCGCCGGCTACGCCAAGAAATAGGGGGCAAAAAAAGAGGTGGCCACAGGCCACCCCTCGTTTCAGCACAGGGCGCGATTTCGCGCCCTTTTCTTTTTGCTCAGTTAACCAGGCGCAGCGCAAACGGATAGCGATACGACACGCCGCCGTTCACCTTCACCGCCGCCAATATGCAGAAGACGATATTGGCGATCACCACCAACGGCATCAGCAGCAGACCAATCAGCACGAACATCAGCACCCAGGAAATCATCACGGCAATGAAAACCGTGATCTGAAAGTTAAGCGCCTCCTTGGCTTCCGTCACCACGAAGCCCGCCTGAGGATCATCCTTCTTCACCAGCCAGATGATGAGGGGAGCGAGAAAACCGGTGAAGATCGGCAACAGATGCGCCAGCATCGCCAGGGTACGGTCGTTCATGCCGCCGCCCCCACCACCACTGGGTGCGGCAGCCGGCGGCGGCGGCGGTACCGAACCGGGCGCCGGCGCAATCCCTTGTAGCAAGGTGGACAGCGGCACCCAGCCGCTCTGGCCTTCGGTCCAGGCGAGGTCACTCGCCTGCAGTTGCCCCTGCTGCACATAGGCGCGCGCTTGCTCTTCCGTGTACGGGCCAAACTGCTGGCCATTGCGTGAAATCGTAATCTGCATGGTGTTATCCCCTGAGAATGGCGGTGCTGGCATGAAATCCGCGTCGATTCTACGCCGATGTCAAACTGAAACAATCGCGGCAAGCCCTCGGCGTGGCGCTCATTTGCCGCGAGATGCCTTGCCAAATCGCTCTAGCGTCCGCTCCCGGGCCAGAGCATGATCCACCACTGGCGCCGGATAGTCCTGACCAATCGTGACGCCGCAGGCGGCCTGCATGTCGCTGCCCATGCGCCAGGGAGCGTGGATGAACTTGTCGGGCACGGCGGTCAGTTCCGGCACATAGCGGCGGATGAACACGCCCTTGGGATCAAACCTCTCCGACTGGGTGACGGGATTGAAAATGCGGAACCAGGGCTGGGCATCGCAGCCGGTGGAGGCCGCCCACTGCCAGCCGCCGTTGTTGGCGGCGAGATCGAAGTCGAGCAGCTTTTCGGCAAAATAACGCTCACCCCGACGCCAGTCGATCCCCAGGTCCTTGGTCAGGAAGGAGGCTGTCACCATGCGCAGGCGGTTGTGCATGTAGCCGCTGCTATTGAGTTGTCGCATGGCGGCGTCTACCAGCGGATAACCGGTCTGGCCCCCACGCCAGGCAGCGAACAGTTCCGGCGCGTCGTCCCAGCCCAGATCGTCGAACTCGGGCTTGAAGCAGCGCGCCACCACATCGGGCCGCTGCCAGAGAATCATCTGGTAGAAATCGCGCCAGATCAGCTCGGAGAGCCAGGTTTCCGCCCCGCGCCCGCCGTGGCCCAGGGCATGGGCAACGAGCTGGCGGATCGACACGGTGCCGAAACGCAGGTGAGCCGCCAGATAGGACGGTCCCTTGAGGGCGGGGAAATCACGCTTCGCGGCGTAGTCGTCGATGCGTTCGACGAAATCCCGGAACAGGGTTTGCGCTCCGCTCATGCCTGTGGGCAGATTGAGTTGCGCCAGGTCGGTGGCCTCGAAGCCGAACTGCCCCAGGCTCGGCACCGATTCGGGGTGAGGCGGCGGCGCCAGGTGCGCGCCATGTTCCTCGACCGGGAATAACGCCACAGGGTCCGTCGCCAGCTTCTTCAGCCAGGCATTCTTGTAAGGAGTAAATACCGAGTAGGGCCTGCCGGCCTGGGTCAGCACCTCGTCGCGCTCGAAGATCACCTGGTCCTTGAAGTCGCGAAACTCGCGTCCTGCGACAGCGAGGCTTTGAGCCACGGCGGCGTCGCGCTGCCGCGCCGCCGGCTCGTAATCGCGGTTGGCGTAAACCGCCGCAACGCCAAGTTGCTGCGCCAAACGCGGAATCTCCTCCCGCGCCGTGCCGTGGCAGACCATGAGTCCGCCGCCCATGCCACGCAGCGAAGCATCCACCTCCGCCACGGCGCGCAGGATGAATTCCACGCGCCGATCCTGGCGCGGCAGCGGATCGAGGATCTCGCGATCGAAGACAAAGACGCAGAACACCCGGCCAAAGTCGCGCAGGGCGTGATGCAGGGCGGCATGGTCGGTGGTGCGCAGATCACGGCGGAACCAGACGAGGGCGGCATCCATGGACAGGGAATAAAACCAGCTAAAATGAAGACGTGAGCGAAACCACTATCACCACCGTCAATCTTACCCATCATTTCCTCATTGCCATGCCGGCGATGACGGACCCGAATTTCGCCAAAACCCTGACCTACATCTGTGAGCACAACGATCAGGGCGCGCTGGGTATCATCATCAATCGGCCCATCGACATGAATCTGGCCGGCCTGTTCGAGCGGGTGAACATCGACCTCGAAGACGACCGCGCCGTCAGCAACTACAGCAACATGCCGGTCTATTACGGCGGGCCGGTGCAGACCGACCGCGGCTTCGTGCTCCACCGCCCCCTCGGCCAGTGGCAGTCGACCCTCAAGGTAAAGGACGAACTCGGCCTCACCAGTTCCCGCGACATCCTGCAATCCATGGCCACCGAGGCCGAGCCTCATGAAGTGCTGATTACCCTTGGCTATGCCGGCTGGTCGGCAGGACAACTGGAATGGGAGTTGTCGCAGAACGCCTGGCTCACGGTGGAAGCCGACCCGGAGATCATTTTCAACCTGCCGCCGGAAGAGCGTCTGGTGGCGGCCATGCAGTCCCTTGGCGTCGATTTTGCCAATCTCTCCGATGTCGCCGGGCATGCCTGATGGCGCCACGGCCACCCGAGCAGGCACGGTGCTGGCATTCGACTTCGGCCTCAAGCGCATCGGCGTCGCCATCGGTGAAATGATGCTCGGCCAGGCCCGCCCCCTCGCCACCATCGCCCACGAAGCCAACGACGCCCGCTTTGCCGCCATTGGTCGCCTGATCGACGAGTGGCAGCCCGCCGCCCTGATCGTCGGCCTGCCCCTGACGGTGGAAGGTGAGGAGCACGAAATGAGCGCCCGCTGCCGCCGCTTCGCCCATCAGCTCGAGGGCCGCTACAAACTTCCGGTGCGCCTGGTCGATGAACGTTTTTCCTCCGTCGCCGCCGAAGATCGTCTCGCCGGCCGCGGCCTCGACTGGCGCCAACGCAAACAGGCGGTAGACGCCGAAGCCGCCACCGTTATCCTGCAAGACTGGTTCGATCATGCCCACTGACATTTCCCTTCCCAACGCCGAGGAGCTCTGCCAGCGCCTCGCCGTCGCCATGCGCCCCCAGGTCTCCCCCGAAACCGTGCTGGTCGGCATTCACACCGGCGGCGTCTGGGTTGCCGACTGGTTGCAACGCGAGTTCCGCTTCGCCACGCCCCCCGGCAGCATCGACATCGGCTTCCAGCGCGACGATCACCGTCTCGGCGGCAGCCTCAAATCCGGCGGCCGCGCCTCCCACCTGCCCTTCGACGTGGAGGGCGCCCATGTGGTGATCGTCGATGACGTGCTTTTCACCGGCCGTACCATTCGCGCCGCCATGAACGAGCTGTTCGATTACGGCCGCCCGGCGCGGGTCGATCTGGCGGTGCTGGTGGATCGCGGCGGCCGCGAGTTGCCGATCGCCGCCACCTGGTGTCCGCAGGGACTCACCCTTCCGGCCAGCCAGATCCTGGCCCTGGAAAAATCCGCTGACGGTGCTCTCTCCTTCAAGGTGATCGAGAAATGACTCCTGCCCTGTTCCCCGGCAACCCCCAGCTCAACACCCGCGGCGGGCTGCAACATCTGCTCTCTCTCGACGGCCTGCCGCGCCAGATCCTGACGCAGATCCTCGACACCGCCGCGCCCTTTACCGAAGTCGCCGAGCGGGAAGTGAAGAAGGTGCCCCTACTGCGCGGCAAGAGCGTGTTCAACCTGTTTTTCGAGAACTCCACGCGCACCCGCACCACCTTCGAGATTGCCGCCAAGCGCCTCTCCGCCGACGTCATCAATCTCAACATCAACACCTCCAGCGCCTCCAAGGGCGAGAGCCTGCTCGACACGGTGGACAACCTCGCCGCCATGCAGGCCGACATGTTCGTCGTCCGCCACGCCTCCAGCGGAGCGCCCTACCTGATCGCCCAGCACCTGGCCGCCACCGGCCGCGACCACATCCGCGTCGTCAATGCCGGCGATGGCCGCCATGCCCACCCGACCCAGGGTCTGCTGGACATGTTCACCATCCGCCACTACAAGAAAGACTTCACCAACCTCACCGTCGCCATCGTCGGCGACGTGCTTCACTCCCGCGTCGCCCGCAGCCAGATCCACGCACTGACTACCCTCGGCGTCCCCGAAGTGCGCGTGATCGGCCCCAAGACCCTGCTGCCCACTGCCGTCGAGCGCCTCGGGGTGCGTGTGTTCCACGACATGAAGCAAGGCCTGAAAGACGTGGACGTGGTGATGATGTTGCGGCTGCAAAACGAGCGCATGAACGGCGCCCTGCTGCCCAGCACCCAGGAATATTTCAAGTCCTACGGCCTCACGCCGGACAAGCTGGCGCTCGCCAAGCCCGACGCCATCGTCATGCACCCCGGCCCCATGAACCGGGGTGTCGAAATCGACTCGGCAGTGGCCGACGGCGGCCAGGCCGTGATCCTGCCCCAGGTCACCTTCGGCATCGCGGTACGCATGGCGGTGATGGCCATGCTGGGAGGAGCGTAAGCATGAACATCCACATCACCAATGGCCGCATCGTCGATCCGGCCACCAACACCGACAAGACTGCCGACCTGTTCATCGCCGATGGCAAGATCGCTGCCATCGGCAACACCCCTGTCGGCTTCAAGGCCGAGCGGGTGATCGACGCCAAGGGCTGCGTGGTCTGCCCCGGCCTCGTCGATCTCTCAGCGCGACTGCGCGAACCGGGCTTCGAGTATCGCGCCACCCTGGAATCGGAAATGGCTGCCGCCGCCGCCGGCGGCGTCACCAGCCTCGCCTGCCCGCCGGACACCGACCCGCCCCTGGATGAGCCGGGGCTGGTGGAAATGCTCAAGCACCGGGCGCGGCTGCCGGACTTCGCCCATGTCTATCCGGTCGGCGCCCTCACCGAAAAGCTCGACGGCAAGCACCTCACCGAAATGGCTGAACTCGCCGAAGCCGGCTGCATCGCCTTCAGTCAGGCCAACACGCCGATCCGCGACACCCAGATCATGTTGCGGGCGATGCAATACGCCGCCACCTTCGACTTCCCGGTCTGGCTCTCGGCCCAGGATCCGCATCTGGCCCGCGACGGCGTTGCCCATGATGGCGAGGTGGCGAGCCGCCTCGGCCTCACCGGCATACCCGTCGTCGCCGAAACCATCGCCATCGCCACCCTGCTGCATCTGGTGCGCGAAACCGGGGTGCGCCTGCACCTGCAACGCATCTCCAGCGCCGCCGGCCTGGAGATGGTCAGCGCCGCCCGCGCCGCCGGCATCGCCGTCACCTGCGACGTCAGCATCAACCACCTGCACCTGTCGGAAATGGACATCGGCTACTTCAACCCCCATGCCCGCCTCGACCCACCCCTGCGCAGCCAGCGCGACCGCGACGCCCTGCGCGCCGGCCTCGCCAGCGGCGCCGTGAATGCCCTCTGCTCCGACCACACACCGGTGGACGACGACGGCAAACAGATGCCCTTCGGCGAAGCCGAACCCGGCGCCACCGGCCTCGAACTGCTGCTGCCCCTGACCCTCAAGTGGGCCGAAGAAATGCAGTTGCCGCTAGCCCTGGCCCTGGCCCGGGTCACCTGCGATCCCGCGCACATCATGGGCATTCCCGCCGGCGCCCTCGCCGTCGGCAGCGCCGCCGACATCTGCATCTTCGACCCCAAGGCGGAAGTCATCGTCAGCCGCGAACGCCTCAAGAGCCAGGGCCGCAACACCCCCTTCCTCGGCCTGCCGCTGGCGGGACGAGTGAAATGGACGCTAGTGGATGGCGTGGTGGCCTTCGGCGACTGACCGGCCTGGAAGGCGCGTCAAACGGCGCTTCCAAGCACGACAAGGCTGCAAGCGCCATTCGAGGGCATCCTGGCAATACCTTGCCCACAACCACCATTCCACGCGGGTTGCGGGCGCGCCCCGAGCTATTCCCCCAATAACCTCTGCCGCGCCGCGTCGGCGGCGTAGTCGCTGACTCGCAGCCGCTTGGCGCGGGAAGTCATGCCGGAGACCAGACTGACGCGGGCCTTGGCGATGCCCAGGGTGTCGGCGAGAAAGGCGATCAGCGCCTCGTTGGCCTTACCGTCCACCGGCGGGGCGGCGAGGCGGACCTTGAGGGCTTCGCCGTGGAGTCCGACAACTTCGGTTTTCTTGGCACCGGGCTGGATGTGGAGGCTCAGCACCACATCGGCGCCGGCGCTGGTCAGCCAGGGAGGCGTCACCGGGGAGCGCCGGGAAGGTGGGAGAAAAGCTGCGTCGGCAGCAGGGCCGAGATCACCGCCAT
>Ga0316605_10000465_pt1 | contig 28453 bp, 27 predicted proteins | sample OWC_soil_day20_n_FD_207666 | JGI IMG/M metagenome (GOLD analysis project Ga0316605, IMG submission 207666) | Wetland soil microbial communities from Old Woman Creek delta, Ohio, United States - OWC_soil_day20_noCT | ecosystem: Environmental > Terrestrial > Soil > Wetlands | place: USA: Ohio...
TCGTCTCCCACCGTTCGCGGCGGCGTCTCGCCTTCTGCCTGTCGCGGCAGGTGTTGGCGAGGATGCGCGTGAACCACGCGGCGAACGGCAGGTCCTCGCGGTAGGACGTGATGTGCGTGAACACCTTCACGAACGCGTCCTGCACCGCTTCATCGGCTTCTGCCGGGTCCCGCAACAGGTACAACGCCAAGCGCATCGCCTGCCGCTGGTACGAGCCGACGAGTTCCGCGAACGCTTCCCGGGCCTCGTCCCGCTGCCCGGCGAGAACCGCCGCCTTGACCCGCCGGGCTTCCTCGGAGCAACTTGGCTGAGCGGGCCCTGTCGGGCCGCCGGCCCGGCTCGGCACGTCGCCGGGCCGGCCGCCGCGCACCGGCGCCGACGGTGAACCTGTCCGCGAGCCAGACGAACCCGCCACCGCCTTCGCCCCTGTCTACGCCACGTGCAAGAGATCCGTTTACCGCCGGCGCGGCGTCCGGCGCTGCCTCAAATAGTACCAGATTCCCGGACTGCCGTCGTAAGGATCGGCAGGAAAGCGGGTTAGCGCGGTGCGGGGTCCGGTTGGCGCTGTCATCGCGAGAACAGGCGCCCCGCGATGTCGGGTCTGGCCGGCCCCGTCCGGGCCGCCTGCACGAGGGTGCCAGGAAAGTAGTGGGAGAGGATCTCGACGGGAGTCTGGCGGGCCTCTGCGCGCCGGACGGTTCCCCCCTGGCAGAGTCCCACACCGTGACCGAAGCCGATGCCGGCGAAGCGGAAACGGGCACCGTCCCGGGAGATTTCGAACCAGTTGCTCCGAATCGACCGGGGACCGAACGCCTGCATCACGACGGCACGAAACACCTCGGCCCTGATCGAGACCGCCGTCGACCCGGCCAGCGTGACGGCCAGGGCGCGCCCGGCCGCGTCGCGCAACGCGATGTCGACGCGCGCGAGACGGTCGCCGATGCGGGTGCGCGGGTCGGCGTTGAGGGCCTGGAGCAGGCCGCGCGCTTCGACGGTGAACGTCCAGTTCCCCTCCGGGCGCCCCGCGCAGTACCAGTCCTCCGCGGACGCGAGGTAGGGCGCGTCGGTGCCGCCCCAGACCGACGCCGCCGACGCGGTGCGGCCGCCGCAATCGGCGTGGAAGAGCGCCTGGATCGCGCGTCCCCGGAACGTGAGGATCCGGCCGCGCGTTGCCTCGACGGCCCGCGCTGCGGCGTCGCCCGGGCCTTCGCCGGCGGCGGGAGGCCGGTAGACCTGGCAGTGCGTGGCATCGCAGAGATCGTAGCCGTCGGACGCGTGCCGTCCCGCGTTCGCCGACGCGTATGTCCGCGACACGATCGCCTGAACGTCGAGGGCCGCGCTCGCGGGCCGCGCGCGCAGCGTCGACGGCAGCACCTCGGCGCGCACCGCACCGAGCACGTAGTCCTCGAGGGGCAGGCTGAGCACCCGCGATCCGCTCGTGCTGCTGACGCGGACCCGCACCGCGGCGGGAAGCGTCGGCTCGGGCCACGCGGGCCCGGGTGGCGCCGCCGTCCCACCCGCGGGAGCCTTCACGCCGCCGGGTCCCGGGGCTCCGGCCGGCCGCGACGCGCACCCGGACGCGAGCCACGCGAACGCCCCGAGCAGCAGGCAGATCGCGGCGGCGCAGGGGCGGAGGCGGGAGATGTTGCTCACTCTTGCACGTATCGGGTCCCGGCAGTTGGTCCAATAGACGCTATACTCCCCAGTGGCGATCGATGGCGGCACTGGACTCCCGGCAGGCCGGCGCGTACGGCGTGGTCATCGGGCTCGAGGTGCACGCGCAGCTTGCGACCGCGGGCAAGCTGTTCTGCGGCTGTTCGGCAGGGTTCGGCGCGCCGCCCAACACGCACACGTGCCCGACCTGCCTCGGCCTGCCGGGCTCGCTGCCGACGCCGAACGCGAGGGCGATCGACCTCGCGGTCCTGGTGGCGCTGGCGCTCGGCTGCACGGTGTCGCCGGTGTCGCGGTTCGCCCGGAAGCACTACTTCTATCCGGATCTGCCCAAGGGCTATCAGATCACCCAGCACGACTGTCCGCTCGCGTCCGGCGGCGCCCTGACGTGGCGCGACGCGGGCCGGACCTGCACCGTGCGCCTCGTCCGCGTGCACCTGGAGGAGGATGCCGGCAAGTCGCTGCACGAGGGCTTCGGCGATTCCTCCGCGTCGGCGTACCTCGACTTCAACCGGTGCGGCGTGCCGCTGGTCGAGATCGTGACGGCGCCGGACCTCGCCGCCGCCGCCGACGCCGCGGAGTTCATGCGCCGCCTTCGGTCGACCCTCGTCGCCATTGGCGCCTCCGACGCGACCATGGAAGCGGGCGGCCTCCGCTGCGACGCGAACGTGTCCCTGCGCCGCCGCGGCGAGGCCGGACTCGGCCCGCGGACCGAGATCAAGAACCTGAACTCGTACCGCGCCCTGCAGCGAGCGCTCGACTTCGAGATCGCCAGGCAGGCGCGTGTGCTCGACGCAGGCGGCCGCCTCGAGACGGAGACGCGGCAGTGGGACGAGAGCGGCGCGCGGACGATCGTGATGCGCACGAAGGAGGACGCCGAGGACTACCGGTACTTCCCCGAGCCGGACCTGCCGCCGATCGTGCTGGCAGCCGAGCGCATCGCGCGCCTGCGCGAGTCGCTGCCCGAACTGCCCCACGCGCGCCAGTTGCGGCTGGCGTCGGCCTACGGGCTCAGCGACGACGATGCGGGCGCGCTGGCGAGGACGGCCGCGCTGGCCGCGTACTTCGAGCAGGCCGCGGCGGCGTGCGGGGACCCCGCGGCGGCGTGCGTCTGGGTCCGCGGCGAGCTCAGCCGCCGCCTCGACGAGGCCGGTCTCGACATCCAGCACAGCCGCGTCGGGCCCGAGTCGCTCGGCGCGCTGGTCCGCATGGTGTCCGCCGGCACCGTGTCGGCCTCGGCCGCCAAGCAGATCCTGGCGCGGATGATGGCGAGCGGCGGCGCCCCGGAGGCGGTGGCGGCGGCCGAAGGGCTCCTCCAGGAGTCCGCACCCGATGCACTCGGCGCGATCGTCGACGAGACGCTCTCGACGCACCCCGACCAGGTCGCACAGTACCGCGCCGGCAAGCGCGCGGTCGCGGGGTTCCTCGTGGGCCAGGCGATCAGGGCGAGCGGCGGCCGCGCGAATCCGGCCGCCGTCGATCGCCTCGTGCGGGCGCGGCTCGACGGGCCGCAGACGTGAGCGGGGCGCCGTCGGCGCGCCGGGAGGCAGGTGCGCGCATGGTATACTCGCCCATTCTCCGGTCGTCATCCGGCTCGATCGCCGACGGATTCACCGCCAGACTGCCGTGATTGAAACCTCGCACCTCTCGAAGATGTACGGGCGCGGCATCTACGCGCTGCGCGACGTGTCCCTCGTCGTCGAGAAGGGCGAGTTCGTCTTCCTGACCGGCCCCAGCGGCGCCGGCAAGTCCACGCTCTTGCGGCTGCTGCTCAGGCAGGAACTTGCGACCGAGGGTTCGGTCAGGGTCGCGGGCCGTGACCTCGCGAAACTGACGCCGGGCCAGGCCCAGGCCTACCGGCGCGCGGTCGGGTTCGTGTTCCAGGACTTCAAGCTCATCCCGACGAAGTCCGTCCTCGACAACGTCGGGCTCGTCCCCAGGGTCCTGGGCGCCACCTCGGTGCAGCAGCAGCGCCGCACGTTTCAGGTGCTCAAGTGGCTGGGCCTGCAGCACCGGATGAACGCGTATCCCCTGGAACTCTCCGGCGGGGAGCAGCAGCGCGTCGCGATTGCGCGGGCGCTGGTCAACGAGCCGGCGCTCATCCTGGCCGACGAGCCCACCGGCAACCTCGACCCCGACCTGTCGCTCGAGATCATGAACCTGTTCCGCGACATCAACGCGCGCGGCACCACGGTGCTCGTGGCCACGCACAACCGGGACCTCATGCGGCACGTGGGCCGCCGGGCCATCACGCTCGATCACGGCCACGTGGTGGAGGCCTCGTAGGCGCCCATGACGGCACACGCGATCGCCTACTGTTTCGACGAAGCCCTGGCCAGCCTCTGGCGCCAGCGCGTGTCGGTCGCCCTCTCGGTGCTGACCATCGCCGCGGCGCTGCTCGTGCTCGGCGGCTTCCTGCTCGTGACCGTGAACCTGGACCGCGCCGTCTCGAGGTGGAGCGCCGCGGCGGAGTTCTCGGTCTACCTGCACGACGACATCTCGTCCGAGCAGCGCGTGGCGCTCAACAGCCTGCTCGACCGCCATCCGGCCGTCGCGTCCCGCGAGTACGTGTCCAAGGCCGATGCGGCCGTGCGGTTCAAGCGCGACTTCCCGGACCTCGCGGCGGGCCTGGCGGACCTCGCGCAGAACCCGCTTCCGGCGTCCATCGAGGTGCGGCTCAATCCCGCGAAGGCCGATGGCGCGGCCCTCGAGGCCTTCGCCCGGCAGTTGATGCGGACCGGGGGTGTCGCCGACGTGCGCTTCGACCGGCGCTGGCTCGAGCGGCTCGCCTCGATTGCCTCGGGTGTCCGCTGGACAGGCTGGACCCTCGGTGCCGTGCTGCTCGTCGCGTCCATCCTCACCGTCGCAACGGTCGTCCGCCTGGCGCTGCACGCGCGCCGCGACGAGGTGGAAATCATGCAGTTGATGGGCGCACCCATCGGGCTGCTGCGCGGCCCGCTCGTCGTCGAGGGGCTCCTGCAGGGGGGCGCGGGCGCCCTGGTCGCGCTCGTGGCGCTCTATGCGGGCTACGTGGTGCTCCGCGGTCGGTTCTTCGCCGTCCTCGGACCGGCCTTCGAGTCCGCCGCCGGCTTCCTGCCGTTCGGGCCGTCGGCGCTGATCGTCCTCGTCGGCATGGGCGTCGGCTGCGCCGGGGGCTACCTCGCCGCCCGCCACGTGCGTTGACACACGTGCGTCACGGCACTAGACTGAATTTGTCTCAGCCGTCCCTCGCCTGAGGAGCGTCATGCGGAGTGCCAGCGCAAGACGACAGCCTGCCTGTTCCTGCTCCTCCAACGACGTCATTGCCGACTTTTACCGCGAAGAGTTCGTGAAGCGCCAGGTCCAGCTGCGGATGCAGCGGGAGTATTACTCCGAACGCGCCGTGGCGGGCGCGGAGGCGGCGCTCGACCTGATCCTGATGCGCATCGAGACGCTCAGCGCGCTGGATCACGCGGATCAACTGGTCAGCCGGCTCCTGCGCTGCATCGATGCCGCCACGGGCGGCCTGGTCGCGGCAGACCCGAAGAAGGTCCACTGATTCCTCCCTTCTCCCAGCTCCGAAGCGACGCGCTCGCGGTCGTGCGGGCGGCCCTCTCCGCGGCCGACGCCGGTGCCTGCGTCGCCCGCGGCCTTCCGTCCGTGCGGGCCGCCGTCGCCGCCGCGCGCCGCTGGAACCTGATCGCGGCCGGCAAGGCCGCCGTGCCGATGGCGTCGGCGTGCCTGGCCGGCGTGGCGGTCCGGCCATTCCTGGCCATGGCCGTGGCGCCGGGCCGGCCCGACGCCTTGCCCGGCGGCGTCGAGTACTTCACCGGCGGCCACCCGGTGCCAACCTCAGGCAGCCTGGCGGCGGGCCAGCGGGCGCTCGAGATCGCCGCCGCAACCGCGCCCGGCGACCTGCTCGTGGTCCTGCTGTCCGGCGGCGCGTCCGCGCTGCTCGAGCACCCCGACGACGGCGTCTCGCTTGCGGACCTCCAGGCGGCGACGGCCCGGCTGCTGCGTGCCGGCGCCGACATCTCGCAGCTGAACGCGGTGCGCAAGCACCTCTCGCGGGTGAAGGGCGGCAGGCTGTCATCGGCCGCGGAGGGGCGAACCCTGGCGCTGGCCGTGTCGGACGTGGTCGGGGACGACCCGGCCGTCATCGCGTCGGGGCCCACGGTGGCCGACCCGACCACGTACGCGGATGCCCTGGCCGTGCTCGAGCGATTCGGCGGGACCGACCGGTTCCCCGCAGGCGTGGTCGGCGCACTCCGGGAAGGGCTGGCTGGGGTGAGGCCGGAAACGCCGAAAGCCGGGTCGCCACGCCTGTCGCGGACGGCGACGACCATCGTCGGTGCCCGGCGCGACGCGCTCGACGGGGCGCGGCGCGAGGCGTCGGGGCGCGGGTATCGCGTCATCGTCGAACCCGTTCCGTTGACAGGGGAGGCCCGCGTCGCTGCCCGGTCCGTGCTGGATCGAATCCGGAGGCAGGCCGCGGCTCGTGGGCCGAAGACCTGCCTGCTCTCCGGCGGCGAGACCACCGTCACGGTGACCGGGGCAGGGAAGGGCGGGCGGAACCAGGAACTCGCGCTCGCGCTGGCCGGCCCGCTGGCGGGCCTCGAGGCCGGGTTCGTCGTCGCCAGCGTGGGAACCGACGGCGTGGACGGGCCAACCGACGCTGCCGGAGCGCTGGTCGACAACATGACCCTCGACCGGGCTCGGGATGCGGGCCTCGGCGACCCGGACGGTTTCCTGCGCGACAACGATGCCTACGCGTTCTTTCACCGGCTCGGCGACCTCGTGGTCACGGGGCCGACGGGCACCAACGTCGGCGACATCCAGGTGGTGATGACGCTCGGGGAGGATGAACGATGAAGGTCACGCTGAAGGCCGTCCTGTTCCTGCTGATCGCGCTCGTGCTGGCGGCCCTCGGCGGCTGGATCCTGGGCGCGACAGGGCAATGGCGCGCCGAGGAGGCGCTCGCGAAGGCCGGCGTGGGCCTGCACCTCGCCAACGCGCGCGGCAACATGCTGGCCGCGCGGGTCAACCTCTTCGAAGTGAACTTCGGCGAGGCCTCGCGAAACCTCGAAACCGCGAAGGCCGACCTCGTGACCGCGGCGGAGGCGTTCGATCGGCTGGGCCTCGAGAAGGAAGCGGCCGCCGCGCGCGAAGCCGCCGCGCGCGTCGACGACGCGAAACAGCTGGCCGGGCGCCTCGACCAGACCGCGAACACGCGCCTGGCCGACGCGATCCGGCTGCTTCCCGGCATGCCGTGACGCGCGACGAACTGCTGCGCGCGCTGCGGCCGGCGCTGGCCGAGCCGGCGTCGGCCCGGGAACTGCTGCAGCGCCTGCACGTGCCGCGCGAGGAGCGCGTCACCTTCCGCCGCCACCTGCACGCGCTCGCCGCCGAGGGCGCCATCGTCGCGATGCGGGGCCACCGCTACGCGCTGCCCGGCGGGGCGGACCACGTCGTCGGCGTGCTGCAGGTGCATCCGGACGGGTACGGCTTCGTGACGCCCGAACACGACCCCGCATCGGGCGACCTCTACGTTCCGAGGTTCCAGCTCCACGAGGCGCTCCACGGCGACCGCGTCGCGGTGCGGCAGGTGTCGCGCCGCGGAGACCGGCGGCGGGAGGGCCGGGTCGTGCGCGTCCTCGAGCGCGGGAGCACGCGCGTGGTGGGGCAGGTGGAGACCGACGCCGCCGGCCGCGTGCGCGTGGTGCCGTTCGATCGCCGCATCCGCGGCGGCGTGACGGTGCCGCCTGCCGAGACGCGGGGCGCGTCGGCGGGCGACATGGTGGAGGTCGAGATCACGCGGTGGCCGACGGCGACGCGAGGGCCGGCCGGGCGCGTCGTCGACGTGCTGGGCCCGCCGGACGCGCCGGGTGTGGACACCACGGTGATCCTGCGCCGGCACGGGATCGCCGAGGCGCACAGCCCGGCCGCCGCCGCCGAGGCGCGCTGGACCGGCTCCGCGGTGCGGCCGCAGGACTGCGTGGGCCGCACCGACTTCCGAACCAGCCTCGCGGTGACGATCGACGGTGACGACGCGCGTGACTTCGACGATGCGGTGTCGGTCGAGCGGCGCGCCGGGGGCGGCTGGACGCTGCGCGTGCACATCGCCGACGTCGCGCACTACGTGCAGCCCGGCAGCGCGCTCGACGACGACGCCCGGGAACGCGGCACGTCCGTGTACTTCCCCGACCGCGCCGTCCACATGTTCCCGGCGGAACTCGCCACCGGCCTGTGCAGTCTCAACCCGGGCGTCGACCGTCTCGTGCAGTCCTGCGTGATCGACGTGGACGCGCGGGGCGAGCCGATCCGCTGCGCGTTTCACGACGGCGTCATCCGGAGCCGCGCCCGCCTGACGTACGCGGGCGTGGACGCCGCGTTGAGCGGGCGGCCGCACCCGATCGCGGTTCCCGACATCGTCGCCATGCTCACGGACATGCACGGCCTGTTCGAGGTCCTCAGGGACCGGCGCCGGCGCCGGGGGTCCATCGACTTCGACCTGCCGGAGGCCGAGATCCGCCTGGACGAAGAAGGGCAGATCGCCGCGATCACCGCGTCGGAACGCAACGACGCGCACCGGCTGATCGAGGAGTTCATGCTGCTCGCGAACGAGTCGGTCGCCGCGGCGCTCGAGCGCGGGGGGGGCGCCCGCGATCTACCGCATCCACGAAGCGCCCGACCCGGCCAGGGTCGAGGTCTTCGACGCCTTCATCGCGACGCTGGGCTACGGCCTCGGCGCGCCGGCCGGCGCGGCGCGGCCGCGGCACTTCCAGCAGCTCGTCGATCGCGTGGCGGGCACCGCGGTGGAGCGGCCGGTCGCGCTCCTGATGCTGCGGACCATGGCGCAGGCGCGCTACGACACGGTGAATGCGGGCCACTTCGGTCTGGCCGCGCCCGTCTACACGCACTTCACGTCACCCATCAGGCGCTACCCCGACCTCGTCGTGCATCGGCTGTTGAGAGAGCTGCGCGCCGGAGCCATGAGCGCCGCGAGGCGCGACGCGCTCGACGCGGAGCTCCCTGACATCGCCGCGCAGGCGTCGCAGCGCGAACGGCGCGCGGCAGAGGCCGAGCGCGAGCTGGTGCAGTGGAAGAAGGTCCGTTTCATGATGGACAGAGTCGGCGAGGAGTTCGACGGCTACGTGACCGGCGTGAGCGCGTTCGGCCTGTTCGTCGAGCTCGTCGAGCCCTTCGTCGAGGGCCTCGTTCATCTCTCGACGCTTGCCGACGACGAGTATCGCGTCGTCGAGTCGGCGCACGTGCTGCACGGCGTGCGCTCGCGGAGAGTCTACCGGCTCGGCGACCGCGTGCGCGTCCGCGTGCTGAGGGTCGACGCCGAGCGGCGGCTCGTCTACCTCGGATTGGCGGAACAGACCGGCGCGCTCCTCGACGGCACCGCGCGGCGGCGGCGGGGTGCGGGCCGTCCGGCGAGGCCCGCCTCCGACCGCCGTCGGCACACGCCGCGCCAGCCCCGCCGGGGCAAGACGCGGCAGAGACGCTGACCACCATGAAGCACATCGTGATTGGCACGGCCGGGCACATCGATCACGGCAAGAGCAGCCTCGTGCTGGCCCTCACCGGCACCGACCCCGATCGCTTGAAGGAGGAGAAGGCCCGCGGGATCACCATCGACCTCGGCTTCGCGCACTGGGAGGCCCCGGGGCTCAGCGTGGCGTTTGTCGACGTCCCCGGCCACGAGCGGTTCGTGAAGAACATGCTCGCGGGCGTCGGCGGCCTCGACGCCGTGATGCTGGTAGTCGCTGCCGACGAGTCCGTCATGCCGCAGACCCGCGAGCATTTCCAGATCTGCCGCCTGCTGCGGGTGCCGGCCGGCCTGATCGTCCTGACGAAGATCGACGCCGTCGAGCGCGAGATGATCGGCCTGGTGCGCGCCGACGTGGAGGAACTGGTGTCCGGCTCGTTCCTGGAGAAGGCGCCCGTCGTGCCCGTGTCGGCGCGGACCGGTGACGGGCTCGACGCGCTCAGAGAGGCGCTCGCGCGACTCGGCGCCGCCGCGGCGGGACGGCGCGAGGAGGGGCCCGCGAGGCTGCCCGTCGACCGCGTGTTCTCGATGCGCGGTTTCGGGACCGTGGTCACCGGCACGCTCGCTGCCGGCCGTCTCGGCGTCGAGACCACGGCGGCCGTGCTGCCGGGAGGCCGGGCGGTGAAGGTGCGCGGGCTGCAGGTCCACGGTGTGCGCGTGAGCGGCGCCGTGGCCGGACAGCGCGTGGCGGTCAACCTCGGCGGTGTCGACGCGGCGGAGATTCTGCGGGGGCAGACGCTCGTGTCCGAGGACGCCTACGCCGCGACCCGCGTGGCGGACGTGCGGCTCGAACTCCTCGGCACCGCAAAGGCGTTGCGGCACGGCGCGCGGATCCGTTTCCATCAGGGCACGAGCGAGGTGCTGGGCCGCGTCGCGGTGTCGTCGATCGTGGCCGGGCCCGGCAGCGGCGGCGGGGAGGCGTCATCCGCGGCGGAAATCCCGCCCGCGGGCACGGCCTACGCGCGGCTGCGCCTGGAGTCGCCGGTCGTGGTGACGCGCGGCGACCGGTTCATCGTCCGGGCGTATTCGCCCGCCGACACCATCGGCGGCGGCCTGGTGCTCGACCCGCAGCCGCCCCGCGGCGGCATCCGAACCGCAGCGGGCAAGGCCCGCTTCGCGGGCCTCGATCCCTCGACATCCCCCGGTTCGCGGGAGGCCGCCGAACGGGCGGCGCTCCTGCTGGCGGCCGAGGCCGGACAGGCCGGGCTGCCGCGCGCGATGCTGACGGCCAGGCTGGGCCTGCTCACCTGCGACGAGCGGGAACCGGTGGAACGGCTGCGGGAGCGCGGCGACCTCGTGGCGGTCGGCGCCAGGCTCCTGGCCCGGGCTCATCTCGATGCGATCGGCCGCCGGCTCCTCGAACTCGCCGAGGCCTATCATCGCGATCATCCGATGGAGGACGGGATCCCGCGGGAAGAAGCCCGCGTCCGCGCGTGCGCGCATGCGGCGCCCGGCGCGTTCGAGCGCGCGGTCGACGATCTGGTCCGGCAGGGGCGCATCACCGCCACCGATCGCCTCGGCGTCGCGGCGCGGCGGCCCGGCGCGGGCGGCCCCGAGGCAGCGGCGCGCGACGCGGTGGCGTCACGCTACCGCGACGCCGGGCTCCGGCCTCCCGACCAGGCGGCGCTCGCCGACGCGCTCGGCATGCCGCCGGCCGAGGTGGCGAGCATCGTGACCTGGCTCGTGCGCCAGAAGACCCTCGTGCGCGTCGAAGGACTCGTGTTCCACGAGACGGCCCTGGGGCAGTTGAAGGCGGATGTCAGGTCGCTGAAGCAGGCCACGCCCGGGTCCACCGTGACCATCGACGTCCCGGCGTTCAAGGACCGCTACGGCATGACACGGAAGTACGCGATTCCGCTGCTCGAGTATCTGGATCGGGAGCGCGTGACGAGGCGGGTTGGTGACAGCCGGGTGGTGATCTAGGCCGCAGCGTGCTCCTGGGGCGGCCTCGGGATCAGCGCTATTCGTGCTTCTCGCGGCCTTCGGTGGTGGCTTCCTTGAAGTTCTTGATCGCGCGGCCGATGCCCCGGCCCAGGTCCGGCAGACGGTTCGCGCCGAAGACCAGGATGATGATGGCCAGGATGACGAGGAGTTCCGGAAGGCCTAGGTTCATACCGGGATTGTAGCACTCTTCCGCCCGCCCGGCCGTCAGGGCGCCAGCCGGAGGTATCGGGCCAGCTGTGCGCGGGCCACGCGCAGCGCCGCCCCCGGCTCGAGCGCCGCCACGGCGCGGCGGCGCAGGTGGTAGTACCCGACCGCGCCGACGACGGTCTTCAGGGCGAGCGACCGCACGCGCGGGCTCTCGCGAATCACGTCGATCCACAGCCGCGTGACGATCGGCGAGAAGAACGTGCGCCTGGCGCGTGCCGAGAGCACCAACTCGGACACCAGTTCGGCCTGCACGGCACCGACGTACGCCGGCACAGGATTCGAAGCCGTCCCGAGCAGGGCCCGGGCCGCCAGTTCGCCCGATCGAAGCGCGTAGTAGATGCCTTCGCGCGTGAGCGGGTCGACAAGGCCCGCGGCGTCGCCCGCGAGGAGCCAGCGCCGCCCCGCGGGGACACCGTCGGCCCATGCCCAGGCTGGCAGCGTCGGGATGGGCCACGAGTACGGCGTCATCGCGCATCCGCGTGCGATGTCCTGCCCGCCGAGCCAGCGATCCAGGTGGTCGCGCAGCACCGTCGCGCTCGCGGTTTCCGCCGGCGCGCAGATCCCGACTGCCAGGTGGTCGGCGCGCGGGAACGACCAGATGTAGCCGGGAGGCGTGCGGACGAAGCGCACGACGATTTCGACGCCGGACCGGCCCGCGGCGAACACGCCCGTCGCCAGCGACCAGTGGGATGCCGGGAACGGCCTGTCGAGGCGGCGCCGGACCAGGCTGTTCGCGCCGTCGGCGCCGATGAGGAAGCGCCCGCGCCAGCGCCGCTGCCGTGTCGTGACGGAGACGGTGCCGTCATCCGCCTGCACGTCGATCGCGCGCTCCGGGATGAGGTCCGCGCCGGCCTCGCGGGCGTCGTCAACGAGCGCCTGGTCGAAGGCGAGCCGGCTGACGACGACGAGCGGGGAGGCGGGCCCGCCGCCGGCTCGGCGAGGGATGTCGACGGTAATCGACGGCGGCCTGAGGGACGCGGGCGGGTACGGCTGCCGGCCGACCGGCGGCGACTCGAACCGCACGCGTTCGACGGCGACGTGCGGCACGCGGCCCAGCACGTCGCCGCTCATCGCCACGCAGCGTTCGGTGAGGCCGCCGCCGCAGGGCTTCTCTCGGGGATGGCTCGCGTCGATCAGGCGCACCGACGCGCCGCCGCGCGCCAGGTGGCGCGCGGCGAGCGCCCCGGCGGGCCCCGCGCCGACAATCAGCACATCCGCGTCGTAGTCCGGCATGACAGTGGCGCGGCTTCGCCCTTGAAGCCGCCGCTCTTCAAGCTTACAGTTAGAGGAGCCCCTTGGTGAACGAGGATCCGGAGCAGGGAATGGCTCAAGTCGAAACGGCGTTGTTCACAGTCGGCGTGTTCAAGGACATGGCGTGGGCGGAGCGCGGCATCGACGCGCTGAAGCAGCAGGGATTCACGGCCGACGCGATGACCGTGGCGGCGAAGGCGTCGCCCGAGGCCGCCGCGCTCATCGAACAGCTCTTCGGTGCGGCACCGGAGCCGGTGGACCTCCCGGTGGTCGGGGCCGCACTGGCCCGAGGGACGCTCATCGACACGCTGCACGGTCCGGGCCGTGACCTGGCCAAGGTGGGGATGGCGGCGGCGATGCGCCGGGCGGGGTTCCAGCCTCACGACGGGCTGATCTACGAGACGCTCCTGGGGAAGGGCGGCGTGCTCGTGGCCGTGCGCGGCGCGCCGCGCGCCGCCGACGCGCTGGCCGTGCTGCAGTCGTACGGCGGGGGGAACGCGGCCATCGGGGCCTGGGGCAACCGGGTCTGAGCGGTCCACGCCGGCAGGCCTTGCCGGAGCCAAGTGCGGCGGCTGAGCGTCTAACGGTCAAGGGGCGTCATGAAGAGGTGACAGCGGCGCCCCTCGGCGGGGACGAAGGCGGGCGCACCCTGGCCGCCGTGGCCACGACGTGCGCCGGTTTCGACACGGTGAGCCAGGCATCGCTATTGCAGTTGCCGAACTTGACGCTCCGCGCGACAATTGACTGTAGTGAGCACGCCGTCCATGGCTGAAGAGGTTGACCGTCGCGAGCCGGCTCCGGGATCCGTGGGCCACGTGTCGGTGCACCTGGAGCACATGCATCCGAAGGACGTGCCGTTCTCCTTCGAGACGCAGGCGCCCCGGATGTCCGGCGCGATGGGCTTCTCCACGGTGTTCCACGTGCTCGCCGTCCTGGCGGCGGCGTTCATCGCCACGCACCTGCCCGATCCCGCGCCCCTCGACCTCAGGCAGGCGTTGGAGGACGTGCCGACCAGCCAGATCATCTTCCTCAACGAGCCAGGTCCTGGAGGCGGAGGCGGTGGCGGCGGGAACCAGTCGATTGAGCCTCCCCGGCTCGCGCAGGACGTCGGCAAGGACAAGCTGACGGTACCGGTGACGAAGCCGCCGGAGATCGAGCCGGTGACGTCGCCGGAGGACCAGCTGCCGAAAGAGGAGTTCAACATCCCGGCCAAGGCGATGGCCTCGGCCGAGCAGACCCTGGCTGGCGTGCTGGACGGCATGAAGTCGTCCAACTCGCCCACCGCGCAGGGGCCGGGCAGCGGCGGCGGCGCCGGCACCGGCAGGGGAACCGGTGTCGGACCGGGCACGGGATCGGGGCTGGGACCCGGCTGGGGGGGCGGCTTCGGAGGGGGCGCCTACCGTCCGGGGTCGGGAATCGAGATTCCTCGCGTGCTGCGGGAGGTGAAGCCGCAGTATACGGCTGACGCGATGCGCGCGAAGATCCAGGGGACCGCGGTGCTCGAATGCGTCGTGACGGCGGAAGGCACCGTGAGCGAGTGCCAGATCGCCCGGTCGCTCGACTCGAGCTTCGGGCTGGACCAGGAGGCCGTCAAGGCCGCCAGGCAATGGCGCTTCGTGCCGGGCAAGCGCCTCGGCCAGCCGGTGCCCGTGCTGGTAACGATCGAGTTGACGTTCACGCTCCGCTAAGCTGATCGGGATTCGTGGTTCGGGATTCGGGATTCGGCAGTCAAACTGAGCAACAGAAACAAAAAGGCCCGGCGGGCATTTCGCCCACCGGGCCTTGATTGCGTACTCCGGGTTGAGGCGAGACGGCGGGATCTGACGAATCCCGAATCCCGAATCCCGAGTTAGTACATCCCGCCCATTCCACCAGGTCCGCCCCCAGGCATCGCCGGTTCCTTCTTCTCCTCCGGGATGTCGGCGACGAGCGCCTCGGTGGTCAGCAGCAGGGAGGCAATCGACGACGCGTTCTGGAGGGCCGAGCGAACGACCTTGGCCGGGTCGATGACGCCCGCCGCCACCAGGTTCTCGTACTTGTCGGTCAGCGCGTTGAAGCCGAAGTCGTCGTCGCCTTCCTTGACCTTCTGGACGACGATCGATCCTTCCTGTCCCGCGTTCTGGGCGATCCAGCGCAGCGGCTCCTCGACGGCGCGCTTGACGATGTTGATGCCCACCTGCTGGTCGCCCTCGGCCTTGAGGCTTTCGAGCGCCTTGAGCGATCGGATGAGCGCCACGCCGCCGCCGGGCACGATGCCCTCCTCGACGGCCGCCTTGGTCGCGTGCATCGCGTCCTCGACGCGCGCCTTCTTCTCCTTCATCTCGGTCTCGGTCGCGGCGCCGACCTTGATCACCGCCACGCCGCCCACGAGCTTCGCCAGGCGCTCCTGGAGCTTCTCGCGGTCGTAGTCCGAGGTGGTCTCCTCGACCTGGGCGCGGATCTGCTTGACGCGGCCCTCGATGGCCGAGCCCACGCCCCCGCCCTCGACAATCGTGGTGTTGTCCTTGTCGATCGTGATCTTCTTCGCCTTGCCGAGATCCTCGACCTTCACGTTCTCGAGCTTGATGCCGAGATCCTCGGTGACGGCCTTGCCGCCGGTGAGGATGGCGATGTCCTCGAGCATGGCCTTGCGGCGGTCGCCGAAGCCCGGCGCCTTCACCGCGGCGGCCTGCAGCGTGCCGCGCAGCTTGTTCACGACCAGCGTGGCGAGCGCTTCACCCTCGATGTCCTCGGCGATGATGAGCAGCGGCTTGCCCATGCGGGCGACCTGCTCGAGGACCGGCAGCAGGTCCTTCATCGAGCTGATCTTCTTCTCGTGGATCAGGATCATCGGGTTCTCGAGCACCACTTCCATGCGCTCGGGGTCCGTCACGAAGTACGGCGAGAGGTAGCCGCGGTCGAACTGCATGCCCTCGACGACCTCGAGCGAGGTCTCGAGCGTCTTGGCCTCCTCGACCGTGATGACGCCGTCTTTGCCGACCTTGTCCATCGCCTCGGCGATGATCTTGCCGATCGTCTCGTCGTTGTTCGCCGAGATCGTGCCGACCTGGGCGATCATGTTGCCCTTGACCGGCTTCGAGCGCTGCTTGAGGTCGCCGATGATCGCGTCGACCGCGCGCTCGATGCCGCGCTTGATGTCCATCGGGTTCGCGCCGGCGGCCACCATCTTCGCGCCCTCGCGGTAGATGGCCTGGCCGAGCACCGTCGCCGTCGTCGTGCCGTCGCCGGCCACGTCCGACGTCTTGCTCGCCACTTCGCGGACCATCTGGGCGCCCATGTTCTCGAGCGGATCCTTCAGCTCGATCTCCTTCGCGACCGTGACGCCGTCCTTCGTGATCGTCGGCGATCCGAACTTCTTGTCGAGCACCACGTTCCGGCCCTTGGGGCCGAGGGTGACCTTCACCGCATCCGCCAGCTTGTTCACGCCGCGCAAAATTGCCTGGCGCGACTGCTCTCCGTACACAATCTGCTTTGCCATCGTTGAACTCCTTGACCTCAGCGGCCTCAGCCTTCGATTACCCCGAGCACCTCGTCCTCACGCATGATGAGGAACTCCTCGCCGTCCAGCTTGATCTCCTGCCCGGAGTACTTCCCGAACAGGATCTTGTCGCCGTCCTTGACGTCGAGGGGCTGGCGCTTGCCCTTGTCGTCGATCTTGCCGGCGCCGACCGCGACCACCTTGCCCTGCTGAGGCTTCTCCTTGGCGGTATCCGGGATGATGATGCCGCCGACGACCTGTTCACCTTCCTCGATCCGCTTGACGAGGATCCGGTCATGGAGTGGCTTGACCTTCATAGTGCTCCTTGCTCCTGCCTGAAAAGAAGACCCCGGTTCAGCCAGCACTCAGTCACTCTGCGCGCTAGCACTCACAGTCATCGACTGCTAATTATGACGGGCGCCCGGCGGCCTGTCAAGACGCCGGGATTCCCGCCTTCGCCGAACGGCCTGCCGGCCGGCTGCGGCGTGGCAAGCGGGACTCGGGACTCGGGACTCGGGCAGGACCCGTGGCCGCGGGCGCCGGCCGACGGTCAGGCGAGTTCGCGGCCGGTGAGGCGCCGGAACGCCTCGACGTACTTCTCGCGCGTCTTCGCCACCACGTCCGGCGGCAGCGCCGGCGCAGGCGGCTGCTTGTTCCAGCCGACCTGCTCGAGGTAGTCGCGCACGTACTGCTTGTCGTAGCTCGGCTGCGGCCCGCCGGGGGCGTACCGATCGGCCGGCCAGAACCGCGACGAGTCGGGCGTCAGGACCTCGTCGATGAGCATCAGGCCCGAGGGTGCGCAGGGCGCGTCCGACAGGCCGAACTCGAACTTGGTGTCGGCGACGATGATGCCCATCTGCTCGGCATGCGCCGCCCCGCGCCGGTAGACCGCGATCGAGAGGTCGCGAAGATCGCGGACGATGTCGCCGCCGACGATCGCGGCGGCTTCGGCCTCGGTGATGTTGACGTCGTGGCCGCTGTCGGCCTTCGTCGAAGGAGTGAAGATCGGGCGGGGCAGGCGGTCAGACTCCCTCAGGCCCGGCGGCAGCTCGATGCCGCACACGCGGCCCGTCTTCCGGTACTCCTTCCAGCCGGAGCCCGAGAGATAGCCGCGCACCACGCACTCGATGGCCAACGGGCGCGTCCGCCGGACGAGCATCGACCGGCCGCGCAGCAGGTCCGCGTGGCGGCGAGCCGGCTCCGGGTACGCGGCCGGGTCGGTCGCAATCACGTGGTTCGGCACGAGGTCCGACGTCAAGCCGAACCAGAACGCGGACAGCTGGTTCAGCACCGCGCCCTTGTCGGGGATTCCCGTGGCCAGGACGTAGTCGAACGCCGAGATGCGATCGGTGGCGACGATGAGCAGGTGTTCGCCGACCTCGTAGAGGTCGCGCACCTTGCCCTGGCGGAAGGGCGCGAGCCCTTCGAGTCTGGTTTCGACGACGGCTTCCTGCATGTGTTGCCCCCGAGGCTGAGGTGGCGCCCATGTTACCGGCAGCGTGCCACCCGTTCAAGTACGGCGGTAACTGCCTGTGCGCGCTAGACTTGGCAAAACCGTTGTAGTAGAGTCGCTTGCGGATGCGTGCGCACGTTCGCACCGTGATCGTCCTGGCGCTGTCGGTCGGGATGCTGGCGTGGTTCCTGCGCGGCGCCAACCTGCGCGAGGTGTGGTCCGAAATCCAGGACGGACGCCTCGGCCTGCTGGCGCTGGCGGTCGGGGTCACGTGCATGACCTACGTGTTCAGGGCGCTGCGCTGGCAGTACCTGTTGCGCCCGCTCGGGACCCCGCCCTTCGCCGCCGTCTTCAAGACCACGGTGATCGGCTTCGCGGTGTCGACGCTGCTTCCGGCCCGGGCGGGCGAGGTGGTCCGGCCGTACCTGCTGGCGCGCCGGGCGGGCTTCAGCGCCACGTCGGCGTTTGCCACGATCATCTTGGAGCGCGTGCTCGACCTCGTCACGGTCCTCCTGCTGTTCGGGTTCTACCTGGCCTTCTTCACGCCCGCCGTCGCGGCCGGGCACTCGGCGACGTTCGCGGCGTTGAAGTCGGGCGGCCTGCTGGCGGGCGTGGCGTCCGTCGCCGGGCTCATCTTCATGATGGTGGCGGCGGGACACCCCGCGCGGCTCGCGGCATGGGCGCTGCGCATCGAGCGGGTGCTGCCGGCGAAGATCGCGAACGCCATGGCGCACGCCGTGCAGACGTTCCTCGAGGGGCTGGCCGTCGTGCGGCAGCCCCGGCGCCTCGCCCTCGCGAGCATCCTGTCGCTGCCGCTGTGGCTCTCGATCGCGCTGGGGATCTACCTGACGTCGCGCGCGTTCGACATCGACATGCCGTATCCGGGGGCGTTCCTGATGATGGCGGTGCTCGTCGTCGGCGTGGCGGTGCCCACGCCCGGGTCGGTGGGCGGGTTCCACAAGGCCTATCAGATCGGCGCGGTGGCGTTCTTCGGGGTCGCCAACGACAAGGCGGTGGGCGCGGCGCTCGTGCTGCACGCGATCTCCTTCGTGCCGGTCACGATCGGCGGGGCGATCTTCCTCGCCCAGGAGGGGCTGAGCCTCAGCGGCGTCCGCGGGCTCTCGGTGCCGGACGCGCCGGAGGATGCGGCATGAAGTGCCCGTACTGCGGTCACATGGGGGACAAGGTCGTCGACTCGCGGGAGAGCAAGGAAGGCGACGTCATCCGGCGCCGGCGCGAGTGCCTCGAGTGCAGCCGGCGGTTCACCAGCTACGAGCGCGTCGACGACATCCCCTACATGGTGATCAAGAAGGACGGGCGGCGCGAGCGCTTCGAACGGCAGAAGCTCATCGCCGGCATGCTGCGCGCGTGCGAGAAGCGGCCGGTCACGGTGTCGGCGCTGGAGGCCATCGCGGATCGGATCGAGGGCATCCTGCAGGACCGCCCCGAGAAGGAGATCGCCACCGGCGAGATCGGCGTCATCGTGATGCAGGACCTGAAGCGTCTCGACAAGGTGGCCTACGTCCGCTTCGCCTCGGTGTACCGCGACTTCCGCGACATCGGCGAGTTCATGGTCGAGTTGAAAGACCTCATCAACGCCAAGGAATGATGCCGGCCCGCCTGCTCGCGATCGTGCTGTGCGCGTTCGTCGCCGACGCGGGCGGCGACCGCGCCGTCGACGTGGGCGCCGTGGCCCGCGACGGGCGGGTGTACGTGTCCTCCACGGCGTCCGACGGCCTGATGCGCGACCTCGAGGAGCCCATCCAGGCCGGCCTGTCCACGACGATCACCTACGAGGCCGATCTGCGCGAGGAGGTCGGGATCTGGTTCGACCGCACCATCGCCAGTGCCACCGTGGCCGCCAGCATCCAGTACGACACGCTGACCCGCCGGTACCAGCTGAGCCGGAGCGTGGACGGGCGGCTCGACGACTCGCGGGTGTCGGAGGACAGGGCCGACGTCCGGCGGTTCGCCCTGGGGTTCGACCGCCTCCCGCTGTTCAGCACCGCCGATCTCGAGGCCAACGCCGAGTACTACGTGCGGGTGCGCGTGCGGACCCGCCCGCGCGTGACCTTCTTCTTCTGGCCGTGGGGGCGTGACGCGGCCAGCGGGACCGCCCGCTTCACGTTCATCCCGTAGGCGGCGGCAGCAGATGGCCCCGAGGCCCGCCCCGCCCGCCCCGCCGCGCCCGCCGGCGCCCGCCGCCGCGGCCCCGCGCCCGCGCCGCCCGTTCCGCGACAACCCGCTCCAGGTGCTGCTCGGCATCTTCGTCCTCGTGGTCGCGCTCGCGGGCATGATGCTGCTGCTCAACCGGTCCAGCCAGCTGGCGCCCGACTTCCTCAGCGAGTTCGTCCTGTACTCGCTCTCGGTGGTCGACCTGACGATGCTCGTGGGGCTGGTGTTCGTCCTCGCGCGCAGCGTCATCAAGATGATGGTCGAGCGGAAGCGGGGCCTGCCGTTCGCGCGGTTCCGCGCCAAGCTCGTCCTGCTGCTGCTCGGGATGACGGTGATTCCGGCGGTGCTCGTGCTGCTCGTCGGCAGCCAGCTGATCTTCAACAGCGTCGACCGCTGGTTCAACCAGCCGATGGACGAGATGCTCGATTCCTCGCAGCGGATCGCGAGCGACTACTATCACGAGCGGCAGCGCCAGGTGGCCGGCGAGACGGCGCAGCTGGCGCAGCGCCTGGCCGCCACGGATCTCGCCACCTCCGACCTGCGCGCCGTGCGCGACGCGGTGGCCGGGTCGGTCACGGGCGAGCGGCTGACGCTGGTCGAGGTGTACCGCCTGGAGCCGGGCGCGGACGGCCTCCCGCAGCCGCGGCCGGTGGTGGACGTGGCCGCGGCGTCGGCGGGGCCCGTGCCGGGGCGCGACACCTCCGAACGCCTCGCCGCCCGCGCGGCCCGCGGCCAGCCCGACCCGTGGATGCGGGAGCCGCTCGACAGCGGCGGCGAGCTGATTCGCGCCGCGGCCGTCGTGCGCAGGGCCAACGGCGCGGCGGCGGGCGTCGTGGTCGGCTCCGTGCAGCTCACCGGCGAGATGGCGGCGCGCGCGCGGCGCATGACCAGGGCGTACGAGTCGTACACGCAGCTGCGCGTGTTCAAGCCGGCGCTGACCGGCGTCTACCTGTCGTTCTTCCTGATGGTCACGCTGATGATCCTCGTCAGCGCGACCTGGATGGGCCTGTACCTCGCCAAGCGCATCACGCGGCCGGTCCAGCTGCTCGCGGCGGCGGCCCGCGAGATCGGGGCCGGGCATTTCGAGCACCGCGTCGAGCGCGAGACGGCCGACGAGTTCGGATCGCTCGTCGACGCGTTCAACGCGATGGCCGACGAGCTCGCCGCCAGCCGCCGGGCGCTCGAGCAGTCGAGCGTCGACCTGCAGCGCAAGCACGCGGAGGTCGAGGACCGGCGGCGGTTCACCGAGGCGGTGCTCGACCGCGTGGCCACCGGCGTCATCACCATCGACGCGGGCGGGCGGATCGGCATCCTGAATCCTGCGGCGTGCAGGCTCCTCGGCGTCGACGCCGGCGCCGCCGGCCGGCCGGCCGACGACGTCTTCGGCAGCGGCGATCTGAGGCCGCTGGCGGAACTGGCCACCGCGCCGTACGTTCCGGGCAAGGACTGGCCGGCGCAGGAGATCGTGCTCACGCGCGACGGGCGCGAGGTGCAGCTGGCCCTGGCGGCCACGCCCCTGCACGGCGACGCGCGGCAGCTGGAGGGCCGCGTGCTCGTCCTCGACGACATCACCCCGCTCATCCGGGCCCAGAAGGTCGCGGCGTGGCGCGAGGTCGCGCGGCGCCTCGCGCACGAGATCAAGAACCCCCTCACGCCGATTCAGCTGTGCGCCCAGCGCCTGCAGCGCCAGTTCTCGGGCGCGCCCGGACCGGTGCGCGAGCTCGTCGACGAGTGCACGGGCACGATCGTCGGCGAAGTGGAGGCGCTGAAGACGCTGGTCGACGAGTTCTCGCAGTTCGCCCGCATGCCGTCGCCCCGCCGGGTGCCGACCGACGTGCATCAGCTGCTCACGGGCACGCTGGGCCTCTACGAGGGGCTGTTCGCCCACGTGCGGATCGAGACGCTCTTCGCGGTGGTGATGCCGCCGGTCCGCCTCGATCCCGACCAGATCCGGCGGGTCGTCATCAACCTGGTCGACAACGCGATCGAGGCGCTGAACCAGCAGGGGCTGATCGTGGTCGAGACGCAGCACGACGCCGCGACGTCCGTCGCGCGCATCATCGTGGCGGACGACGGCCCCGGCATCGCTCCGGAAGAGCGGGACAAGCTGTTCATGCCGTACTATTCGACGAAGAAGCGGGGCAGCGGCCTCGGCCTGGCGATTGTCCGGCGGATCGTGGCCGAGCACGGCGGCTCGGTCGAGGTCGGCGCCAACGAGCCGCGCGGCACGCGGTTCACCATCGAGCTGCCGTGCGGCGACGTTGAGGCGGCGCCCGGAACGGAGATCACGTGAAGGCAGCCGTGCTGGTCGTGGACGACGAGCCCGGCGTCCGCGCGGCGCTGGTCGGCGTCCTGCGCGACGAAGGCTACGAGGTCGACGCCGTCGACAGCGGGGAAGCGTGCCTCGACCGGCTCACGCGGGCGGCGTACGACGTCATCCTGCTCGACATCTGGCTGCCCGGCATCGACGGCCTCGCCACGCTCCAGCGCCTGCGCGACCGCCAGGTGGACACGCCCGTCGTCATGATCTCGGGGCACGGCAACATCGAGTCCGCGGTGAAGGCGATCAAGATCGGCGCCTTCGACTTCGTCGAGAAGCCGCTGTCGCTCGAGAAGACCGTGCTCGCCGTCAGCAACGCGCTGCGCCAGCAGCGGCTCGAGTTCGAGAATCGCGCGCTGCGCGCCCGGGTGGACCAGGACCTGAAGATGGTCGGCGAGGGCTACGCGATGGGTCAGCTGCGCGAGCAGGTGGCCATGGCGGCGCCCACCAACGGCCGGGTCCTGATCTCGGGCGAGAACGGGACCGGCAAGGAACTGGTGGCGCGCTCGATCCACGCGCTCAGCCGCCGCCGGGGCGGCCCGTTCGTCGAGGTGAACTGCGCCGCCATCCCCGAGGAGCTGATCGAATCGGAGCTCTTCGGCCACGTGCGCGGGGCCTTCACCGGCGCCGTGTCGGACCGGCGGGGCAAGTTCGAGCTCGCCGACGGCGGCACGATCTTCCTCGACGAGATCGGCGACATGAGCCTGAAGACCCAGGCCAAGGTGCTGCGGGCCCTGCAGGAGCAGGTCATCGAGCCGGTCGGCGGCACGGCGCGCATCCGGGTCGACACGCGCGTCCTCGCCGCGACGAACAAGGACCTGACCGAGGAGATCCGGGCGGGGCGCTTCCGCGAGGACCTGTACTTCCGCCTCAACGTCATTCCCATCTTCGTGCCGCCGCTGCGAGACCGCCGGGAGGACATCCCGCTCCTGTCGGAGCACTTCATGCGGCTCTTCGCGCGCGAGTACGGCCGCCGGCTCAAGAGCCTCGATCCGACGGCCGCCGCCGTGCTCGCGCAGTACGGCTGGCCGGGCAACGTGCGCGAACTCCGCAACGTGATCGAGCGGCTGATGATCATGGTGCCCGGAGAAGTGATCACGTCGCAGGATCTCGCGTTCCTCGGCGGCGGCGCCAGACCGGTTCCCGCGGAGGCGGAAGACGAGGCCCAGCCGCTGCACGAGGCCCGCGACGCGTTCGAGCGCGGCTACATTCTCCGGGCGCTCGCGCGGCAGCAGGGCAACATCTCACGCACGGCGGACGCGCTGGGGGTCGAGCGCAGCAACCTCTACCGCAAGATGCGCGCGCTCGGGATCGCCGCGCCCCGCGGAGGCGAGCGCGACGAGGACGCCGGCTGAGTCTGGCGTATAATCGCTTCCCGAGCAGACGCGCCATGGCCGACCCACGACCCATCGACGCGCCCGCGTCCGGCGACGGCCGGCCGGACCTGGACCGCGACGCGAAGATCGACGAGCTGCTGCTCGCGGGCCTCGAACAGTACTTCGTCGGCCGGTACCAGGAAGCCATCAACGTCTGGGGGCGCGTGCTGTTCCTCGATCGCGGGCACCAGCGCGCGCGCGCGTACATCGAGCGGGCCAGGGGCGCCCTGGCCGAACGCCAGCGCACGACGGAGGAGCTCGTCCAGGAGGGCGTCGCGGCCCTCGACCGCGGCGACAGTCCCGCCGCCAGGCGGCTGCTCGCGACCGCGGTGGCGACGGGAGAGCCGCACGATCTCGCGCACGCCTACCTCGACCGCCTCGACCGGCTCTCGCCGCCGCCGCCGGATCGCGAGCCGCACCCGCGCGCGCACGGCGCCGCGCACGCGCAGGCCAGGGCGGCCCGCGGGCGGATGGCCGGCACGGCCCGGCCGGTGCGTGCGCTTCCGATCCTGGGCGCCGCCATCCTGATCGGGGTCGTGATTCTGTTCGCCGCCTCGCGCGACCTGCTGCGACCGCTCGTGGCCCGCGACTGGCGGCAGGCACCGCCCGCCGGCGCCGCGGCCGCGCCGGACCCGCTCCCGATGCCGCGGCCGGCCGAGGTCGCGCGCGGCCGGGCGCGCGACCTCTACAAGTCGGGGCATCTCAAGGCGGCGCTCTCCGCGCTCGACGGCGTGTCCGACGCCGACCCGCTCGGTGCCGAGGCGACCCGGTTGAGAGCCGAACTGCAGCGCATCCTGCTCGCCCCGGATGGCCCGGCCGCCGGACCGGTCGGCGCGCCGCCGCCGGCCCCTGCCGAGGTGCGCCGGTGAAGTGTCCCAAGTGCGGCTACCTCGGGTTCGACACCGGCGAGCGCTGCAGGAACTGCGGCTACGATTTCTCGCTTGTCGGCCAACCGGCCGCGGGCGGGCCGCCCGCGCGGAGCACGCCTCCAGCCGCACCCGCCGGGCCGTCGAGGGACCCGCGCTTCGCCCGCGGCGTGCGCTACCGCCACTCGCCACACGGCGACGACGCGGCCGGCCGGGCGCTGTCGGCCGTGCCCGAAGGCACGCCGCTCGACCTCCCGCTGTTCGGCGGCGAGGACCCCGTGCTGCCGCCGGCGAGGGCGCCGCTCGCGGTCAGACGGGCCACGCCCACGCCCGCGCGCATCCGCCCGCGCACGGCGACGCCCCAGCCCGGCGCGATGCCGCTCTTGGGCAGCGTCGTCGACGAGCCCGTGCAGGCGCCGGCCGCCGTCGACGTGCCGGCCCGCGAACCGCGCGTGCCGGCGCAGGACTGGCGCGCCGCCGAGGCGGGCCCGCGGGCGGCCGCGGCGGCCATCGACCTGGGCCTCGTCGCGCTCATCGACCTCGTCGTGCTCCATTTCACCCTGGCGATGTGCGGCCTGACGTTCAACGACCTCCACGTCCTGCCGGTGTTGCCGATGCTGGCGTTCCTGCTCGTGCTGAACGGGGGCTACGTGATCCTGTTCACGGGCACGCTCGGCCAGACCTTCGGCAAGATGGCCACCTCGATCGAGGTGGTCGCGGACCGCCCGGACCGGATGGACCTGCGCCGCGCCGCGCTGCGCGGAGCCGCCATGGTCGTCTCGCTGCTGCCGGCCGGACTCGGCTGGCTGGCGGGCCTCGTCGGCGATGGCCGCGGCCTGCACGACCGTCTGGCCGGCACGCGGGTGGTCCGCGTGGCGGGAGCCTGACGGGCGGACGCTCCTGGACCTGAGCATCGTTCATCCATGACACCACGGACTCTGCGCTCCCGACTCGCGGTGGCGTTCGCCTCGTTCGGCTACGTCGGCTTCGCACCGGCGGCGCCCGGCACCGTGGGCGCGGCCGCGGCCATCCCGTTCTTCCTGCTGCTCCGCCGGGCGGATTCCGCGTGGCTCGAGATCGCCGTCTGCGCCGCGATCGTCGCCGCGGGCGCGTGGAGCGCGAGGCTCACGGAAGCCGCGCTCGGCGTGGAGGACCCGGGCCCGGTGGTGATCGACGAGGTCGTCGGGATGTTCGTCAGCCTGCTGTTTCTGCCAGCCACGTGGCCCGTCATCGCCGCCGCGTTCCTGGCGTTCCGCGTGTTCGACATCGTCAAGCCGTGGCCCGCCGGCCGGCTCGAGCACGTGCCCGGAGGCTGGGGCGTGATGGCCGACGACGTCATGGCCGGCGTCTACGCGAATCTCGCCGTCCAGTTGCTGATCCGGGCTAGGCCGGGGCTGCTGGCATGAGCAGCGGGCAGGGTCGTCAGCCGCTGCACTGGGCGGAGATCATCGCCGTCGGCAGCGAACTGCTCGTGCCGCCGCGGCTCGACACGAACTCGCTGGTCATCACCGAGCGGCTGAACGAGTGCGGGATCGAGGTGCGGGCCAAGGCCGTGGTCGGCGACCGGCCCGGCGACCTCGAAGCGGTGCTGCGCGCATCGCTCGCGCGGACCGAGTTCGTGGTGCTGTGCGGGGGGCTGGGACCGACCGACGACGATCTGACGAGGGAAGCGGTGTCGGCCGTGACCTGCCGCGTGCTGCGCGAGCACGCCGCCGTCGTCGAGGGGATTCGCCGGCGGTTCGAGGCGCGCGGCGCGCGCATGCCGGAGATCAACCGCAGGCAGGCGATGGTCCCGGAGGGCGCCGAGGTCATTCCCAACGGCTTCGGGACGGCCCCTGGGCTCTGGCTGGAACACGAAGGCCGCGTGCTGCTGCTGCTGCCCGGGCCGCCGGCCGAACTGGCGCCCATGATCGAACGCGTGGCGGCCGAGCGGCTGGCGCAGCTGGCCGGCGGCGGCCGCGTGCGGCGGCGCGTGCTGCGCGTCTGCGGACGCACGGAGTCCGAGGTCGACGAGATCGCGGCGCCCGTGTACTCGCGGTGGCTGGCCGATCGGTCGCCGGTGGCGACCACGGTGCTGACCTCGCCCGCGCAGGTCGAACTGCATCTCTCGGTGCGCACCGCGGGGGCCGAGGAAGCCGCCGCGCGGCTCGATGCCGCGACCGTGGAACTGGCGGCGCTGTTCGGCGACGATCTGTTCAGCGCGGACGGCCGCGCGCTCGAGGAGGTCGTCGGCGAGCTGCTGCGCGGGCGCGGCTGGCGCATCGGCGTCGCGGAGTCGTGCACGGGAGGCCTCGTCTCGGGCCGGCTCACGGACGTGCCCGGCAGCTCGGCGTACGTGGGCTTCAACGCCGTGTGCTACAGCAACGACGCGAAGACGTCCGTCCTCGGCGTGCCCGCGTCGCTCATCGCCGAGCGAGGGGCCGTGAGCGAGCCGGTCGCGCTCGCGATGGCCGACGGGATCCGCAGGCGCGCCGTGTGCGAGGTCGGCCTCGGCGTCACCGGCATCGCCGGCCCGGCCGGCGGCAGCGACGAGAAGCCCCTCGGCACCGTGGTGATCGCCGCGACGACGGCTGACGCCAGAATCGTCCGCACGTACCGGTTTCCCTCGGGGCGGGCGCGGGTGCGCCGGTTCGCGGCCCAGATGGCCCTCGACCTCGCGCGGCGGCTCCTGCTCGGCGTCGAGCCCGGCCGCGCGTTCGTCTACACGCCTCCGGGCGCCGCACGGCCATGAGACTGTTCGTCGCCGCCGATCTCGACGCGGGCGCCCGGGAGGCCGTCTCGGCCGCCGTCGCGCGCCTCCGCGCCCGGGCCGAGGGCGACCGGAGGGGTTCCACGCGCGGGGTCTCGTGGGTGGAGGCGCGCAACCTCCACCTCACGCTGCATTTCCTCGGTGAGATCGAGGAGGCGCGGCTGCCGTCGTTGGCAGATGCGCTCGCGCCCGGGCTCGGCCTCGCTCCGCCCCGGGTCGGTCTCGGCGGGTGGGGCGTCTTCCCGGCGCGCGGCGCGGCCCGGGTCATCTGGCTGGGCGTGACGGCGGGGGCCGAGGCGCTCGCGTTCGCGCATGCCGAACTCGGCCGGCGGTTGAGCGCGGCCGGGATCACGGCCGACGCGCGGCCGTTCTCACCGCATCTGACGGTGGGACGCGTGAAGGTCCCGTCGGGTCTGCTCTGGAATCGCCTGACCGCCGCGCTACAGCCCGCGCCGGCCGGGGAATGGAACCTCCGTGCGTGCACGCTGTTCCAGAGCCACCTGTCGCCGGCCGGTCCGACCTACCGGGCGCTGCTGAGCACTCCGTTCGACGGCGCGCCCGGGCAGGTGCAGGCTGGCGGATGAAGCGGTGCAGGGACCCGGTCCGGCGGCGGGGATTCGCCGCTGCGCGCAGGTCCTGAGACCGATCGAGTGGAGGGGGCCATGCCGGGTGAGGTCGCCATTCTCGGTGCAGGCAGCTGGGGCACGGCGTTCGCCGTGCATCTCGCGCGCATCGGGCACACCGTGCGGATCTGGTCGATCGAGGCGCCCATCATCGCGGAGATGCGCGAGCGCCGGGCCAACGCGGTGTATCTGCCAGACGTGGCGCTGCCCGAGGCCGTCGTTCCGACCACCGAGATTGGGGAAGCGCTTCGCGGCGTCGACCTGGTCGTGGCGGTCGTGCCGTCACACGCGATGAGGAGCGTGGCCCGCCAGGCCCGGCCGTTTCTCGAGCCGGGCGCGATCCTGGTCAGCGCGGCGAAAGGCCTCGAACTGGACACCCTCCAGCGCATGTCGGAGGTGCTGACGGGGGAATCGGACGGCCGGCACGCGGTCGTGGTGCTGTCGGGCCCGAGTTTCGCGATCGAAGTCGCGCGAGAACTGCCGACCGCGCTCTCGGTGGCCAGCGCCGACCCGGCGGCCGCCGAGCGCGTGCAGGCGGAGTTCCGCGGGCGGTTCCTGCGGCTCTACGCGACCACCGACGTGGTCGGGGTCGAAATCGGCGGGGCGCTCAAGAACGTGATCGCGATCGCGGCGGGCGCGGCCGAAGGCCTGGGCCTGGGCCACAACGCCCAGGCCGCGCTGATCACGCGAGGCCTGGTCGAGATCTCGAGGCTGGCCGTCGCGGCCGGCGGGCGGCGCGAAACGCTCGCCGGCCTCACCGGCCTCGGCGACCTGGTCCTGACGTGCACCGGCCCTTACAGCCGCAA
>Ga0316605_10000467_pt1 | contig 28427 bp, 28 predicted proteins | sample OWC_soil_day20_n_FD_207666 | JGI IMG/M metagenome (GOLD analysis project Ga0316605, IMG submission 207666) | Wetland soil microbial communities from Old Woman Creek delta, Ohio, United States - OWC_soil_day20_noCT | ecosystem: Environmental > Terrestrial > Soil > Wetlands | place: USA: Ohio...
ACTTGGACATCAGCGTCATCATCCCCGCGTACAACGAGGAGAAGCGCCTCGGGAGCACGCTCGAGCGCATTCTCTCGTACATGGCGGAGGCCGGACACGATTGCGAAGTCATCGTGGTCGACGACGGCTCATCCGACGGGACCGCGGCGGTGGCGGAATCGTTCTCCGGCCGCGGCGTCCGCACCCTCCGGACCCCGGTAAACCGCGGAAAGGGGCACGCCGTCCGCTGCGGCATGCTGGGAACCGGGAAGTCCCTCGTTCTCTTCAGCGATGCGGACCTCAGCACCCCGATCGAGGAACTGGAGAAGCTCGCGGCGCCGGTCCTTGCCGGACGGGCGCAGATCGCGTTCGGCTCCCGCGCCGTCGCCGGATCGGTGATCGAGGTTTCCCAGCCTTTCTACCGTGTCGCCATGGGGAAAACGTTCAACGCGTTGGTCCGGGCGATCGCCTTGCGCGGATACCACGACACCCAGTGCGGATTCAAGCTGTTCACACGCGCTGCGGCAAGGGAGGTGTTCGGCCGGCAACGGCTTACCGGCTTCGGCTTCGATGTCGAGATCCTGGCCATCGCCCGGCGCCTCGGTTTCCGGACCGCGGAGGTCCCGGTCCGGTGGATCAACTCGGCGGACAGCAGGGTTCACGTCGTGCGGGATTCCATCCCCATGTTCCTCGACCTCTTCCGGGTCCGGTGGAACGGCTTGCTGGGCCGGTACCGGTAGAGCGAGTCAACCCTCAGGTATTATTCGGTTTTCGTATCCGGGCATCGTTCCTGCGGATCGGTGCATCGAACCGGCATGCTGAACGACGAGGAGGGGCGGAATGAGACGGTTGTACTCTTCACGGAAGGGGATCGGCGGGTTGCCGCTGGTCCTGATCCTGGTCGTGGTGTTCGCTGCGGCGCTCGTCCTGTACCGGAACTGGCAGGGCGGCGCCGGTTCGGGGAAGGAGTCCCGCGAGACGGCCACGTCCACTTCCCCGGGAGGGGGCGCCCCGGTGACCGCCCCGCCGTTCTCCCTTCCGGACATCAACGGGAACGTCTACTCTTCCGACCGGTTCGCGGGGAAGCCCACCGTCATCAACTTCTTCGCCACCTGGTGCCCCCCCTGCCGCGAGGAGATCCCCGGGTTCGTCGAGGTCTACAACCGGCACAGGGGGAAGGGGTTCGAACTGATCGGCATCGCCCTGGACAAGGAGACGCGGGAAAACCTGCCCGGGTTCATCATGAACAACGGGATCGAGTACCGGATCCTGTTCGGCGACCTGGCGACCACCCGCGCGTACGGGGGGGTCTCCTCCATCCCCACCACCTTCTTCGTTGGAAAGGACGGCCGGATAAAGAACGTACACGTCGGCTACATCGACACGGACACCTTCGACCGCGAGGTGCAGAAACTCCTGTAGATGGGGGGGGACAATCCTCCAACCGAAGGACCGTCACCCTCGAGGAAAGTCCCCCTGAAGCAGGTCTCTCCCGGTAAGGATATCTCCCCGGTCCATGGGGAAACCGTAAAGCGGGAGTTTCAACAGGAGGGGGGGCGAAAAGGTGTGCTTTCGCCCCCCCGGCCGGCCTATGCGGCCGGCGACTCGTCCCCGGCCCGTTATGCCGGAACGCAGGCTGCGGTTGGGCACACCCCCGCGCAGGACGCGCAATCCGTGCACTTGCTCGCGTCGATGATGTAGATCGGGTCCCCCTCCGCGATGCACTGCTCGGGGCACTCCGGCACGCACGCGCCGCAGGCGATGCACTCCTCCGTGATCTTGTACGCCATGCTACCTCCCTGAAGTGGTTTGGTTGGTTATACGGACTCCACCCGCAGGACGGCGGGTATCCGCTCCTTGAGTGCCGCCTCGATGCCCCCCTTCAGCGTCATGGTGGCCATCGGGCAGCCGCCGCATGCGCCCAGGAGGCGCACCTTCACCACGCCCCCGTCGACGGCGACGAGTTCCACATCTCCCCCGTCGGCCTGCAGGGCCGGGCGAATGCTGTCCAGCACTTTCTCGACTTCCGGTTTCACGGGAAACACCTCCTATACACCATTTTACATCATATTAAGATGCTCCCGCCGCCGCCGCCGTTCCTTGACCGGGGTCAATCGGCGGAAACGAGGTCGAAACCCGACTTCCGGATCGCTGACTTGAGGACCTTGTAGTTCTTCGTCTCGATCCGCAGGACGAGGATCTTCCGGGCCGGGTCGTCGTGCGGCGCCGTGGCGACCGACACGATGTTGGCGTCGAAGTCCTTCATGAGCTTCATGACCTCGAAGAGCAAACCGGGCTTGTTCGGAAGCGCCAGCTCCACCCGGTACCCGGGGCCGCTCACCCCCATCGCCTCGATGAAGGAGTCTACGATGTCGGTCTCGGTGAGGATGCCGACGAGCCTTCCATTGTCCACCACCGGCAGGCAGCCGATCTTCTTCTCCCGGATGATCAGCGCCGCCTCCTCGATGGGGGCCGTGGAGGAGATGGTGTACGGGCGCCGCGTCATGATCTGCTTCACCTTTACCTTGTCGAGGAGATAGTAGATCTCCCGGATCTCGAGGGCGGTCGCCGGGGAGGGGGACGCCTGCTTGATGTCCCGCTCCGACAGGATGCCGACGAGCTTTTCCCCGTCCTTGAGGACCGGAAGGTGACGGATCTCGTGCTCCTTCAGCAGGTCCATCGCCTTCTTCATCGAGTCCCCCTCGTCCACGAACACCGGGTTGCGCTTCATGCGCCTGGCGACGATCATGGCGTGCCCTCCCTCCTGGTTGCGTAGGATCCCGTGCCGGTCATGTGAAGAAGCGGCGGACCAGGTCGAACGCCCTCGTGACGTCGACGTCCGACACCACGATGTAGAGGGCGCCGTCCCGTTCCCAGAACACGAACGATTTCCCCTCCCGCTCGCCGGAGAGGAACGACTCCTCGGGGAAGGCGGCGGGCGGCCTGTCGCCTAGGAGACGGTCCTGGCGGAACGCCAGCAGCAGGAAGACGTCGCCGGCGTACCGGAACCGGACCGCCGCGGCCGTCTGCCTCCCGACCTGTTCCCTTCGCACCCTCTCCACCGCGAAACCGGGTTCGTCCCTCGGCAGCTCCAGCGCGACGGCCGATATGTCGTGGACCTTCCTCTCGGCTTCGGCGGGGTCCAGCGGCGCACCCGGCACGGTTCCCGGATCGGGCGCCGCGGCGAACAGTTTCACCGCATCGCGCGCCAGCCCGTCGACCCGTCGGACGCCCGCGTCCCGCGTAAACCGCCACCCTACCACGGCAACCGTGAGGGTGAGGATCGCGAGGGCGACCGCCAGTCGGGGCCGGAATTCCTGCACCCCCATCAGGGAGGACGTCTCGGCCAGGCGGCGCGCCGGGTTGCGGTTCATCCGGGTATTCTACGACTACCATTCCACGATTTCCACACCCAGGTCGCGCAGGAGCGCCCGGGTAGCTGTGTGGACCTTCCCCCGGACCAGCACGGCGGTGCGGGCCTTCCCGCCGCCGTCGGCGGGAAGGGACAGGAGCGCGCCGGTTACGTGGATGGCGAATCCCGCATTCCCTCCCCCCGCGAGGAGATACTCTTTCCGCTCCGCGGCGGCAAGACCGGCTGCCCGGAGCAGGCGCTGGAAGACCGCCCGGCCCGGCTCGTCCCTCCCGGCCGGGAACACGGTGTATCCCGACTCCTCCAGGATGGCACGGATGGCCGGCGCCATCCTTCCCGTGTCGACCACGTATTTCCTGCCTCCCGTCTCGAAGACCCGCTCCGGCTGGACCACGAGTTGGAAACCCTCCCCCTTCCCGCCGATGCGCAGCCGCTCCCCCTCCCGGACCGGGATCCCCAGGAAGGACAGGCCGAAATCCACCGCAGGGAGCCCGCCAGCCGCAGGGACCGCAAGGGCCACCGGCGTTGCGACCGCTCCTTCCTCTTCCAGGCCGACGAGGAATCCCTCCATGGTGTTCGGGTCCACCGCATACGGCAACACGCGGATCCCGACCCACCGGGCGTACCGCAGTACTGCGAGCAGTTCCTCACCCGGCCTCTCCGGAACCTCCTTGACCAGCGCGAGATCGCCGGAGAGCAGGCTCTGGTCGGTGCGCTGGACGATCCACCGGGCAGGGATGGAGACGGAGACCGTCTCCCCGATGACGACCGGCAGGGAAATCCCTTCCTTGAAGGAGTGGTACCCCGACGCCTGCAGGATCCGGTCGATCATGTCTCCCGCGTCCGCCGCGCCGGAAAGCGACACGACCCGGACGTGCGGCCAGGTCCCGGTGATGGCCGCCCGGACCCGCTGCGGAAGCCCCCCGCGGAAGTCCAGGAGCGCCTCGGCGCCCCCCGAGAACCGGACGACGGGGAAATCCTCCAGGCGGATCACCACTTCCCCGCCGGAGGGGATGGGCAGGAACATCGTGCCCCTCTCCACCCACTTCTCCCCGAGCGCGTTAAAGAGGTCCGAGAGCAGCCCCCGGTAGGGGGATCGCCCCGGCGGGGTCACGACGTCCGGTTCCACCCCCTTCCTTCCCGTCTCCACGACCGGCGCGTCCGGGGCCGGGGACGCAGGCTGGACGAACTCGGCCACGGGCTTCGCCCCGGCCGCCCCCTCCTCCCCGGCGGACGGAGCCACGTCCCGCGTCAGCGGGGCGGCGGGAGGGAGCTCCGCCGCTGCCTTTTCCTCCGCAGGGGGCGGTACCGCCGCGGCCAGGGCCGGCGTTTCGACCGGCTCCTCCGGCGCCTTCTCCGCCTCCCCGAAGTACCTCTCCGTCGGAATGCGCAGCGTCCGGCCCGCGTAGATCCGGTTCACGTCCCGCACGGAAGGGTTGACCTCCCGCACCGCGGCGAGGTACTTCGGCCGCTCCCCGGTCGGGACGCCGCGCGAGGCGAGGATTCCCGTGAGGGTATCCCCCTTCTTCACGGTGTGGGACGCAATCCTCCCGCTGTCCGCTGTTCCTTCCGCGGCGGAAGGGATGAGCACCTTCTGTCCCGCGGCGAGCCGGGAAGGGTCCTTGACGGAGGGGTTGACCCGGCGGAACTCCTCCAGCTGCCGCGAGAACCGCTCGGGGGTCAGGGGGGCCTTCCGCTCCAGGATCTTCCAGAGCGTGTCCCCCTTCTCCACCGTGTACGTCTCGTAAAAGCTCCGCCTGCCCCCCGACGTGTGGGAGTAGACCTTCCTCTCGAGGAAGATCTGCGGCGGCTCCCCGCCTTCCTGGGCGGCACCCGGAAACGCCGGGAGCAAGGCGGCGAGCGCCAGCGCCGGCAGCAGCCGGTTCCGCATCAGTACCCCTCCCCGGTGAACGTGGAGACGCCGGCGTTCACCCCGACGGTCTTGTACATCTTGGGGCTGTCCCACGGCTCCCCCAGCACGCCGTCGTGGATCGCCCACGAACGGCCCCGCACGGTGCGCTCCTGCCCGACCCTCCGGAACGGGGTGCTCCCGTCGAGCCGGGCGTGCAGTTCCCCGCCCGGGCGGAATTCCCGGTCGATCCAGCGCATCGTCTCCTTCCCCTTCACGTACTCGAACCCGGCCCGCTCGTACAGTATCGCGCTGTTGTACCCCAACGCCTCGAGAAAGTAGAACCGGTACCCCGCCCGGTCGAAGAAGGCGTCCCAGCACGCCACCATGTCGTGCATCATCCGGAGCCCGCGGCGCACCTGTCCCGGCGCCAGCCCCGCCTCCATCGCCCGGATCTCCTCCGGGATGTTCCGGCGGGCGGTCCCGAAGTACGTCTCGTGGCCGTGCTCGTCCCGGTCGATGCCGTACCGCTCCCCGTCGGGGTCGTTGACGATGATGAACGAGATCTCCATCTGCCCGAAGGGCGTGGTCGACACGTCGAGGAAGTAGGACGCGTCCCGGTCCCCCGTGTCCCGCCGCACGTCGATCTGGAAGAAGGGCATCCCGTCGGGGCAGGTGATCCGAACGCACTCCTGCCCGGCCGGGTTGCGCAGCGTTGCCGGGTCGATGGAGAACAGCGCGAGGAGGCGCTGCGGGATCAGCAGCGACAGGAGCGCCCTGCGCTCCGCCTCCGGCATGCCGTTGATTTCATAGATCGACCTGGGCAACGGGTCCGGTCAGTCTTTCTCGTAGAGGGCGTCCAGCAGCCCCCCGTACTTTTCGACCACGACCTTCCGCCGCACCTTCAGTGTGGGCGTCAGTTCGCCCGTCTCCTGCGAGAAGTCCTTCCCCAGCACGACGAACTTCTTGACCTGCTCGAAGGAGGCAAGCCCCCGGTTGACCTCCTCGACGATCCCCCGGATCAGCTTTTCGACCTCGGGGTGTCTCGCCAGCGCCTCCACGTCCCGCTCCGCCAGCCTCTTCTGCGCGGCCCACGCGACGATCTCCTCCGGCGACAGCGTGATGAGCGCCGTGAGGTACTTCCTCCGGTCTCCGTACACGAAGGCCTGGCTGACGCACCGGTCGTTCTTCAGCAGGTTCTCCACGTTCTGCGGGGCGATGTTCTTTCCCCCGGAGGTAACGAGGATGTCCTTCTTCCGGTCCGTGATCCGGAGGAATCCCTCCGCGTCGAGGACCCCGATGTCCCCCGTGTGGAGCCACCCCTCCGCGTCGATCGCCTCGCGGGTGGCGGCAGGGTCGTTGAAATATTCCCGGAAGATATGCGGCCCGCGGACGAGGATCTCCCCGTCCGGGGCGATCCGGATATCCGCGCCGGGGAGGGCCTTCCCGACGGTGCCGAACTTGTACCGCGCGAGGCGGTTGACGGTGGTGACCGTGGAGGTTTCCGTGAGGCCGTACCCTTCGAGGATGAGCACCCCCAGTGCGTGGAGGAACTCGGCGATCTCCCGGGCGAGGGGCGCGCCTCCGGAGATGAAGAACCGGAGGCGGCCGCCCATCCGTTCCCGGATCTTGCGGAACACCAGGCGGTCGGCGACGGCGTTCTTCCACGCGAGGACTCCCCCGACCTCCTCGCCCCGTTGCCTGCGGCGGGACGCTTCCCGTCCCACGCCCAGGGCCCATTGGAAGACGGCCTTTTTCAGCCCCCCGTCCTCCTCCACCTTCGAGAGGACCCGGGCGTAGAACTTCTCGTAGAGCCTGGGAACGCTCACCATGATCTCGGGCCGGACCGTCCCCAGGTCTTCCGCCACCGTCAGCAGGCTCCTCGCGAAGGCCGACACCGCCATCGCGTCGAAGGTGAGAAAGTGCTCCAGCCGCCCGAGGGAGTGGGCCAGCGGCAGGAACTGCAGGAAGGTGGACCCCCGCGGGACCTCGACCGCCTCGAGGGCGGACGTCACGACGAACGCGTAATTGCTGTGGCGGGTGACCACCCCTTTCGGGGGACCCGTGGTCCCGGACGTGTAGATGATGGTCAGGTCGTCCTCCGGCCGGATCTCCTCCGCACGCGCGTCGAGGGCGAGGGGGTTCGCCGCGCCGAACTCCCGCCCCCGGGCCCGCAGCGCATCGAGGGAGGTCGTCCCCGTCTTCCCTTCCGGGTCCCCCGTCATCCACACAATCAGGGACAGTGCGGGGAGCTTCCGGAGGCCCCCCGCCACCTTGTTGTGCTGCAGTTCGTCCTCGACGAAGACCACCCGCGCCCGGGAATGGGCGAGGATGTACTCCACCTGGTCGGGGAGGTTGGAGGGGTAGATCGGCACCGTGACGAAGCCGCCCAGGATCCCTCCGACGTCGACGAGGCACCACTCCAGGCGCGTGCCGGAGAGGATCGCGACCCGGTCGCCCCGGGACAATCCCGCCGCCATCAACCCGAGTGCGATCTCCCGCGCCGCCTCCCCCGCCTGGCGGTACGTGAACGGGGAGTACCCGCCCCCCCGGGGCACGAGGTAGCGCACCGCGTCGCCGCCGTCGGCGATCCGGTTCAGGAACATCCGGTTGAGTGTCCGCTCCTTCATGCCCCCCCCTGCCCCGGAGTATGCGATCGCTTACCGGAAGAACGGCTGGACCTCGTCGTATGTTACCATCCCGCGCCGGAGGAGGTCGTGGACCGTCTGGAGGGCGGGGTAGTAATCCTCCTCGAGGAGGTGCGCCAGCTTCTCCTCGAGACCCGCATCGGAGACCACCGCGTTCTGGACGCCCGGCGTGAACGGGAGGAACTCTATCAGGGCCATCTTCCCGGAATAGCCGGTCCCCTGGCACTTCGGGCAGCCCGAAGGCAGGAAAAAGGCCGCGTCGTCCATGATCCGCTCCAGGTCCGGCCGGTACCGCTCCGCCACCGACCGGAGCGATGGCTTCGCGGGCACGGGGCGACGGCATTCGATACACAGCAGCTTCACCAGCCGCTGGTGCATCGCGAGGCGCATGACGTTCGCCAGGATGAACGGGTCGACCTCCAGCGTAAGGAGGGTGCGCAGCGTCCGGTCGAAGTTGAACCGCCGGATCCCGCAGAGAACGAGCTTGCCCGCCTGGGCCAGGTGGAGCAGGTCCAGGAGGTCTGCGGGGTCGGGAACGTGTTCGATCATCAGGATGTCGGGGTCCAGCGATTCCGCGAGGCGGGACCAGTTGCGCGCGAACTGCTCCTCGGCCCTACGCCGTTCCAGCTGGATGTATCCCTCGTTCCGGAACCGGTGCTGCTCCTCCACCGTGACCACCCGCCGGCCCGGCCGGTACGCCTCGCGGAGCATGGCGAACAGCGTCGTCGCGACTCCCTCGGGTCCCGGCGAGGAGATGAGGTACAAACCGCTTTCCTTCCGGAGGACCTTCTGGGATATTTCGAACTGGGCCTGGTTCATCCCCACCGACTGCAGGGGAATGCCGGATCGCTGGTCCGTGAGGACCTTCACGATCACCTCGGGCCCCGAAAGCGCCTGCACGAAGCTTGCACGGAATGCGGTGACTCCGGAGGCCGACTCGAGGTGGAACACCGCGGCCGCCACCGGGTCCGCCGCCGCGCCCCCCTTCCCGGGGACTCCGGCGAGTCCGCGGAAGGCGTCGATGAGGATCTCCCGGCAGCGCAGCGGGCAGGAAAGGAGGAGGACCGCCGTTTCCCCGCCTCTCCCCTCGATCACCGCGTCCTGCCCCACGGGGTACATCCGCAGGCCGGAAAGCCCCCGCCCCGCGGCGTGGAGAAGCACCTCCACGGCGACGCGCCGCCCGCCGCCGAGGGAGATCCACTCCTCGGCCTCCTCCCGCGTGATGCCGCCTCCAGCGAGGTCCATGGGAGGTACACCCTCCGGGGAGGGGTACAGCCGATCGAGAATCCGCCCGATGGTCCTGACGGGGGACACCACGATGCGCAGGGACAGGCCGGCTCTCTCCTCCACGGCGGAGAACACTTTGTGGCGGAACGGGTCCGACGAGGCCACCGTCAGCCGGTCCCCCTCGCGGGAAACCGGCGCGATGAGGTTTTCGCGCGCCATCGATTCCGGGAGGAGGTCGGCGAGGACGGCGGGGACGGATGCCGGGTCGATCTCGAGGAACGGTATCCCTAGCGTTTCCGCGAGGATCCAGCCCCGCGCGTCCGCCTGGAGCAGGTTCCCGAGCATGGCGGCCTCGAGCAGGGGGATCCCGCGCGCGGCGGCGAGGTTCCGGATTTCCCGCATGTCGTCTGCGGCGATGTAGCCGAGTTTCTGGAACTTCTCGAGGAGTTCGCCGGGGGGAGGCGGCAAAATCGCGGACCTTTCGGATTTATTTTCAACTTTATTAAAAAGGTGCCGGAAAGTAAAATCTTTAGTGCCCTTCGGGGAACCGTCCGTCCATGGAGCGCCGTCGTTGACCCCTGTTCGGTTCGCCGCCCTCGTCGCGGCCGCCGTGCTGCTGTTTGCCGGCCCCGGCTGCATCGTGACGGGCACCGCGTACGAAATGAAGGCGAAGGAGGCCGACTCCCTCCGCGAGGCCATGGCATCGCTCAGCCGCGACAAGGGGAAGCTCGCGGAGGAGAACGCGGCCCTCGCGAAGCAGGTCGCCGCCGGCAAGGAAACCGAGGCGGCCCTGTCTGCCCGGCTGGCGGAGAAGGACGAGTCCATGAAGCGTCTCTCGGAGGACCTCGCGGCAGCCCGCCAGACGTACGAGGGAAGCCGGGACACCCGGGAGCGGTTCATCGACGAACTGCTGGAGAACGAGAAGGCGACGGGGAGGAGGCTCCAGGAGCTCTCCGCACGCGCCGAGCGGGACGAGCGGGAGCTGGAGCGGCTGAGGCAGGAGGCCGCGGCGCGCGAACCGGAGAGTCGCGAGCGGGACATCCTCGCCGGCCGCCTGGAGCGGCTCCAGGAGGAGCGCAGCGAGGCCGCGACCCGAAGGGACGAGCGGCTTTCGGCCCTGTCCGTGAGTCTGGGGAAGCTCTCCCGCGAGGTGTCGGTTTCCCCGATGGGCCCGGCGCTGCGGGTCGCCGTCCCCGAAAAACTCGTCGTGAGGGACCGGGGTGGGGGCCTCACGGAACTGGGGGCCGAGCTGGTTTCGCAGCTCGCGGCGGCAGCCGCCGATCTCCCCTCCTCCTCGCTGGTCGTCATCACGGGGGGGAAGACTTCCGCGGAGACGTTGCGGAAGGCCGCAGCGAGGGGCAAGGCACCGGAGGAGCGCCTGTTCTCCCACGTGCGGGAAAAGGAGCTCCAGGCAGAGTTGCTGCTGATCGCGCCGTGAACGCGGAATACACCATGGATCGGACAGGAGGGATCGGATGGACGTCTTCGAGGCGATGAAGGGCCGGCAGAGCATCCGCAAGTTCCGGAAAGACGCGGTCCCCCGGGAGCACATCCTGCGGATGGTGGAGGCCGCCTCGTGGGCGCCCACCGCAGGGAACGCACAGAACTTCCGGTTCATCGTCGTCCAGGAAAAGGAAACCCTCGCACGGATGCGGGGGATCGTGGACGAGATCGTCGCGCGCGTGACGGGAAGGGAGGCCGGGAAGGACAAGGCCACCAGTCACAACCTGTTCGCCTTCGCTCCCGCCGCGGTCTGCGTCGTGGGGGCTCCCTACGAGTCGATTACCGACAAGGCGCTGCGGGAGAAGGACCCCGCGCGGCACAAGATCCGCCGGTTCCAGGTCAACCCCGGGCTGCAGGGCATTTCCGCCGGGATCGCGCAGTTCCTGCTGGCCGCCTACGCGATGGGGTACGGCACCTGCTGGATGACGGGTTCCCTGATCGCCAAGCCGGAGCTGGAGTCGGCCCTCTCGGTGCGCCACCCCGAGGAGTTGCTCGCGATCATCGCCCTGGGGAAGCCGGACGACACCCACCCGAAACCGCCCCGCAAGCCGGCGGAGGAGATCACGGCGTTCCGGTAGGCGGGAGCTTCTCGAACCGGAGCCGGAGGATCCGGTACCCCTCCGTTTCCGAAACCGTCACCCGGTAGCCGTGCGCGCGGAAGGTCACGCGGCCCTCCGGGACCTCCTGCAGGCAGTCCATCGCGTATCCCCCGGCGGTCTCGTAGGCGGCATCCAGCGGTACGTCGATGCCGTACTCGTCCCGGAGCACCCGGACGGGGGTCGCCGCGGGGACGGAGAGCGCGCCGTCCTTCTCCCACGTGGGAACCTCCCCCGCCCCGGCCCCCCCCGCGAGCCGCCCCACGATCTTCTCCAGCAGGTCGTGCATGGTGATGACGCCGCACAGCATCCCGTGCTCGTCGATCACCACCGCCATGTGCAGCCGCAGCCGGCGGAACCGCCCGAAGAGGTCCGCCACGTTCATGGACTCGGGGACGTAGACGGGCTTCTCGAGGAACCGGTCCCACGGAGTGCCCTCACCCGCCCGGAACAGCGCCCGCGCGGGCAGGATGCCGACCACTTCCTCCCCCCCGGCGGACAGGACGGGGTACCGGGAGAAACCCGCCTCCCCCACGACCCGGATCACCTCGGGCAGCGGCGCACCCTGCCGGAGGAAGATCACCCGCGGGCGCGGCGTCATCTCCTCCGACACGGTGGTCTCGCCGAAGCGGAGGATCCCCTCGATCATCTTCTCCTCTGTGGGATCGATCGTTCCATGCTCCGCCCCCTCCTCGATGACCGTGAGGATCCCCTCCTCCGAACCGAACCGGATGTCCATGAGGGCCTCCGGGGAGAAACGCCCGGGGAAGAGGGCGCGGCCGGCCCGCCCGGCGAGGGATGCGGGGAGGGCCGACGCCTGGAGGACCCGCAGGGCCAGCGCCCCTCCCCGGAGGACGTTTCCGGGCCGGACGAGCCCCTGGCGGGTGGCGACGTTCTCGAGCAGGAAGGCGAAGAGCAGGTACGCCGCGAGCCAGGCGACGGCGACGGCCGGGCCGGCCCACCCGGGGATATCCCGCACGAGCGATACCGCCGCGGCCCCCGCGGCGAGGGCGGAGGCGACCTTCAGGAGCGCGGCGGCGACCCAGAGCGAGAACGGGTAGCACAGCGAGGGGTCCCGGGTCGCGGCGAGGATCTTCCCCGCGGCAGGGTCCCCCTTTTCCGCCGCCGCCGACAATCCCTCCTCCCCGAGGATCAGGAGGGAGGACCGGATACCCGTCACCGCCATGGCGACGACGGACAATCCCAGCGCGGCGGCGGGCCATCCCCATGCGCTGCCCATGGGATCCACTATATCTGATATAGTGACGGGGGCATGCCCATGAAACGACTCGCTTTCTGCTATCACCCCGACTATCTCCTCCACACGCCGCCGTTCGAGCACCCGGAGTCCCCCGAGCGACTGGTCGCCATCACGGACCATCTGAAATCGACGGGCCTCGAGGGAAAAATGATCCCGGTAGAGGTGGACTACCCCGACGACGCGGAAATCCTCTCGGTCCACGCCCGGGAGTACCTGAACAAGGTGGAGCAGGCATGCCGCCGCGGGGACATGACCCTCGACATGGAGGACACCTACCTCAACCGGCACTCGTACAACATCGCGCTCCTTTCGGCGGGAGGCGCGATCGCGGGGGCGAAGGCGGTCGCGGAAGGGGCGGCGGACCGCGCCTTCTGCGCCATCCGTCCGCCGGGGCACCACGCGGGACGGGACGTGGGGATGGGGTTCTGCCTCCTCAACAACGTCGCCGTGGCGGCGCGGTACCTCCAGGCCCGGCACGGCGTCGGGAAGGTCCTCATCGTCGACTGGGACGTCCACCACGGCAACGGCACGCAGAACATCTTCCTGGAGGACCCGTCGGTCTTCTTCTTCAGCATCCACGAACACCCCACGTTCCTGTACCCCGGCACCGGCCGCCGGTGGGAGGTCGGGAAGGGCGCCGGCGAGGGGACGACCCTCAACGCCCCGATGGCGCCGGGGGCGGGGGACGACGAGTACCGCGCGATGTTCGAGCAGCAGCTCGAGCCGGCGGTGGAGCGGTTCCGGCCGGAGATCATCCTGGTTTCGGCCGGCTTCGACGCCCACCGGGACGACCCCCTCGCCGACATCCAGCTCTCCGACGAGGGATTCCGGTTCATGACGCGGCACGTCGTCGAGCTGGCAAACGCGTATTGCGGCGGGAAGGTGGTGTCCCTCCTCGAGGGGGGGTACGAGATCTCCTCGCTGACGTCCTGCATAGAAATCCACGTCCGGGAACTCCTCGAGGAGTGACCCCGGTGTACGGAGGCTGACCACATGTTCGTTTCCCGAAGAATGCAGAAGCCCATCGTGACCGTGACCCCCTCGGCGTCCCTTGCGGAGGCCCGGGAGCAGATGCGGGGGCACAACGTCCGGCAGATCCCGGTGACCACGGAGGACGGGAAGCTGGTGGGGATCCTCTCCGACCGCGACATACGCGGCGCCGTTCTCCCCGCGGGGCTGGTTCCGGGATTCACCGCGGAGGAGGCGGAGAAGTTCCTCAAGAACACGCCGGTCGGGAAGGTGATGACCCGCAAGGTCGTCACCGCCACCCTGACCGACACGCTCGAGGACGCCATCGTCCTGCTCCACGACTTCAACGTGAACGCCCTGCCCGTGGTGGATGCGGAGGGGAAGGTGGCGGGGATCATCACGCGGATGAACGTGCTGGAGGCGTTCATCGACGTCCTCGGCGTCGGGGAGGTGAGCTCCCGGCTGGAGGTGGTCGTCCCCGACCGCCCGGGGACCCTCGCGCAACTGGTGGGGATCATCAGCTCGTTCCACGTGAATATCACCAGCGTGCTGGCCACCGGCCACGTGGTCGAGGGAAAGAGGGCGAACTTCTTCCGGATCGCCGCCCTGAACGTGGCGCCGATCAAGAAGGCCATCGAGGAGGCGGGTTTCGAGATCCTCGACCCGTCCCAGTACACCATCTGACGGATGAGGGCAGCCGTCCTCGACGCCAGCGCGCCGATCGAGACCTCCCCGCTCTCCATCCGGGAGGTGGCCCTTCCCCCGCCCGGCCCGGGGGAGATCCGGGTCCGGGTGCGCGCCTGCGGGATCTGCCGCACCGACCTCCACGTCGTCGAGGGGGACCTCCCCCCTCGGAAGCGTCCCGTGATCCCCGGCCACCAGGCGGTGGGGACCGTGGACGCCCACGGGACCGGGGCGGGCCGGTTCCCGACCGGCGCGCGCGTCGGGATCGCCTGGCTCGCCCGCGCCTGCGGGACGTGCGGGTTCTGCGCCGCGGGAAGGGAGAACCTGTGCGAGTCGCCGCAGTTCACCGGGTACCATCGGGACGGTGGCTTCGCGGAATACGCGATCGTGCCGGAGCTGTTCGCCTACCCGATCCCCGGGGCGTTCCCGGACGCCGAGGCGGCGCCGCTGCTGTGCGCGGGGATCATCGGGTACCGTGCCCTCGCCCGCGCGGAGCTGCCCCGCGGCGGGAGGCTGGCGATCTACGGATTCGGTTCCTCCGCCCACATCGTCCTGCAGCTCGCCCTCCACCGGGGCGCGAAGGTGTACGTCTGCACCCGCGGGGAATCCCACCGGGAGATGGCGAAGGCGATGGGCGCGGCGTGGGCGGGCGAGGATCCGGCGGAGATGCCGGTGCGGGCGGACTCGGCCATCCTCTTCGCCCCGGCCGGGGAGCTGGTGCCCCCGGCCCTGCGGGCCCTGAAGAAAGGCGGCACCCTGGCGCTGGCGGGGATCCACATGAGCGACGTGCCGGCGATGAACTACGAGGAGTGCCTGTTCCACGAGAAGAACGTCCGCAGCGTCACGGCGAACACCCGTGCGGACGGCGAGGGGTTGCTCCGGGAGGCGGCGGAGATCCCCATCCGCCCGAAGGTCACGCCGTTTCCCCTCTCCGAGGCGAACCGGGCGCTGCAGCTGCTCAAGTCGGACCGGATCTCAGGCTCCGGTGTGCTTCTGGTTGGGTAACACCGGCTGACGGACTGCGACAAGGTCGCCGCTTATATCATCCCTTCCTTCCGGAGGATCCCCTCCGCGGCGAGGGTGCCGTTGAGGGCGGCCCCCACGATCCCGCGCGACTTCCCCACGCCGTCCCCCGCGACGAACAGGTTCGGGACGTTCGTCTCCAGGTTCCGGTCCGTGGGATATTTCGTGTCGTAGAACTTGATCTCCGGGACGTAGATCGCCGTGGAGGGGTGCGCCACCCCCGGGATCACCCGGGAGAGGAGCACCAGGCTCTCCCGCAGGTTGTCCACGATCCGGCCCGGGTAGGCGAAGGAGATGTCCCCGGGGGTCACTCCCGGACCCGGGGGGAGAGTGGGCGTCATCTTGTCGTACCCGAGGTCGCCGGCGTGGAACGTCTCGCCCCGGGAGCGCCGGCCCGACATCAGGTCCCCGAAGCGCTGCACGACCAGGCTCTGCCCTCCCCCCCAGAAGTTGGCGAACTCCGCGACCTTCCGCCCCATCTCGGTTGTGTCCTGGAGCGGCTCCGTCATCGACACGGTGTTCAGGATGGCGAAGTTCGTGTTCGCCGTCTTGCGGGTCTTCAGCGCGTCGCCGTTGACGAGCCGGAAACCGTCCCGCACCTCCACGCGCACGCGGCCGCCCGGGTTGGTGCAGAAGGTCCGCGTCCTGTCGCCGTGGGTCGGCGTGACGAAGAGGAATTTCGGATCGTAGAGGACCCGGGTGATCTCGTCGTAGACGGCGGAGGCGACCTCCACCCGGCAGCCGATGTCGATGGCCCCGTACCGGGTCGTGACACCCAGAAGGCGCGCCGTCTCCCGGAACCAGTACGCCCCGTCCCGTCCGGGCGCGACCACCACGCAGCGGGCAAGTACCTCCTCCCGTGCGGTGCGAAGTACGAAGGGACCCTCCCCCCGGCGGAACACGTTCTCGACCCGGTTCTTCAGGGAGAATTCCGCCCCGGCCTTCGCGATCGACTGGGTCATGCGGGCCACCACCCGGTGGGCGAGGTCGGTGCCCATGTGGCGCTGGCGCGCAGGAAGCAGGGTGATGTCCCACTCCCCCTTCGGGGTCCGGTGCCGCGCCCAAGAGACACGGTCGAGCCACGCGTCGATCCGCTCCCGGTCTTCCCCGTACACCGTGGGATCGGCCCCGTGGGCGAGGAAGACCTCGTCCACGGCCTCGATCCGTTCCCGCGCCTCCTCCTCCCCCATCCCCAGTTCCGCCAGGTCCAGGCCGATGTGGGGGGAAAGGTTCAGCTTCCCGTCGGTCATGGCCCCGGCGCCGCCCGTGCGCCCCTTCCCGTCGAGGACGAGGACCGAGAGTTTCCCGGCCAGGGCACGCGCGGCGAAGAGCCCCGCGGGACCCGCCCCGACGACCGCGACGTCCCAGACCTTCCCTTCAGCCGGCATCCCCGGCGGCCTCCACCCGCGCTCCCCCGGAGAGGAGGAACGGAACGGCGGTCATCCCCGCCCCGGCCAGCAGCGCCGGAAGGGCCGGGCGGTCTCCCGGGTCCCGCAGCAGGCCGAAGAGCATCCCGCCACCTCCGGCCCCGCACAATTTCGCACCAGCCGCAATGCGCCGGAAGGCGCGGCTCGCGAACAGTTCCTCGACCGGCCGCGGGGAGACGCCGGCCGCCAGGGTCCGCCGGATCGCCCACTCCGCCGCCACGGCCTTCGCGGTCGCCCCCGCGTCGGCCGCGCACACGCCGGTCCACGCGTCCCGCGCCGCGCCGGCGATCCCCTGGAACTTCCTCAACACCGCCGCGTCCCCCTCGATCGCCCCGCGGACCATCCTCCAGTTGACGTCCGAGGAGCGGTGCGCGATCCCGGTGTTCGCGAGGAAACCGTGGGCCTGCAGCATCCGGCCGGCCGGCCCGCGCGGCGGCAGCCGCAGCGCCTCGATCCGGCCGGGGAGGAAACGGATCCCCTGGATCCCTCCGCGCAGCGCCGCCACATGGTCCTGGCGCCCGGTGAGGCTCCTCAGGTGCGCCGCCTCGATCTCCATCGCCGCCCGGGCTGTCTCCGCCCAGTGCGCCGGCGTGCGCGTGAGCCGCGCGGCCGCCAGCATCAGGGCCACCAGCAGGGCTGACGAGGCACCGATCCCCGAACCGATGGGGGCCTCGTTCCGCACCCGGAACTCTACGCCCCGGACCGGGGGATAGTGACGGAGGGCGCGGGACAGGAGTCCCATTTTCCCGTCCAGCGAAAAGCGGTGGGTATCCGCCGCGGTGACGGCCATCCCGAAATTTCCCGAATGGAGCCGGGCCGCGCGCCGCGTGAAGGGGCGCACCTCCACCACGCTGCGCACCGTCACCGCCGCGTTGACCGTCATTGCACCGTCCAGGAGAAGATACAGGGGGTAGATGTCGAGGGTTCCCCCCGCGATGTCCACGCGGTTGGGGGCGACCACCCGGAAGGAGGTGCCGGAGCCGGCCATTTTCCGATTCGCCATGCCTTGATACTCCGCGGCGTTCCTTCCGTCCTTTTACCACGGGGACCGGGGGCGGGGTAGGAGGCATTTCCCCCCTTTACGCGCGGGCTGCGGCCCTTATATAAGGAAAGTATCCGGGAACGAACCTTTCGACGGAAGGAGGACCGGCGATGCCCTCTGTGAAGATCCGGTGGCTGGGACATTCGGGATTCTCGATCCGGGATGGGAAAACGGTATTGGTCGACCCCTGGCTCGAGGGGAACCCCAAGGCGGCCGGGGGAGTGGATTCGGCGCCGAAGGCGGATCTCCTGCTCCTCACCCACGACCACTTCGATCACTCGGGGGACGCGGTGGCGCTGGCAAAGAAGACGGGGGCCCTCGTCGTGGGCATCTTCGAGCTGACCGGCGACCTCAAGGCGAAGGGAGTCCCGGAGGGGCAGCTGCTCCACGGAGGCTCCGGGATGAACGTGGGGGGTACCGTCGCCTTGGAGGGATTCGAGATCACCATGACGGAAGCGCACCATTCCTGCAACCTCGGGGTCCCGGTGGGATACGTGATCAGGACACCCTCGGGGGTCACGGTCTACCACTCCGGCGACACGGGGATCTTCGCGGGGATGTCCCTCATCGGGGAACTCTACCCGGTCGACGTGGCGCTCCTGCCGATCGGCTCGGTGTTCACGATGGATTACCGGCAGGCGGCGAAGGCGTGCGCCCTCCTGAAAGCGAAGGCGGTCGTGCCGATGCATTACGGGACGTTCCCGATCCTCGAGCCGACGGCGGACCGGTTCGTCGCGGAGCTGAGGAAGGTGTCGCCGGGCACGCGGCCGATCGTCCTCGCCCCGGGGGAGGAGACGACCGTCTAGCTGCCGCGCCCCACGACCCCATCGGCAAGGTCGCGGAGCGGGTGGGCTTCCCCGCAGCGGCGTATGGAGCGAGGCTGAGATTGCGTCGAGCGGAATCGCAGTGAGCGGACGAAGGTCGCGAACGTAGCGGAGGGGAAGGCCCACCCGCGGAGAGAGAGACCTTGCCGGCGGGGGGTCACTTCCGGCCGGTGGCGATCGCCCCCATCAGCAGCGGGAAGAGGATCTCGTGCGGGCCGATGAGGTGATATCCCTTCCCCCCGGCCCGCGTGGGGCGGTCCACCACGTTGACGTCAGGTCGGTACTGGCGCTGGAAATCCATGTTCACGGTGGTGATCCTCCGCAGGGGGTGGCCGAGGTTGCGTGCGACCGACACCGCCTTCAGGAACACTTCCGGCAGGATGACCGCCGAGCCGACGTTGAGGTAGACGCCGCCCTCCATTCCCGCCACCCGGTCGCAGAAGGTCCGGAAGTCGCGCAGCGATCCCTCGCCGATGGCCGCGCCGTCCGCCTCGGGGTGCATGTGGACGATGTCCGCCCCCACCGCGACGTGGACTGTCGCCGGTACGCCGAGACGGTACGCCGTCGCAAGTAGGCTTTTGCCCCGGTACCGCGCCCCCGAACCGGCGATCGCCTTCCCCACCGACGCCCCGAAGCCCAGGCCCGCCGGTATCCCCGCGGCGAGTGCGCCTTGGAGGAACTGCGCCGTCTCCCTCGCCATGCCGAACGATCCGTCCGCGAGGGTGGCGGCGACGTCCTCTGAGGTCTTCCCCGCGAGGGCCAGTTCCGCGTCGTGGATCGCCCCGGCCCCGTTCATCGCCACGGCGGTGAACACCCCGTCCCGGAGGGTCCGGAGGAGGAGCGGCGAGAGCCCGACCTTGATGAAGTGCGCGCCGATCCCAAGGAGGACCGGGGCGCCGCGTTCCCGCGCCCGCACGATCGCGCCGGCCACGGCCCGGAAATCCCTTGCGGCGAGATAGTCCGGGAGGCCGTCGAGGAACGATGCGAGCGACATGCCGCGCCGCGGCGGGACGCCGAACCCTCGGAAAGACACCTTGCTCTTCCGGGAGTGGAGGGAGGTCCTCCGGAGGCGCGAGAGGTCGAGGGGGCGGCTCACCGCTTGCCGACGTCCTTGAACAGGAGCGTGTCAGTCAGGTCGCAGAGGATGTGGCCAACCGCGATGTGCGCCTCCTGGATCCGGGGGGTGCTGCGGGAGGGGATCTGCAGGGGGATATCCGCCAGGGAGGCGGCCTTCCCACCCTCGCCGGTGAGGGCGATCGTGATCATCCCGAGCTTCTTCGCAATCCGCAGGGCCTTGAGGACGTTCCCGGAGGAGCCGCTGGTGGTGATCCCGAGTGCCACGTCCCCCTTCTTCCCGAGGGCCTTCACCTGCTTGCTGAAGATCTCGTCGAAGGCGTAGTCGTTAGCGATGCTCGTGAGGACCGAGGTGTCGGTGGTGAGCGCGATCGCCGGGAGGGGCGGCCTCTCGATGAGGAAGCGGTTCATGAACTCCGCGGCGATGTGCTGGGCGTCCGCGGCGCTTCCCCCGTTGCCGAAGAGGAGGAGCTTGCGTCCCGCCTTGAATGCCTCCGCGATCGCCTCCGCCGCCGTCGCGATCTCCGAGGAGATCGTCTCCGCCATCTTCAGGCGCAGTTCCGCCCCTTCCTTCAGCGACCTGGCGACCGATTCCTTCAAGGGGGCTCCCAACGGCAAGAGGTAGGAAAAACGATAAGCCTTTTCCTTCCGCGCTGTCAAGAAAGGCGGCGCGGTGGCGGCATATTTTCTTTCCCGGAAAACCGGAGTAGCATGATGCGCATCTGAAAAGTGGCGGTGATGCGCATGGAAGACCGGATCGCGAAAATCCTCGACGGGTCGAGGACGGTTGCGGTGGTCGGGATCTCCGACAAGCCGGACCGCCCGAGCCACGAAGTGGCGAAATACCTGCGGGACCGGGGGTTCACCGTGATCCCGGTGAACCCAATGATCGACGAGGTCCTGGGGGAGAAGTCGTACCGTTCCCTGTCGGAAATCCCCGGGAAAGTCGACTTGGTGGACGTCTTCCGGAAATCCGAGGACGTTCCCCCGATCGCGGAAGAGGCGGTCCGGATCGGGGCGCGCTTCTTCTGGATGCAGGAAGGCGTAACGAGCGAGCAGGCCCGGGAGATCCTCGACGCCGCGGGGATCCCCTGGGTCATGGACCGCTGCGTGAAGAAGGAACTGGCGAAACGCGGAAGATAGGTCCGATCCATCACCGCGGTGCCGGGAGGCACGGGAGGAACGGAATGGCGGGAAACATCCTCGAACTGACCAGCACGAACTTCAAGACCACGGTGGAGAGCGGAACGCCCGTGCTCGTCGACTTCTGGGCCCCCTGGTGCGGGCCGTGCCGCGTCATCGCCCCGATCCTCGAGGAGGTGGCGAAGGAATTCGAGGGGAAGGCGCGGGTGGCCAAGGTCAACGTGGACGACAGCCCGGACATCGCCTCCCAGTTCGGCGTGCGGGGGATCCCCACCCTGATCCTCATCAAGAACGGCCAGATCCAGGGGCAGATGGTCGGCGTCAACCCGAAGTCCAGCATCGTGTCCCTGGTGCAGAAGAGCCTTTGAGCAGGGCTTCCACTCCTTCCCTGCTTCTCGCCGCGCTCCTGGTGGTTGCGGCCTGCGGTCCGAAGGCGGTGAACGTCGGATCCCGCCCCTTTCCGGCCGGTCGGCCGGTGTTCGTAGACGCACAGGGGAAATCGCTGGCTGCCCTTCCGGAGACCGCCGAACGGGTGCGCCTCGTCCTGCTGGATTTCCCCTGGTGCCCCGCGTGCGCAGAAACGTGGAAGGCGCTGCGACTGGCGTCGGAGCAGGCGCCGCCGGGATCGGCCCGGGTCTACCGGGTGCTGTTCGACCGGGAGATGGCCCTGACTGCCACGACGAGAGAGGAAGTGCCCCCCCTGCAGCCACATCCCGCCCCCGGGGGCGCGGGGGGATTTCCGGTCACCGTGCTCATCGCCCTCCCGGGACCGTTCGGCGAGGAGTACCGGGTCAGCCAGACGCCGGTTCTCCTCCTCCTCGACCCGGACGGCACCGTGGCGCGGCGATGGGTCGGCTACTCCCCCGGAATGGCCACGGAGGTGGCCGGGGAGATCAGGAGCCGATCCCTGGCTCCTTCCCCCCCGCCCCCTGAAAGGTGAAGCGGGAGCGGGAGAGATTGGCCACCACACCCAGGGCGAGCATGTTCGTCAGCATCGACGATCCGCCGTAGCTCACGAAGGGAAGCGGAATCCCCACCACCGGGAACAGGCCGCACACCATCGCCAGGTTGATGATGATGTGGGTCAGAAAATACACGGCGATCCCGCCGCAGGCGAAGGAGGCAAACCGGTCCTGGGATCGGACCGTCAGGAAGAAGAGCCGGTAGACCAGCAGCAGGAAGAGGGACAGGAGCAGGAGCGTCCCGAGGAAACCCCACTCCTCCGAGAAGACGGCAAAGGCGAAATCGGTGTGCTGTTCCGGAAGGAACCGCAGGGCGCCCTGGGTGCCCTGGAGGTACCCTTTCCCCAGGACACCTCCGGAGCCGACGGCGATCTTGGACTGGATGACATGGTACCCCGCCCCCAGCGGGTCCCGTTCCGGGTCCAGGAACGTCAGCACCCGCTGGCGCTGGTACTCCTTCATGAAGAACCACAGTCCCGGTACCGCCGCCGCGCCAAGCCCCGCGAACAGGGCCAGGACACGCCCCTTCACGCACGCCACGGCCATCATTCCCGCCAGGATGAAGAGGAGCACCCCGGCCGTCCCCAGGTCCGGCTGGAGCGCCACGAGGAAGAAGGGGAGGAGGACCATGCCGATGGCGGGAAACGTCTCCATCAGCCCGATACCGCCATACCGGTATTTTCCGGAGAAGTAGCGGGCCAGCGCAAGGGTGACGGCGATCTTTGCGAACTCCGACGGCTGGAAGTTGAACGCCCCCAGGGAGATCCACCGCTGCGCCCCCCCGCGGATCTTCCCGACCACGAGTACGACCACCAGCAGGGCGAGGATGGCGAGGAAGAAGCCGGCTGAAACCTCCTCGATGAAGCCGTCGCTCAGGAAATAGGCGGCGAAGAAGGCGGCAAGGCCGAGCGAGATCCAGACCAGCTGCTTCACGAAGAGAGTCGTTCCAGGTGCACCGTGCACCCGCGTCCCGCTGTAGACGTTCAGCAGCCCCACCCCGCAGAGAAGGAGGGCGTTGATCAGCAGCGGCCAGTCCATCCGGGCGAGCTTCGCCGGGCGGTTCATGCTCCCCCCTTGGGCGGCGGTCCGGCGGGCAGGGTCCGGAAATACTCCTGCATCACCGCCTTGACGATCGGCGCGGCGGCGGAACCGCCGTGACCGCCGTGCTCCACCATCGCCACCACGCAGATCTGCGGGTCTTCGACCGGCGCGAACGCGGCGAACCACGCGTGGTCGCGTATGTGGTACGGCAGATCCTCCGACTTGATCATCTTCCCCTTCACCGCGGCGACCTGCGCCGTCCCCGTCTTGCCCCCCACCGTGATTCCGGGGAGTTTCGCCACCCCCCCCGTGCCGTAGTCGTTCACCACCCCCGCGAGGGCCTTCCGGATGAACCCGACGTTCTCCGCGTTCCACGGAACGTTGCGCATTTCCTCGGGGGGACGATCCTCCACCTTCCCGTCCATCCGGATCACTTTCACCGCGACGCGGGGCCGCATCACCTGTCCGCCCGTGGCCAGCGCCGCATACCCCACGACCATCTCGAGCGGGGTGAGGTGGACCGCCCCCTGCCCGATCCCCAGGATCACGCTCTCGTAGTCGTACCAGCGATCCTTCATCACCCTCTGTTTCCACTCCGTGTCCGGCACCAACCCCTTGCGCTCCCCCGGCAGGTCGATGCCGGTGATCGTCCCGAGCCCGGCCTCCTTTTCCAGCTTTGCCACGCGATCCGGCCCGAGCCGGAGTCCCAGGGTGTAGAAAAACACGTCGCACGACTGGACCACCGCCCGGTACATGTCGACGGTGCCGTGCCCCTTCTCCTTCCAGCACCGGAAGACGCGGTTCCCGAGCCGGAACGAGCCGGGGCAGGAAACGGTGCGCTCCGTGTCCTGCACCTTCTCCTCGAGGGCCGCGAGGGCGAGGAACGGCTTCACCGTGGAGCCCGGCGCGTACGTCCCCTGGAGCCCCTTGTTCTGCATCGGCTTGCGCGGGTCCCCGTTCAGCGCCTGCCAGTCCGCCCGGCGGATGCCGCGGGCGAAGGTGTTCGGGTCGAAGCCCGGGGCGGAGTAGAACGCGAAGACCTCTCCGGTCTTCGGCGCGAGAGCGATCACCGCGCCCGCCCGGTTCCCCATCGCCTCCTGTGCGGCCTTCTGCAGGTCCGCGTCGAGACTGGTGTGCACCGTGCCGCCGGTCCGCGACGGCACCTCCTCCACCATTCGCCGGTCGCGCCCCGCGGCGTCGACCTCCACCTTCCTGCCCCCGTTGACCCCTCGCAGGACGTTGTCCAGCAGGCGCTCCAGCCCGTACTTCCCGACGAGGTCCCCCATCGCCAGCCGCGCGTCCGTGGACTGATCCATCTCCTCCGGGCTCGCCTCACCCACGTACCCGAGAGCGTGGGCGAACGCAGGGCCGTACGGGTAGCTCCGCTTCGCCTCCACGGTCACGGTGAATCCGGGGAGGGACTCCCGGTTGAACTCGAGGACGGAGATCTGCTCGAACCGCAAGTCCCGCGCCACGGCGATGGCGGTGAAGGGGTTCCCTTTCCTCGCCTTGCGGATCTTGTCCAGGATCTCGTCCTCGTCGGCGTCGAACTCGACGATCTGCGACAGGAGGCGGATCTCCCCATCCAGGTCCGTCACGTCGACGGGGGTGCAGACGAGGTCGAAGGAGCCCTGGGTTTCCGCGATCGCCCGCCCTTTCCGGTCGAGGATCAGGCCACGCGGGGCGCGGACGGTGCGAAGGCGCAACCGGTTGTTCTCCGACAGGTTCCGGTACCGGTCGTACTGCGCCACCTGGAGCCAGTAAAGCCGCCCCAGGAGCAGGGCGAACACCCCGAGGGCGATGTAGAGGAGGATGCGGGCCCGCCGCGTGATGTCCGGGTCCTCCTCCCGTTTCCGGATCCGCTGGTTCATTCCTGCACCCGCCGCCAGCGGCTCGAGAGGTCGAGGAAGACGGGGATGGCGACCAGGGAGGTCCAGGCGATCCGCACGGCTTCCTGCGCCCCCCACAGGAGCGAGAAGGGGCGCGCCCCGGCCAGGTGGAGGAGGAGGACGATGGAGGCCGATTCCGCAAGGAGGAGCGACGCCACGGCCGTGAGCAGGTGCGGCTCGGCCCGGAGGAAGAAGCGCCGGCCGACCTCCCGGGAGGCGAAGTACAGGGCGAGCGAGCCCAGGAACATCGACCAGGCGGGTGCGGACGTGGTGATCTCCCGGAAGACCGCCGGCGGAAGCGCGCACAGAAAACCCGCAATGCCCGGAACGAACAGGCCCGCGAACACGATGGCGAGGAAGGGGAAGTCGGGGAGCAGGAACCAGGGGATGAACCCGGAGAACCACCACACGCTCAGGGCGGCGCCCAGGTACGACATTGCGAGGAGGGCGAGGAAATGCCTCATCCTCACTCCCTCCCCGGCCGGTACGGGATGGCGGGACGCGAGAGGATCACCGCCACCTCTTCCGCCTCCAGGAAGTTCACCGCGCACTGCACCTTCACCTTCTGGAACAGGCTCTCCTTCGGACGGTCCACGCTGACCACCGTCCCGAGGAGGACCCCCTTGGGCATGCTCCCATCGAAGCCGGAGAAGACGACCCGGTCCCCCACCGCCACGTCGTGCACCGGGGAAATGTATTTCAGGCGGCAGGAGTTCCCGCCGATCCCTTCCGCCACCGCCCGGACGCGGTTGCGCTCCACCATGACATCGGCGGCGAACCGCCCGTCGGTGACCAGGAGGACCTCCGAGAGGCCCGCCATGGCCTTGTGGACCCGCCCGACCGCCCCTTGCGGGGTCACGACGGACATCCCCGGCTCCACCCCCGCCTCCGAGCCCGTGCCGATGAAGACCGCCTGGAACCACGGGGAGATGTCGTGCCCCACCACCCGCGCGCCGATCGTGCGCCGCTCCAGGGTCTCGGAGTACCTCAGGAGCTCCTTGAGGCGCCGGTTCTCGAGCTGGGCGTCCCGGTTCTCGTGGAGCTTTTCCTGCAGGGCGGCCACCTCGCGCCGCAGGCGTTCGTTCTCCCGCGTGACCCCGACGAGCGCGACGTAGTGCTCCCAGACGCCGGAGACGCCCTGGCGGACCAGATCGACGGCGAGGTAGAAGGGCCGGAAGAGGGACGACCCCGCGGTGCGCACCGGCGCCGCCCGCTCGAGGGCGGGTATGGGGCGCACGAACACCTGGATCGCCGCGACGACGAGGGCCGCGGCGGCGAGGAGCCGCCACCATTTCCGGAGGAAGGATCCCACGGGAACCGTCTTGCGCCGCGATCGCGGGACGGGGGAACCCGCCACCCGTCGGTTCAGTGCAGGGCCACCTGCCGAAGCAGGTCGAGCTCGTCGAGCGCCTTCCCGGAACCGAGGACGACGCAGGAGAGGGGATCCTCCGCCACCGTGACGGGAAGCCCCGTTTCCTCCCGCAGGAGCGCGTCGAGGTTCCGCAGCAGCGCCCCGCCGCCGGCCATCACGATGCCGCGCTCATAGATGTCCCCCGCCAGCTCCGGCGGGGTTTCCTCGAACACCCCCTTGACGGCGTCCACGATGATGCGCACCGGCTCGGAGAGCGACTCGCGGATCTCGTCCGAATGGAGCGTGAGCGCCTTGGGCACCCCCGACACCATATCGAGCCCCTTGACCTCGGTGGATTCGGAAAATCCGGGGAAGGCGTTGCCGATGGCCACCTTGATGTGCTCGGCGGTCGGCTCCCCGATGAGGAGATTGTATTTCCGCTTCACGTACTGGAGGATCGCCTCGTCCATCTTGTCCCCCGCCACCCGGACCGACTGGCTCTTGACGATCCCGCCGAGGGAGATGACCGCGACCTCGGTCGTCCCCCCGCCGATGTCCACGATCATGTTCCCGGAGGGCTCCGTGATGGGGAGGCCCGCGCCGATCGCCGCCGCCAGCGGCTCCTCGATGAGGTACACCTCCCGGGCCCCCGCGCTCTGGGCGGACTCGCGAACGGCCCGGCGCTCCACCTCGGTGCAGCCGTAAGGGACGCAGATGATGATCCGGGGCCGGACGAGGGTGCGGGCCTTGTGGGCCTTCCGGATGAAGTAGCGCAGCATCGCCTCGGTGACCTCGAAATCCGCGATGACGCCGTCCTTGATGGGGCGGATGGCGACGATGTTGCCGGGGGTGCGCCCGATCATCCGCTTGGCCTCGATCCCCACGGCGAGGACCTTCTTCGTCCCGCGGCTGTCCCGGTGGACCGCCACGCAGGACGGTTCCGAGCAGATGATCCCCTCCCCCTTCACGTACACGAGGGTGGTGGCGGTGCCGAGGTCTATGGCGAGGTCGTGCGAGAACAGACCGAGCAGACGGTCGAAGATCATCCTGTCGCCTCCGGACGTCGGGAAAACGGTTCCCGCCTTGGAAAGGTATCGGGGTATAGTAGCAGCCCCCCCCGGCCGACGCAACCGCCGGGCGGATTGAATTCCGCCATGCCGCCGCATTAGAATGATACGTTCGGCGCGACAATACTTCCCCCGACGAACAGGAGAATAAAACCGCCATGCTCGACGTGCTCCGCCGGAACGCCGGCTCCTGGGCCATCAAGATCGTGCTCTCCTTCATCGCGCTCACCTTCATCTGGTGGGGGGTCGGGACGTATTCCGAGAGGGACCGGAACGTGGCCGCCACGGTCGCCGGCGAGGCGATCACCACGGGCGAACTGGCCGAGGCGGCGGCGGGCCTCGAGAAGACATACCGGGAGGTGTACGGTCCCGCCTTCACCCCGGAGATGGCCAAGGCGCTCGACCTGCGGAAGCAGGCCTTGGACTCGCTGATCCAGCGCAGGGTCCTCCTTACGGAAGCCGACCGCATGGGATTGTCCGCCACGGACACGGAAGTGCAGCGCGAGATCGCCGCGACCCCCGCCTTCCAGGCGGACGGCAAGTTCCGGGAGGACCGGTACCAGCAGGTCCTCCAGTACAACCGCGTCACGCCCGGGGAATTCGAGTCGTCCAAGCGGACGGAGATCACCCTGAAGAAGATGGAGGGACTCCTGGCCGCCGGCGCCCTCGTGCCCGAAACGGAGGCGAGGGAGCTGTTCCGCGTCGCCTCCCGCAAGATCCGGCTCGTGGTCGTGACCGCGGACCCGGAGAAGGCGAGGGGCGTCGAACCCCCGGCCGAAGGGGAGATCGCCGCGAAGTACGAACAGGCGAAGGAGAGCTTCCGGCAGCCCGCCCGGGTGAAACTGGCGGTGGCGGCGTTCACACCGGAACTCTTCGGACGCGGCGTCCAGCCGTCGGACGCGGACGTCAAGGCGTACTTCGAGGCGAACCCCGACCTGTTCCGCTCCGAGGAGCAGCGCCTGGTCTCCCGCATCGTCCTGCCCTTGGGGGAAAAGGACCGGGAGGCATCCCGCGGGAAAGCCGGGGAGATCCTCCGGGAGGCCACCAGGGGAAAGGCGGAGTTCGATGCCCAGGCGAAACGGCATTCCCGCGGCCGGGGCGGGGAGGCGTGGGTGACGCGCAACGATGCCGGCCCCGAGCTCGGCGCGCCCCTCTTCGCCGCCCCCGTGGACACGGTGGTGGGGCCCGTGGAAACCGGGGGGACCCTCGTGATCGCCCGGGTGAACCGCATCCGGTTCCCGGAGACCCTCCCGCTCGCCCAGGTCCGCGACCGGGTGGTGGCGCAGCTTTCGAGGGAGAAGGGCAAGGACCAGGCGGTGATAAAGGCGTACGAGGCGCAGCCGAAGGCGGCCGAGTCGAAGGACCTCAAGGCGACGGCTGCTTCGTTCGGCGTCCCGGTCCTCGAGACCGGATGGCTGGAAGCGGGGGGCGCCGCGGGGGTTCCCCCCGCGGTCGTCCAGGAGGCGCTGCGGTTACCCGCCCGCGAGGTCGCCCCCGT
>Ga0316605_10000468_pt1 | contig 28415 bp, 19 predicted proteins | sample OWC_soil_day20_n_FD_207666 | JGI IMG/M metagenome (GOLD analysis project Ga0316605, IMG submission 207666) | Wetland soil microbial communities from Old Woman Creek delta, Ohio, United States - OWC_soil_day20_noCT | ecosystem: Environmental > Terrestrial > Soil > Wetlands | place: USA: Ohio...
AAAGATAAGGCTATTTTTTCGAATTGCAAACATCTTATTAACATTTTTTGTGAAAAAATAGGCTTAACTTTGCTATAATACCAAGAGTGCAAATTTAGTAATCAATTTATAACCACAAAAAATTATGAAACTTTCTTCAGTAGCCTCTGCTTTTATCGCGCAGGAGGAGAAATACGGAGCGCACAATTACCACCCGCTTGGCGTAGTTCTCTCAAAGGGCAAAGGCGCATTTGTTTGGGATGTTGACGGAAAAAGATACTTCGATTTTCTTTCGGCATATTCGGCTGTAAACCAGGGACACTGTCATCCAAAAATTGTTGAAGCACTCACAGATCAGGCATCGAAAATATGTCTTACATCCCGTGCCTTTTACAACGACTGTCTGGGGCCTTACGAAGAGTATATTCATAATTACTTTGGATATGACAAAGTACTGCCAATGAACTCAGGAGCCGAAGCTGTTGAGACCGCCCTTAAACTTGCACGCCGCTGGGGTTATATAAAAAAGAACATTCCCGAAAACCAGGCTCTTATTGTGGGCTGTGAAGGCAATTTCCATGGAAGAACCATAAGCATTGTCTCGCTCTCATCTGACCCTGATTCATATAGCCAGTATGGCCCGTTCACTCCTGGGCTGGTAAAGATACCTTATAATGATGTTAATGCCCTTGCGGAAGTGTTTGAAAAACAGGGGAAAAACATTGCTGCTTTTTTAGTTGAACCAATACAGGGTGAAGCCGGAGTGTTTGTTCCGGATGAGGGATATCTGAAAGCCTGTTTCGATTTGTGTAGAAAGCACAATGTGTTATTCGTAGCGGATGAAGTACAGACAGGAATTGCAAGAACCGGAAAGATGCTTTGCTGCGACCATGAGGGGATTCGTCCCGATATGGTAATTCTGGGAAAAGCAATTTCAGGAGGAGTATTGCCTGTATCAGCAGTACTGGCCGATGATGAAATCATGCTGACAATAAAGCCGGGCGAACACGGCTCCACATTCGGCGGGTTCCCGCTGGCATGCAAAGTTGCAATCGCTGCTTTGGAAGTAGTTAAAGACGAGAAACTGGTTGAAAAATCGGAATATCTTGGCAAAATTTTCAGAGATGAAATGTCAAAGGTAAAATCGCCTTTCATTGCGCAAATTAGAGGTAAAGGTCTTCTTAATGCTATTGTCATTAAACCTCACGATGGCAAAGAAGCGTGGGACGTGTGTGAAAAAATGGCAGAACTTGGTCTTATTGCAAAACCTACACACAAGCACATCATCCGTTTTGCGCCTCCTTTGGTGATAACTGAGCCTGAACTCAGAGAGGCAATTGAAATTATCAAACTTGCCATTAAAGCTCTGGAATAAAAGCAGTTAAGACTTAAATTATGCAAACTTCATCAACTATTTTAATGGTCCGGCCTGTCCGGTTTGGTTTTAATGAGCAAACTGCTTCAAACAACTCATTTCAGAAAAGGGGATTTGAAAAAAGTGCTCAGGAGAGGGCTTTGGAAGAATTTGACAATTTCGTGTCGCTTCTCCGTTCAAACGGCGTGGAGGTTATGGTTGCACAAGATACAGAAGAGCCGCATACACCAGACTCAATATTTCCCAATAACTGGTTTTCCACACATGAAACAGGCGAGCTTGTACTTTATCCCATGTGTGCTCCAAACAGGAGGCTTGAGAGAAAGGAAGGGGTAATGAATCTCATAATGGGAACAAACGGGGTAAAAAAGATTATAGACCTTACTGGCTGGGAGGCGAAAGGGCTCTTTCTTGAAGGTACCGGCAGCATGATTCTTGATAGGGAAAATAAACTTGCATATGTATGCCGGTCACCCAGGAGTGATGAAACCATCCTGCAGAAATTATGCGATGAGCTTGACTACGAATATTTCATTTTTAGCGCATACGACAGCAGCGACTCGCTCATTTACCACACAAATGTTATGATGTGCGTTGCAGAAGAATTTGTTGTTGCATGCCTGGATTCAATCAAAGATATTGACGAGAGGCAGAGCTTCATTGAATTGGTGGAAAACTGCGATAAGGAGCTGATTGAAATATCAATGGAGCAGATGGAAAATTTTGCCGGAAACATGCTTCAGGTAAAAAGCAAAGATGGAGAACCCATTCTGGTTATGTCTGCGACAGCAAAAAAATGTCTCACATCCGACCAGCTTTCAAAGCTGATGGGTTATTGCAAAATTGTTGCTCCCGAAATATCGGTAATTGAAATAAATGGCGGTGGCTCTGCCCGTTGCATGATGGCCGAGATTTTCATTTAAAAAGGAAACAGCCTCTTTGTTTCTTCTTAATCACCGGCGGCGAGTTGTGTTTTGTCTTTGTCAACTATACACTTCCAGCCAGTTGCTTCGGGCTTGTGCGTCCTCGCTCCATTTCACTCCGTTCCGGCCGAATCGCCCTCTTCACTTTTAGCATTAAGCTGAAATTAAGGCATTTACGGATATCATTTTTGGTCCAAAAGCTCAGGCCGAAGGGATTTGCCGAACGCAGGGCAAAAAATGCAGCATTGCTGCACCATAAAATTTTACGCACCGCAGGATTGTACTCGCGGCGCAGCCGCACCATATTTTTTGAATCACCGCACATAATCTATGTCGTTGATTTTATGTGTATTATTAATAGTTGAGGCGCTTAAAGTGCCTCGGTTATTAATAAATAACTCAGGTTCAAAGCATTAAGCCCCATGTGGGAAAAATAAATTTCTGGAAACAGAATCTTCTATATCATAGGTAGTTACTAAAAAGGATAGCATCTTAGATGCTATCCTTTTTAGTAACCGTCATATAATGTGCTTGTTGCGAAATGGGTTTTCCCCTGTAGCCTTGTTTGTCTCCGGCTGCGAGTTGCAAAATCTATGCACTTGCTACATTGCCAAGTAATTGATGAGGGCGATTCGGCCGGACGAAGCGCAGCGTAGGAGGACGCACAAGCCCGAAACAATTACTTGGCAGTGTTTAAATGGCGGAGAAGAAAAACAACTCGCAGTCGGAGAAGCCGGTCCAGTTAGTTGTCGTCTTCCTTAAGGTAACCGCTTCGGTATGCCTGAAGAAGCTTTGTAATGTCTTCGATTTGCCTCATCAAATCAACCCCAATATCGGTGTCCCTTACAAGTCTCCTTTTGTTGCTGAATTCCAGAACGGTTGTTTCTGAAAGGATGTCAATACCCTCGCTGATTGCCTTTTGAGTAGATTCAAATGGCTGGTGCTGTATAAGCAAAAGCCCATGAGAGTTGTAAATGAGGGTATACCCGGCGATCCCGGTCTCCTGTTGATAGGCTTTAGAATATCCCCCGTCAATAACAAGAAGTTTTCCCTCTGCCTTGATTGGAGATTCTCCTTTGCCGGTTTTGACCGGTATATGCCCGTTTATTATATGAGAAACCTTGTCCTCTATCCCAAACTCCTTAAGTATCATCTCACATATGGCACGGTTGTTTTTAAGCGAATAGTAATGCCCTTTGTTTTCCTTATGAGTTTCCTTCTCGGAAATGAAATAACGCTCGAAAGTGGTCATCCTGTCCTTGTCAAACGGAGGGGACGAAGGTCCGCACCAGAGATACCATACAAAATCCATTGCATACTTTTTCTCCTTTTTCTTCTTCTCTTCGAAGTATGCCTGACGCACAAGCTGGTCTATTTTGTCGAACAGTTTTTTTCCTGAATATTCAATATCGCGGATTTTCATTTTCTTAAATGACCCGTCTGCATTTAATGGAACAGATCCGTGATAAAGAAGATTCGAGTTCCTTACAAGATACAGCGAGCCATTTGCATAAATGCACCTCATGTGCTTTCTGAGTTTTTCACTGTGAGTGAAATAGTGCATCATTATGTCAACCAGTTCTCTTTCGTCTTCGGTTAGTTTATATGGATCTTTAGGGTCAATTGTAGGGAAGTTGCTGTCTCGAAGCTGATACACTTTTCCTCCAAGCGAGATAGTCCCTTTTTCATAATTTATCAGATGTAGAAGCCTTCTGTCGTCCATCTCAAACTCCTTATTCCTCTCCAAAAGCTGACCTTCCAGCTTGAACTGAATGACTGTAATTGCCTTGTGCATCTGAGAAATGAGCTTGATGTGCTTTTGCTTTACAGGTTCGTCTTCCCGGGCTTTTGGACGAAAAAGCAAACAAGGATCTTCACTGTAGGTTTCAAGAGCAAATGTTGCAAGAGGAAGAAGGTTGATTCCGTAGCCATCTTCAAGAGTGGAGAGATTCCCGTACCTTAAACTCATTCTCAGTACGTTTGCCATGCAGGATTCGCTTCCTGCGGCAGCTCCCATCCATACCAGGTCGTGATTACCCCACTGTATGTCAAAGTTGTGATAATCGCACAAAAGTTCCATTATTACATGAGCTCCCGGGCCCCTGTCATAAATATCGCCCACGATGTGAAGAGAGTCAATTGTGAGGCGCTGAATTAGACGGCTCATTGCAATCACAAAATGTTCTGCCCTTCCGGTTGATACAATTGTTGAAAGGATAGACTGAATATAGAAGTGTTTATTCGGGTCCGTCTTGTACTCGTGAAGCATCTCCTGAATAATATACGAATATTCGTTTGGCAGTGCTTTTCTGACTTTTGAACGGGTATATTTGGAAGATACATTGCCAAGGACGCTCAGAAGTTGCATAAGAATCATCTTATACCAGTCGTCAATGTCCTTTTCACGAGCCTGTATAAGTTTTAACTTCTCCTCGGGATAATAGATGAGAGTGCACAAATCCCTTTTCTCGCTCTCTCTGAGCCTATGGCCAAAAATATCTTCTACTTTTTTGCGTATTACTCCCGAAGCATTTTTAATAACATGAAGAAAAGCCTCGTGTTCGCCATGTATGTCGGTTAAAAAATGTTCCGTTCCCTTTGGCAGATTTAAAATGGCCTCAAGATTTATTATCTCTGTACTTGCGGCAGAAATAGTAGGAAAATTTTTGGAAAGGAGCTGCAAATATTTAAGATCCTTCATATTCTAATATTGTTGTTTTAAATATTTTTCGATTACAAGATATAAAAGAGACGACTTAACCGGCTTTGTAAGAACTTCGTTACATCCAGCTGTTTTTGCTTCAATCTGGTCGGACTCAAAAGCGTTGGCAGTAAGTGCGATTATAGGGATTTTGACAGAAATATTCCGTATTACTTTTGTTGCTTCGAGTCCGTCCATTACCGGCATTTTAATATCCATCAGAATAAGATCCGGATTTTGTTCTGTAAATAATGAAACAGCTTCTTTTCCGTCTTTAGCCCGGATAACATTGTATCTTTTCGAAAGGATGATTTCAACAAGCAAATAATTGCTATCCAAATCTTCTGCAACAAGGATTGTCTTTTTGTCTTCGCCGGTTTCGGGTGATAGCTGGGTTTCGGCAGAGACTTCTTCATTTTCTCTATAACATTTGTCTTTAGGAATTGTATAGTAGAATGCTGCTCCTTTTTCATTTTTTGACTCAACCCATATTTCTCCTTCGAACTTTTGTACTATCGCTTTACATATTGAAAGGCCAAGTCCTGTCCCAGTCGTAAACTCGTCTGCCTTATAGAAGCGTTCAAAAATTTTACTTTGCAGTTCTTCTTTAATTCCCTTGCCTGTATCTTTTACAAAAATCTCAACTCCGTTCTCTGTTTGTTTGTAGCCAACAGTAATCTTGCCTTTAGGCGTAAATTTTATTGCATTATTGATGAGGTTATTTAGAATTTGCCTGTTTCTGATGGAGTCTGCAAATATTAAATAATGCTCTTCAGGCACATCTGATATAAGTTCAATTCCTTCAGGCAGTGATAACTTATAGCTGTCTATCGTTTCGCTTATTTGCTGGTTAAGGTCAAATTTAGAAAACTCAAAACACATGCTGTTTGATTCAATTCGAGAAAGATCCAGGATATCACTTATTAGAGCCATCAATATTTTTGAGTTTGTGTTTATTATTTTTGCAAACTCTGTTTTTTCTGATTCTGAATAATCCTGATCGGTGAGCAGAGAGGCGAAACCTACGATACCGTTCAACGGCGTGCGGATTTCGTGACTCATATTTGAAAGGAAAGCACTTTTAAGACGATCGGACTCCTCTGCTTTGAGTTTGGCGTTAAGAAGGTCTGATTCCCTTCTTTTAAGTGAGTCAATATTGATATCCATTCCATAAAGAAAGCGGAAATCATCGGGCTTGTTAACATCGCTGTAAATAATCCCCCGTCGCTCCCACCACTGCCATTTATCATCCCGGTTTACAGACAGACGGTATTCAACAGTAACTCTTTTCGTCTTCTGGTTTTTCATATTCTCAAATGCCACAACCAGCTTTTTCCTGTCGTCGGGATGAACAATCTCAAGAAACTTTGAATGACTTGAAAAACTTTCCCCAAGAGAACCAAAAACATTTTCATAGTTCTCGCTTATAACAAACTGCTTGGTAACCGAATTGAAAAACCAGATGAAGGATTTTGCCGATTCCAGGGCAAGAGTGAGATATCTCTGTTTTTTGAAAAAATCGGTAACATCTCTTATTACCATTACCAAATGGATTACTTTGCCGTTTTCCAGAACCGGAGAGATGTCTCCGGAAATAAATTTGGATTCCCGCTCTTTGTAGTCAATCCTTGTAGAATCGGGGATGCGTATAGTTTTCTTTGTTTCCAGGGATTCTTTTAATAAATATTCGATACTGTTTTCTTCGCTGGAGTGGCTCGCAGAAAAAACCTCGTGAAACGTTCTGCCGGTAAGGTCAGTCATGTGCTCGGAAAGTCCTGTGGCAGCTTTATTTGCATCAATAATAAGCAAACTGGGGTCAAAAGACAGAACTGCCTCGTTCATAACTGAAAGAGTACTGTTTAAAAGGTCTTTTCTCTGAACGCTCTCCCTGGTAACCTTAATCAGCTCCTTGTTGAGCATTCTGTAACGAAAGTGATAAACTGCAAAAACCATCAATGAGGTAAAGAGCAGAAGGATAAATGCCATAAATAGCTGCACTTCTGTTTTGTAGTCGTCATATAAACTTGGCGGTTTATTTATGATTTCTGCATTTTTAGGGAGGTTGTCCTTAGATATCCGCCATCTTTTCATCAGGTTAAAATCTAATTTCAGATTTACATCCCGGATAGTATCATTGATTAACAGATTGGGGTTGTTCAGCAATTTCCGAGAAATCTCGGCCGCCTTATATCCCTGATCCCAGCTGGATATTACATACCCCCCCAGAATACCAGTTCCTAACGAAAGATTCTGAACTCCGAATACAGGTATGCGTTCAATTCTTGACAGAAAGGGGAAAAAGTTTCCATATACCCTGTAATTCCCCTGTGTGTCCATTTGCCATGTTGAAAGAATGACAAAAGAGTTAAGGGGGGATGAATTAATTCGTTTTAAAAAATCCTGATAGGAAATACCCTTTGTAGACAAAAATGAGAAATTGACCAGGCCTGCATACTTTAGTGATATTTTTTTTGCAAGCATAGCCTCTTTTTCTCCATACGGACTATCATCGAAAATGAATAAAATATCTTTAGTTGCAGGAAAAATCTGTAGCCCCAGCTTAATATTCTCCTCGATAGACATGGTCGTAACTATTTTCGAAAATTTTGAAGGAGGTACTTTGTCTTTATTTTCAAGATAAATACATGCGACAGGAATATCATCGGAAATGAGAGAATCTGCAGAGAGAAGCAACTCATAGGCTTCACTGTCTGTAGCAATGATTAAGTCAATTTTATTCGTTACAAAAGTTGTTTTCGTAGCATGAACCATGGCTTCAAACATCTCTTCCTTAGTTCTTTCTCCGTTTGGGTCCAGGTAAAGATTAATAATCCCGGAGAAGATTCTGTTATTTGAATGAAAACTTGAAAACCCGGCTGAAAACTCCCGGATGCGCTCATTTGTTCTATCTTTTGAGTAGACCATGAGTATCTTCTTGGGAGCAATGCTAACAATGGATGTGTCTTTACCCGGAAATGTGTTCTCCTGGGCATAAGCGGAGATGAGTATTGAAGTTAAAAAGCAAAAGACCAGAAATATTCTTTTTAACATAATCGAAAAGGTGCAGTTATATTAATGAAACACTATACCAAAGCTACTAATAATATTTCAAATAACTAAATTGCAAATATTTGTAAAGAGTTTGCTAAATTTGTTCAGTTGATGATTAACCTTCAACATATCAGTTATGAAATATGAATTGCCAAAATTGCCTTATGACGTAAATGCGCTGGAGCCTGTCATAAGTGCCAGAACAATTGAGTTCCACCACGGGAAACACCATCAGGCCTATGTTACAAACCTGAATAATCTTATCCCCGGAACACAGTTTGAAACAATGTCACTGGAAGAGATTGTCAGGAAATCTGATGGCGGAATTTTCAACAATGCGGCCCAGATTTGGAACCACACTTTTTATTTCAATTCATTTAAGCCGCATGGTGGCGGAATTCCTGCAGGAAAGCTTTTAAAAGCAATTGATAACACGTGGGGCTCATTCGATTTGTTCAAAAAAGAATTTAACAATGCTGCAACAACCTTGTTTGGCTCAGGCTGGGCATGGCTCGTGAAAAATGAAAAAGGAGAACTATCAATTATTAAAGAGAGCAACGCCGGGAACCCTCTCACTAAAGGATTAGTGCCAATTCTTACGTTTGATGTTTGGGAACATGCCTATTACATCGATTATCAAAACCGGAGAGCAGATTATCTTGTAGCTCTGTGGGATATTATTGACTGGGATGCGGTATCAGCCAGATTTTAATAACGGCTGTTTTAGTATTCGTATTACATTTTAACAATATAAGGGGTAAGGGCTTTGCCTATTACCTCTTTTTTTGCGAAAGCAGTCATAAGAACAGTTCTTACTAATAAATGTACAGAGAAGGCAAGATATAATGACTGTATTCCAATGAGGGGCTCGAAAAGATAAAAAGTAGCAAAGAAAGAAAAGGCAGAGGCTATCATGTTATTCCTGATAGCTGCAGAGGCTGTGGCTCCGGTATAAATCCCATCCCACATGAACGCAATACAACTGATTAGCGGAATGAGCAAAAGCCATGGCATAAATTCCGCTGAGCCGTTTATTACGTCCTGATTATTGGTCATCAGCCGGAACAACGAATCTCCCGCTAAAAAGTATGCAAGTGTAGAAACACCTGCAATAATAAATGACCATTTAAAAAGATTGCGTATTGCGCTTTTTAGGGAAACAACATCTCGGGCTCCAATATATCTTCCCGTAAGAGCTTCACCTGCATATCCAAACCCGTCAATAAAGTAGGAGTAGAGCAACATCAACTTCATCATTATAGTACTTATGGCAAGTAGCTGATCGCCATAGCGGGCGGCAAAACTGGTAAACCCCGTATAAACAAGCAATAAGCACATTGATCGGATAAAAAGGTTTCCGTTGAGCATGAAGAAATTTTTCATCTCTCTAAGCTTGAGGCTTGTTTTGAAATTGATATAGTGAAAAAGTTTTCGGTAGTAAACTACCAGAAGCGAAATGGTCACCAATAGTCCGGTATATTGAGCAAGAACAGTTCCCAGTGCAATTCCGGATACTCCCATTTTTAAATAGATAGCCAGATAGACAACATAAAGAAGGTTCGCAACATTCACCACTATATCTGCAATCATGGGACTGATTGTATTCTGCATCCCAATGAACCAGCCCTTAAAGGCGAAAAGGCTTAGAGTTGCAGGAGCAGCCCAGATTCTGATGAAAAAATATTGTTTAGCGAGAGACTCCACTTCAGGAGTACAATCAACAACCTTAAAAGCAACCTCAATATAAAGATACTGTATGGCCAGAATTAAAACAGCAGAAATCAGCGCTGTTCCAACTGCCTGAACAAGAACTCTTATGCTGTCCCGAAAATCCCTTCTGCCATATGCCTGAGCAGTAAATCCGCCTGTCCCCACCCTTAGAAATCCCATATTCCAGTAGAGCAGGTCGAAAAGCATTGTACCTATAGCTATCCCTCCAATGGTGGCAGCATCCCCGAGCCTTCCTGCAATTGCAAGGTCAACTATACCAACCATTGGCACAGTTATGTTTGCAAGGATACTGGGCCCGGCCAGCTTAAGTATTCTTTTATTCATTGTTAATTTCTCTAGCGATATTTATCCTCATCCTCAAGCATCCCAAGGTATGAGAGATATCTTTCCGGCGAGATTGTGCCCTCGTCGACACCATCTTTCACGGCACATCCGGGTTCGTGCGTATGTGTGCATGGAGAATATTTGCACTTGTTTGTAACCTTTAACATTTCCGGGAAATAATGACTTAATTCCTCTTTAGCCATCTCTATCAGGCCAAATCCTTTTATTCCCGGGGTATCTATAATGAATCCTCCGCTTTCAAGGGGGTGCATTTCGTAGAAAGTTGTCGTGTGCTTGCCTTGCAAATGATAATGGGATATCTCGGCAGTTTTTATGGTAAGGGCACTGTCTAATGCGTTTATCAGGGAGGATTTCCCCACTCCGGACTGCCCGGAAAAAAGAGATATCCTGCCTTTGCACAAATTTCTTACAATCTCCACATTGTGCCCTGTGAGAGCAGAAATTTCAACTACCTCGTATCCTGCTTCATTGTATATTTTTTTAAAAGTCTCAAGATAGCCTGTATACTCTTCGGAAATGAGATCACATTTGTTCAGTATTATTTTCACCGGAACCCTGTAGGCTTCGCAGGTAACGAGGAATCTGTCGATAAAAGCAGTCTTTGTCTCCGGAAAATCCAGCGTTACCACAAGAAATGCCGTGTCAAGATTAGATGCGATAATATGTGATTGCCTGGAAAGATTGGTAGATTTCCGGATTATATAATTCCTGCGGGAATGAATTTTAATTATCGCACCTGTTCCGCCTTCTTCCTGCTGATAGTCTACGATATCTCCAACTGCAATAGGATTTGTTGTTCCCGATTCCTTCATTCTCAGTTTCCCTCTCACCACGCATGGGATGAGATTCCATTCGGGCAGTTTGCTTACCAGATAATGACTGCCGGTATGCTTTACCACAGTTGCTGTCTCAAAGTTGCTTTTTTCCACGGCTGCGAATATACGAAATTGTCTAAAAAAGGATTAAATTTGCGGTGTGATTAATGAATTTTTGAGATGTATACACTTAAAGAAATTGATGAGATTGTAGAGAAAGGTCTTTATTCACTCAATTGGGAAGGGAATCCGGGCGAACTATACGAACCGATAGAGTATCTGGTATCTATTGGAGGGAAAAGACTCCGGCCCAAAATGGCGATAATGTGTTACAACCTGTTTTCTGAAAAGATTGACAACTCTATTGTTTATCCGGCTCTTGCACTGGAAATTTTCCACGGATTCACTCTCATACACGATGATATAATGGATGGGGCATCCCTCCGCAGAAATCAGCCTACTGTCCATAAAAAATGGAACAACAATATTGCAATTCTCTCAGGAGATGTAATGTGCATAAAATCGTATCAGCTTATCGGATACGCTCCCGAGAAATATTTAAAAAATGTATTGAAGCTATTCTCAGATACAGCCGCTCAGGTTTGCGAGGGACAACAGTACGATATGAATTTTGAAACACTTCCATTTATTACAAACGACGAATATCTGGAAATGATAGGGCTTAAAACAGCCGTTCTCATCGCATGCTCGGCAAAACTTGGAGCAATAATCAGCGGTGCTTCACCTGAAGCAGCTGATGCTCTGTATAACTACGGTTACCAGCTTGGTCTCGCGTTTCAGATTAAAGATGACTATCTGGATAGTTTTGGAGACACCGCGGTGTTTGGAAAAACAATAGGCGGAGACATAATGAGCAACAAAAAGACATGGTTGCTTGTGGAAAGTATGAAAAGGGCACAGGGAAATGACGAGGCTGAACTTAACAGCCTCTTATCATCAAAAAATCCCGATCAAAAAGGTAAAATTTCCAAAGTTCTAGCTCTATATGCGAAATTGGGAATAAAAGTTGCTGCGGAGGAAGCAATAGGCGGATATCATAAAAAGGCAAAAAAGGCTCTTGACTCTGAGTGCTTTACAGAAAAGCAGAGAGAGCGCCTTATGGAATTTGCAAATCTTTTGTTGAACAGGGAGAAGTAAACTCTGTTATAGCTTGAGATAATTTAAAAAGGAGAAATGAGAGTAAAAAGTTCGGAAATAGAGATAATGGCTCCTGCAGGCAATTTTGAAAGCCTTAGAGCAGCCATTCAGGGCGGGGCAAATTCTGTTTATTTTGGAGTGGGTCACCTTAACATGCGCTCCCATTCAGCAAATAATTTTACGGTAGAATCTCTGACAGAGATTGTTCAGATATGCAGGGAAGCAGGAGTTAAGTCATATCTTACTCTCAATATTGTAATATACGACGAAGACATTCCCGCTATGCATGAAACAATAGATGCCGCAGTTGCAGCAGGGGTTTCGGCGATAATTGCATCTGACATGGCCGTGATTCTCTACGCAAGAGAAAGGGGAATGGAGATTCATATATCTACTCAGCTTAATGTATCAAATTCCGAAAGCCTCAGATACCACTCTAAATTTGCAGATGTTATAGTTCTGGCCAGAGAGTTAAATCTAAATCAGATAAGAGAGATAAAAGAGACTATTGACAGAGAAGAAATCAAGGGGCCGTCGGGCGAGCCTTTGCGGCTCGAACTGTTTTGCCACGGAGCACTTTGTATGGCAGTTTCGGGCAAATGCTATCTGAGCCTTCATGAGTATAATGCTTCGGCAAACAGAGGATCTTGTTATCAACTGTGCCGTCGCTCGTATGAGGTTACCGACAGGGAAACCGGTCGTTCATTTGAAGTGGACAATAAATATATTATGTCCCCCAAAGACTTGTCTACTATTGCATTTGTGGATAAAATAATTAATGCCGGAATAAGAGTATTTAAAATAGAGGGAAGAGCGCGTTCGGCTGAATACGTTAAGGCAGTTTCTGCAGCATACAGAGAGGCTGCCGATGCTGTGTGTGAGGGAAAATATACTCCGGAACTAATTTTGTCACTCGAAAAAAGAGTTTCGGAAGTTTTTAACAGAGGCTTCTGGGATGGGTATTATCAGGGGGCAAAACTGGGCGAGTGGAGCAATGTTTACGGTAATAAAGCAACAAAAAAGAAACGGTATGTAGGGAAAGTGACCAACTTTTTTAGCAATCTGTCTGTTGCTGAGGTGCTCATCGAAACCGGAGAGCTTAAGCCGGGAGATGAAATCCTTATCGAAGGACCATCAACAGGTGTTTTGCAGCATATCGTAACAGAGATAAGAACCGACCTCACTCCAGTTGCCAAAGCGGTAAAAGGAGAATACTGCTCAATTCCTGTTCCTGCGGGAGAAAAACTTCGCCGCTCCGACAAGGTATATCTGTGGGAAGACGCCGGAAATGCTGCAAAGCACCCAAAGCATATTTAGCTCATAAAATCTGATGGAACAAATACACGAAGAATCCGGTAATGCCGGAAAACTCCCGGACAGATTAATTAAATTCATTGAAGAGCACCATCTGCTTACTCTGGCGGTATCAGATGAATCCGATATCTGGTGTTCTCATGCCTTTTATGTATTTATTGAAGAAGAGGCTGCGTTCCTCATAACTTCGGAGGACCACACCCGGCATATTCAGCTTGCCCAAAAAAGAGATGTTATTGCCGGAGGAATTGCCCTTGAAACAGATAAAATCGGAGACATACGCGGTCTTCAGTTTAAGGCTGTTATTGATAAATGCGACGACTCCTTTTTGGGCCCATACAAAATGAAATATCTTAAAAGTTTTCCCTATGCAATTTTAAAAGGGGGCGACCTTTGGAGACTCGCCATTACGGAAGCCAAGTTTACCGACAACAGGCTTGGTTTTGGGAAAAAAATAAAGTGGAGCCGTTGAGCTCCACTTCTGTTTTTAATCTATATGCAACTGAATTAAGAGAGTTTAAAGGCCTCTTTGATTTTGTCAACCGCATCAAGTTTTTCCCATGCAAAAAACTGAACCTCTTTTTTAACAGGAACACCTTTAACAAGGATTTCAATTTCTTTTGTAAAAGGATCTCTTCCCATGTGTCCGTATGCTGCAGTTGCCTCATATATCGGGTATTTCAACTGAAGTTTTTCAATGATTTTTGCAGGACGAAGGTCAAATATTTTTGAAACGATATTTGAAATCTCCACATCATTAAATTTTGAAGTTCCGTATGTATTCACAAAAATACTTACGGGTTGTGCAACTCCAATTGCATACGCAAGCTGTACTAAAACTTCTTTTGCAACACCTGCTGCAACAAGGTTTTTGGCAATATAACGTGCTGCATAGGCTGCCGAACGGTCAACTTTACTTGGATCCTTCCCTGAGAAAGCTCCGCCGCCGTGTGCTCCTTTGCCGCCGTAAGTATCAACGATTATCTTTCTGCCGGTAAGTCCTGTATCGCCGTGCGGGCCACCGATTACAAATTTACCGGTAGGATTTACGTGAAGGATATAATCCCCTTTAAAAAGATCGCGGGTGTGTTTAGGAAGTCTGTTTAGAATTCTTGGAATGAGGATGTTTTGTACATCACTCTTAATCTTCGCCTGCATTCTCTTTTCGTCTTGGTCAAAATCGTCATGTTGTGTAGAAATTACGATTGTATGAACACGAATCGGGTTGTTGTTATCGTCATATTCAATAGTGAACTGCGATTTTGAATCCGGCCTGAGATACTTCATCTCTTTTCCCTCCCTGCGGATTTTTGCCAGTTCGAGCAGAGCAATGTGAGAAAGAGTGAGAGGCAGCGGCATATACTCCTCTGTGTCGGTACTTGCATAGCCGAACATCATTCCCTGGTCACCTGCACCTTGTTCGTCACTTACTGCAACATCAACACCTCTGTTTATATCTGCAGATTGTTCGTGAATTGCTGTAAGAATACCGCACGAATTGCCGTCAAACATATATTCGGCCTTTGTATAGCCAATGCGGTTGATTACTCCCCTTGCGATGGTCTGGATGTCTACATAGGCGTTTGAGTTTACCTCTCCGCCAACAACAACAAGTCCGGTGCTCACAAATGTTTCGCAGGCAACCTTTGAGTTTTGGTCCTGCCTTAAAAATTCATCAAGAATTGCGTCAGAAATTTGATCTGCAACCTTGTCCGGGTGTCCTTCAGACACCGATTCCGATGTAAATAGATATGACATAAAATTGCGCTTTATTTAAGTAAATTAATAATTAACACTTACGATGGGAAAGTGTTTGAATTGCTGCAATATTATGCTTCTTTTGAGGACATCCCAATATGCGGCAATGGTTGCCAATGGGTTGTATTATAGACAATTTTAGCATTTTTGGTGTGGTTGCAAGCAATCAAATCTCTCCACATGTCTGGTGCAAATATACGCTTTTTTTACAAAATGCATAAAAAGGTTACGCAAATGTTAAATATTCGAAATTTATTATCATTTTTATACCCGATTTTGTTAATTTTGCGACGGAATACTAAACAACTTATATAAATATCTATGAAACAAACAATTAAGCAATTTGCCCTAATGGCCCTTAGCTTGTTTGTGGCCTTTGCAGCCTATGCACAGGTTACTACATCTACTATGAGTGGACGAATTACAGAGGCAAACGGGACTCCTATTATTGGAGCTACTGTTGTCGCTGTTCATACCCCGTCCGGCACTCAGTATTATTCGATAACAGACAATGCAGGGAACTACCGCATTCAGAATATGCGTGTTGGAGGTCCTTATACTGCAGAAGTGTCTTTCCTTGGATTTGGCTCAACAAAATCCGGGAATATTACTCTAAGACTGGGTGAAAACTATGTACACAATGCAACACTAACAGAGCAGACTGTTAATCTAAGCGAAGTTGTTGTTACTGCAGGAATTGCCAATCCAATTCTGAACAGCGACAGAACCGGTGCTTCATTGAACATCAGTACCAGACAGCTTACAACTCTCCCTTCAATCAGCCGCAGTATTACAGATTTCACAAGAATGACACCACAGGCAAACGGAACTTCATTTGCCGGTCGTGACGGTCGTTTCAATACTGTAACAATAGACGGTGCAGCATTCAACAACAACTTTGGTTTGTCCAGCAGCGCAATGCCGGGCGGAACAGCTCAGCCAATTTCTATGGACGCTATTGCCGAGGTTTCCGTAAACCTTGCACCTTATGATGTTCGTCAGTCGCAATTCACCGGAGCAGCCATCAATGCTGTTACAAAGAGTGGCGACAACACAATTAAGGCATCTGTTTATACATACCTGAGGCCAAAATCATTCACCGGCGAAAAAGTTGGTGACGCGATTGTTAAAAGTGCCCGTGAAAGAAGTTCAAGTGTATATGGTATTACCGTTGGTGGTCCAATCATTAAGAACAAATTATTCTTCTTCTTTAGCGGTGAGTACGAAAAAGAGGTTGTTCCAAGCAGCGGATGGGAACCAAGCACAAACGGTGTCGTTGATCTTACAAACAAAATTTCACGCACAACAGTTACCGATCTTGAAAGAGCAAAAGCTCATCTTCTTTCAAAATATAATTATGACCCGGGTGAATATCAGAATTTCTCTGCGTTCCCTTCAAGCAACTACAAAGTTCTTGCCCGCATCGACTGGAACATCGCAAAAAATCACAAGTTTGCCCTGAGATACAACAGAATGAGAAATACTTCTACTAACCTTACAAATGCTACTTCTGGCCCTCCAGGCGTTTCAAGGTCTAACTACTCTCGTGTCTCTGATAAATCAATCTCTTTCTCAAATTCATTCTATGGCAACGAAAATGCAATTGACGCTTTCGCAGCTGAGTTAAACAGTACATTCGGATCAAAATTCTCAAACAAGTTCTTAGTTTCTTATACAGCAACTACAGACCCAAAAAGAACTTCTAACAGTGATTTGTTCCCGTTTGTAGACATCTACAAAGACAATGACCCATACATGTCATTTGGGTATGAGCTTTTTACTTATAAAAATCAGGTTCTTAACAATACTTTCTCTGTTGTTGACAACCTTTCAATTAACCTTGACAAGCACACAATCACTGCCGGTCTTGCATATGATAATATTTTCGTAAATAACTCATACATCCGTGAAGGAACAAGCTACTACAGATATGCTTCCCTTGACGATTTCATCAACGATGCAAAACCAACAGCGTTTGGTGTTACTTATGGTTACGATGGACAAGACATTACAGGTGTTAAAATGAGTTTTGGTCTTGCCAGCGCATACATTCAGGACGAATGGCAACTTAACAAGGACTTTAAGGTTACTTACGGTCTCCGTGCCGAACTTCCTCTTTATCATAACAAATTAGTGGACAATCCTGGTATTGCTGCACTTGATTTTGCAGGGTATAAATTTAAAGTAGGCGAATGGCCAAACAGCAAGGTTCAAATCAACCCTCGCGTTGGTTTCAACTGGGACGTTAAAGGCGACAGAAGTATTCAGGTTCGCGGAGGTACAGGTATCTTCTCGGGAGTACTTCCTTTCGTATGGTTTACAAACCAGCCTAGTTCATCAGGTACCGTTCAGAGTCCTGAAGTTGGTCTTGCAGCTGCAAAACTTCCTGCCGATTTCAGATTTAATCCTGATTTCAAAGCTCAGGTTGCAAAATATCCTACTCTCTTCCCTCCTACAATGAGTGGTACACTTGCTTCAGGTTCTGCTCTTGCAGAAGTTAACAAAGACTTTAAGATGCCTCAAATCTGGAGAACAAACCTTGCAGGTGACTTTGAACTCCCTGCTAATATGATTTTCACAGTTGAAGCTCTCTTCTCTAAAGATATTAACTCAATTGTTCAAAAGAACGTTAATCTTCCTAACCCTAACAGAGTATTCTCTGGTGCAGACAAACGCGCATACTGGAGTGTGAATAAAGTTAACAGCAACGTTTCTTCGGCAATGGTTCTTGACAACTCAGACCAAGGTTATCAGGCTCTTCTTACAGCTCAGCTGACCAAAAACTTCCAGTATGGTTTCTCAGGTATGATTGCATACACATTTAACCTTTCGAAGGACCTTTCTGCTAACCCTGGTTCATCTGCATACTCTGCATGGACAAGCAACCTTGACGCATTCAATCTTAACAGCCCTCAACTTAGCTACTCTAGCTTTGCAGTTCCTCACAGGGTAGTTGGTTCGTTAACTTACAGAATTGAATACGCTAAGAATTTTGCAACATCTATTTCGATTTACTATAATGGTGCAGCTCAGGGACGTTCATCAGTTGCTTACTCGAATGACATGACAGGCGACGGTGCTTCATCCGACCTTATATATGTTCCTAACAATAAATATGAATTAGCATTTGTTGATGTAGCCGGTAAAATGACTGCTCAGGAGCAAAGTGATAAATTCATGGAATATGTTCTTAACGATCCATATCTAAGCAAACGCCAGGGACAATATGCCGAAAGATTCGGTGTTGTTAATCCTTGGAAAAATCGTTGGGATGTGAAAGTTATTCAGGACCTGTTCGCAAACTTTGGAACAGACCGTCGTTACACACTTCAGTTGAGTCTTGATATCGTTAATGCAGGTAACCTCCTTAGCAAAAACTGGGGTATTTATACCAGATCTGGTCTAGCTAACACATACGATGTGATTATGCCTTTGAAATACATGGGTGTTAACGCAGGTGGACAACCAACATACACTCTTAATGCAAAAGATATCGCAGACTTCGATGCAAAGAATCAGCAAATCAACTCTGTATCAACAGGAAGTACCTGGGGAATGCAGTTAGGTATCCGTTTGCTCTTCTAATTCGAAACTCCTATAAATTCAAAAGGCTGCCCAACTCGGGCAGCCTTTTTTGTTTAATACATAGCTACCAATTATATATACGGTCGGGCTGTAAAATAAGATTATGTATGTATTATTGTCTTACATTATTGACGCCTGCCCTATGTGTGGAAAATATTTGTAAGGAAGGTTTGGGCACCCACTAAGCAAACAAGGCGTTATGAAACACATTAGCAAAAAAGGGTTCCCTATTGTATATGCATAATCTATTTTTTTGCATTGTGTTTTAGCCGAGGGAGCTTGAAGTGGGTAAACCTGATACATAATTTTCCACACATAGGGCAGGTGTTGATAAGGCACTAATATGAATCGTGTAGAAAGACAATATCTTATTTGGACAGCCCTTAATTTTTATTAAATTTGTATAAAAGAGAGCTTATGGACGGGTGTGAGAGATTGTTGAGGGGGAAAAAGGGCGAGATGATTGCGGAGGAATACTTATGCTCTATTGGTTTAGTAACTCTGGAAAGAAACTGGAGGTCGGGACATAAAGAGATAGATCTTATTATGGCAGGGAAGGAGATTCTTCATATAGTTGAGGTGAGATCTCTGAATTTCCCCGGGTTGCAGAGTCCATACGAAAGTGTTAATTTAAAGAAGCAAAATAAAATAATTTCGGCAGCGAGAGACTATATAGTCAGGAAAAGAGTCAAGTATGAAATTCAGTTCGATATCGTTTCTGTTTTTTTAAAAGATGAAAATTTCATAATTGAATATTTTCCGGACGCTTTTGCGCCGCGATGGTAATAAATATATTCCCGGAAATGAATAAGAATAACTACTGTATAATAATGGCCGGCGGAATCGGAAGCCGTTTCTGGCCAGTGAGCAGGAACTCAAAGCCAAAACAGTTTCTGGATATTTTGGGGTTCGGAAAGACATTTCTTCAGCAGACTTTTGAAAGATTTTCGCGCATAATGCCTGTTGAAAACATACTCATTGTTACTTCTTCCCAATATAAAGAACTTGTGATGGAGCAGGTCCCGCAAATACTTCCGGAAAACATTCTGCTTGAACCATACAGGAGAAATACAGCACCCTGCGTAGCATATGCAACCTATAAACTTCTGGAAAAAAACTCAAATGCCTCTGTTGTTGTGGCTCCTTCCGATCACCTGATCCTTAACGATGATCTTTTTCTTGACACAATCAATACAGCACTTGCATACGCCGATAACCACAATGTTCTGATGACACTTGGCATTAACCCAACCAGGCCGGAAACGGCATATGGTTATATTCAGGCAAATAAAGGAACCCCGGTGAGTATAAAAGGCAATGTGGCATATACTGTTAAGACTTTTACCGAAAAACCGAGTCAGGATTTAGCGAAGGTATTTGTGGAGAGCGGGGAGTTTTTGTGGAACTCCGGGATTTTTATCTGGAATCTTCTTGCTATTAAAGCAGAACTCGAGCAACTGCAACCCGATATATCGGGGCTTTTCCAAAAGGGCAAAGGGATATATTATACTCCTGCAGAAGAGGAGTTTATTAAAGGGGTTTACGAGGAGTGCACCAGTATATCGGTCGACTACGGTATAATGGAAAAAACAGAAAAAGCACTTGTATATCCTGCATCTTTCGGATGGTCGGATCTTGGCACATGGGAATCTATGTATTCTCAAGTTGAAACCGATGAAAAGGGAAACATAATCCGTGGAGGTGATACTTTGGTGGACAATGTAAATAACTCTATTATTGTTTCTTCCGAAAAAAACAAACTGATAGTGGCAAACGGGCTGGATAATTTTATGGTTATCAATACAGATGATGTACTGCTGATTTGCCCTAGGGAGGAATCGGCCTTTAAAAGCATCCTCACAGATCTTCCTCTTAATGAATTCGTTAAATATCAATAATAAAGACTTATGGCAAACAATCCTCTAAAAATTGAGGTACAATCCGAAATAGGCAAACTGGAAGCAGTATTGCTACACTCGCCGGGTGCGGAAGTGGAAAACATGACTCCAAGGAATGCGCAAAGGGCGTTGTATAGCGATATACTAAATCTTTCAATTGCACAAAAGGAGTATGAGCAGGTATCAGGTGTGCTTTCAAAAGTGGCGAAAATATATCAGATTAAGGATTTACTGGTTAAAATTCTTGACAACCACAGCGAAAGGGAAGCTCTTGTGGGGAAAATATGTGTAACAGAGAATGTTACAGATTATTTTGAATATCTGATGGAGATGTCTTCCAGAAATCTTGCAAATGTTCTCATTGAGGGACTTCCTGCAAGAATAAACACTCTCACAGCATATTTAAAGGACGATTACTATGCTTTGTTGCCGCTGTATAATTTTTACTTTACCAGAGATGCAGCTGTTTCAATAGGCAGCAGAGCTTTAATTTGCAAGATGGCAAGTAAAGTGAGGATGAGAGAGTCGCTAATAACAGAGGCAATTTTCAAAAATCCTAACTTCTTCGATTGTGAAGTAATTAATGCTCACGATTTTCAACCTGGTAACGAGGAAATATTTATGGAGGGAGGCGATATTCTTATCGCAAGAGAAGATATATTAATTGTTGGAAACGGAATGAGGACAAGCAGCAACGGTATTGACCTGCTTGTGAACAGGCTTTGCAAAACCGAAGGCCCGGAAAAGAGACACGTAATTGTCCAGCAACTTCCGGATTCTCCTGAGTCATTTATCCACCTGGATATGGTATTTACTCTTCTGGATGTAGATAAAGCAATGGTTTTCGAACCACTGATTCTTAATGATAATCAGTACCAGACAGTACATATGACTATTGAGGGAGGGCGTGTTACAAAGATTAAAACTGTAAATAATATACCATCGATATTAAAAAAACTGGGAATGGAAGTTGAGCCAATCATATGCGGAGGCAATGCAGATGAGTGGAATCAGGAGAGAGAGCAGTGGCACAGTGGTGCCAATTTCTTCGCTTTGGAACCGGGGAAAGTTATGTCATATGCCAGAAATGTCCATACTCTTAACGAACTGGACAAAATGAATTTTGAAATAATCCCTGCCTGGGATGTGGTTAACGGAAAACGCGACCTTTCAAAGGTGGGCAAGTGCGTTGTGACTATTGATGGTTCCGAACTTCCGCGAGGCGGGGGAGGTGCAAGGTGCATGACAATGCCTCTTCGCAGGAGTGCCGTAAACTGGTCTAAATAGTTAAAATCAGCCAAATAAGATGAAAAAGATTTTTTTGCTTTTGATCTCTCTTTTTGCAGCAATGAGCGTAAATGCAGAGAGTGTAATTTTCGCATCCAGACCTTCACTGGCTCCGGATGGTTCTGCTATCTATTTTTCCTATGTTGGGGACATTTTTAAAGTCTCTTCAGATGGAGGGCTTGCCTTAAGGGTAGTCTCTATGGCTGGTATCGAATCGAATCCGAGAGTTTCTCCCGACGGAAGGTATCTTGCCTTCTCTTCAAACGAAACAGGGAATAACAACGTATATGTTGTTCCTGTTAAAGGAGGGGAGATTGTTCAGCTTACCTTTCATGATGCAGGCGATGTGCCGGTATCATGGTCTCCGGATTCAAAAATGATATATTTTGAATCAAACAGATATAACACCATAAGTACTTATTCTGTTCCGGTTGAAGGGGGAACTCCAAAAAGACTTTTCGCCAATTACTTTAATACAATTGCAAATCTTGTTCAGAATCCTGTCACCGGAGAGTTTTTATTCACAGAATCTACCGAGTCGTACAGGTTTGCAACAAGAAAAGGCTACAAAGGGGAGCATAACTCAAATATAATCTCATGGAATCCTTCAAAAAACGAATACCGTGAAGTTACAACCAATATTGGCAAGGATATCTGGCCGCTTACAGATACAAAAGGTAATATCTACTATGTATCAGACGAATTTAATGGTCAGGATAATATTGTTAAGCTGGAAGGAAGCACAAAAAAATGGCTGACAAAGTTTGATGAATCTGTTCAGTACCCCGCAATTAGTGCCAACGGCTCAAAAATAGTCTATTTGAAAGGTTATAAAATTACTCTTTCGGACACTCAGTCCGGCAAGTCTGTTCAGCCTGAAATTGAAGTTGTGGAAAACAGAACGGTTAACGATGGCTCATATAAAGTTGAGACTCCTCAGGATGCAGCTGTTTCTCCTGACGGTAAAAAACTGGCTTTTGCCTTTAGAGGATTGCTATTTGTTAGCGATGTAAAAGGTAATTTTGTTCAACAGATTAATACTCCTTCAAATGAGAGAATTGGTGAGGTTGTTTGGGGAGACGACAGCAAGACTCTTTATTACACAAGGACTAATCTGGGATTTGCAAATATTTTCAAACAGATGGCAGATGTTTCGGGCGAAGAAAAGATTGTATTTAAATCTGAATCAAATGCCCGTAGCCTCACCCGGTCTCACAAAGGGAAAATGCTGGCATTTGTAAATGGCTCCGGCTCTGTAATGACTTTAAATTTTGCTGATGATAAAACTGAAGAAGTCGCAAAAGGAGAGTTTTGGGCTTTCCAGAACTATAATATAAGCTTTTCGTTCGACGATAAATTCATTGCCTTTTCTGCCGTAAATCTGTTTGAGAGAGATTTGTTCATTTACAGTTTTGCCGACAAGAAAACAGTTAATCTTACAAACTCCGCAACGTATGAGGACGAACCGTTTTTCTCTCCTGACGGCAAATACCTCTATTTTATAGCAGACAGATATACTCCAAGCTTCCCCAGAGGCACATCTTTTCAACTTTACAAGGTTTCACTCGACAAAGTATGCAAGCCATTTGAAGGCGTTGAGTATGATAAGCTTTTTGGCAAACCGGAAGCGGTAAAGGACTCTTCGGTTGTAATCAACCGTAGCTATATCCAGCGCAGATATGAAAAAGTTGTGGAAAAAGGTAATCAGGAATCTCCGTATATATTTGTACAGAAGGATAAAACGTTCTTGTTCTATGTTTCAAATCAAGAAGGCGAAAACGGACTTTATGTTCAGGAGCTGAAAGACTGGGATGAGAAACCGGCTCAAAAAGTCAAGGGTATTGTTTCCCTTTACAAGTATGTTTCAAACGGGAAGGACCTTTTTGTGCTTGGAAGAGAGGGGTTGTTCAAACTGGATCCCGGTGCGGCAACATCAACAAAAATTGAAATTAAGTATACGTTCTCAAAGAATATTCAAAACGAATTCAATCAGATGTTCTATGAAGTGTGGGCAACACTTGACCAGAATTTTTACGATGTTAAATTTCATGGGGTAGACTGGAGGGCAAAGAAGGATTACTATGCAGGTTTTCTTCCTCTTGTAAAGAGCAGGGACGAACTCAGGACATTACTCAATGACATGCTCAACGAACTCAACTCTTCCCATATGGGCTTCAATACCTTTGGTAAAGACGAAGATACACCTGTGAAGTATATTTCTGCAGGAACGGGATTAATGTTTGATAACGATAATCCATATATTCTGGACAGAATTGTAAGCGGGTCAAAAGCCGATTTTTCTGGAAATCCGCTCATGAAAGGTGACGAGCTAGTGGCTGTAAACGGGATAAAAGTAGATAAAAAGAAAAACAGGGAGAAATACTTTGTCTCTCCGGCCGGAAGGGACGAAATTGTGCTGAGGTTTGCAAGGCAGGCAAAAGGAAATTCGGAGTTCGACATTAGGCTTCACACTATGTCTTCAGGTGATATCCGCTCGCTGTTATATACAGAGTGGGAAGACAACAACCGCTCTGTTGTTGATAAACTTGGTGGTGGCAAGATTGCATATGTGCACATGAGAGATATGACTCAGGAGTCGCTCAATAATTTCCTTGTAGACATGAACACATACGCTGTGCACAAAGACGCGCTCATACTGGATTTGCGCTTTAATAACGGTGGAAATGTGCATAAAGAGGTGATTGACTTTCTGAGCCAGAAACAGCACTTCAAATGGAGTTACAGGAATAATCAGATTAATACACATCCGAATGTCACTCCCGGCGACAGACCAATTATTGTGCTGATAAACGAACGAAGCCTCAGTGACGCCGAAGTTACTTCAAACGGAATAAAAACTCTTTCGATTGCCAAACTGGTGGGAACTGAAACCTACAGATGGATTATCTTTACTTCGGGAGTACGCCTTGTGGACGGATCAAGTGTAAGGCTTCCTGCGTGGGGTTGTTACTCACTTAACGGGAAGGATCTTGAGTCATCGGGAGTTGTTCCTGATATATACGTAAAGAATACTTTTAAAGACAGACTTGAGTCTAAAGACCCACAATTGGAGAGAGCAATAAAAGAATTATTACCTTTGTAGCTCAAATTTTTGAAAGATGAGAGATAAAATTGAGAAGTTGCTTGCAGAAATAGAGCAGCTTGCAGCAAAAAAAGAGCAGGAGGTCGAAGAGATAAGGGTTCGGTTGCTTGGAAAAAAGGGAACAATAACTCAACTTTTTGACGAGTTCCGTGATGTTTTGCCCGAACAGAAAAGAGAACTTGGTCAGGTACTCAACAAACTGAAAGTTGCTGCTACACAAAAAATAGATGAGTTAAAGGTTATGATGGAAGAGGGCATGGAGGCAGAAGACCCTCAGTATGACCTTACAAAACCGGGAGACAGTCTTGAGTTGGGCTCGAGGCATCCGATATCTGTTACCAGAGCGGAAATATTGTCAATCTTCAATAAATTTGGATACGCAATTGCTGAGGGGCCGGAAATAGAAGACGACTGGCATGTTTTCGGAGCGCTCAACTTTCCTCCTGAGCACCCGGCACGCGACATGCAGGATACATTTTTTATATCGGAAGGTGAAAACCCTGTTCTTCTTCGCACACATACTAGTTCTGTACAGGTGAGGTCAATGGAAAACATGAAGCTCCCAATTCGCATCATGTGTCCGGGCAGAGTGTTCAGGAACGAAGCTATTTCCGCAAGGGCACACTGTATTTTCCATCAGGTGGAAGGGCTTTATATCGATAAGGGTGTCTCTTTTGCCGATCTTAAACAGGCAATTTTACTTTTTGCGAGAGAGATGTTTGGAGAAAACTCTCAGATAAGGTTAAGACCATCGTATTTCCCATTCACCGAACCAAGTGCCGAGGTTGATGTAAGCTGCAATATCTGTAAAGGTGCCGGCTGTAACATCTGCAAAGGAACCGGCTGGCTTGAAATCATGGGATGTGGAATGGTAGACCCGAATGTTCTGGAAGCAAACGGCATAGACAGTAAAGTTTATTCGGGATTTGCATTTGGAATGGGTATTGAAAGAATTGCAATGCTAAAATGGCAGGTAAAAGATTTAAGACTCTATTTTGAAAATGATGTAAGATTTTTGAAGGAGTTTGAATCGGTCGTTTAAAAATGGCTGTAGGTTTTTTGAAATTTTTTTGGAGCTTGTAAAAAAATTATTACTTTTGCAGTCCCAAATGCGGAAATAGCTCAGTTGGTAGAGCATAACCTTGCCAAGGTTAGGGTCGCGAGTTCGAGTCTCGTTTTCCGCTCTTCAAAGAAACCTCTCCGCCAATAGGAGAGGTTTTTTTGAATAAATTATCACCGGAACATAATTTACCTTCCGGACAGTTCTTAAAAATGGTGCTCGCCAGTGAGACTTTCATTTACAACTAAATGGGCTCGGGTGGTGGAATAGGTAGACACGCAGGACTTAAAATCCTGTGGGCAGAAATGTCCGTACGGGTTCGATTCCCGTCCCGAGCACCCAAAGATGCCTCCTCAATTTTTCATTGAGGGGGCATTTTTTTTAACGACGCACTTTGAGGTAACTTCCTGAAATGCATTAGGTAATAATATTTGAATTCTTAACTTTAAGGGTTTCCTTCCGGCCTAATATCTAGTATATCAATTTGTTACCCCAAAGTGTGCAGTTAAAACCCTTCTCACATACTCATAACTCTCATGTAATATTGAAGCAATCTGGCTATAAGATGCATCAGTTTCCTTACGGAGAGATATTATCATGTTTATAGTCTCTTCTTTGTTAAGGGCAAATAAACTTCTTCCATTAAGTTTGTTTGAAAGATATTTGTTAATCGTGGAATCCGGAGTTTTTGTCCACTTATCTCTTCCCTTTTGTTTTAACTCTCCTATATCCGGTTGAAAATTTAAAATCGCTTCGTTTAGTTCCTCTTTAGATTTAAAAATCGAATCTATAAATCTTGTGTCTACGTCAATGAATGAAGATAACGGATTTGATTTATTATGATGGAAATGATATGAGCTCCACTCATATTCAGACGGATGTTTGCAGATTCCGGCTTTAATAGGATTATTAAGAATGTAAAGGTTACTGTTTAGTATCCATTCGTCAGAATATTTACATGCACTGCTAAATGGAGATTTGAACAATTTATCTGATAACCCCTTTCTTGAATTATACCATTTGGAATAATCTCTTAGAAAGTTTGAAAACAATTCTGATAGACAATTAGTTATTAATTGTATATGCACATGGTTATCCATTAAAATAAATGCAAGAATTCTACTTTCGAGTTTGTTGGAATACGATTTTAACTTCTTAAGAAATACTTCGCGTTCGATATCATCATAGAATACCGTATTCCTACTATTTCCGCGAAAAAACACATGAATGTTCCCAGACTGAATACGCCTGAGTTTGTTTGAACTTTTTCTCTTCCCTTCCATCTCACACACATTTAGAATTAAACATCTACAAGATACGAAATTCTTAAGAAAAGGAAAATTCTAGCGGCGTATTTTGAGGTAACTTTCTGAAATACAGCAGGTAATGATTTTTAAATTCTCAATTTTAGACTCTTTCGCTTGGACTAATGCTCAGGATATTAATTTGTTACCTCAAAATACGCCGTTAAAAACCTTGCAAAGCAATTGCTACTATTTGTTATCTTTGTAAATAAATCGGAACAGCATATGAATTTCAGTATAAAAGACATATTCAGCGCATTCATAGTAATGTTTGCTGTGATAGATATTTTGGGTTCGGTGCCAATAATCATCGGGATGAAGGAGAAGAAGAAAAGCTTTAGCCCTCTCAATGCTGCAGTAATTTCATTTGCGATTCTCGTGGCTTTTCTCTTTTTGGGTCAGGCAATGCTGGGACTTTTCGGGGTTGATATTTCCTCCTTTGCGGTGGCAGGTGCGCTTGTCCTTCTGGTTTTGGCCATTGAAATGATTTTTGGCATCCAGATATTCAAAGATGACGGACCCACAGACTCGGCTACGATTGTGCCGATTGTCTTCCCGCTCATTGCCGGAGCGGCCTCTTTTACTACTTTGCTGTCTCTCAGGGCGGAATATGATGTGCTGAATATTATTATTGCGCTATTTCTGAATATTGTCGTTGTATATTTTGTACTTAGCAACCTCGACCTCATTTCGAGGAAGATAGGAAAGAGTGGCATATATGTTATGAGGAAGTTTTTTGGAATTATACTTCTTGCCATTGCGGTTAAGTTGATTGTTTCAAATCTGCATTCGCTGCTATCTTAGCGACTGGGGGGTAGAAATTTAATCTCAAATTGTGAATATCTTGTTCATATATTCTGCTCACCTATTGCATTTAAAAGATTTTGTCGTATCTTTGCTGCCCGCAAATTTTATGCGGGATTTACTAATAATTTAAAAAACACCAAATTAACAACCAATGCCTGGATTAATTGGAAAGAAAATCGGAATGACTTCCGTTTTTGGTGCCGATGGAAAAAATATTCCAT
>Ga0316605_10000470_pt1 | contig 28331 bp, 30 predicted proteins | sample OWC_soil_day20_n_FD_207666 | JGI IMG/M metagenome (GOLD analysis project Ga0316605, IMG submission 207666) | Wetland soil microbial communities from Old Woman Creek delta, Ohio, United States - OWC_soil_day20_noCT | ecosystem: Environmental > Terrestrial > Soil > Wetlands | place: USA: Ohio...
GTCGCCGTTGTGATCAACACGGATTTCGATCACCCGCCGGCTGGCCTTGCGCTCCACCAGGGCATCTTTTGAATTCGCCACCAGATTCAGCATGGCGTGAAGAAACTCGTTCTCGCGACCGTGGATCATCACCTCGTCGCCGCTGACAATCATCTCGATCTCGTGGGCCTTCAAGGAGGCGGCCATGAGGTCGACGCATTTCCTGGTCGCCGCCAGCAAGCCGAAATCCGCTTCGGCGCCGTGGCGGGAGAAGAAGACGCGAAAGTCGTTGATGGTGTTGGCCATCTCGTCGACCGCCAGTTGCGCCCGGTCGAGAGCGCTCTCCAGGGACGGGGCATCCAGGAGGCCCTCCTGGCTGTCGTAGCGCAGGTTTTGCAGGATCAGGCCGAGGCTGCTCAGGGGCTGGCGCCATTCGTGGGCGATATTGGCAATCATCTCGCCCATTGCCGCGTCGTGAGCCTGGCGCATCAGCAGATGCTCTTTTTCCAACACCCGTGCAGTTTCTTCCTCAATGCGCTGACTCAGCAGGGTATTGAGTTCCAGCAGGGACTGCAGCGCCAGGCCTTCACAGTCCATGGCCGAACTGATTTCATTGCGGGGACGGGCGATCCCCCGCGTTATAGCGGGCTTTTCGGTGAGCATGGGGTCCTCCTGATCCGCTTGCGATTTCTACGATGCGGTCACGAGGCGGCGCGAGCCGTGCCATAGGCCCAGCGCAGATAGGCCAGCCGCAGGCGCAACATGGCCTGCCCCGCCTCCGGGTCGCCCTGCCGGGCTTCTCTTTGCAAGGTAAGCCGCGTCAGTTCAAGGGCCGAGGCCAGTTCGCGGGGTTTGGAGTCGGGGGCCATTTCGAGTATTTCCTCAAGGCGCGCGTTCACGGTCGGCTCCTCAGGACAACAGAATCACGGCGTTGCAGATGCTGCCATCGTCGTCGCCGATGCGGTCGCAAATGCACTCGCCGCACATGGGGCTATTCACCACATGGCAGAGGTGGAACAGCGCCCGTTGAAACTGCGGAAACGCGGAACGGCTTTCGAGTTGATGATGGCTGATGAGGTCGGCGCCATGGCATACGGCGCAGGCCAGCTTGCGGATCGGATATGACAAGCTTTCATCGCCGAGCAGCCGGCTGGAGGAATCCTTAATTGTTATTAGACTCGGGTTCATGGCGGTCCTCCTTGTTCTCTCGTGACAGGTTTGTTGCTGGTATGCAGTCTTGTCTTCAAACCCCCCAAGGTCAATTTCTCGAAAGCCATAGGGTTTTGTCATTTGAGATTTCACAATATGGGATGCAAATGCCTAACGCTATGTAAAGATTGCATTTGTTGCCATAGGCATATTCTTAAGGTGGCCTCATGGCTCCCGCGAGAAATGCCCCGTAACATCATGTTTAATAATCACTTGTTGAACGTCATGAATATCCGCTTTTGATATTCGTCAACATAGTGTGAAATATTTCACACTCTACGGCCCTGCCATTGCGGTCGCCGTTGTCGATTCCGGAAGTGTGGCCTACGGTTAGAGGTGCTTGAGATGGCTGCCGCAACCGGCGCGGCAGTCGGAAGCGCCGAAGCCCGGCACGGGAATCTCGCCCTTCACGGCGCGATTGAGGGCGCATTCGCCGCGCCGCGAACGCTTTACCTCCAGCACCGTGACGCCGGGGGCCGCGAGCAGGTAGTCGATGTGCCAGCGCAGGGCCTTTTCCTGGCGCAAGTGGCGCGCGACGCGGGCCTCGAAGTTGCGTTTGGCGGAGCCGGTGTAAAGGTAACGCCCGGCGGGAAAATCAAACTCGCCCAGGCGCCCGACCACGATCCGCAGCGGTCGGGCGACGTCAATCAGCAACTGGTAGGTGGTAAACGGAAGCACCATTCAGCCTTGATCCTGAAAACATCGCTTGAGCCACGCGCGCTGTGGCTGACTGCTTTTCCCTGCCCCGATCAGGCCGGCAGTTGCAGGGAAATATCGTTCCAGAACTGCTCGGCAAAGCGACTGCCACGGGCCGCCTTGACCGCTTCGCGAAATCTTTCCGCCTGGGTGCGAAACTCGGCCGGAGTCTTGGCGGACTCGATGCGGGCGGCAAACATGTCGGCATCCGGACCCATGGCATCGTGGAGCATTTTCACCGCCAAGCGCTTCACCGCCGTCAGGTCGGCCAAGGAGTCCGACGCGCCGGGAGCGGACGTCGCCGCCCCCGCGATTTCCTCGATGAAGCCACCTTCGAGCAGAGACTGGAGTTGCTGATAGGCCTCGGTGGATACGGCTGCCTTTTTCAGCAAGGCCTCCATGGAGGTCTTTCCATCCACCAGAATCAGCAAGGTGCGACTGCGCGGATGCAGCCCATGGGCACGGCTCTTGATCTCCTCCGTGCCCTTGTCGGTCTTTTTGTAAATACCGGATAAATTCATCGCTCCCCCTTCTGACGCCCCGCGTTCCGCTTCATGGCGGAATCTTTAATTCGTGGGCTGGCAGATTATTCCAGAAATTCAGTCGGGCATGATGACCTTGCTGTGCTCATGAAAAAGGCCAACCCGAGGGTTGGCCTGATGGTGTTACCGTGTAGGTTATCCGCGCAAGCAATATTTCCCTCGCGGAAAATCAAAGCGTTGTCGCCATTAGGTTGAGACAGTACCATGGGTAAGTCTCAATGGGCTCGATTTTCCTACCAGCTAAAGCAATGGTCCCGCCGCTCTCCGAATAAGTCGTATGCCGAAATTGATCGGAAAATAGCACCTCTTGTTGCCAGTTTGAACGCCACTGGCCTTTGCCGAACTGTCGCGTCCTGTGAAGGGCACGGAGGTTTTCTTAGGCCACCGTACGTGTACTTCAAAGCCGACATCAATGACGTCGCCTCACTTGAACACGCGATCCGAGAAGCTACTTGGCGAGCAGAATCAAACCTCCGAGAGGTTTGGGCCATAGAGGGTCGGTTCGATCATGAACTCGACCTCACCTTCATTCTCTATTGCCCCGCCTTCCACAGTAGATCGTTATCCCTACTGGCAGCAGCCCACTTTGTCTTCTTTAGGAAGGGTCTCGACTCCGACCTATCTTTGCTGGTCGACTTGGTGGAAGAATGGGGTCTTCTGAAGACTAGGGATACCAACAAACCAAAACAGGCTGACGCCAACAACAACTAATGCCAGGCCAAATAGCCGCGCATGGAGCTTCGATCTTTTCACCTTTCCGGACGGGTCCACATTCCCGCATTTCGGACAGTTTGGAGCACCATATGCCACCGGGTTTCCGCATTCAGAACAAGGTACAAGAGCCATTGCGTTCTCCTAATAGTTAAGTCATTTAAGCCGTACTACCTTGATTTCGACTTAACTATCAACGTACCCGCCAGTCTGGACGTTGACCATGACTAGCAACTATTTGATTCATGTTGCTCGGCGAGCCGCTTCAAGGAAGCGATGTCGAACAGGGGAATTCCGTAGGTGAAGCTCGGCGTGATTTGATCCTTCTTACTTCTCGGAGCCGAGTGCCGATGGGATGGTCCGAATGGGATTTCAGGGTGATCGGGTGCTGAATCGATTCGATACCGCTCATTTCCTTGCGGATCCATCAACATGTAGGCGTAATCGTGCAACGCCTTTAATCGCAATATCCATGACCATCCTGATACTCTTTTAATGGTCGCATGCCAGCCGTTCTTCCGTTCCTCCGGTTCAGTAGCTTGTTCGCCAAGCCTAGATGCCAGGAATGAAACGATCGGAGCTATGCATTCGTCCGGTATGTGGTCAAGTTTCCAAAGCACAGGAAGATCAATTTGCGCATGAAGAAGTTCAGCGATGAGTGACAATACCGTCGGCGCCGCTTTTGATTCGGCTACATGTTGAGGGCACGCGGGCAATTGGACAAAGAGTTTGCCGTTGCAGATTGTCGTTCCGACGTAGCCTGGGGCTGGCTGTCCGCAGAAGGCGCAGCCGTCCCCGCGGCTCATGACGATCGATCGTTCGACCGTCGTGTTTTCCATCCGGCCCTCAGCAAATTGCGTTGGTAACGCTAGGGTTTGGGCTTGGTGAGCGGCCCATTCCTCATATTTCTTCGGCCGATCTTGTAAGTCGAGTAGCGCAATCAACTGTGTTTCGGAGTCAACGGCTTTCCAATCAAGATTGGCGGGATGCGGAGCGGGGTAAAGACGACGCTGTCCTGGATGGGGCGTCCACTGATAGACTCTTGTCGCTCCACAGGCGCTATCGGGTTCAAAGACTGCTACCCCACAGCCCTCGCTTCGTAGCCAACAAGTCCATTGGCAAGCGACTAGTAGTTGCAACCAGAGATCTTCGTCGTGAGTCACCAACGAGATAATGAATGGGACACTTCTCTCCATCTCCACCAGGTTAAAGGCGTACGCCGCCACATATGCGTCGGCAACAGCCGCCGTTACTTCGTGCCTGGGTAGCGCTTTCAGGGAAGTGTCGATACTGATTAGGGGAGATAGCGATCTAATTGGCATTGGTCTAGGTACCGAGGACAGTAAGAACGGGCGTCAGTGGGTGGCAACAGCCAGCCTCCAGCGAATGGCGCCTTGGCTTGGGCTGTGCTGGTGGTGATTCTGAGGAGGCAGGGGATGGTGCTGCGTTGAAACCTCATTCTTCCCGCAGCCCTCGCACCGATATATCCCGCTGTAAGGGGTTGTGGTACCTGGAGACAGAAGTTGGTCAAAAGCTTGATTCGTCGATTGCTGAAGAAATTGCGAGTACTTGTAAACGGCCATTTGTGTTCTCCTAGTCAAGATCGGTGGTTGGTTCGTTTGGCTCGGTAGCCCTATTTGGGACAAAACGGCCAAGCAGGGGGATTTCGGACTTTTTCTGCCCAGATGTTCCATCCCGCATCCGAATGGGCATAGGTAGCAAGCGCGACCAATATCCCCGCTACGGCAATCAGCACCCAAGAGGTGACTAGTTCAACGGCCTTGTAGAACGACGCGGTCACTTCCATTTCCACAACACCGAAGAATGTCGTGACCAAGGTTGGCGCAAGGAGAAGCAAGGCAGCGGGGGTCAGGACGATACCGGCAACAAGTGTGTGCAGTAAGGCAAGTTGTCGCCCGTACACGCTGAGGCCGCACCAGAAGGTCTTAAAGGACTCCGTCCGCTGCGCGAGGCCTACGACATCCGCAGGATACTTATCAGACGCAACGGAACTGACCGTTAGAACGCCAAGTGCACAAAACATTACGACTGCAGCTTTTGCCGCGACTCCATACGACCCGCGCCGTGCGTAGACGCCAGTCGCGATCAAAGCAGCCAAGGCTTCGCCCCATCCGGCTACTTCGAGAGCCAGATAGATGTCTTCGGCATTTCGCGAGAAGTAGTAGCAAGCCGCTACGATTGCAACCAAGACCAGTGCAGCAATCGTCCACACCGACCCTGTGCCGTCCTCGTTCGGTCCACCTCCGTGGTGGTGATGGTGTTTTTCGTTCTTGACGACGGTGATCTGGTTGTTGTCCCCAACCGCGTTTCCGTCGCCCCTAATGCCCACAATTGTCCTTTGGTATTCCGACATGGTTACCTCCCTAGCTGATGACTTTGTCGTTCTGTGCCTACCGCCCGATGAGAGGTAGTCCCTTAGCGGTCAGCATGTCACCAGCCAAATGAAGTAGGTACGCCGATCCTCCAATGAGCGCCAATGTGCGCAGAACCTCCTGGCCTGGAGTCTTCGGTTCCCACTTATAGGCTTCGTACATGGCGGCGCCGACGATCACACCGAACGTTATGCTGTGAAAAACTTGCCGGTGGTGAGGCGTTACAGCCGGCTCCAGTAGATCCGGCAGGGTCGCCAAGGCGGCTGAAAGGGGCGCGGCGATGAGCGGATGCGGCAAAGACCGCAACCCAGGCTTGTCCTTCATCGCTAGTAGGCCAACCAGCGTGACGGTGAAGTTAAGAGCTTGGTGACCCTGCGCTCGCATGACTATTTCTCCTTTCGGACGCCCTTAAAGGGTTGAGGGTCCGCCTTCTGGTCCATGAATCGTCCGGTTTCTGTGTCCCGTTTCACCCAATGTTCAGTCTTGGGGTTGAAGGTCTGAGAGCGTTGCTTCACCGCACCGATGCGGTGACCGTCTCCGATTGGAGGGTTTTTTGCCATGAGATTCTCCTAGTCAGGTTGATGAGTTAGGCTTACAATTGCTATGTAGCAATTCAAGCCTATACGATTCTGATATAGGTTGTCAATTGCTATATGGCAATTATTTTTGAGGAGAGCTTAATGGCGGCTATTCGGGGCCACTTTGACGGCGAGGGGTTCTATCGAGCCCTAGACAACATCAGAGCACGTAAACAGATAACCTGGAAACAGCTAGGCCAAGAAGCAAAAGTGAGTGCATCGACTTTGACCCGCATGGCACAAGGAAAGCACCCTGATGCTGATAGTCTTGCAATGCTATCGGCGTGGTCTGGCCTAAATCCTGCGGATTTCGTTCTGGATAAGGACGTAAGAACTGGACAGCCGGGCGGGCTTAATCAAATTCTGACTTACCTGCGTGCAGATCCCAATCTAACAAAAGAGTCCATTGCTGCGTTAGATGACATAATCACTTCGGCATACAAGCAATTTGAGAAGATATCGAACGATGGCAGCAAAGCTAAGAAGAGGGTTCAAGAAAGAAGCTGAAGGGCTGGCGGTAGAGCTCAGGCTTGAACTCGGCCTTGCGGAACATGCGCCGATAGATGTGTTTGCACTTGCTGAACACCTCTGTATCCCAACCGTGCCGTTGTCACAAATGTCAGAATTTGCCGCCGCAGAGTCGGTCACGCACTTTCGCGATATCGAACCGGCTGCATTTTCTGGCATCACGATTCATAATGGGTTTCAGCGCTTGATTCTGTTCAACGATGCTCATGCCGACGTGCGGCTAAACAGTACAGTGGCTCATGAGCTTTCCCATGCTCTCTTAGGTCACAGCGCATCTCCGCTCACCAACGACCTAGGACAACGCAACCGTGATGCTGAAATAGAAATGGAAGCCGATTGGCTGGCGGGTGCCATATTGGTTCCGATGCCCGCCGCAAAAAAAATTGCTTTCGGTAACGCAACTCTCGCTGAAGCTGCGGGGCGCTACGCCGTAAGCGAGTCTATGCTTGCCTATCGCTTACGCGTAACGGGCGCTCTTACTATTGCACAAAGGTATAAGACAAGAGCGGCTGACCGCCTACCCTGATGAAACGGTCCCGAGCACTGCCCGGACAGACTCGGCATACCAGGTCAGCCCTTACACTAGTCAGTCACGTTGCCGTACATGCACGCGAGATGCGGGTCAGAATGGCGAGCACCATTGCTGGTGTCCAGGGCGACGGCGGCGACGTAACGGTCAGCGCGGCACGTCAAACTTGAAGGAGTTTTTCTGGGGGCGTGCCCGCCATTGAGCCCATCTTGCAATCTCAGCATTTAAGCAAGAGGAGAGAGTGATCTTGTCTGGTCGATTAAAACAAACATAGGCCCACATGGGCCTATGTCACATGATTTGGAACTGCCTAAAATCTTACGCCTCTAGCGCTGGTTCTTTCCGGTGGCTTTGTTCCTGTCCAACGGCCTTTCTCGTCACTTCGTCCTCAGTACAGTGAAAGAAATCTGAGTGTCGAAGCTCTGTCGCCGATCTTACAGACTCGGGCCAGCTTTCTACTTCTGCTCGAGCCGCTTTGACCTGTTCTGCTAACGATAGCGTCTTCTTCATAATTTCCTCTCCTCTTTCGAGTCGTTAAACAACGCCGAATTCACACCGAGCTTCTTGGCAATTTCAGGGATGAACTCCCTGATAACCTGCTGTTCCATGAACGTATGAGTGGCGCCATACTGTCTGGTTCTAGGCCGATGATCCCCCTTTGGCCAGTCGACGATCCGACCAGAATCATCCTTGCGACTATCCGGACCTGGCATGTCAAAAATCTCCATGTATTGCCTGGGCGCAACACCGACGAACGGTTCGAACCTGATCTTGCCGACAGTATGCTTTGCGGGGTCGACCACGATGGAGTCGGAATAGAAGTCCCGAGCTTTGCTCTTCGGATAAGGCTCAATGTAGACCACGCGATCAATTCCGGCTGCAATGATGTGTCGTGCGCAGAGATGACATGGAAAGGTAGTGGTATATAGAGTGGCGCCCTTAACCGAGACACCACGTCTGGAAGCGTCGATTATAGACGCCATTTCTGCGTGGACGCTTCGACCGAATTCGATTAACGCAAGAATTTGCGTCCCTTTTAGGACGCCCTTTTGCTTTCCCGTAAGCAAAGACGATACCAGTTGCTTGACGTCAACATTGTTGTCATGCAACAAGCTGTTCTCCTTGAAGCGACCGAGAATTTCGGCAAGCGTTTGCTCACGTTGCTCATTACTTGCGTCGCGACCGAGTTGAAAGTCTCGTCCGTCTGGTTTGTCATCTACCCAATACAATCCGCCTCCAGCTTTTGGCACATCATTGCAGCCGACGGCAATGAGATCACAGTCGCTAGACGCGATCGAGGCGCCGACCTGTCGTGCCAAATCGGCTGATCGTAGGGCCGCAGACCTAGCATGGTACATACCAAACTCATCCCGGGTCGGCGTGTGGAACGGATAACCAAAAATCAATTCGACGAAGCGCTTGATATTGCGCTCAAGCTGTTCCTTATCTGTCACATCCACGAACAAGTCTGCTCGAGGAAAAGCATCTTTGACGTCCTGTCCAAGCGGTTTCCCAACCTCTGTCTCATCCTTCTCGATGAGGCGCTCAGCTTCCGCCCGTGCTCCTGTTGAATTCAGGTGCTTTGACTTTGTAATTCGCGCGGCCAGGGCGTCGACTCGGGATTCGCGCGGCGAATAAGCAGAAATTGCAAAGAAAAAGCGACCGTAGATGTTCCGAAGGGTTTCTACTTCCTCGGGATGCTTGAGTGAATGCAAGACGTAAGCGTTTCTCTCAGCCAAATTCCCGAATTCACTTCGTCGTATCTTGTCGATCCCGGCTAGAGCAAGTAACGCGACTGCACCGCCATGCCCAGCGGCCTCGCGAATCCGCGTACCTTCGTTCATAAGGCTGTCAACCCGCTTGTCGTCAGGTTGGTTGCTAAAGTCCTGCTCGATCAGTTCTTCAACTAGCTTGCTTAGCCGTATCTCCTGCTTCGGGACGTTGTACCCGACATCCACGAGCGCCTTTCGCAGGATCTTAAAAACGACTTTCAAGTCCGTTCCAGCTGGGCCGATGAGCCCAAAGAACAATTCCGGGAAACGACTCGGTTCAGGATGGTTTGACTTTGAACCTTTTGGGGTAGGAACCACTGCCATTCTCGTTTCCCTCAAACAGTCCAGGCAATTGGAAAATGCCGAACGCATGCGTAATCACAACTTCACGCGACCACAACCATAACGGCAATGCTTCGTTTCAACTTTAGAACAATAATGTATCTAATTGATTGGAAAAGGATGAATTACGGCCATGTCTGGCTGCCATATTAGCTATATTGAGCAAGATCCATAGGCTCGCAATCAGCGAATGGTCGCGGTATGCCGAAATATAATCACCGGGCCAGTATACGGCGGCATGGTGATCGTTGCCCTCGATAAGCCGGCTGTCATTGCCTTGCTGAAAGCTTCGGTGACAAGGCGTAACCGGTCCCCTTCCGACCTGATCAACCCTCAGTTAGAGTTGGCACATTAGGCGCCGTCGAGCTCCTCTTCGGCGCTTTCGATGGCTCCTGCACCGAACTTGTGCTTAGGTATCGAGATGTAGTTGAGCTGTGACTTCCGAATCAAGATAGATCTATGATAGCCCTCTACCGGCAGATAAATTACGTCATCGGTGTCGTCAAGGCTGAACGTGTCAAACATGATCCTGTTTTCGGAAACGTGTTCATGTCGCAGTCGCCCCGACGATAGCAGAAGAACGTACGGCACTCGAGCCTTTGCCGGTACGTCGGTACCAGCGAGTACGAAGAAACGGATGCCCGAGTGACCAAGTACAGCCCGGTCAGCGTCAAGCGCATCCTCTACAGCGTGCCCTCTCGACTGATCGGGCATCGCCCCAAGTTCCGCATCTATCCTGAGCGCATCGAAGCCTGGTTGGGCGGAGGCTCACCACTTGATCTCACTAGTTCATTCGCTAGAACTTAGCTTGCAGCTAGTGAAATCCCCAACTGCTTAGTAGGTGTAGTCACGAATAAACGGTCGAAGTTAAGCCAAGGCTGGCTATAAATGGCCCGCCTATTCTTTTTCCTAATCACATGAGTCAAATTAGTAGGCATTTATTATCATATCGCCCTCAGAAGTTGCTACATCATCATTGCTTTGTCTTCCCGGGACTGGAACCCCCTCCAGTCCGCCAATAACCTCCTAAGCTCATCCGTCGCCACATAAATCGCCAGTCGTGGGGGCATTACCGTGTGACCCCGAATCGGAAAAATCCCGACCTCCGCAAGAAGATTCCCCAGTTTTTTCGAGCTGGTCCGTAAGCTGGCCGCAATATCCCGACGATACACATGGGCCTGCCGAAACCGCTCCACGTCCTCGATCCGCACCCGGGATCCCAGTTCCCGAACCTTGCTACCGGTGCCCAGCTTCTCGGCCTGGACATAGCCGTTCTGGGACAGCCAGTAGGCCATCTGGTCCTTGATGCCAAGCAACCTCGCCATTTCCGGGATGGTCACCCAGGTCACTTTGCCGTTGCTCAAACCCGCCCACCAGGCTTTCAGCTGGGCCCGGTCGAACACCCAGCCGGATAGGCCCACCATGCCTTCCAGTACGGAAAGGGGCCTTAGCTGGCCCGACTTCACGGCATCGACCAGGGTTGCCACATGCTCTGTGCTCCACATCCAGTAGCGCAGGACATGGCCCAGGGCCACCTGCTGCTCTTCGGGGATCGTTTCCACCGGCAGGCCATCAGCCAATGCGAGTAGCGCCTCCACCTCGCTCCTGGGCACGCACCATGGCATCGGCCCCAGCCGAGCTACCCGTCGTGCTGCCGGGAACAACAGCTTCAGGATGCGACGCATACGCAGTTTTCCCAGACCAAGCATCTCCATCGCCTTACTCATGGTGATCTCGTTGTCGAGCTGGGCAAGGACCCCATCCAACTGATCCCGACGCACCACCATGAACCGCCGTCCGGTGCCACTCACGGATTCCTGCCCGTCCAGAATGCCATCCTGCACCATAGAACGTAGCTTCTTGGGGGACACGCCGATCTCCCTGGCCGCTGCCTGGGCTGGAATCCACTGGGCGTTGGCTAATAACTGTTCCGCCAACCGGTTTCGTTTGCTCAACCCACCTTTCCAGTGCTGGCTCAGCCACTGTTCAAAGGCGTCCCTCACTGGGCTGAAGGCACTCTCCCAGAGTCCCTTGTACAAATAGTAGTGGGCCTGTTTGAACGCACCCTTCAGCCCTACTTTGTCCCCCTCTAGCAAGCCTTGCATCTGTGCCCAGCCATCATGGAATGCACGGGGCCACTGGGCCAGGATTTCCGCCGCCAGGGAGGACACCGGCCAGGAAGCCTGCATCGAAAATGCCTGCCGGAGTTTCAAAGGCTTCGGCCCGGAGATGGGATCCATATAGCCACCCAGGTAACGCACCAGGCGTTGCACCTGTTCGAGGTTCATCCCGGCCAGAACAGGAAAATCCTCACCGCAGTCCCGACCCAGCAAGCGGTTCTCCAGGTACCCGGCCAGACGCAGGACACTGTCAGGTGCAGATTGGGGAACTTCTTGTCGGAGGTCAGCGCCGCAGGGGCAGCGCAAGAGATGCTCCCGTCGCCAGAGCACGGGTTGTCGGCAGGAGCTGCACTGGTCCACCAGCCAGACTCCGTGGTGGGTACAGGCATCATGAAACATGAGTTCCCAACTGGCCTTCCACACTGGCGCCTCCATCAGGCACGTAGGACAAAACCGCGCCAGACGCTGGTTCCAAACCCGCCCCTTGTCTTGGATCAGATCGGCCATGCGATGGACGTGGGCGTGAAGGTCCGGGTCCAGGGCCTCGCCGGGCAACAGGTGGTTTTTCTTAAGCCACGTCGGGTCGTAGCGGGCGCCCAGGTGCTTCAATTCATGCAGGCTCAGGCAGTTGGCCTCGGCCAGGCGCAGAAGATAGCCCTGGGGGCCTTCGGTGCGACCCAGTGTCGGACGCACCAGAAGATCGGGAATGGTAACGGGATCGGTAAAGGGGGTTCTGATGTCGCTCATGTCAGGTGCTTCCTTTCGTGAGGTTCATGCCAAGTTTTCTGGCGACGGGGGAGCCGACGAGGTCCTGGCGAGTGTGGAGTTGGAACACTTCGCCAGGACGGTCGAGGGGACGCAGGACGGACTCCGGATGAAAGGGATTAAGCCGTTCCGGTACATCCCGCCAAACCCGATTACGAAAACCTGCCGCCAGGGTTTGAAGGTCGAGGCAGTCCAGGCCGGCACTCGCAGCCACGGAGACCGACCCTTCGAGGATCTTGATCACGTAGTCAATGAGGCCATAGCTGCCCACATGGATGCGCCGGGCCAGGTTGCTTTCGTGCAAGGGGGTTTCCGGGGGGACCGGCAGGTAGTTGCCCAGGGCCTTGAGGACGCCGCGGAACTCTTGGAAATCCTCCGCTTGGTCGAAGGCAAAGGGCGCCACCCGGATGCGGGCAGAGAACCTCCGCGCCAACTGCTCATTGCTGTTCACCACCGCTTCGGCTGCTGGCAGGCCGCAAGCCACCATGCCCACTCGGGTGGCTTCGAGGAAGTTTTTGAGCCAGTCTGTGACATCGCGGAATGCGTTGAGAGTTGGTGCGTAGAAAAGGTGCTGGAACTCGTCGAGCAGCACCATCTCCACTCCACAGCGGAGGAAGAGCTCATGGATGCGAGCGGTCATTTCCGGGGCAGTGCCACGGTGGGCCTTCTTGTAGCCCAAGGCCTCCAGGATGGCGCTGGCCAGGCTACGACTGGTAGGCGAGGATGGCACCGAGACCAAGAGGACTGGGATATGGGTGCGCTCCGTCTCATGAACCCGGGAATAACTGCCGAGATAGGCCCACACCATGGTGCTCTTGCCCGCCCCGGAGGGACCGGTCAGCAGCAGGCCACCGCCGACGCCGTGCTTCCGACGACGTACATGGAGTTCCGCCATGGCGTGCATGCCTTCCCGATAGCGGCTGTGGGGCAGGGGATCCAGGACCAGCTTAAAGCCATGGCCGGGGAGGTCGGGATGGACCCGATCCCCGGGGGCATAGCGTGACAGGAGGGTGATCGGATCCATGGTCATGCCGCTTCCTCGTTGCCGAAGTCCGGCAGATCATCATCCAGACCGGAAGGCAGGTCCTCGGGCGGTTTCTGCTTGGCAGTCTTCACGGGCTTTCGGGCATCGGCCAAGGGATCACCGCCATCCAGGACAGACTCTGAGTCGTGCATCACGACCTTGGCGCCGGTCTTGCGGTGGCCCATCTTCTTGGCCTTGAGGGCCGCCTGGATCAAATCCTCGATCTCCGCTTTGGCCTGAAGGAGCTGCGGCGACAGGACGTGGTCACCAAAGCGCTTGCGCGCCTGTTCGCGCACCAGGCGATGGATCTCCCGGGGCAGGTCCTGGGCGTACTCCATGAGCTTGGCCAGAACCTTGAGATACTCCTTGGTCGCTGGGTCGAAGACATGGATGTGGGCCACGGTGTCTTCGTAATATTTGATTTGGACTGGGTGGTTCTCCCCCGTCCGGCGACGCAGCATCTGGAGTTGTTCCGAGTTGTACTGGAGACCTTCGAGTTCGATCCCGTAATGGAACAGGGTGCGCTTAGCCGGAATGCCGGTGATCACTTCCAGCTGCTGGGGATGGACCGGCAACTCGATGATGCGGCGGTCGGCGGACTGAACCCACTTATCTATCGGACGTGCGCCGATACCCCGATGGATCGACATGTTGTACACCTCCACCACCCACTTGGTCAGGAGGTGAACCAAGGACTTCATGTCAATGACCGCCTTGTCCTCGGCTGGGTAGTCCCCCCGCTCGTCCACCGAGCTAAACACGGTCCCCGGCAGGCGGTGGATCAGTCCCATATTCATCGTACGGAAGAATCGTTCGATGGCCCCTTTGTGCTGGGGCGTCTTGGAGCCGCAGAACAAAATCTGGATGCCCATTTCCAGACAGGCTGATTCCAAGGCGTCCGAATGGAGGTCGGTACCATTGTCCACCGCGATCAGTTCAGGGATGCCATGGGCTGGCCAGGATCCCGTGATGTCGGGGAAGCGGGCCAACCATGCATCCTTGGGCAAAATGGCCCGGCGCAAACACTGGAGCACGCCATGGCTGGAGGGTGCATTGAAGCTAATGTAGAAGCCCACCACCATCCGCGAATGATGGTCGATGGCCATGGTCAGCCAGGGGCGTCCCAGGGGCAGCTTGGTCAGGCTGTCGATGACGATCAGGTCCAGAGGCGTGTGGTCGATCTCAATGCGCTCCAGGACGCTGCCGATCTTCACATTGCCCAGGGCGGCGCGGTATTTGACCCTCGCTACTTCGGCTCCTTCCCGGGACTTGTCCACCAAGTCCTGTTGCAGGTTGTCCAACCAGCGGTAGATCGTGGCCCGGGCCGGCTTCTTGATTGCTTCCTCTTGCGACAAACTGTTGTTAACGCCATCGATACGCCGATAAACCTCTTCAACCACCTTGAGCTTCGGCAGCTTCTGGTTGCTGAGATAAACCGTGGCGATGACTTCTTCAAAAATCTGATAGCGTCGCTTGGCCCGTGGTCCGATGGACGGCTTGTTGTGGGGAATCAGGCATGTGATGCTCTTGGTGGCCCGATACCGCCGCCACCATGCCTGTGCCGTGGAGGGAGATGGTGGATAGCGATCCTCGATCTCCCTTGCGGCAGCGTCAATTACCGAACGCCATTGATCGGGTTGGTAGGGATTGGTGTCTGGATCAATCTTATCTAGATAGTGTTTGCGACGCTTCGCTGCCTGTTGCTGGTTTTCGGGGTAGGTGCCCAGATCCCGGGGGACGGTGATGTAGATGGCCTCCTTGGTGGAACCCAGGGAAGCCACATCGATTTCCCATTCGTGGGAGAGCCACTTCTGGTGAAGTTCAGCATCGGTCAGATTGAGGATTTCACCCGTGTCAGAGATGAGCTGAAGCTTGCCGGTGGCGAGGCGTCGGGAGATTTCGTAGCCAATTTGGGTGAGCACCTCCAATAGGCGCATGCCAATCTTAAAAGAGCAGCGTTGCATGGCACCCTCCTCTTGGTAGGAAGATGAGAGTGTCCGGCGTGATCTCTGCCATGACATTGCATTGGAGGAGGCCAACAGCCAATAGTCGTAGGGTTACCTCAGCACCTAGAATCGCTTCGGCCCTGCCCATGAAAATAGCGGACTCGTGCCCAAACAAGCGTGACAACTCTTCTGGTGATGGCAGAGGTCCGGGAGGCACCTTTGTCCGTAGGTAACTAAGCCTTTGGAGATTGGCTCGCAGCGGTTCTCGACGGCATTCCAGTTCCGTAACAATGCTGAACTGGATGGGCGTCTTTAAGTAGTGGCTGGCGATGGCCCGGTATTTTTCCGCCACCTTTTGCTTTTTCAGTTCGCGGGAATGTTTCACTTCCAGATGTACTTGCGATCCATCTAGCAGGATCGCTTCAAAATCAGGAAAGTATTCCCGCATCCGCTCCCCATCCCAGTACTGGATTTTGACGGGCTGCTCCTGATAGGAAACGACTCCCGGAGAGTGCTCTAGTAATAGGGCAACATCGCCCTCCAAGATCGATTCACACTCGACCATCCGGCCGAGCTTTGTGGAAGGAATCCGCGTCCGGAATCCCCGTCCACTGCGGGTTATGGCGTTACGTGACAGCATCGCATTTTTCCTTGGCGGCGGGCGTGAGGGGTCTCTGCGCCGGCCGCGCATCTCAAGATTTTTGGCAAATGAAAACCCACGTTCGGTGCAAAACCGACCGGTCTCTCGGGAAATCAGTGGGATAGGCCTTGACGCCTTGAGGAGGGATAGCGATACTTTGCTTGTCTAGAGAAAGTACCGCTGCACCCGAAGGGCAGGCCTCAGTGCTTGCCCTTTACATTTTGGGTGCCTCCTTCCCTTCGGGCTGGAGACACCAAGACCCCGGACCAAACCCCACCTCAGCGGCACCAAGGGACGGCGGGAGTCTCAGAGCAAGTTTGATCAGCTGGATTTGCAGCGGGCTGAGATGACCGAGCTGGGGCTCGATCTCATGGATAAGTCTGTATTCGTCTTCGCTTGCCTGGGGCGGCAGCGAGATCTGGCGGCGAGAGAGTTTGAGTGTTCTCAATAACTCGGCTTGCTCTTCATCATCCAGGCAAAGGCCGCTTATCAGCCTGTGGACGAAATCTTCTTTAGGAGGCCCCTTCTCGCTTCGCTCAAGCGCTGATAGGTAGCTCGGCTCATAACCAAGCTGATAGGCGAGATCCTTCTGGCGTATTCCCCGATGGATACGTAGTGTCTTCAGGTAGCGGGAAAACGGACTCACAAGTTATCGGCAGGACGGATATTTAACCTGCAGACAATATCATGACTTTTGCAGCAAAAACAACAGTAACTAACTGATTATACGTGCATTATTTATTGCACTTTTCAGTTGTCCCAACGTTGGGACACGAATCTACAACGTCACGAGCACATGAACAAAGTCAAATTCCACCGGCAAAGCCGGTGGCCAGAGAGTGAGAGCACCTCAAAAGGAAGACAAAGAATTTCGGAAGGGCTCCCAATTGCCACTACTTAGGCATTGAATCGCCTATAACGTAGTCGCTAGACATAACGGCGCTATTCTCCAACTCTCATTTGTACGGCGTCATGTTGGTGAGTAGGGTCTATTGCCACAACGTTTGATTCGCTAGCACCTCCCTCTTTGGCCTCGGCATTTTCCGACTCTGCATTTGCTTCCTCGGAAACCGTATCGCTTCCGTGGTACGTCACTAAATCCCGAATGAAGTAGGACAATAGCCAGCTAGGAGATACTGTCTCGCCCAATAACTTGATTGTCCATGAGGTCATAACCTCGACAAGAGTAAAGACAAATACTCGAAGGCCAATCAAGCCAAAGAAGATCACCGTGGCGATAACGGCAAGGAGTAAAAGGAAACGTTGCCCTGCTGGATCAATAAATAGATCAAACACCGCGTCCAGAGTTGCTTCGCTCCTTACAGACAAGGCCACAGTAGTCGAAACTAGAACAATAACTAGCGTGAGCAGGCGTGCTTTCGAATCGTTGTCGTAGATGCTTCTTACGAACTCGGCCCACGTAAGGTCCGAATTTCTACGGAATTTCCTTCCAAGTGTAACGAGGTCATCTATTTCCTTTGCGATTTCTAGAAATTCTGGCGGCTCCTTCGCCGTAACCTCTCGAAGAATATGAATGCGGCATTCTTCCATCGATTCAAAATTCGATGCAAGTTTGTGGTTAGTAGCTTCAAGAATCTGGCGATCCTTCCAAGACCTTATCCAGAAAGTGATTGCAAGCCAAATGACCTCGGGTACAACAATCAATGGAAAAGCTCTCGCCCCGCTCACCGCATAGGCGGATGTAGCGAAATACCAAAGCGAGAACATCCAAACCGCAAAGGAAAGGAACCAGAGCCAAAGTCGGTAATTTCCCCAGGAGGGATATAGATGACGTCCTTCAAAGTGCCGGAAGTACTTTCCGGCGATTTTCAGATAGTGCTTCAATTCATTCTCCTTGTTCTCAAGCGTTCCGTGGTAACTAAGTCAGCCATTGACCCACAGTAAATACGCCGTGAATTGGATTGCGGAGGGCAATGCATGTATGGAGTCGGTCTTCTATATCGATGCTGAGGTCGAACCATAACTCGCGTTCGAGTCTTCGATGAAATCCTTCGGGAGATGGCAAACCCAGCAATCCCGGCAAGCAATACACATCCAGAACCTCGGAATTGTTCGGCATGTGCGCCCATCCGTTAGCGCAATGCCCCAGAGCCTCACTCTATTTTTGTTGAACTGGATAGACCAGAAGTTGCCATTGGATTGGTCCGTTGGCGGGGTTGTGCTGCCGATGATTTTGAGGAGGCAGCACATGCCCGCCCGCAATCGCAATTTCGTCTCCGCATGATGTACAACGATAGATCCCGGGATGAGGTGCCGCGGTTCCAGGACTGTGTTTGACATCGAATGCCTGATCGTACGACTGTGTGAGGCGATTGCCTTGTTTATATAGTGCCATTTGATTCACTCCTTCGCATGATATGAGTTGCATTCTTCATAAGGGCGCAGGTGGAAGATACGTAAAGTCAGATACCGGCGCCGCGCCAGGTAGGTCTGTTACCTTAGCCAGCGGTTGAATCCGTCCGCCAACCAAATAAGCAACCCCTTGCCTGCTGCGTAGCGCTTTATATCTGTACTGTCCCGCTGTTGCGCTGCTGTAATCTGGCGCTGATTGAATTGTCCGGCCCATCTCACGTGATTACGGATAATCAGGTAGTGAGAACGACAGGGATAGCTCCAATTTCCAATGGATGGCGATAACGAGACACTAGTGTCATGTTCGATTAGGCTCCACTTTGCCGGATTCAATGGCGTTACAACCTTCAAACCGCAACCGCAACAGCAGAGGTGGGAAGCAGTTCCAAATCGCTTTGATATATAGAGTATTCCCGGCGCCAATCGCTCCGGAATGTACTCCACATATTCATGCCTAATCTTAGGTAAGCGGGTCATGCCGCATTCTCTTCAATGTTCGCCATTTCGTTCGCTGCTATTGAATAGCTGAACGAAATCGCCCGCGAGGAATCACGATAGATCCCATGGATTTTTTTCCACTGCAGGACGGCTAGCGCTGCGTTCAGCGCATTTAGTTCTGCGATCTGAATGTTCGTGGAGTACTCGTTTTCCGGCAGATCCTCTCCTGAATAGTCGATTCTCTCGAGTACCGACGTTTCATTACCAGGCACGAAGCAGGTCACACGCATGAGGCCAGTCAGACTGTCATGGCCACGGAGAATACCCATCCCGACATCAACGAAAGGGATGCCGCACTCAATCAAGGTTTTGCTGATCGCTTTCTTGGCTGAGCCACTGTCTAGGCACATAAACACAAAATTCATCTGCCGGAGAGCCAACGTCTCGCCATTTGCGAACACTTCGTGGGCATAAATTCCCCTGCGCATCTTGCTGTAGGTATTCGCTAGGTATTGGACTTTTAGTGGATTACCTTGCAGTTCTTTAATTGATGCCGCGCCCGGAGAACGAAATGCATTGTGCTGGGAGAAGACATCGCCATCGAATAGATGAATTTCCTTAGCACACGACTTCGCTACAAGGTCCAATACATACGAACCTGTTCCACCTAAGCCGACTATAGCGATTCGTTGACTCGAAAGTCGCTCGTTAAAGGCACCAATACCGACCCGGCTTGTTGCAGTATCAAGGTATCGGAACACCGACTCCTCTTCCTCGGTCGCAATAACAGGGAAGGTATTCGCGCTCACTGTTGGATCGATAACCTGAGCTTCGCCAGTGATTCGCCCGATATAGGTGGTCATTTTATGGTGATAATTCCGATACGCTGCCTTCGCTGAAAACGTGAAGTCCGCCTGGATGTCGTTACCAAGATTGTGGGGTGGGCTCGAGTTAGTGATTGCCGATATAGTGCGGCCATCGTGATGGCATGGGTGTTCGCCACTCCACATCGCAACATGATTGCTAGGTCGCGCTGTCCGATCACCATTCAGTTCTAGGGCTGAGATCAGAATTCCACGCTTTACTTGGCGGGTTGAAGTGGCATAGGGGACGTTTTTTATCAACAAGTATCCACCCCGGACTTCGAGATCAAACCCGTCATTCCTAAGCAACTGCAGATCGGGACTACGAGCGATTAGTAGATGTGACATCGAACTCCATCCCTTCTTTCACTTGAACAGATTGACCCTCGACCAAGCTTCCTTTCGAGTTGTTGGAATGGCCGCGTGAGTATTGGACGGTGAACTGAACGCCATCGCCGGTCGGCGGCTTATCGAAAGACAACGCAATGATTTCCTCAAAGGTCAGGCGTTCCTTCTGGACAACCTTCGGGGTACCGTTGATAAAGATCGTGACCTGTTTATTCGGATGATTAGACGCCGGGCCATCATGTGCTTGGTCATTAGTACTCATTGACATTAGCTCCTGCAATTATCTGATTAAATGATTCTGTTTAACGCCACTCAAAGTAGCGCATCCCAGATGACAATCACAGTATACACATTTAATTCTGATTAAAGCAAGCTGTTTAACGAGATTATTTTATGGCTGAGTAACGGTACTCAATTCCGCCCGTGTCGGCGACGTCTTCTATTCGCTGGATGAAGCCATCAGAAACGAGGTTCTTCAAACGGGTACTAGCGTTAGGGACTGATAACCCAAGATCGCCAGCTACTTGAGATGCCAACACTGACCCCTTCGAAAGAACATATTCGACGAGATCTCGGGCGGAGGACTTTAGCTCGGGACCAATGATTTCGAAGTCATTGTTGTTCCAGATCACCAGAGGCTGTTCTTTTGCCCGAGCAGCATAGCTCCAGTTATCGATCAGATCTCGGTTAGATAGATCGGTAAGGTAAAAACCTTTCTCACCTCTGAGCTGTTTCGCTACCGAAATTACACTCTCGCGCGGAAAAGATGCGTCAGTGGCCTCTATGCCTTCGAGCGAGATACCAAATACCTCAACACTGGGATTTTGCTCAGCAAAATCTAGCAGCTTGCGGAAGACATCTTTCCCTTCGCTGTTACCGAAGGGATGAGCATTCTTCGTAAACGTACGTAGCTTTACGAGCGTCGACTTCTGGTTCATCTGTCTAATTTAAGCAGACTTGTTAGGTTAGTCAAGATGAAAATCAAAACAAATGTGCGTGCCTGAAATTTTGGCCAAGTTTAAGCGATGGGAAAAATGCATGTCTTCCCCTTCGTGGGTAATCTTCAGTTCATAGGTTTCTTGCCTCACAGAAATAAGCGCGTTGTACTTCTGCGCGTATGCGCTTGACCCTTTAAGCCCGAGCCCTCGGCCAGAATCGGTTATCTGGCTAATACCGCCCTCGGAAAACACAGCCTGAAGCAGGGCAATTCGGGGATCAAACGATGAGCTTGATATCCTTTTCGCTAAGTCTGGATACCGCGCATTTAGAATAGGCATAAGTGTCCCGACAATTCCACGACCACCATCGGAAATTACTGTCTGAATGTGCCTATTCTTGCGGCCAGCATAGTTCTGAAGGCCAGCGAAGCCGGCTACCGTTGTTCCTGAATGCTCCTTAACATTCCCGAAGAGCTCTGTTATGACCGTATGAGCCGCTACGTTGTATTGTGTCCCTGCGCAAGAGACAAAGCTATTTCTTAGCAGATTAGGAATATCATCGTCTGGCTGGATGGGGTCAATACTCCTTAATTCAACCACCCCATCGTTATTGCCCTCATAGAGGGTAGCAGCCGAAATTCGAGGACGCTTTGGCAAAACCCTTACACTCTCTCGCAAGAGACGGATAAATCCTATTCGATTCAGGTATGTAAGCGTCGAATAGGATGCCTGGAAATCTATTGTAACTAACTTTCCGGCGTCGGCTAGTTGATTACAAATTGCTAGCAGCCGAGCTAAAGCTTCAAGGAGGATTTTGCAATCCTCCCCAACGGTAAAGATTACCCTATGGTCGGTTGAATCAAGCGGCGATCCCGCATTCAGCAAAACATTCTCAAAAGCATCAGCGGTTAGCCAGAAATGACTACCCAGGTCAACGCACAATGCCGCTAACGACCATGTATAGTTTTCAGGATCCTGAACAAAAATACCATTGTGATCATGTAATACCCGGTTGATCTCAGATCTGTCTTCACGAAGCTGCGAAGCTATCGTCTTAGCTTTCTGACCAGGATTTTGTTCTAGGATGGCTTGTATTCTTTGGAGCAACATTCTGAGTAGCGCTGCAATGGGTGCAGCCTAAGTTTTCATTCTTATGCCGCAATAAGTGATGCTGCTATCATGATAATCTAGTCTAGCTGGCATAGTGTACCTTCTTGCTCCTAAACTCCTTTGGGTTCTGGAAGCCAATCCAAGTCTTACAGTTCAGGCAATGCCCAGATATCAGCCGTTCAAGGTCTAGCCAGTTCAGCTGGTTGTAAGATCGGGACAAGCTAAGGTGCCTGCTCAATGATGAATCGCTGCGAAATCCTTGCCGTTGGATAGGTTCTCTGCCGGGAGTACCAATGTTACGTACGCCTCCACGGCTGAGGTCAAAATATGTAATCCTGCTGAGATGGCACGTGCAATGCGGCTCTAATCGTCATCCCCGCTTCGCGTGAGGGAGAGTATTTCAGCTGAAGACCCCAAGCAGTCTGACGCTCCGGTCCATCGGTTTGACCTCTCCTTCGCCTTATGCGATCAATCTGCGTAATTAGACGATCTGGCTCTGTGCCTTGAGTGCTTCATTTTCACGCGCTAAAACGCCGCACTGATGTTCGAGGTCCTTAATTCTCTTTCGTAGGTCTGACTTTATATTGGGAAGATCAAGGTTAAGCAGGCTCCGCATTGCCTCCTTGTGCGGCATGATAGGCTCGAAAAGCTGATGGTAGCCACGGCCGACGGCGCCTATGAATGGAACGATTTTAGGTCGCGCCGTTCCTGCAGCAAGCACGTGGGATCCGGATATGCCAGGATACGGGTCGAGGTAATAGATTTTCCGAATACCCAGCTGATAGGCCTTCTTAGCGCATAACTCGCATGGACTTGAAGTCGTAAATAGATAGCCGTTCTTGACTCCTTGACCCCCATATTTTGTGATCTGGAGAAAGGCATTTTCCTCGCCATGGAGAGCCCGTGTGTGAACCTGATTCTTCTCCTCGTCAATGCAGTTCTTGATGTCCTTGAAGCAGTAGCTCATTGGCCAACCAGTCCCGCTCTTGCCTGCGAGACTGGCGCCGTAGACCGAAGAAATCGTTGATTTGAATGTCTCATTCGTCAGCTCGAAATCGCTAAAAGCAACGGAATCCTCAGCTTTCAGAAGATTATCGACATTCCGAAGGCTACACGGCACCTGACCTTCGGGGGCACTGTTCCATCCGATCGCCTTGACTGAGTACGATCTGTCAGTGATAACTGCTCCTACCTGACGTGAAACGCATCCAGAGTTGAGCTTTGCCGCGATTGCCACTTGCATACAGCGTTCGACATCTGTCGGCTGGACGAGTCCTGGATGCATGATCAGTGCAACATACTTGACCAGCTGTTGCTTCATGTCTCGGTATGCATTGCTCTCGTCGCGTGGGTTGTAGATATGTATGTCTGCCATTTCGACACACTTCTGAATGTTCTGAGAATAGTAGTACTCTTCGTCGCCAAGCTTAGAGGGGGATTCCTTCTTGTCGATCTGGTCGATGGTGGCTTCATCAAAGCCAAGTGGATGCGAGCGCAGTCGCCTGCGGCGCTCTGGCTCATCAGTTGAGATTGCCGTCAAATAGAACGCGGCATACCGCTCACGGAAAAACGAAGCTTCGAATGGGTTTCGGATTGCGTCGATACAGACCAGAACCCGCTCCTTCGACTCCTTTTGTCTGCGTCTAAGCTGCTTAATAAAACTGTTTACCCGCTGTGCTAGCCGAAAAATGGCCTCGGGTGCGAATACAGACGAATACGCGTTCCCTGAGCGACGAATATTGTTAGCAACATGCTGGTAAAACTTGATATACGACCCATGTTGAATTACCTCAAGCGCATCTCTCATGGACCGCGTAAATGAGGGGAGATCTACAAAGTTAAAGTGATAGACATCCGGTTCTTTCAGGACGGACTCATCGGCTTCTACTCGCCGCTGGATGTCCAAGCGTTCAGAATGCCGTAGCTCGTATAGCTGCTGAAACTCCGGCGTGACTTGGTTCTTGAGATCGGAAGAATTTCGGCCGGTGAGCGTGGAATACTCATCAAGGAACGCACCGAAATCCTGCTCCAGTACAAAGGACGAAATGATATCGGCTGCCCTGATTATGTAGAATTTTTCCCAGTTTGCTTGGAGAAATGTGTGAGCAACCATGTATTGCCGGTCGTCGTTGGTCATATGTTCGGAGTTTCTTGGCGCGGGGGCTCCGAATTCTTCAAACGACTTGGCAAGAAGAGATGCAGCAGTACTGCATCCCGCACCCGTCCTGCCAGTCAGGCCGACGATTGCGAACCTCTCTCTTTCGTCGAAGACTCGCCGAACCGCAATCTTCGCATTGTTTGCCTTTTGCATAAAAGAAACCTCCGGAGATTGCGATCAAACCAGCCTGGATCGAGGCTTTTCGATGGCATCGAAGTCTACTGACTCGACGGCATATTTTGATGCCCTCGGCATTGTAATGGAATTTCAAGTTGCTGAATAATTGGCAACCACATCCGCAAGCCATTCCTCATCTAGCTTTCAAGAGATTTAGGAGGGGGCTATTAATATTTCGCAGGAGTCGGGGGACGGATAGAAATGCTCGTGTTCAGCGTTAGTAGTGGCTAAGGGCAGGAAACTGGTGTATTTCCGTCCAGCCGGAACAAGCCCTCAAGGCTAACTTTGGTCGACAAGAAAAAAAAAGGCCACCCAATTATGAGTGGCCTTTTCATTCTCATGAAATCTAGACATTTGAGAAATATCTAGACTTCAGTGAGATCCTACACGCTTAAACGTCGATGTTGCGGGCGTAAAGGGCGTTGCTTTCGATGAAGGCGCGGCGGGGTTCGACGTCGTCGCCCATGAGGGTGGTAAAGATTTCGTCGGCGCTGATGGCGTCTTCGATCTGCACCCGCAGCAGGCGGCGCACCTTGGGGTCCATGGTGGTTTCCCAGAGTTGCTCGGGGTTCATTTCACCGAGACCTTTGTAGCGCTGCTTGGTGAGGGTGCGCTCGACTTCGCTCAGCAGCCAGCGCATGGCGTCGGCGAAGCTCTCGACGGCTTGCGACTTCTCACCGCGACGGACCATAGCGCCGGAACCCATGAGGCCGGAGAGCATCTGCGCCGTCTTGCGGATCTGGGCGTAGTCGCCGGAAACGAGAAACTCTTCGTCGAGGACGGAGTAGCGCTGATTGCCGTGACGCATTTTTTCGACGCGCAGCGCCCAGCGCTCGGCCTTTTCCTGGAACTCGGCGACGACACGGGTCTTGGCGTCGAGATGGCGGCCAAGGCGCTCGGCGGAATCGCGGGCGGCGGCTTCGTCGGCGAGGTCGAGAGCGATGTCGTGGGCCAGCAGGGCATGCAGCATGGGGCCGTCGAGGAAGTCGGAAAGGCGCTTGATAACGGCCTCGGCGAGCAGGTAGGAACGGGCCAGTTCGCCCAGGGCGGCGCCGTCGATGAGTTCGGCGCCGATCTTCGGCGTCAGCGACGCGCCGTCGAGGGCAAGGGTGAGCAGGTGCTGGTTCAGCTCGTGGTCGTCTTTGATGTAGCGCTCGCTCTTGCCGTGCTTGATCTTGTACAGGGGCGGCTGGGCGATATAAACGTAGCCGCGCTCCACCAGTTCGGGCAGCTGGCGATAGAGGAAGGTGAGCAGCAGGGTGCGGATGTGGGCGCCGTCCACGTCGGCGTCGGTCATGAGGATGATGCGGTGATAACGCAGCTTCTCGATGTTGAAGTCGTCCTTGCCGATGCCGCAACCGAGGGCGGTGAGGAAGGTGACAATCTGCTCGGAGGAAATGATTTTGTCGAAGCGCGCCTTCTCGACGTTGAGCACTTTGCCGCGCAGGGGAAGGATGGCCTGGAACTTACGGTCGCGGCCCTGCTTGGCGGAGCCGCCGGCGGAGTCGCCCTCGACGATGTAGATTTCGCACAGGGCCGGGTCTTTTTCCTGACAGTCGGCGAGCTTGCCGGGGAGGCCGATGTTGTCCAGCACTCCCTTGCGGCGCGTCATTTCACGCGCCTTGCGCGCCGCCTCGCGGGCACGGGCAGCTTCGACGATCTTGCCGGTGATGGTCTTGGCATCGATCGGCCGTTCGAGCAGAAACTCGGCGAGCTTCGCGGCGACCACGTCTTCCACCGCCGGCCGCGCTTCGCTGGAGACCAGCTTCATCTTGGTCTGGGAGGCGAACTTGGGATCGGGCATTTTCACCGACAGCACACAGGCGAGACCTTCGCGCATGTCGTCGCCGGCAATGTCCACCTTGGCCTTCTTGGCGATTTCGTTTTCTTCGATGTACTTGTTGATGACCCGCGTCATGGCGGCGCGCAGGCCGGTGAGGTGGGTGCCGCCATCGGATTGCGGGATGTTGTTGGTGAAGCACAGCACCTGCTCGGCGTAGGAGTCGTTCCACTGCATTGCCACTTCGACGTCGATGGTGACGCCGCTGTCGCCAACCTTGGACGAACCGCAGGAGAAGAAGACGTTGGGGTGGAGAACGGTCTTGCTGCGATTGATGTATTCGACGAAGCCCTTGACGCCGCCGGAGAAGGCGAAGTCTTCCTCCTTGCCGGTGCGCTGGTCGATGAGCTTGATCTTGACGCCGTTGTTGAGGAAGGACAGTTCGCGCAGACGCTTGGCGAGGATGTCGTAGTGGAATTCGATGTGGCCGAAGATTTCCTCGTCGGCAAGGAAATGCACTTCGGTGCCCTGGGTCTTGGCTTCGCCAACCACCTTGAGGGGGCTGACTTCGACGCCGTTCTGAATTTCAAGTACGCGATCCACGGCGTGGCCGCGATTGAATTCCATCACATGCTTCTTGCCGTCGCGGCGGATGATGAGGCGCAGCCACTTGGACAGGGCGTTGACGCAGGAGACGCCGACGCCGTGGAGACCGCCGGAAACCTTGTAGGAATTCTGGTTGAACTTGCCGCCGGCGTGGAGCACACACATGACGATCTCGGCCGCCGAACGCTTGGGTTCGTGCTTGTCGTCGAATTTGATGCCGGTGGGAATGCCGCGACCGTTGTCGGAAACGGAAATCGAATTGTCGCTGTGGATGGTGATGACGATATCGTCGCAGTAGCCGGCGAGGGCTTCGTCGATGGCGTTATCCACCACCTCGAAAACCATGTGGTGCAAGCCGGTACCGTCGGAGGTGTCGCCGATGTACATGCCGGGGCGCTTGCGCACTGCTTCGAGACCTTCAAGCTGCTGGATTGAATCTTCGTCATAGCCGCCGTTGCCGGCGTTGATTTCCTGCGTCATTTGATTTCCTACGATTTACTGCCGTGGCAAAACTGAAACAACAAAACCCCACTCGCTTGGCGGCGAGTGGGGAAAAACACTGGCGGGTTAAATCCGCATCGGCATTACGACGTACTTGAAGCGCTCATTGCCGGGCAGCATGAAGAGGGCGCTGGAGTTGGCGTCAGCAAGACGGCATTCGATCTTTTCGATATTCAGGTTGTTCAGTACATCGAGCAGATAGGTGACGTTGAAGCCCACATCCAGCGCTTCGGCGCTGTAGTCGATTTCGATTTCTTCCTGGGCTTCTTCCTGCTCGGCATTGTTGGACATGATCTTGAGGCTGCCGGCGCCGAGCACGATGCGCACACCGCGGAACTTCTCGTTGGTGAGAATCGCCACCCGTTGCAGGGATTGCAGAAGCTGGGCGCGGTCGAGTGAAATCACCTTGGTGTGGTTCTGGGGAATCACGCGCTCGTAGTCCGGGTACTTGCCGTCGATCAGCTTGGAGACCAGCTCGATGTCGCCAAAGCGGAACTGGGCCTGGGTCGGCGTCAGGCTGATTTCCAGCATGTCGTCGTTGTCGGCCAGCTGGCGCGAGAGTTCGAGGATGGTCTTGCGCGGCAGGATGACTTCGAGACGCTGATGATTGCCGCCGATTTCCTCGGAGGCGTAGGCGAGGCGATGGCCGTCAGTGGCAACGACACGCATCTCGGAGCCATTGACCACCAGCAGCAGGCCGTTGAGGTAATAACGGATGTCCTGCTGGGCCATGGAATATTGCACCAGGGCGAGGAGGCGCTTGAACTGCTTCTGGGAAATTTCGATCTTGGTCTGCTGACCGTCGGCGATGGCCATGCGGGGGAAATCTTCGGCCGGCAGCGTTTGCAGGTTGAAGCGGCTCTTGCCCGCCTTGACCTGAAGACGCTTGTCATCCAGGTTGAGGCTGACCTCAGCGGATTCCGGCAGGGAGCGCAGGATGTCCTGCAACTTGCGTGCGGCCACCGTCAGGGCAGCTTGATCGGTACCAGGGGCTTCGGTTCCGGTACGGATCTGGATTTCAATGTCGGTGGCGAGCAGAGTCAGCCGACCACCGTTCATTTCCATCAGGACGTTGGAGAGGATAGGCAGGGTATGACGCTTCTCAACGATGCCGCAGACCGATTGCAAAGGAGACAACAGCTGATCGCGGGGTCCTTTGAATAGAAGCATATATAAAGTCTCCAACTAATAATAAGTAAGGCAGGAATCTGTGGATAAACGGCAAATTCTATTTTAATTCACTGAGTTGCGCTGTTGAAAGGGAT
>Ga0316605_10000472_pt1 | contig 28304 bp, 21 predicted proteins | sample OWC_soil_day20_n_FD_207666 | JGI IMG/M metagenome (GOLD analysis project Ga0316605, IMG submission 207666) | Wetland soil microbial communities from Old Woman Creek delta, Ohio, United States - OWC_soil_day20_noCT | ecosystem: Environmental > Terrestrial > Soil > Wetlands | place: USA: Ohio...
AAGGCGGCGCCCCTAGCCAGAACCGCTGCGCTTCATTTTGTTAACGCTTCCCAAAGACACTAAGGAACGATCATGGCCCTCATTTCCCTGCGCCAACTGCTCGACCACGCCGCCGAGCACAGCTACGGTTTACCCGCCTTCAACGTCAATAACATGGAGCAGATTCAGGCCATCATGCAGGCGGCCGAAGCCTGCGACAGCCCGGTCATTCTGCAGGCCTCGGCCGGCGCCCGAAAATATGCCGGCGAGCCCTTCCTGCGCAAGCTGGTGGAAGCCGCCATCGAGCAATACCCGGACATCCCCGTCTGCCTGCATCAGGACCATGGCACCTCGCCGGCCGTCTGCCAGCAGTCGATGCGCAGCGGTTTTTCCAGTGTGATGATGGACGGCTCGCTGGGCCCGGACGGCAAGACGCCAGCGCCCTACGCCTACAATGTCCTGGTGACCAGCAAGGTGGTCGAGATGGCCCACGCCATCGGCGTTTCGGTCGAAGGCGAACTCGGCTGCCTCGGCTCGCTGGAAACCGGCGAAGCGGGTGAGGAGGACGGCATCGGCGCCGCCGGCAAGCTCGACCATTCGCAAATGCTGACCGATCCGGAAGAGGCCGCCGACTTCGTCGCCAAGACCGGCGTCGACGCCCTGGCCATCGCCATCGGCACCAGCCACGGCGCCTACAAGTTCACCCGGCCGCCGACCGGCGAGATCCTTGCCATCGACCGCATCAAGGCCATCCACGCGCGGATTCCCAATACCCATCTGGTCATGCACGGCTCGTCCAGCGTGCCGCAGGAATGGCTGGCGGTGATCCGCCAGTACGGCGGCGCGATCAAGGAAACTTACGGCGTGCCGGTCGAAGAGATCGTCGAGGGTATCCGCCACGGCGTGCGCAAGGTCAATATCGACACCGATATCCGCCTCGCCATGACCGGCGCCATGCGGAAAGCGATGGCCGAAAAGCCCGAGGAATTCGATCCGCGTGCTTTTTTAAAAGCCGCCGTGGCCGCAGCGCGCGACATCTGCAAATTGCGTTTCGACGCCTTTGGCTGCGCCGGTCAGGCCAGCCGCATCAAACCCGTGTCACTGGAAAAAATGGCTGCCGCCTACCGCTGACCAAACCGAGCATCACTCTGCAGTACCTTGCGTCTTGCGGCCCCGAAGTCTGGGGCCGCCTTTTTTCGGAGGCACCATGAGCCAACCTGATTTCGTCATCGCCCCAAGCATCCTCTCCGCTAATTTCGCCAAACTCGGCGAAGAGGTCAGCAATGTCATCGCCTCCGGCGCCGACTGGATTCACTTCGACGTGATGGACAACCACTACGTCCCCAACCTGACCATCGGCCCGCTGGTATGTGCGGCGATCCGGCCATGTACCACGGCGCCCATCGACGTGCACCTGATGGTCAAACCGGTCGACCGCATCATCCCCGACTTCGCCAAGGCCGGCGCCAACATCATCACCTTCCACCCGGAAGCGTCCGATCACGTTGATCGCAGCCTGTCGCTGATCCGCGATGCCGGCTGCCAGAGCGGCCTGGTCTTCAACCCGGCGACGCCACTCGATTACATGGATTACGTGCTCGACAAGATCGACGTCATCCTGCTCATGAGCGTCAACCCCGGCTTCGGCGGCCAGAAATTCATCCCCGGTACACTGGCCAAGGCGAAGCTGGCGCGGGCCAAGCTCGACGCATACGAACGTGAAACCGGCCGGCGCATTCGCCTGGAAATCGATGGTGGCGTAAACACCGCCAACATCGCCGAAATCGCCCGTGCCGGCATCGACGCCTTCGTCGCCGGTTCGGCCGTCTACGGCGCAGGCAAGGACAGCGATCCGCACCGCTACGATTCGGTCATCGGCGCCTTGCGCAGTCAACTGGCCGAAGTCTGATGCGCTTCCAATCCGTCACCTTCGATCTCGATGGCACGCTGCTCGATACCGTACCTGATCTGCACGCTGCCGCCCTGGCAACTTTGTCCGAACTCGGCCTGCCGCCACGTAGCGAGAATGAAATCCGCAATTTCGTCGGGCAAGGTGTTGTCGTGCTCGTGCGCCGTTGCCTGACCTGGGAGACACCGCCGGAGGAAAGAGCACTGGCCGAGGCGGTTGAGGTCTTCCAGCGTCACTATGCGGCCTTCAACGGTAAAAAAAGCCGGATTTTTGAAGGCGTCCGCGAAGGCCTCGATGCCTGGCGCGCCACCGGCCTACCCCTGGCCGTCGTCACCAACAAGCCGGCCGCCTTCACCGAGCCATTGATCGAGCGCATGGGGCTGGCTGCCTATTTCAGCACCATCGTATCCGGCGACACGACGCCCCACCGCAAGCCGCATCCGGCACCGCTGCATCATGCCTGCCGCTTGATGCAGACAAATCCAGCCACCAACCTGCACATCGGTGATTCACGGCACGACATTGAAACCGCCCGCAACGCCGGTTGCACCGTTTATTGCGTTCCCTATGGTTACAACGAAGGCGAGCCGGTCAAGGCAGAGGATTGTGATGCTCTGGTCGAAAGTCTGGGGGCGGCGCTACAGGCTGCGACAAATTGCCGCGGCATCAATGTTTTCTAATCTTCTGGTCTATAAAGAAAGAGTGGGAGGTGTCGAATGCTTTCCCTGGAGCAAGTTCCGCAGCGGAGTTGAAGCGGGTACGAAAGTCTGCATCTCGGTTGCCCGCGAGAAAACGTAATTTTGGGAGAGAGATGATGAGCAAACTGAAAATTGTGCTGTCTGCCTTGGCTCTCGGCTTGATGGCCTCTGGCGCGATCGCTGCCGATGCACCGATTTACGGCAGCCAATTGATGACCAATCAGGAACGTATTGAGCATCGAAACAAGTTGCGTGCCGCAAAGACCGCAGAAGAGCGGGAACAATATCGCCTTGAACACCACGAGCAAATGCAACTACGTGCCAAGGAGCGAGGAGTCGAACTGCCCAACGAACCTCCGGCTCAAGGTGGAGGTATGGGGCGCAGGATGGGGCCCGGTGGCGGAATGGGTGGCGGAATGGGTGGCGGAATGGGTGGCGGTATGGGGGGCGGTCGGAACCGCTGAGAGCAATGCTTGGTACGCGCTGCTGCCCGCTGCTATGCAGGAGGAGGCCGGCTGGCGATTGCCTCTTGCATCAGGTGGTGGGCTGTCTCGAAATCAAACTCCGCTATGGCCTTCTGGAAGGCTTGTGTGCGCTCTTTCAAAATTACCGCCAGTTCAGACTCATGGCGATCACAAAGGGTCTTGGCCTCGATGTCCCCCGTGGCCAGCAATCTAGCCAAGCGAGCCAAGTTTAGCGGACTCTCCTGTGGATCCGCTGGCGTCATGTCCATGGACTCAGTCGGCTGATGATCTGCCGCAATCAGTGGAATGGTGAGCCAGACCGTAGTGCCTTGGCCCGGTGTCGACAAAAAGCCGATTTCTCCCGCCATGAGCTCCACCATCCGCTTGCAAAGGGCCAATCCCAGTCCCGTTCCGCCGAAGTGGCGCGTGGTCGAGTTGTCGCCTTGATGGAATAGCGTGAACAGGCCGCCCTGGATTTCCGGAGGTATACCAATGCCCTGATCCTGAACCTCGAAGCGCAGCAAGGGAAGCAAGGTACCCATTCCCTCTTCCTTGCAGACCCGCAGCGTGACCGTTCCCTGTTTAGAAAACTTGATCGCATTGTCGACCAGGTGGCCGATGATCTGGGCAAGGCGGATCGGGTCGGCCTGCAGGCGCGCTGGCAACAGGGGGGAGACCAGGCGCTGGAAAATCAATCCCTTGCTGGTGGCGACATCGCGGTAGGCCAGCTCGATCTGGTCGAGCAAGGTGGCCAATTCGAAAGGCTGATCGTCGATGAGAATCTGCCTGGATTCAAGGCGGGAGTAGTCGAGTAGCTCGTTGATCAGTCCCAGCAAGGTATTGGTTGATTCAACGATTTTATGCAGGCGCTCCTTGCCGCGAGTTGTTTCGATGTCGCTGCCGAGCAAGGCGGCAAATCCGGAGATGTGGTTGAGCGGCGTGCGAAGTTCGTGACTCATGTTGCTCAGGAATGCAGTCTTGGCGCGGTTGGCTCCCTCGGCCCGGTCTCTTGCCTCGGCCAATTCACGCGTTCGCGTCAACACTTGGTTTTCCAGGTTTTTGCGGTAATTTTCCAACACCGATTCAGCCTGCCGTCGCTTCGAGATGTCCAGTGCAACGCCCATGACGGCCGTTTGACCTTCGAAGTCGATCCGGCTGCCATAGACCTCAACGCTGAAAATACTGCCATCCTTGCGCCGTGCGTTAAATGCGTAGTTGATTTGCTCTTGCGTTCCTTCCTCGCGGCGACGGAGGTTGTTGATGACCAGTTCCCTGTCCTCCGGGGCGACCAGATCGGCCACCGAGGCGGAGGCGAGCAGTTCTTCCGGGCTCGCATAGTCGAACATTTCAGCGAAGTGTGGATTGACGTACTGGAAGCGACCTGCGCAAATCATATAGACGCCAACCAGCGACTGCTGAACCAGTGCATCGAATTTGTGCTGGGCGTCCAGAAGCGCCGCCTCGCTGCGCTTTCGCTCCGTGATGTCGCGAATGAATGAAACGATTTCGCCTTCCCCAGAAGCGCGATAGCTCGCACTGACCTCGACGTACCATGTGCTGCCATCCTTGCGGCGATGGATGTCCTCAAACTGCCCATGGCCGGCTGCCAGGATGTCAAGGTGGCGTTTCAGGGCAAGCTGCTGGTCCTGGTCACCGAGAAATTCGAAGACTGTGCGGCCGATCATTTCCTCATGCCTGTAGCCGGAGAGTTGGGTGTATCGCTCATTGACTTCAAGCAGAACGCCATCGCGGCTGACACGCCAGAAACCATCAAGGCTCGTTTCCAGAATGTTGCGCAAACGTTCGTGCCCCTCCCGCAAGGCTTGTTCGCGGATCTTGATGGCCTCCGCCAAGGCGTTGAAGGCACCCGAGAGCCGTCCGATTTCGTCCGGCTTTCTGATCGGCAATGGCTCAAGTTTCTGACCGGGCGCACTCATCTGTTGCAGCTTGTCCAGAGCGCTCTCCAGCGGTCTCAGTTGATGCCGCAAGGCCCACCAGGTCAATCCGGCTGCCAGCAAGGTCAGTGCCAGCGCGGCGAGCTGCATCTGGCGTTTCATGCCGGTGATTGGCGCAAACACTTCGTCGGTCGGAGAGACGACACTGACAAGCCAGTTGGCCTGAGGCAGGCCAACATCAGATGCCAGGATTTCCTGTCCGAGCGGATTGACCAGGATGACCGAACCCTCGTAGCCGTCGAGGAAACGATCTATTTTTGGATTGATGCCAGGCGGAGGTAATTTCTCCATGACACGGCGCTTGTCGGTTGCCATCACAATCTGGCGAGTGGTCCGATCGATCAGCAAGTAGCCGCCTAATTTGCCGAAGCGGCTATCGGTGATCCGGGTCAGGAAGTTGGGCTTGTCCAGATTGATAAGCCCGGCCAGCGCCCCGATGATGCCCCCTTGTTCGTCCCGAATTGGCGCGACCATGGCGAATACATGGGCATTCAGTTGCTTGTCGAGTGCCACTTGGCTTATGCCCGGGTGTCCTTGCTCAAGCGCTCTTGCCAGGGCATCGCCAGCCAGATTGCTGATGTCGAGATGCACGGCCGCAACTGGGGCTTCCGCGATCGCTACCCCATCTCGTCCATAGGCAATGATGCCCCCATTGAACCAGAACTGCAGAAATGTGCGTTGCTGAATGGATGCCTGTATGGCAGCCGGCCCTTTTTGCATTGCCGGCCCGGAGGCAATTGCGACCAATTTGAGCGCTTCAAGGCGATCGGATAATTCATGGTCGATTTCCTTGGCCAGCAAACCGGCCAGAGAGAATTGCTGCTCGCTCAGCAGCCGCGTCATGTCACGTTCAAGCACGCGGCCAACATAGAACGATAGTGACCAGGTACCCAGCAGAAAAATGCCGAAGGTCACCAGCGTGATTCGCATTTTCAGCGATTGGCGGTTGAAGCTTGGATACTTCACCAACATTTCCCTTCTTCGACCCTCAGCAAAATGCCTTGCATCGCCTATTGGGCATTCGTGGCTTTTTGGGCCGGCGACTCAAGTATTCGGGGGGGGGCTAGTAGGCTAATCTCCTAATGTATAAAAAATATCATATTCGAACGTCTATTGATACATCCTTGCTGAATATGATATTTGGGTGCAGTGCTTGAGTGCTCGGGCCTCATTTTCTTTCAGCCCGTTCCTCCGAATGCTTCCATCCGTTTTGAAGACGCAAGGCAGTCAGAGCGAGGAGGGCGCTATGCCGGTCGATAACCGGGGAGACTGTCAGCCTGAGCGGTACCGAGGATTAATAGGCACTGGTCGAGATGGCCCTGTACAGACCAAAGGTCTGGTTTGCTGCATTTGCCGCGTCCGGGAAGGCATCCTCCTGACAGTATCTTGTGGCGAATTGCCAGAACTTTTCCCTGCGAGCGGTGCCTCCCGCGTTCCTGAAAAAGTCGCGGGGTGCTGTGCTTGAAAGGCTGGTTTCAAGTTGGCGGGCAATGCAGTGCGCTCAGTGCCGCCGCATATGCCGCGTTGCTCAGCGAGGCATGAATCAACGGGGAAAGCAGAGGGTGGTGGTCGAGTCCAAGATGTACCGGAGGAGTTTCCATGCGCAGGCGATCAGCAAAAGACCTGATCTTGTCGATGGAACTCATCAGCCCTGCTGCAACGGGTGGCTGGAAATGACCGGCAGCAGAACGGAGAACCAGAACGTGCTGCCCGGACCTTCGTTGCCCTTCACACCAATATCGCCACCCATCAGTTTGACCAGCCGCAGGCAAATGGCCAGACCGAGACCCGTTCCGCCATACCGTCGGTTTTCTGCGCCGTCAGCTTGTTCAAAGACGCGGAATAGCTTTGATCGGGCCTCATCGCTCACCCCGATGCCGGTATCCTGAACTTCAAACCTGATCAAAACGTGTGATGTGTCTTTTGAGCTGACATTCACGCGGACCGAGATTGAGCCAACGGACGTGAATTTGAGCGCGTTGTCGATGAGGCTGAGGAGGATCTGACCGACACGATCACGGTCGCCGTACAACGAAAGCGAGCCCATGTCAGCGAGATTCTCGAATTCCAGGGCGAGATTTTTCTCAACCGCTTTCGGCATCATCAGTTTTTTGACGTGATCCGTGATTTCAGTCAGTTGAAACTCTTTCAGGTTCAGGGTCAGTCGCTCTGACTCGATCTCCGAAATGGCGATCATGTCGTTGATGACCGCGAGCAGTCGCGCCGATGCTTCCTTCATCTTCTCGAAATAATCGAGCAACTTGGGATCTTCCGTCCGACGTTGTGCCAGCGTTGTTATGCCCATGATTGCGTTCATGGGCGTTCGCAGTTCATGCGAGACGCTGGACAGGAAGGCTGTCTTTGCCCGGTTGGCGGACTCGGCAGCTTCCTTGGCGATCGACAATTCCAGTGTGCGGTGCTGGACGAGTTGCTCCAGATGGTCACGGTGCATGCGCAGCTCCGCCTCCGCTCCGAGTTGCAGTTCCTGCGCCTCTTCCAGCAATTTCTTTTGCGAGAGGCTTTCGGGAATGGCCAGCGCCAGCATGGTGGCGACGCCAATCTCCACTGGCGTCCACGGTGAACAGCGGCCGCGCCATGATTCCGTCCATAGTTCGAAGGATTTTCTTGGAGTCAGGCGATAGTTGCCCGCCGCATTCTGGACAAAACCTTCTTCATATTTCCCGGCCCAGTTGATGGTTCGGGGTTTCTCCTTGCGCAACCAGATGATGCAGTTATGCATATCCGGTGAAGGCGGCGTCGTGAGTATCCCGGCCATGCTCTCAGCGGCACCGGCCAGTTCGGGGCAATCTCTGCCAAGGAAATCACTGAACGCGACTTCGGATTTCGGGGTGCTCGAAAGCCAGTGACGCAGCTGTGTGATCTGCTCCTGATCCGGGACATCACCAGAAAGGTGGATTTCTCCCTCAACCACCACAATCATCCCACTGGCACTCAGCAGTTCCTGGAGTTCCGGCATGAGACGAAGCAGGATTTCTCGAACCGGCGACATGGGCAGTGCCCGCAGCAAATCGCCGACAATCAGATTGGCGCTGTCGGTCAGCTGAGTTTGCTCCATGGCTTCAATGGTCGACAGGCGAGAGGAAACCAGGCGGCTGAGAAATATGGCGGCTTCGCGCAGGCCCATCGAAACTGGCTTTGGAGCCAGATGATGGCAGGCGATCAATCCCCATAGCCTGCCGTTTTGGATCAGCGAGATCACCATCGACGAGTGGACGCCGATATTGCGCAGATATTCGATGTGGATCGGGGAAAGGCTTCTTAACGCCGAGTAGGTGAGATCGAGCGGTTGCCCTTTGGTGGGGTTAAGTTCCGGCACGATCGGGACAGGGCAAGCATCGACATTGGCAACCGTGCGGACGAGGTTGGTCGTGTATAGCCGCCTGGCTTGCGCCGGGATGTCACTGGCCGGGAAGTGCATGCCCAGATAGGACGGTGCTTTCTCGATGCGACTTTGCGCAATGATTTCGCCATTCCAGTGCGGATCGAAGCGATAAACCATAACGCTGTCGTATCCGGTGAGCGATCGCACCAGTTGGACGATGAGGTCGAAATATCGTCCGGTTTCAAAATAGGAATCCGTGCGCAACATGGATTGCTGGGTCTGGAGGAGCAGGTCGGCCAGCAGTGCTTCCTGATGCCGCCCTTCGTCACGCTCCATTTCCAGCACGATCAGGTTGTCTGAAGCATAGACATGAAGCATCAATTCAACCGGCGCTGCATCGAGTTGTACGACGATTTTGCCGCTAGCCGTCGGTTGCTCGTTGATCGCGAGGATCAATTCGTCGATATGGGCCAGTGCCGACAAGCCAAGAACGTTGGCCAGCGGCTGATTCAGAACGTTTTCAAGATCCCGTCCGACAAATTCGGCGATGTTCTGGCTGGCCTGGCAAACCCGGTGGGGCTTATCGCATGAAATGGCCAATAGCGCCCCATGAGGCTGAACGTGACCGATCTGATGGATTGGTTCCGAAGCACATGCCTGCAAGGCACGTTCAAACTCTTGTTGATTCATCGTCATCGCTCCTCCCTGGGAAGCGTGATTTTGGTCTGGCTGCGCTTGGTTTGAAGTCTTGGTTTTTTTCGCCAGTCTGCTTTGAATCCGGGGAACATTCAAGAGATGCGTACTGGTTTTTCATGCGTTCGCCAGCGTCGATTCTCGCTGGTTGGACGAAGCATATTCAAAGGCTTGTGGCTTGGCGCTCCTCGCCTTGCTGACCCGACTCAGGCGGATTGTCCGGCGATTCAGGTTTGCCGGCGCTGCTTGGGCAGGCTGCCACTTCAACCCGGTTACGCCCGTTCTTTTTTGCCAAGTACATGGCGTTATCTGCACGATGCAGCGTGACTTCCGGCGCCTCGATATTGTAGTGATGCGTGACGCCAATGCTGACCGTCAAGGGGATGTCACCCTGTTCGTTGTCGAGTGGTTTCGCCGCCACATCGCCGCGCAGGCGCTCGGCAACAGCCCCGGCCTCGGTCAGGCCCGTATTGGGTAGCAGAATCGCAAACTCTTCACCGCCGATGCGACCGATGATGTCCCCGTTACGTACACTGTGCACGGCAACAGCCACGAAATGGCGCAAGGCTTCATCGCCGCTCTTGTGACCCCAGGTGTCATTGACCCTTTTGAAATGGTCGAGGTCGATCAGCATGATCGACAGCGCTGTGTTCGTCCGGTCCGCCTGGCTGATGCACTTGTCCAGCAAGGTGAGAAAGGAACGGCGGTTGAATACGCCGGTCAGTGGATCCCTTTCGGCGATCGTTCTTAATTCGAGCGTCACTTGTTCATTGGCCAGCATGACAATGCCAAAGGCCATCAGGACGATGGCCGCGATGGATTCGACCATGACGAACTGGGAGACGGTGATTGCCTGCGCTGCATCGAAGATGCCGGTGTTGCCCAGACTGAATAGCCAGGGGCGAAGCAGCAAAAATACACCGTGCCCCCCGCAAGCACCGGCAAAGAGGTAGCGTGCCGGGTACTCCTGAATTTTTCCTGTGGCGATGGTTTTTGCGCAGAGCAGAAAAATGGCGCCGGCCATCAGGCTCGACAGTGTGAAGCGAATGCCGGGATTGGGTTGAATCGCCGTGAAGTAAGCCGAGGCGGCAATGAGCAGGAGTACCGCCAAAGCGGCGTAGCCGGGTGAGAACTGGGGTCGGCCGACATAGGCCCGTGTCCCTCTCAGGCTCATGTAGGCCATCAGGAAGAGCAGGCTTTGCGCAGCGATAACTGACCAGATTTCGGGAACTGCCGTCCGCACCAGCAGGCTGACGCAAAACAAGGTGCCGAAGAAATAGGATGTGGCCCAGGAGCCAAATCCGGCAATCTGCCGATTGAAGCGCCAGGCCGCCATTAACATCAGGGTCATGATCCCCATCAGGATCGTGGCGAGAATGAGAAGCGTGGGACTATGCACTAGGACGAATTCCAGACAGTGTTATCGGGTCGTAATGATTGAGCCCAGAGGGCAACAGGACAATGCCGGGGGCGGTTTGCTCAGGCTGGAGATCTTTTGCTGCGTATTCAGGGACGATCACAAGGGCCAGGCCATGGCCTCGCGCACCTGTATGCCGATAGTCTGCCACAAAGTGGTTGCATTTTTGAGGATGGATGACTACGCCGCAGACACGATGTCTTGACAGTGATTCCGGCGCTTCGTCGGTGCTTTAACGGCCCTGGCCTGGCCGGCCCCCGCCTTTCACCGAGAGCGTGACCAGGAAGGGGAACTCGGCGTCGGCAGACTGGATGATGCGGAACTCCGGCCCGATAGCGCGAGCAATCCAGGCGACCAGCGCCTTGAGGTCAACGGCTTCGCAGCGAAGGTCGGCGGTGATGCTGCCCTGATCTTCATAAACCGGGAAGTCAGAGCAACCTGCCGGCTTGATATCCTGATCGTAAACCCGGCACGTGCCGTGCCCTTCGTCGTAGGCAGGGCAGACTTTGCGGTGCGCAAAGTAGAGGCCATCCGCTGACCTGATTTCCTCCGGGCCTTTGCCTGAAGCGAGGCGCCGGTCGAAGGCGTTGCGTGATTCGTCAAGTAGCCAGATTACCTTGAGCTGTTTCCACTCGAGTTCGAGGACGAGCGGGTCGAGTCGGCAGCAGGGCTTCGAGCATGTGACGCAGTGCGGAATGACGGCGGCTACCTGATAGCTGGCGGCCGCAGCGGCAAGCTCCTTGGCCAGACTACGGCGGGGGTTCTGGCGGCTCATCGCAGGGGGCACGCGGAGCGGGTGGTGGGGTGTGAAGGACGGCTCATGGGGCAACTGATAGCACGATCATGAGGCGAGATGCAAGGTGGACAGGTCAAAGGCGGCTCTCTCGCATCGATTTTTGAATGAACATGTGTAGCTGGTCAGCTCGGCTCATGCCGCACACGGCATTCCAAAAGGTAGTGGCGCGCTCAGGCCGGGGCCTTGGCCAACAAGGGGGCCAGCACCTGCTCGGTTGCCGGTGGTGTGTCGCCTTGCTGGGCGACCCAGACGAAACGCCCGGCCGGAGCCTGGCTGGTTGCTGCCTGGGCGGCGGCCAGCTCGGTGCGGTCGTTGACCAGCACGACGATACGCTTCAGCCCGGGCGCGGAGGAGAGGGTTTCCAGTTCGTAGAGACAGCCCCGGTTGGCAGCGACGAAGTTGCGCAGGTCCATCAGGACTACGTCGCTGACCCGCAGCAGTTCGGCCAGCGCCAGTTGCCAGGTGGTGTCGTGGCAATAGCATTCATTGACGCGGTATCGGCCTTCGACATCGGGCTGCCATTCAAAGGCGGCGATCCGGCGCGGCACATCGGCCGGGCTGTGGATGAAGCGCTCGGCAAGACGGCCGTCGAGGAAGGTGAAAATGTCGTCGGGGTCGGTGGTATGGGTGAGGAGGTCGGTGCCGGCGATCAGCACGGTGTTGCCGGTCAGGCGCCAGCGTTCGATGACGCGGTTGAAGAGATCCTGAACATTGGCGTCCTGCTGGAAGACACGCAATACGAGCAGGGTGGGCGGCCGGCCGGGGTGGCGCTGGCCGGTGGTGGCCTGCATGAAACGGGCACCAAGCGGAATCCAGAGCAGCGGCAGGAAGACGACGAGGGCGCCCCAGCCGAGGCTGGCGATGGCACCAAGGGCCGGCCAGGCCAGCGCAATGACCCAGACGGCGGTGAACAGGTAGAAGAGCTCCGATACGGCACGGTTGCTGTAGGCCTTGGCCAGCCAGCGGCCGACCTGACGAGCCGGCCACCAGGCGATCACCCAGGGCAGGATGGCGGCGGCGACGATGGAGCCGGTGCCGCCAAATGTGTTGAGGAAGCTGTGGAAAATGGGGCTGTCGCCTTTGAATTCGGCCTCCAGCAGGTCGATGCCGGCTTGCGATGACCAGAGCAGCAGCACGAACAGCGGAACCAGCCAGGGGGCGATGGCACGGCTGGCGCTGCCCAGGCAGATGGCGGTAACGAATACGAGTGGCAGGCCGATGTCGAAGGACATCCATTTCAGCACCTGAATGAACTGGACATTTTCATTGGTTCGCCAGGTGAGCAGGGCAACGGCCGCGATGAGCCAGAGCAGCATGGCGCCGACGAAGCGCCAGCGGCTCCAGCGCCCGATCATGGCAAGGACCGGCAGGACAGGCCAGGCGTAGGCGGCACCCAGCGCGGCCACCGTCTTGATGGTGATCGGTCCGTCGGCGATCCATTGCGTGATCAGCGTTCGCGTCAGCGCGATGAGCAGGGTCAGGCCGCAGAAGGCTGCGAGCAGATTCCAGTAGGCACGCCGATTGTCAGCCAGGCCGATTGCGGCTGGGGGGGGCAGCCGGCTTGAATCAGCCGGGGACTGCTCCGCGCCCGAGCCCGTCGCCGCCACGGGGACCTGCATCAGTCGTTTCATTGCTGACCGATAACGGCTGACGACGATCAGGGCCGCAATCACCGATAAAAAGGTGGCCAGGATCAGCAGGGTGGCAATCTTGCCGGACAGCATGCCTCAGACCATTGCCGTCAGGCCGGTGACGTAGACCAGTCGACCGCTGCCCGGGTCACGCACATAGCTCAGGCATTGCTTGCGATTGGTGCCGGTGCCGGGGGCTTTCAGCGAGATGTGCACCCAGCCGGAATTCGGTCCCTTGGCCGGGTCGTAGCATTCGCAGATGATCTGGTCGAAATCGGCCAGATGGTCACGCGCCCAAGCGGCCAGTTCCAGCGTCGCCATGCCGACGATCTCGATGTCGCAGGCTTCGCCCCGGGCATGCTGGCTGGTGCTGAGCCAGGTCGCCGGCTTGTTCTTCAGCGAGCGTTCCAGTTTCTGGCTGCGATAGACGCTGTTCGGCGTAAACGAGCCAAACTTGTCGCGGATCGGTTGCAGCACATGGCGGGCAAGATGAATTGCAGCGCGCAGTTCGCCATCGCTGGCGAAGCCGTTGTCGATGCCCTGACGCGCTGCCAGATCGGAGCGGGTCAGTTCATAGACCCTGAAATTGGGGGCGATCAGGGCGCGAGGTGACAGGCCGCTCAGGGGAATCTGGTCGAGCGGCGTTTTCGAAAAATCAGGCTCTACGTCGCGAGCAACGGGTGTTGGTGCCGCGCGCTTGCGGCGGAAAAACTTGGGCGTCACTTCGGGGGTGGCAGTGGCTTTTTTCGGACGCGGGCTCATGACAGGTTCTCCTGAATCTGTTCGAGGATGCGCCGGTTCGCCTTGTCATCCGGCGCCCACAGGGCGAGCAGGAAGTCGATATGCTCGGCCACCGACGACACTTCGCGCGGGCTGGCGCCGCGGGCGATGGCATCGCGGTAGGCGTGCAGCACCGCAACACCCGGTGCCGGCGATGCCGCCTCGCCCCGTTTTCGTGGTGGCGCCGCCGGTTTTGACAGCAGCTTGATCAGCTGCAGGTCGGCCAGGCTGGCACTGTCCCAGAAATTCGGGTCGTATTCGTTGCGTTGCGACAGGTCGCGCAGCAGGCTGTCGAGTTCACGTTGCATGGCAACCGGATCGGCCGCTGCCGGCGATTCGCCGCGCTGGGCGGTGAGCAGGGCGCCGGCCAGCCAGTTGGTGAAAGCGTAGGCGTCGTGCCGCCGCTCGTAGGCCAGCCGGTAGTGCTGGGCCATGTTGACCAGCGCTTCCATCCGGCGCGGACCTTCTTCCTCGACCAGGGCCAGTCGCTTGTAGGCACTGCCCAGCAGGTTCAGGCGTTCGACGGTGGGGGCACGGCGGCACAGGGTGTCGAGATCGAGAATGGCCGATTCAATCAGTTCGGCCTGCTCGACCCGCAGTTTCTCGCGGGTCCTGGCGGCTTTGTGGCTGGCGCCTTGCCAGAGTTCGGCCGCGTAGCGCACCCGGAAATTGGCATATTGCTCCAGCGCACGCATCGAGCAGTCGCCCTTGTCGGCCGTCAGCGCCTTTCCCAGACAGGCGATGGCTTCCGGCCAGCAGCGGGCCTCGCCCCAGGCCAGACCGAGCGCGGCTTGCACATCGGCCCGGGCCAGCCAGCTTTCCTTCTGACAGGCGGGAATGCGTGCCAGGCGTCGTTCGATCTTGCCGCAGGCGTCGTCCGTGGCGCCGGCGCGCTGGTCGGCAGCGATGTTTTCAAATTCAGCGACCAGTTCGTGGGCTGTTGCGAACGGCGTGACGGCGTGCTGTGGAGCCGAGCCATCGCGGTGGAAGCGGAAGTCGGGATCGCCGTAGCACTGGTAGGCACCCCAGGTGTTGACGTCCGGGAAGCGTTGCCAGACATCCTCGCGGGCGACGCGGATGGCTTCGCCAAAAGCTTCGCCAGCCAGCATGCCGCGGTAGAAAGTGGCGGCGAAGGCCTGCCCGGCCCGGTCATCCACCGCCCAGCCGGCGGCGATCACGGCACGCACGCCCATGCGGATGAATTCCTCACCGAGGTTGGCCGCCAGACCCAGGCGGTCGAGATCGCGATTGCCGTCCACGCGGCCGAGATGGCAGCAATTGACGAAGACCAGTTCCGGCACGAAGCGCATCTGCGCGATGTCGCCCGGAGTCAGGAAATTGTCCGGACCGATCACCATGCCGGAGACCTTGCCGGCCGGCATCGGATATTCATGCACGCCATGCCCGGCCAGATGCAGGATGCGCCAGCTGTTCCTGTGCAGCGACTCCATGATCGGCGTCGCCGTCTGTTCGATGCAGTCGAGCACATCGTAAGCGTTGGCGGCCAGTTGCTCGGCCACCTGTTGCGCCTCGTCACGGGCGCCGGGCAGGTCGCAGAAGTCGGGATGGTTCTGCAGGTCGGGATTGCCGATGACCAGCGCCGTGTTGGCGAGGCCGTGGGCCGGCCGCTGACGGAAGTCGGCGGTGCGGAACTGGCGGACGAAGCCGGCGGCGACCGAGGGCGGACGTTCGCCGACGCTCCAGCGGTTCTCGAGCAGCTCCCACGGATAACGGGCCGACTGGCTATCGACGATGACGACCAGGTTGCCCTGCTGCGGCGACAGTTCGCGCAGGCGCAGTGGCAGCAGCATTTCGTACAGCGTCTTGGCCGCTTCCGAGTTCTGGCCGGTGTCGCGGCTGGCGATCCTGACGAAGGCGTCGGCCAGCGCCAGTTGCCCAGTGGCCAGTGTTTCTTCGGCGCGAGCCCGATCGGTCGGGAAAAGGAAGCGCAGGCGGTCGTCCTGGCGGACGATTTCGAGGCGCTGATACCACTCGTTGGGGGTGTCGAATCGCACCCGGCGGCGGCCAGCCTGGGCGCTTTCAACGCAGCCGGACGGCCAGCGGATGGCCGGGGCAAGCTGCTCGTTGAGCAGGATCCGACCGAGTGCCTCGGCCGCCGAGATGGCGACATCCTCGTAGAGTTCGAGCAGTTCGAGGCGGTCGATCAGCACGCGGCCTTCCAGTTCATGTTCGGCCAGCGCTGCGTTGGTGGCAATGGCGGCGCGCAGCATGGCTTCCAGCGAGTCGCCGATCGGCAGGCCACCGGCGCCGGTTCCGACGAGCAGGCAGGTGACGGCGGCCGAACGCGGCCGGCCTTCTTCACCGAAGCGGGCATCGGGCCAGTAGGCGACCTTCAGGGCGAAATCGAGCAGGGCATCACGCACCGAGGATTCGAGCAGACCCGGGCTGAGCCCGCCGATCTGGCCGAGGCCGACGACGAGGGCACCCATCGGCTTGGCCGTTGGCGAATCGTTGAGGAAAACGGTGTGGCTGCCGAGCGGCCCTGGGTAGATGCCGAGGTCGAGCCGGCGGGTCAGGTGGTTGCCGAGTTGGCGGTCGAGTACCGCTTCGGCGCTGATCACCGTGTCGCCTTGGTAGTGGCCGACGAGCACCGGGTGTCGGGCGTAGGTCAGGTTGCCGTGGCGGATGCTGACCTCGATTGGTGGCGATTGCCGTTCGCCTTCAGTCAGCTCGGGCAGTTGACCGGAGAAGCCGAAGCCGGCGATTTCATCGGGCGACGGAATGCCATCGGCGGGTGGGGCGGAGGGCAGTACGAAGCGTTCCTCGCCGGCCGCGCTGCGGCTGCGGGCCGGAGGCGCGCTGGGTAGCAGGCTGGTCTGGCCATTGACCAGAATGTCGAGATAGCCGGGGAAGGCCTTGGGCTGAGCGCACAGCATGTCGTGCGCGGTGTTGTCGACGTACCAGACCGGCACCCCCGGCAGGCGCCCGGAGGCCCAGGCCACCGTGCCGTCGCCCTCGCGAGTGGCGACGAATTCGAGGCGCTTGAGGTCGGGACGGAAGGGAATGTCGCCGGCGCTGAGCTGATAGTCGATCACCGTGGCCGGCTGGCAGCCGGCGACATAGGCCATGTGCTGCGGATCGGGCGGTGCAGTCCTGAGAAACTTCCAGGTTGCGGCGGCTTCCTGCAGGTCCGCACTTTCGGCGGTATCCCAGCGGGCGCCGAGTTCCTTGCGCAGGGCTGTCCACCGCGACTGATCGGCAAAATCCGGATCATCCGGCGCGAAGGGCAATAGTTCGAGCAGCCCGGGATAACGAGCGACCAGGCCAACAATCTGGTCGGTGCTTTGCGTGATGTCGAGGAGCGACAGCTTGGATTGAGTCGGATTGAAGCCGGTCAGCCAGCGCACGGCTTCGTAGGAGCCGAGGTTGGGCGTGCCGAGCATCAGGAAGCGGCTGCCAGGCAGGCGGATGATGCGCTTCCACAGTGCCGTGCCGGGCCCGCCATCGGCGATCATCGAGCGGACGACCAGGCCGCCCATCGAGTGGGCGACCAGGCGCAGCGGCTGGCCGGAGCGTTCGGCCTGGCTGACCAGCGGTTCGAGCGTGACAGCCAGCTTGGCCGCCGCCTTGCGGACGGAAAAGCGCCAGTCGTAGGGGAAGATTTCGACCTGATGGCTACGCGCCAGGAATTCGACCAGCGGGCCGTAGAACTGGTCGACCAGCCCGACCGGCGTGATGCTGTCGCGGCCCATGGCGATTTTCTTCAGGCCGCCCTTGAGCAGGGACCAGTAGTTCAGCCAGACCGCGTCGTCGCCGGCATTCAGTTCGCTGCCCATGGTGCCGGGCAGCATGACGACAATCGGCCGTGGCTTGTTGCCGCCACGGCTGCGAGTGACCGCCGCCGCACAGCGCGGGCCGAGATAGCCTTTGGGAGTGATCGTCTGAAAGCCGCCACTGTCACCGTCGGTGCGGGTCAGGCCGGCGCGCAGCCAGCGCACGCTTTGTTCGTTGGTGAAATAACGGAAGTGATTGACCTTGGGGCCCTGATCCTGGCGGACGCGGGCGCCACTGCCGAGGCGCGGCAGGCCGCCGCTCATCGAGGCGGTGTCGACGACGAGGTCATGTTCATTCTTGTAGAACCAGTCGGAGGCCAGCACCTTCAGGGTGTTCCACAGGCCGTCGCCGGCCTGGATGTCGCCGGCGATCACCGACAGGTCGGCGCTACTGGCCAGTTCCGGCGTGTTGTTGAGCAGGCGGGTGAGCGCTGAGCCGGGCATCATCGCTTCGACGCCGGGCAGGGTGCGCGGATCGGTGCGCTCCTTGACGACGGCGAGCAGGAAATCGAGCCCGTCGGCGAACAGGCCGTCGCCGGTGGCTGCGGTGGCAACGTAATCGAGCACCGACAGCCAGCGGTCAAGGCGGCCGGAGGCCAGCGTGGTGCCGCGGGCCGGGCAGGCGACGCGGACAAAGCGGCCAACGCGCAGTTTCTTCTTGGCGAAGACGCCGATCAGCTCGAGCAACAGCTTGCGGTCGTTGTCGTAGGCGGCATCGCGGGCCTTCATCTCGGCATCGGAGAGCGGCAGCAGGCCGAGTTGCGGTGCCAGCGTGCGGTCAGCGGCGAACAGTGTCTTGACGTGTTCCTTGGTCAATGTCTCGGCCAGGTTAGTGCAGCCGGACAGGGCCATTACTTCGCCAACCAGGCCGCCTCGGGAATGGCTGACCAGATGGATTTCGGCCCCTTCGGGCAGGCGTTTGGCCAGGGCCAGTGCGTTGTCGATCGGGCTTTCCGTCAGCGTCCGGTGTTCAAGCGAAAAGACGCGGTCGCCATAGGTTGGCAACAGGGCTTCGCGCAGGCGTGCGCCTTCGGTGTTGCCGGGATCCCACAGCTTGCCGAAACTGCCCTCGCCGGATGAGGCTGTGCCGTGCAGGAAAACCAGCAGCGGTCCGGCCGTGGCAGGCAAGACCTCCTTCTCGGCGACCGGCTTGAGGGCAAAGTCAGCCGCCAGGTCGAGCCGGTATAAACCGGGCGGATGCTTGCCGAGCAGTTTTTCCTCGAAATGCTTGCCCAGTTTTCCGGCGGCTTTTTCGGCCAGATCGACGCCAAAAAATTCGAGCACGCGAATCGCCAGTCCGCCCAACCCGCGTTCGCTGCTCGCCGTGTGGCGCGGGGTGAGGCGGGTGAAGTCCCAGGCCTCGCTGCCATCGCGGGCCGGGGGCGTACCGAAATCGCGTGACAGGTCATCGACCCGGCTCCACAGCACGAAACCGTTGTCGAGTTCGACCCGAACCACGGTTTCGCCGCTGACCTCCACTTGATCCCCGCTGCCATCCCGGGCAGTTCCCGGCAACAAACGGAACAGCGGCTGCGGGCCGCCGGCATTGCGGCGAATGGCGTCTTCGCGGCTGCCGCGAATCTTGTAGAGGCGCTGGGACATGCGAGTCTCCTCGTTGGGTCGGTGGCTGCAAACAGCTTATTCGAAAATCTTGCCCTTGCGTGCGCCGGCGCTGCCGACGATCTGTGGTGCCTGTGGGTAGCTGGCTGAGGGCAGGTATTTGGCGATGGCCTTGTGCCAGTCGGCGTAGGTGGCGCCTTCCTTCATGCTGCCGAGGGCTTTCAGCGCGTAATAGGTAAAGGCGCCGTTATAGCGGCCCTTGATTTTGGCGTCGTAGCTGAAGTTGTTAGGCCCTTCCTTGCAGCCGGAAATCAGCAGGTCGCCGAGCTTGTTCGAATAGGCGCCGAAAAAGGGCGTGGCTCCAGTTGCGCCGACCATGGTTGTCGCCACCTTGCCGGCCCGGTTCTTCGGCAGCAGCTTTTCCGGCAGCCAGTTGCCCATCGGCATGAAACGCGGCCGGGTGTCGGCGTCCTTTTCAGCTTTGGCGGCACGGGTCACGGTGCCGGAATGGCAACTGTCGGAAAGCAGCACGATGCGCACACCAGCCTTGCGGGCCAGGAACAGCTCGCGGATTTCGTCGTCGGTCAGGGCCTCGCCCTTGGTCTGCAGATCGTAGGGGCAGAGCGCTTCGTCGAGGCCGTCGGCTTCGTCGCCATCAGTGTCCGGCTGGTAGGTGCCGTGGCCGGAGAAGGTGATGACCAGCGTGTCGCCCTTGGCGCCCTTGCCGATCAGCGTCGCCATGGCATCCATCATCGCTGCCTTGGTCGCCTGATCGTCAAGCAGCTTGCTGACCTTGAAGCCGCGCTCTGCCAGTACGCCGGCCCAGTCGTTGGCGTCATTGACGCAACCCTGCAGGTCCATGTGGGTGCCGGGATAGTTGTTGATGCCGATGCATAGGGCTTTTTTCGCCATGGTGGGTCTCCTTACGGTTCAGTTATTGGTGCGGCAGGATTGCCGGCAGGCTGGCGGCAACGAAACGGGAACGATATTGCCGGTCGGCCGGGTATTCGGCTTGTTGGCAGGAGAGGGCTGATCAAGGGTTCTATCCGGCCTGCAGCGGAGGTCGTCGAAGCTTCTTGTCCGGGCGATTCCATGTTGCATGGCTGTGCGAAAAGCAGGCTGCATGACTCACCTTTCAGGACATTGTGCTGTGTTTTCTGGCTGCTGACGAAACATTGTTTCGATCTGTCTTGTTGAAGCGAAACCGGATTTTTCTGGTGCACATTCTACTATTGACATGTCATCTTTGTGTTTAGTTCAAGCGAAGCTGTCGAGAAAGTTTATTTTTGTCATGTGTCGCCAAAATCCGACAAATTGCGGATAAAAATACTTTATCGATCGGCTTCGAAGAAAACAATCGTTTCAATTGGCGCTGTTAAATTTATCAGTTTTGTGATGCATAATTTCTGCAGTACATCAGAAATTATGCATATTGAAAATCTCGGTGACAAAAATTATTTCCTGTGCTTTACTCAAATTTACGTTTCTGCGACGCAAATCAGAAGTTTGTTTCGACACTGTGCTGGCGTACTGTTTTCAGACCGTCGGCCCTTGGTTCAGATCAATGAAAGAGGCGGCATGCTGGATGTGGCGGTGACCTTCCTGGCGGATCAATTCAATGCCTACCTGCTGCGCCGGACGGGTTCGGCTTCGTTAGGCCAGGTCGTGCCGGGCGGCATCCTCGATGAAAAAGGCAATCTGGCCATCGCCAGCGGCACCGTGGCGCTGAGTGTGGTCAATATCGAGGAAGAGCGCGTGCTGCGCGAGCAGGTGCCGGCCAGGATCATGCGCAATGGTCGCGAGATGGTGCTGCAGCCGGAACTTAAGCTGAACCTGACGCTGCTTTTCGCGGCCCGGATGAACGACTACCCGCTGACGCTGAAGGCCCTGTCCAACGTGCTGACCTTCTTCCAGTCGCACCCGGCATTCACCGCCGACGATTACCCGGCACTCGATTCGCGCATCGGCAAGATCGTCATGGAGCTGTACAGCGTGACGCCGGAAACCCTGAACCAGATCTGGGCCAGCGTCGGTGCCAAGTACCAGCCCTCGGTGCTCTACCGGGCGCGGCTGGTCACCATCCAGGATCAGGAGCCTTTCATGCCGGGCGCTCCGATTACCGACATCGGGCTGGAGCTGCACGAAAAATGAGCATCCACTTCCGCACCCTTTTCGAAGTCGAAGTCGAGCACGGCTACTACCGGGGGCTTTGTGCCGACATCGATTTCGTCGTGCCGGGCGCAGAGCAGGCACTGGCTGCCGGCAAGCTGCTGACGCGGGTACGGGACGGCCGCCTGCGCGTGCTGTTCGAGGCCGATGATGTAGGCAACGCCCTGCGCGATATTCATGGCACGACCCTGCTGATCGGCCTGCGCGTGGTCAATCCCTACTTCGCCAATTTCACCGAAGCGCCGGTCGGTTCCGGTGGGCTGGTCCTTTATGGCAACCAGAACGCCCCGCGCAGTTTCGATCCGGCCCTGCCGGCAGCATTCATCGCGCCGCGCCAGCGTGTCGCACCGGTTCAGGCCGGTCGGCCGCTGACCCTGAGCTGGCAGTACGCTGGCGCCCCGCTGGTCGGGCAGACGCTGAGCGCCGGGCAGGACGAGGCCGCCTTCGAAACCCGCGACTGGCCGACGGGGCGATATGCCTTGCTTGAAACGGCCGCTGGCCCGGCGCAGACCTCGCACTGGCTGCACTCGCCAGCGCTGGCCGGCGAAGCTTTGTGGGGTGTTCTGGCCTTGACGGTGGATCGTGGCTTCTACGCCAATCCGCCGGTTTTCCGCATCGCGCTGCAGGCCCGCAGCGAGCAGCTCCAGTATTACGTCGTGGCGCGCAATTTCGGCGCTGCCGAATTCGGTCAGTTGCAGCTGGCCGATGCCGGCGCTGGCGAACAGGGGCGGACCGCGCTCAGTTTCGACAGGATCACCACCGACAATTTCACTGACAACGATCTGCCGGCTTCCGTGTTGGGTGATGCCGGCACCCGCATCGTGCTCTTCCAGTCGCAGCAGCCGGTCGCCCGGCGGGCCGGCGGCTATCGCAAGCTGCAACTGAGGCGCAATGCCGAAGTTCTCGTCCAGCATCTGCCCCAGGCCGGTTCCGACCGGGCGCAGGCGCGTTTCATCGTCCACCTCGCCAAACCTTAGAAGGGGGTCAGTCCATGCCAACCTACCGTACTCCGGATGTTTACATTGAGGAAATTTCGGTCTTCCCGCCCTCGGTCGCCGAGGTGGAAACTGCGATTCCGGCCTTTGTCGGCTACACCGCCAACACCACGCTGATCTCCGCCAGCGATCTGCTCAATGTGCCGCGCCGCATCAAGTCCCTGCTCGAATTCGAGGCCTATTACGGCAAGGGTCCGAGCTATACCGTGACGGCCGCCAATATCGACGAAGCCGGCAACTTCCTGACCGCCGACATCAGCAACAGCTATTTCATGTACGACAGCCTGCGGCTGTTCTACGACAACGGTGGCGGCGACTGCTACATCGTTTCGGTCGGCGCTTACAAGACCAGCGGTTCGCCGGTCTTGCGCGACGAGATCAAGACCGGCGTGCAGGCCGTAGCCAAGGTGGATGAGCCGACCATACTGCTCTTCCCCGATGCCGCGACACTGGGCGCCGACGATCTCGCTGCCGTCCAGCAGGAAGCATTGAAGCAGTGCGGCGAACTGAAGGACCGCGTGGCGGTGCTCGACCTGCGCCAGAGCGACCCGAACGGTGCCAGCTTCCGCGACAAGATCGGCATCAACAACCTGAAATACGGCGCGGCCTACACCCCCTGGCTGAAGCTCAACTACAACAAGTCGGTTGGCTACGCGCAGGTCAAGGACAAGATTTTCAAGAACGGTATTCAGGTGCCGCTCAAGGATCTGACCGCCGAACCGCAATTGCTCGCCGCCCTGACCGCGCTCGAGGAACTGACCGCCGACAGCACGGCGCTGGCCGCTGCCGTCAGTGCCTATGCCGGGCCCGGTGAAACGCTGAGCAGCGCTTTCGCCAAGAAACTGGCCGTCTACAAGGGCAAGGCTGCGCCGGTACCGGCCGATGCTGCACTGCTCTTCGAATACGTTTTCGGCATTGCCAAGGTCGTCGATGGCTTCGTCGATGCCAGCCCGCTGAGCAACGCCAAACTGGTCACCGACATCAACACCATGATCGCCGGCACGCTGGCCCCCGCCTTCTCCAGCCTGATCGCGCTGGAAAAGGAAATGGCGGCCGATATCGTCACCGCCGGCGGCGCCTATACCGTCGAATGGGACCAGAACACCCCGCCGGCCACCGCCGCCTGGGGCGCCATCTTCGGCGCCAGCGCTCCGGCGGCGTCGAGCGGCAATACCGCCGGCGCGACGGTCAAGGACGTGATGGACAGCGCCTTGCCCGGGCTGCAAAAAGGCTTTTCCGCGGCCAGCGGCGCCATTGCCGGCATCGTCACGGCGATCGCCAACTATCGCGGCCTCAATGAGCAGACGCTGTTCGAGAACTTCCTGCCCTACCGCAACGTGATCAACGGCATCGGCTCGACGCTGACACTGTGCCCGCCGAGCGGTGCCATCGCCGGCATCTATGCCCTGGTCGACAATCAGCGCGGCGTCTGGAAGTCCCCGGCCAATGTCAGCCTGAACGGCGTCATCGCCCCGGCCAGCAGCTTCACCACCAGCGAAACCGATGCGCTGAATGTCGATGCCACCGGCGGCAAGTCGATCAACGCCATCCGCGCCTTCGTCGGCAAGGGGACGCTGGTCTGGGGTGCCCGCACGCTGGCCGGCAACGACAACGAATGGCGTTACATCTCGGTGCGTCGCTTCTTCAACATGGTCGAGGAATCGATCAAGAAATCGACCTACTGGGCTGTCTTCGAGCCGAACGATGCCAATACCTGGGTCAAGGTCCGCGGCATGATCGAGAACTACCTGACGCAGAAGTGGCGCGAAGGGGCGCTGGCTGGCGCGGCACCGAAGGATGCCTTCTTCGTCCGTTGCGGACTGGGCGTCACGATGAGCGCGCAGGACATCCTGGAAGGGCGGATGAATGTCGAGATCGGCATGGCGGTCGTCCGGCCGGCCGAATTCATCATCCTGAAGTTCTCCCACAAGCTGCAAACCAGCTGATTCGAACCCTGACGCGAAAGGACATTCACCATGCCCGCACAAGCCCAATATCCGCTGCCGGTCTTCCACTTCCGTGTCGAGTGGGGCGGCACCCGCATCGGTTTCTCGGAAGTCTCCGGCCTGACCCAGGAAGTCCAGGCCATCGAATACCGCGACGGCAGTTTCCCGGAGTATTCGTCGATCAAGATGCCCGGCCTGCGCAAGTACAGCAACATCACGCTGAAGCGCGGCGTCATCAAGTCCGACAACGACTTCTTCAAGTGGCTGTCGACAGTCACGATGAACACCGTCGAACGCCGTGACCTGACGATCAGCCTGCTCGACGAAGCGCACAACCCGGTGATGACCTGGAAAGTGAATCGCGCCTTCCCGGTCAAGGTCGAAGGGCCGCAGCTCAAGGCGGCCGGCAACGAAGTGGCGATCGAGACCATCGAACTGGCCCACGAAGGGCTGACGGTCGAGAACACCTGATCGACTGAGCGCAGACCGCCATGGCCTCCTACTACCCGCCGGTCGGCTTCCACTTCTCGGTGGCCTTTGTCGGCATGTCCGATCACGCCGACACGCGCTTTACCGAGGTCGGCGGGCTGTCGGTCGAGATGGGCAGCGAGGAGGTGCCGGAGGGCGGCGAAAACCGCTTCGTGCAGAAGTACCCGACCCGGGCCAAATACCCGGAACTGGTGCTCAAGCGCGGCCTGCTGAAAAGCTCGGCGGTCTGGAACTGGATACGCGACTGCATCGTCGATTACAAGATCGAGCTGCGCAACGTCGACATCATCCTGCTCAACGAGGCGCATGAGCCCCTGATGACCTGGCATGTCATCGGCGCCTGGCCGACCAAGTGGGCAGTCGGTGACCTCAATGCCAGCAACAACACCTATGCCGTCGAGTCGATGCAGCTGGCCTACCAGTACTTCACGGTCGACAAGAATTAGGAGCCAGAAACGAAATGCCTATCATCGTCGATGAAGTGGTGATTTCCGTCGAAGTCGGCAATGGCGAGGCTGGCGGCAGCACGTCCGGTTCGGGCGCTGCATCAGCCGACGACAAGCAGGCGCTGGTCGAGGAATGCGTCGCCCGCGTGCTGGAAATCCTGCGCGAGCGCGAGGAGCCATGAGATGAGTTTCGGGCCCGCATCAGGCATGGGCGCAGGGCAGGTGATCGGTGGTGCCGGCATGGGCCAGATCGACATCGGCGGCACCCCGAACGGGGCGCTGGAAAAGCTGACCATCCTGGCGCACGCCCAGCCGGACTACAGCGACCAGTCAATTGCCCACTTTGCTGCCTACGTCAATCCGGCCGAAATCACGCAGTCCTACGAAATCGAGTACGACGCCGCGCAAGGTTCCGGGACGACCAGCAGCCGGATGGAATTCAAGAAGGTCAAGCCGGGCGACCTGACTCTGACCTTCTTCATCGACGGCACGGGTGCCAATGGCCGCCAGGCCGAGGTCCAGGCCGAGGTCGAGCAGTTCCAGAAAGTGACCGGCTACAACGGCGACATCCACCGCCCGAATTACCTGAAAGTCGTCTGGGGCACGCTGCAGGTCAAGCGCTGCGTGCTGAAGAGCGCCTCGATCGCCTACAAGCTGTTCCGGGCCGATGGCGTGCCGCTGCGTGCCGTGATCACCGCCGTCTTCACCGACAATTCCGACGACCAGACGCGTGTCGCCACCGCGCAGGACCAGTCGCCGGACCTGACGCATCGACGCATCTTCAAGGCTGGCGACCGGCTGCCGGCGCTGTGCAATGCCATCTACGGCGACCCGCGGCTCTACCTGCGCGTCGCCGAAGCCAACGGGCTCGACGATTTCCGGCACATCGAGCCGGGCACCGAGCTCTTCTTTCCGCCACTGGAGAAATAGACCGTGCCGGAAACCCGCGCCCTGCCCATCGCCGCCGAACATCGCGAATTCACCGTCAAGGCCGGTGGCCAGGCGGTGCCGCGCGAGCATCAGTTGCTTTCGGTCAGCGTCACGGTCGCGGCCAATAAAATCGCCTCGGCCCGGCTGGTCTATGTCGATGGCGCTGCGTCGACCGGGCAGTTCCCGCTCAGCGACGGTGACCTGTTCATGCCGGGGCAAAGCATCGAGATCATGGCCGGGGCCGGGCGCGACAGCACTTCGGTGTTCATTGGCACGGTCGTTCGCCAGGGCGCGCGGGTGCGGGAAGCGGCCGCCTCGCAACTGGTCGTCGATTGCAAACACGCAGCCATGAAACTGGCCGTCACCGAGCGTTCGACCGACCATTTCGACAAGACCGACAGCGACATCATCGAAGCCGTGCTCAGCGCGGCCGGCGTCGGAACCGATGTCGAAGCGACCACGCTGTCGCACAAGCAGGTGCTGCAGTATCAGAGCACGGACTGGGATTTCATCCTTGCCCGGGCGCGGGCCAATGGCCACCTGGTCTGGTGCGAGGGCGACAAGGTGGTGGTCCGCAAACCGGCGCTGACTGGCGCCACGGTCTGCACACTGCAGTACGGCGCGACGCTGCTCGAATTCGAAGGCGAAATCGACGCCCGTCTGCAGCACGGTGAATACAAGGGAACGAGCTGGGATGCGGCGAGCCAGGAGGCCGTCGAGGTTCAGGCGGCAACGCCGTCCTTTACGCCACCCGGCAACCTGAGCAGCAACGATCTGGCCGGTGTCGCCGATCAGGCTTTCGATGTGCGCCACCCCGGGCTGCCGGAAGCCGAAACGCAGGCCTGGGTCGACGGCCTCGCGCTCTATCGCCGGGTCGATCAGGTCTCCGGTCGCGGCAAGTGCGAGGGCATCGCCACGGTCAAACCCGGCGTGGTCGTCGAACTGGCCGGTCTTGGCCGGCGCTTCAACGGCAAGGTGCTGGTCACCGGCGTGCGCCATGAATTCAGTCTGGTTCAGGGCTGGAAGACGCATGTGCAGTTCGGTGGTGTTGATCTTGAGGCGCCCGGAAAATCGAAGGCCGATGGCTTGCTGCCCGGCGTATCGGGCCTGCAAATAGGTGTCGTCACCAGCAACGAAGACCCGGATGGCGAACATCGCGTCCGCGTCAAACTGCCGCTCCTCGGTCTGGCCAGCGACGGCCTGTGGGCGCGGGTGGCGAGTCTTGATGCCGGCGACGACCGCGGCTTCTTCTTCCGCCCCGAAATCGGTGACGAAGTGACGGTCGGTTTCCTGGCCGACGATCCGCGCCATCCGGTCATCCTCGGCATGCTGCACAGCAGTGCCAAGCCGGCGCCGCTGGAAGGCAGTGACGACAACCACGAAAAGATGCTGAAGACCCGTTCCGGCATGACCGTGCATTTCGACGACGACAAGATCGTGATGACCTTGTCCACTCCGGCCGGCAATTCGATTGTGCTCAACGAGGACGAACAGTCGCTGACGCTGGCCGACCAGAACGGCAACAAGATCACGATGGACAGCGACGGCATCCATTTCGAGAGCGCCAAGGCGGTCGAAATGAAGGCCGGGACGGAAACCAAGATGGAAGCGACGGCCAGTTTCGAGATCAAGGCCGGTGGCGAACTGAAGCTTGAGGGCAGCGGCAGCGCCGAACTCAAGGGCGGCGGCATGGCCAAGTTGTCCGGTGCCATGGTTCAGATCAACTAGGTCGGGAAAGGAAAGCACCATGCCTGCAGCAGCCCGCGTCGGAGACCTCAGCAACCACGGTGGAACGATCACCGGGCCGGGCGTGCCGACCGTGCTGATCGGCGGCATGCCGGCGGCAGTGGTCGGCGACATGCATGTCTGCCCGATTCCGCCACCCGGCCATGTGCCCACGGTCAGCCCGTTTCCCATGGGCAGCACGACGGTGATGATCGCCGGCCGGCCGGCCCTGCGCGTTGGCGACACCTGCCTGTGCGGCGCCTCGGCGGCAGTCGGCAGCCCGACGGTAATGATCGGATGAGGCACGCGATGAAATTTCATTTTTGGCTCATTTTTCCGGTTGACCGCGGAAGTCACTTTTTGAGCGAAGGGGTGAGGGCATGAGTGACGCCAGCGACCGCTACGAATCCTTCCTCGGCACCGGCTGGAGTTTTCCGCCGCGCTTTTCGCGCAGCGGTGCAGTCATGGTTTCCAACGAGGCCGACATCCATGAAAGCCTGGTCATCCTGTTCAGCACCGTGGCCGGCGAGCGGCTGTTCGAGCCCAAGTACGGCCTCGACATGCACGAAATGATGTTCGAGCCGA
>Ga0316605_10000473_pt1 | contig 28267 bp, 23 predicted proteins | sample OWC_soil_day20_n_FD_207666 | JGI IMG/M metagenome (GOLD analysis project Ga0316605, IMG submission 207666) | Wetland soil microbial communities from Old Woman Creek delta, Ohio, United States - OWC_soil_day20_noCT | ecosystem: Environmental > Terrestrial > Soil > Wetlands | place: USA: Ohio...
GCGGTTCGAGACGGGATCCCAGGATGGCGGACCACGTCTGCAACGGCTCCAGATCCAGGAGCAGCCGGCGGAATCCTCTCCTGTTCCTCAACCTGTTCCTCAACCAGTTCGCACGCTTGACTGTCGCCTTGTTTTGACCTAATTTACCGCCGTTCCTCCTCCCTAGGGAGCTGCCATGGCTACCCTCAGTGGTCAGACGGTTTCGCACTACAAGATCCTCGAAAAGCTCGGCCAAGGCGGCATGGGCGTCGTCTACAAGGCCGAGGACACGCGGCTCAAACGAACCGTCGCGCTGAAGTTCCTCCCCCCTGAATTCACGCAAGACCAGTCCGCTCGGGAGCGGTTTTTCCACGAAGCCCAGGCCGCCTCAGCGCTGGGGCACACCAACATCTGCGTCGTGCATGACGTCGACGAGACGCCCGACGGGCAGATGTTCATCTGCATGGAGTATCTCGACGGCGAAACGCTGAAGAAGAAGATCGAGCGCGGCGCCCTGAAGATCGACGAGGCGATCAGCATCGCCGTTCAGATCGGCCAGGGCCTTGCAAAAGCCCATGAGCATGGCATCCTCCACCGCGACGTCAAGCCCGCCAACATCATGATCACCACCGACGGCGTGGCCAAGATCGTCGACTTCGGCCTGGCGAAACTCTCTGGCAAGACGATGCTCACGAGGACGGGCTCGACCCTCGGCACTGCCGCCTACATGTCCCCGGAGCAAGCGCGGGGACAACAGGTTGACCAGCGGACGGACATCTGGTCGTTGGGCGTCACCCTCTATGAGATGGTCTGTGGCACACCACCGTTTACCGCAGACTACGAACAAGCGCTCATCTACCTGATACTCGATGCGGAACCACAGCCGATGAGGAACGCCCAGGGAAACGTCCCCGTCGAGCTGGAACGCATCGTGGAAAAGGCTCTGACCAAGAATGAAGCCAAGCGCTACCAGCACGTCGGCCAAATGGCGGCAGATCTGCAGGCACTCCAACGGCAGCTCGAGGCAGGCACAGCTTCGTCGCGATCGTTTACGCTGAGGATCCCGAGGAAGCGACGGCCCTATGTCTATGGAGCCATTGCTGTCGTGGCTGCAGTGATGGCGGCTGCGGTGCTCTTTCTCCCCCTGGGTGGCAGCCCGGTGATCGATTCCCTGGCTGTGTTGCCGCTCGAGAATCTCTCGGGCAATCCCGATCAAGCCTACTTGGCGGATGGAATCCAGGAGACACTGATCACTGACCTGACCAAACTCACTGGATTCCGGCGTGTCATAGCCAGATCATCCGTCAAACGGTTCGCCAATACAATGTTATCGCCACGGGAAATCGCAGAACAACTCGGCGTGAGAGCATTGCTGACCGGGTCAGTCTTGAGATTCGGGGACGAGATTCAGGTCACGGCTCACCTGATTGATGCGCCTACGGAGAGAACTGTCTGGTCCGAGCGCTACAATAGAAAAGCCGGAGACGTGCTTCCCCTGGTAAATGACATTGTCGCTACCCTGGTCCGACAGATCGAACTCCGTCTTACGTCTGCCGAACAGGAACGGCTTCAAGCCCCCCTAAAGGTGAGGTCCGATGCATTCGAGGCGTACCTGCAAGGAAAGTTTCATTATGCCAAGCAAACCAAAGAAGATCTCGACAAAGCGGAACGGTATTTCAATCTGGCGCTGGAAAAAGACCCTGCGTTTGCCCTTGCATACAACGGGCTCGCGTTGGTCTGGGGGATTCGGGGAGACGCCGGTTTCCAATCGCCCAGTGAGACGTTCCCCAAAGCAGAAGCATTCATTGCAAAGGCACTTGCGATGGATTCAACGATGGCGGAGCTTCACGCCAGTCTCGCCAGTATTAGGAATATTGCCGACTGGGACTGGGCAGGTGCCGAGGCGGAATTCAAGCGGGCGCTTGCCATCAATCCAAACCTGGCCGATGCACGTTTCTTCTATGCAGACTTCCTCCACTACCTCAGGCGGTCCGAGTGGGAGAAGGAGATGGAGCGTGCCCTCGAACTGGATCCTTTGGATGATTTCAAACAGACCTATTACGGGTGGAACCTGAACTACGCGGGGCGCTATGACGAAGCAATCCCCATATTTCTCAAACTCCTCGAGACAGGACCGAACAAGTCGGCGAACTATCTGGGTCTGTGGGGAGCATATTACAGAAAGGGGATGTTCGGTCAGGCGCTGCACGCGGCAAAGAACTACTTTCTGACAAGCGGTGGCAGCGAGTTTGGCGAGTCGTTGAGTGCAGACACCGCGGCTGGCGAGATGGTGTACCGCGCCGCAATGCGGCGCACCGGGCAGATCATGGCCCAACGCTCAGCGCAGAAGCATGTGCCTGCCATACGGATTGCGCGAATGTTCGCTCATGCAGGGGACAATGACAAAGCGATGCACTGGCTGGAACGGGCGTATGAGGCACGTGAGTCTCCCCTGATGCGACTCGCGGTGTTCTGGGACTGGGACAATTTGCGTTCCGATATGCGCTTCCAGGATCTGCTCCGGCGATTGAAACTTCCGATTGGGAATTGATTTCCAGAGCTCATCTTGGGTCTCGAGCACGATGCCGCATGGTTCAAACACTATTGTTCAACAATTTCACAAGGAGGCAGTCATGATACGCGTGGGCGTAACCGGCTTTCTCGTGGTCGTGTTCTTGCTCTTGACTCTTCCATCAAACACATGCGCCCAGGGTAAAGAGATGCGTGCAAGCCTGCAGGCCAGCGTTACGCAAAGGCTGGGGACGAATACTGACATCACGGTACAATACAGCAGACCGGGGGTCAAAGGGAGGAAAATCTGGGGTAACCTCGTACCGTATGGCCTGGCGCCGGGGAATGAATACTCCGGAGGAAATCCGTTTCCGTGGCGTGCGGGTGCAAACGAGAATACGACTCTTGAGTTGAGCACGGACGTCCTCATCGAAGGGAAGAAACTGCCGGCGGGCAAGTACGGCGTCCATATGATCCCCTCGGAAAAAGAGTGGGTCATTATTTTCAGCAAGAACAACTCCAGCTGGGGAAGCTATTCCTATGACCAGAAAGACGATGCCTTGCGGGTAAGCGTAAATCCCGTCAAAGCGCCGCACATGGAGTGGTTGATGTACGGGTTTGACAACCTCGAGGGAACGTCAGCAACCGCTTTCCTCCATTGGGAAAATCTGAAAGTGCCCTTTAGGATCGAACTACCGAAACAGTAGGCAGAATCCAGTGATTCTCAATTTCCTTGGGACCGCAGCAACGGAAGCCGCCGGGCTGTAGCGCGAGCAACGCCGGATTTTAGAAGATATCCCGCGCACTCGCCTGCTTAGTGAGCTTGATGTCCTGCAACTGCGGGGCTTTGAGGCGGATCTCCAGCTTGAAGTTCCTGTAGTACCCTGTCGGCACCCACGAGAAGTTCATCTCCCAGCAGTGGAGGTCCCGGTAGACGGTGATCTGCGGGGCGGCAATGGTCTTGTTGATGAGGTCGTAGCTTGCTGTCGCCGTGATCTTCCAGTACTCGGTCAGGTTGAAGCCCAGCGCCCCGCCGATGGTGGAGCTCCTGAACAGGTACCGCGGGTCGCCCGGCTGGCTCTGGGAGAAGTTCCAGGTGAGATCCAGATTCCACGGGATGCTGAAGTCGGGTGCCCGCTCATCGTACAGGCCGACATACCCGCCGCGTTCCCGCTCATCCAGTGAATCCTGCTCTGTCCGCACCGGTCCCGCTGTGGTCTTCTTTTTCTCGCCGCTGATGCGCGTTCCCATGCTGATGGAAAAGCCCGTCAGGTCCGCCAGACGCCCCGTCTCCTGAATGAGGAATTTGTTCACCCTCCGCCCGCCGATGCCGTTTGCGCTCGGCTCGAACTTGTACAGATTGTAGCGTGCGTTCCCCCCGATGTTTAGCCACTGACCGATGTTCGTCCGGAACCCGACATAAACCTCGTCGAATTTCAGGCTGTCACGCGCAAAATTGTATGACGAGGAAACGTCCAGGTTGAGGAGCTGGAATTTGTTCTCCGTGACCGCTGTATCGGTTGAGGCGGTCTTCATTTCAAAGACGTTGCCGATCCGCATGGAGATGGCCTGGCGTTCTTCGGCGGGGGCTCCGCCGAATACCTCGCGTTCAAACAGGCTGTACCGCTGTTGCGCACCCAGTTCATCGAGGTACGATCCATAATAACCGTAGCGATCCTTGGAGAAATCCGGCTGATACGTATAGGAGATGCTCGGCAGCACCTGATGGCGGATCCCCTTGATACCGAGGATGTTCGGCTGCACGATGCCGACAAAGCGGGTGTTCGCCGAGACCCCGAGATCAAAATATCGCACCGCCTTCCAAGCATTGACATCCCGTGAAATCACGCCGCTGTCAGACTGAGAATACTCCCGTGCAATCTGCTTGTCATACCATTTCTCCGTGTAGTTGAAGAATGGCGTAATGGTGAAGTAGCCGAGCTTGGGTGCAGCATTGACCGTCACTGAATGCTGCACGCCGCGCCGTTCATCCCGGGAGGTCCCTTCCGTCAGACGGGTTGTCGTCCGCGTGTTGAGCAATTGCCCGTTGTATGTGTAGCCGATCAACTCGTACCACCGTTGCGTGCTTGCATCGCTGCCGGACCGGCTGGAGCGGAAGGGAAAGCTCTGGCTTCTGTTGAAGCTGATGCTCGGGAGGACCTCGCTCAGCTCAATGCTGCCGGGAGTGGGCTGCAGGTTCTGGTCCCGGCGCAAGTTGACGGTCATGCTGTTTGGAGTTCCTTCCCAGGACTTCGTCAGGGTCGCATTGGACACCACATTCTGCCGGAGGAGGTCATTCAGCTGGTTGCTGGTGTTCTGGTAGTAGGAGCCGCTGGTGAATGTGAAATCCACGACCAGCCGTGTTGTCGGATTGAACTCCTGATTGTGCCCCAGGCGGAGATTGAACACCTCCTGATCAGTGTAGGCCGGATCTGTCCGTTCGCCGCTGACCACATGCCCGAACGAGCCGCTGACTGTGCCGTTGAACTTGTATCGCAGGGCATACCGGAAGTCAGAGTAGAGGGTGTAACTCCCCTTTGTGTACCCGTCGGCCCGGATACTCCAGTCCGTGTAATCATTGATCGCCCAGTAGTAGCCGAGATGGAGCAGATACCGGCCGCGGGCGCTTTCGCCGTACGCCGGCGCGATGAGACCCGACCGCCTTCCCCGTTCGATGGGAAACACCCCGAAAGGAAGTCCAAATACCGGAACGTCAGCTATGTACAGATAGATGGGACGGGCGATGACCTTGTCGCGCACCTGCAGCTTCATCGTCGGACTGGCGAAATAGTAATGGGGATGCTCGAGCTCGCATGTCGTAAACCGTCCGTGCTCCACGTAGAGGACATCGCTGTCCACCTTCTTGATCGCATCGCCGTAATACAGCCCCTTTTCGATCTCGGTCTTCCCCAGATCGATATGTCCCCTCTTGGTCCTGAAGTTGTACGAGATTTCTGAACCATGGTATGTCTCGGCCCCGTCAATGAGGTCGGGGATGCCTTTCATGCGCTGACCTGTGGTATCGGAGCTATCCGCTGAACCGCGCGCATTCAGGATTGCCGTGTTCCAGTTGATATCCACCTGGTCTGCCTTCAACCCCAGCTCTTTATAGTTGATCGTCGCCTTGCCGCGGGAGTACATCGTGCGGCGGGAAATGTCGTATGTGATGGAGTCGGCGGCAGTGTAGACAACCACGGAATCAATGCCGGAAGGAGATTTCACCAGGACGGTATCAGTGCGCACCACCGAGGTGTCGGCGCGGACAAGCGACGTGTCGGCTGGCACGCCTATGGAATCCGAGGGGATGCGAACTGAGTCGGCACGCTGCGCAATGGTGGAAGTATCCTTGATAACCTGTGTGCGGCGAGCTTCCAGGCTCTGCTCCCTGCGAAACGATCCGGCAAGCTGTTGCGGCCGGCGGGCTACTTGGGATTGCTGCGTTGAGAACGAATCGGAACTCTGCTCCGCGCGACTGACCTCCCGGCCCTGCGGTGTTTGACACGTGCCAACACTGGCGAACAGAAGCAGCAGGACTCCAACAGAGACGCAACGCTGAATGCAGGCAGGCAGAAGCAGCGCTGCACCCCGGGACAGACAGTGTGAAACACCGGCAAGAAGCAGCTGGTGATGAGTCGACAGCCAATACGAACCGTCGGTAGACAAGCCACAGTGCTGTGCAACTGCCCGGGCCGGACGGTTGTGCATACCTCCCGTCGCACGGTATGCCCGCAGCATGATGCGAACCCGGCGGAAACGGATCCGACCCGTCACGCATCGCCACTGCACCGGGCATTCCTGATGCACCATCGATTACCGTCTCCTCTTCGGCCACCAGCGGTTCAGGCGTTCCTTCATGTCTTTTTCCCTTCCGTTGTCGCCCGGACGATAGTACAGCTTTTCTTTCAGGGCATCGGGAAGATACTGTTGCTCCACAATATGACCGTCGAAGTCGTGGGCGTACTTGTAGTTGTCGCCGTACCCCAGTTCTTTGAGAAGGCCGGTCGGTGCATTCCGGAGATGGAGCGGGACAGGTGCGTCCGGACCCTGCTGCGCATCCTCCAGGGCTTCGCTGATGGCTACATAGGCTGCATTGCTCTTGGGCGCCGATGCAAGATACGTTGCACACTGTGCGAGAATAATACGTGCTTCCGGCATCCCGACGTAGTCCACCGCGGTGAACGTCGAGACTGCAAGCGTGAGGCCATACGCATCCGCGTTGCCGATGTCTTCGGACGCGAGGACGATGAGTCTCCGGGCGATGAATTTCGGATCCTCCCCGCCGTCCAGCATGCGCGCCAGCCAGTACACCGCTGCATCGGGGTCGCTGCCCCGGACACTCTTGATGAACGCCGAGATGATGTTGTAGTGCTCTTCCCCTCCGTCGTCATAGCGGTTCAGTTTCCGTTGGAACGCCTCATCGAATTCCCGACGGCCGACGGTCACCGGACCGCTCCCTTCACTCCCGGCAATCCGGATGGCTGTTTCGAGTCCGTTCAACAGCATGCGTGCATCGCCTCCGGACAGCAGAACAAGCCGGTCCCGGTCATTGACGGCGATTGAGCGCGCGGTGAGCTGGGCATCGGCAGTAAGCGCATGGTCCAGGATGGCGCGAAGATGGTCCGCTCCGAGAGGCTGGAGCACATAGACGCGGCAACGGGAAAGCAGCGGCGAGATGACCTCGAACGAAGGGTTCTCCGTGGTCGCCCCGATCAGCGTCACGAGTCCTTCTTCGACACTGTGCAGGAGGGCATCCTGCTGCGCCTTGTTGAAACGGTGTATCTCGTCGATGAACAGGATTGTGCGCCGGTGGTGGCGTTGTGCCGCCGCGCGTTCGATCACCGCACGGACATCCTTCACGCCGGCACTGACTGCGCTCAGCTGGACGAACTGAGCGTGGGTGTGCCGGGCAATGAGCCGCGCCAGCGTGGTCTTGCCGCTTCCCGGTGGCCCCCAGAGAATCATGGACGGCACCTGGTCGCGCTCGATCAGAATGCGGAGCGGTTTTCCTTCTCCAAGGAGATGATCCTGGCCGATGAACTCCGTAAGGATACGGGGCCGCACGCGCTCTGCAAGGGGTGCATCATCGCGTGTGCCCAGGTCGGACGTGTCGCCACCGAAGAGGTCCATTACCGTCCCGGAGGGGTCTTGTAGACGGTTTCGCCGGGACGGGTCATGCCGTATTGTTCCCGGGCGACCTTTTCAATAGTCCGTTTGTTCGTGTCGAGGCTGCGGGATTCCTGCTGGAGCCGCTTTTGCTCGGCTTCCGCTTCGCGGATCTTCTGCTCCAGCTCGGCTTTCTGAGCTTCCAGCCGGAACCGGTGAATGAACCCGCGGCTGCCGAAAAGCGCAAAACCTGCAAGCACCGCGGCAACGGCAATCACCGCAACGCGGCCCTTGTTGCGACGGAGCCGGCGGGCGATTTCAGCGGGTTCGAACCTCTTCTTCCGCTTTCTGTAGAAGGACTCATCCATTTGTCCTTTAATGTACGAGGAAAACGGCGAAAGCTCAAATCCCGAAGCAGTGAGGCCCGGCAGATGCCGGGCCCCGGAGGCGGATGCACTACGTGGAAAACCTGTATGAAGTAAAGACGTGGTCCTGGCTCAACCGACAGCGTGTTGTGGCTCGGGAACGTTAAGCGCTTGCTCAGGTGGAGTGCTTTCCTCGCTCTCAGCCGCGGGGTTCTGCTCCCGTTGATCGACCCTGGTAAAACGGGCCAGCAGCGAATACAGCACGGGAACCAGCACAAGCGTCAGGAACGTCGAGAACAACATCCCTCCCACTACCGCAAGTCCCAGAGGCCGTCTCGACTCGCCTCCCGCACCGAGACCCAGCGCGATCGGCAGCACGCCGAACACCGTGGAGAACGAGGTCATGAGAATCGGCCTTAGTCTGGTCGTTGCCGCCTCGATCACAGCATCATGCAGCGCTTTTCCCTGTGCGCGCAGTTGATTCGAAAACTCGACGATCAGAATCGAGTTCTTCGTGACCAGTCCCACAAGCATGATCAGACCGATCTGTGAGTAGATGTTCAAGCTCTCCCTGAACAGAAACAGGGTCAGCAGCGCCCCGAACACTGCAAGGGGCACGGCCAGAAGAATCGTAAAGGGGTGCACAAAGCTCTCGAACTGCGCCGCAAGCACCAGATAGATGAACACCACCGCAAGAAGGAACATGAAATACAGGCTCGTACTCGAGGTCTTGTACTCGAGCGATTGTCCTGCGTATTCTCGCTTGACACCGGCCGGGAGTTTCTGCAGTGCGATGCGGTCGAGGTCATCAAGGGCCTGGCCGACACTTACTCCCGGTGCGAGCTGTGCGGTAATTTGTGCTGACCGCACCCTGTTGTAGTGATTCAGTTCCTTCGGTGCGAGCGTTTCATCGACACGCACGACATTGGCCAGCTGGATCAATCCAGCACTTCCCCGTATGTACACTTCCCGGATGGCATCAGGCGTCGAGCGCGCTGAAGGCCGCATCTGGAGGATCACATCGTACTGCTTGGTTCCTCGTTTGAAATTCGTAACGGCGCGTCCCCCGAGAAACGTCTCCAGGGCAGTACCGATGTCCACCACCGAAACTCCCAGTCCCGCTGCGCGTTCGCGGTCAATCGTGAGATCAAGTTGCGGCTTGTTCAGGCGCAAGTCAGTATCCAGGTTGAGCAGATAGCCCAGCCTGGACGCCTCCCCCATCATGGTGCCGACGGCTTGATTGAGTTCCTCGTAATTATCCGCCTGGAGCACATACTCCACGGGACTCGAGCTGAACGCTCCCCCGAGACTGGGAGGGTTAATCACAAATGCAAGGACCCCGGGGATTGCCAGAAGCTGGGGAAAGAGCTCCTGGACAATCTGCTGTTGCGTTCTGCTTCGTTCGTTCTGTGGCTTCAGGGCAAGAAACATGAAACCATTCGTCACGCGACCCGGTCCGCCGAAGCCAAGCCCGATTGCCGTGAACAATCCACGCCGTTCAGGCAACGCCATGATGCGCTCCTCCACCTGGCGCATATATGAATCGGTGTAGTCGAGCGTCGCACCTTCCGGCGCGATGACGATTCCGAATCCAATCCCACGGTCTTCCACCGGCACAAGTTCGCTGGGGATGAACCGGACAAGCACGACACTCACGACAACGGTCACGACGGCGGCGGCCACCATGACCATCTTATGTCGCAGGGCAAAGGACAGCGTGCGCGTGTAGGTGTCGTTCAACCAGTCGAAGAACTCATCAAATGATCGTGATGCCCATCCGGGACTTGTGCCATGCAGCGGGCGAAGTATCTTGGAAGAAATCATCGGTGTGAGCGTAAGCGCCACAAACCCGGAGATCAACACCGCAACGGCAAGCGTAATGCCGAATTCATTGAAGAGCCGTCCGACCGAACCGGTCAGGAACGCAAGCGGGACGAACACCGCCACGAGTGTGACGGTCGTGGCGATCACGGCAAACCCGATCTCGCTGCTGCCGTCAAGAGCAGCGCGTCTTCGGTCTTTCCCCATCTCCATGTGCCGATAGACGTTCTCGAGGACCACAATGGCATCGTCCACCACGAGCCCGATGGCCAGAACGAGTGCTAGGAGCGTGAGAATGTTGATCGTAAAACCGGCAACATAGACGATCGTGAAGGCGCCGATGATCGAAATGGGGATCGCAAGAGTGGGAATAGCTGTTGCGCGGAGACTTTTCAGGAATGCAAGCACCACAAGCACAACGAGACAGAGGGCAATGACCAGCGACTCTTTGACCTCACTGATGGACTCCTTGATAAATGTCGATGAGTCATACGCCACATCCAGCTTCATGCCGGCCGGGAGCAGCGCCGTGAGATCCTCCAACGCCTTCCTGACTTCTGCCGCGACATCGACCGTGCTCGCCTTGGATTGCTTCACGATCCCCAGTCCCACCGCGGGTTTTCCATTGTAGCGCGCAACGGTGCGCTCATCCTCCGCCCCCACCTTCACTTCTGCGATATCGCGCAGCCGGACGACATCGTCCTGGTTCCGGGAAACAATGATGGCCCCGAATTCCTCGGGAGTGGTGAGCTCTCCACGGGTCCGGACCGCAAATTCCCGCTCCCTTCCTTCCACTCGGCCGCCCGGGATCTCCGCATTTTCCCGCCGGAGCGCTGCCTCGATGTCCTGCGCAGTGAGTCCATGCGCCGCCATGTGCAGCGGATCCAGCCAGACTCTCATGGCGTACCGCCGTTCACCTCCGATAATCACCGAGCCGACTCCCGGAAGCCTCTGAATGCGTTCTTTCAACACCCGGTCTGCTACATCGGTGAGCTCAAGTCCGTCATGCAGGTCGCTCGAGAGGCCCAGCCAGACAATGGGTTGCGCGTTTGCATCCACTTTGGAAATCACCGGATCTTCGATTTCACGCGGGAGACTGCCACGAACGCGGGAAACACGGTCCCGCACATCGTTCGCCGCCTCATCCACATTCCTGTCGAGCTCGAACTCGATCGTGATCACGGAGCCCTGCTCACGGCTGGATGAGGTCATCGTCTTTACCCCCTCGAGCGTGGCAAACTGCTCTTCCAGCACATTGGTGATTTCCGTTTCGACGACGCTTGGACTGGCACCGCGATAGAGACTGACGACCGAGATGATGGGAGGATCGATATCCGGATATTCGCGGACCGGCAGGCGGGAAAACGAGATGATCCCGAACAGCAGGATCACGAAACTCATGACGGTCGCAAAGACCGGACGTTTGATGGAAGTGGTGCTCAGGCGCATGGTGGCTACCTCCCCTTCGTTGTCGCACTCGCCGCAGTGGCCCGCGCGTCGGGCACCGGCAGCACCTTCCCACCGTCAAACAGCTTCTGGTGACCTGCCCGTACCACCGACTGACCTGGCTTGAGACCTTCCAGGACTTCCACGATCGCAGGTGACCGGGTCCCCAGTGTAACCGCAACCCTGGTGGCGGTGCTGTCGGGGTTCACGACGAAAACAAACAGCTGGTTCCCGCTCCCGAACACCGCTTCATTGGGGATTGTCATCGCATCGGGCCGGTTTCCCAGGACGACACGAACATTGGCTGACATCCCCGGCCGGAATTTCTGCCCGGGGTTCTGCACACGCGCAACCACACGGGCACTGCGTGTCGCAGGGTCGATGGTCGGCTCGACCACTGCAATGGTCCCGTTGAGATTCGCGCCGGGAAACGCGGGACTCGACACGGTGACCGAAGCTCCCCGGCTGAGGCGGGAGAGAAACCGTTCGGGGGACGAGAACATCACGCGGATCTCGCCGATATTCGCAAGTTCAGTAATTGCCTGTCCGACCCGCAGATATGTCCCGATGCTTACCCGCCGTGCGCCGATGATTCCTGCAAACGGGGCGGTGACCCGTGTCTTTGCGTACCGCGCCCTGGCCAGGTCGCGGTTTGCCTCGGCAACCTTCATTGCGGCGGCGGCATCGTCGAGATCCTGTGGGGAGCCGGCTGCCTGTTCAACCACTCGTTTGACCCGCTCATACGTGGCCGCGCTCTGTGCCAGCAACGCCTCGGCGCGCGCGAGCTCGGCTGCAAGCTGACGATCGTCCAACTGGGCAATGAGTTCATCGCGCTGTATGACCCCCCCCTCCGTAAAGGGAAGCGACTTGATCGCGCCATCGATCTCGCCAACGACGGTGATTGCTTCAACCGCTTCCATCGTCCCGACCGCTTCGAACGTATCCTCTACGTTCTGGACCACCACGGGGCTTACCTCGACGGGCATCGGCGGCATAGAGAAGCCCCGGCCCTCTGCTCCCTGTCCACATCCCGTCAGGAGCAAGGCACCGCTTCCCGAAAGCGCCAGAAGCATTGCCCACAGAGATGCCGTTGTTTTTGTCCTTGTCTTCATCGTCCTCTTCCTTTTAGAAGATGCAAATGCCCCATGCCGGCTCTTAGACCGCAATCGCCATCGCCATAGTCACCGATTGCAGCGCCTGTGTCGCAGCCGATCATGTCATTACCATCGCCGTGAACTTCCTGGCCCGTCGCAGGTTCTCACCGTGCAGGACCCGGGTCGTATGCACCCGACGTCAGCTGACGCAGCATCGCTGCTGCTTTCGCACTCCGGACAAGCGCCTGCGAGTACCGCTGCTGTGCGACCGCAAAGTCTGCACCCAGCCGTACGAGTTCAAAGGCTGTTGACCGGCCGTTCTGAAATTCGATGAGGCCAATGCGTACCTGTTCCTGAGCTGCCGCAACTCCCTGTCGTGCCAGGTTCAGGCGCTGCTGGCCATGTGTCAATTCTCTGCACCGTGACCGCACTTCTGCTTCCAGTATCCGTTCTTCCTGTTCGTAGCGTTGCTGCATGATCTCGACTTCGGCTTTCAACCGGTCCTCTTCTCCCAGTCCGCTGCTGAAGCCGATCGGGACATTCACCTCCACACCGACATGCCAGTTCGGGAAGTCACGTTTTGTTACCTGGCCGATGGCATCGCCGAATCCGCCGCCGACTTGCGTCCGCAGTGTATCATTGCCGAAGATGACATCGCGCGCCGTGCCGGCAAGTCCGTTGCCGCCGAGCGCGCCGACCAGATCGACGCTGGGCAGAGCTTCCCATGCCGCTGCATGCGCCAGCGTCTGCTGCGCTTCGATCTCCGCTTTCACGGCGCGAAGTGCAAGGTTGCCTTCGAGCGATGCCTGCACAAGAGAATCAACATCACTGTCGGGAAAGATGTCACGGGGATGATCAACTGTTCTGAAACGTGGCTGGGTGCGATCCGGTCGTATACCCGTCGTTGCGGCGAGCATGTCCGACAGGTGGTCGAGTTGTTCTTCACGGTCAAGCAGGAGGATTTCCTGCTCCGAAAGGAATGTTCTGGCATTCGCCACCTGATTGGGCCCGATCAACCCCGCTGCCGTCTTCACTTCGGTTTCTCTGAGGAATGCCGCCGCCCGGTCACGGGTGAGCTTCTGCACTGCAAAGTCGCGTTCACCGGCATACAGGTCCCAGTACAGGAGCTCCACGCGGGTGCGGAGGGAGAGCATTTCCTGATTGAGCCGTCCTTCTGCGGCTTCCGCCAGTCGCTCGGCGCTGGTTAATTCCTTCCGCGCAGACGCGGTGAAGCCGCGGAGGAGCGGCTGACGAAGCACGAGTGCTCCTGCCGTGGTGTACTGCGGTGAGAGGAATGCAAACGATGAGTTGGTGTTCAGCCTGATTGCATCGAGCGAGGCAGTGATGCTTGTGCCGATGGGCAGGTTCCATGTGAGCCCCGCATTTCCTTCCGCCTGCAGCGTGTGGAGAACGGATGCGCCGGAGAAGAATGATGCCGCGGGCAGCTTGTCATCTCTGTACATCCAGCCCAGAAAGAGCTGTGGTTCAAAGGCGCCTCCCTCCCGTCGCATCACGCCGTGCGCAGCGGCTACCATGGCGCCGGCGGAAAGCACCGCAGGATCGCTGGTCATGGATGAACGGATCGCATCTTCAAGTCCGAGCGATGTGCCCGGCAATTGATTCAGAATGTCACGGAGTGAACTGTCTGGGCTGGCTGGCGGGGATTGAGCCACGGTGTTGAGAACAGCACCAGCGAGCAAGATCGGCAGGAGGAGCAGGGTCCGTAGCGTTGAAATTCGTCCTGAATGCCACTTCTGCGACATGATGGTCTTCATCACAATCCTGCTTTGCTGGCATGCTAAGTGGGTTTTAAGAAAGAACATACAGCACTTCGTGCTAACGCCGGTGCTATTCAACCTTTAACACAGGCGGTACCTCAATTGTTCCTCCGAAGCGCGTTCAAATTTCTCAGTGTAACTCTGGAAACCAGGGAAATCCTCTAAGGACGCATCTCCGGCCAGCTGGCCGCTGAAGCTGTGTGCAGCAGGATACGATGCAGATGGAGCGAATGGAGAAGTTGAGGGATATATGGAGAAGATGGGGGATATGATGAAATAGGAAAGTGTTAGGCAAATGACAGGAATCCGGAGGAAATGGGGTCTATAAACAGAACGGAGCAGCATCCTTGCCGCTCCGTTGCAGTTGTACCACTGTACTCTCCCATGTGGCAGCAGATGCTGCCGGATTCTTCTGGTCAGCGAGTTGCCATTTCTGTCGCGTCCGGGGATCCCACCACGGCAAACTCGAACGAACCCGCTTTCACATATGAATTGTAGAACCAGGCACACCGTTGTGAAACGCATTTGCTTTCATCGAAATGGGCCGCCTGCTTCACCGCATACAGTCCGCGGGCATCGCCAATCCGGCAAAGCGCGAGAGCCGCGATGCACCGTGTCGATTCCTGCTCGCCATCACGGAGCATCTTCATCAATGGAATCACTGCTTTCGTAGACTTCAGTTCGCCCAACATGTAGGTTGAGCCTTCCTTCACACCGAGGTTGTCCTCCTGTATGCCTTGCAGTAGGGTCTGCTCGGCACGCTGGTACTGCTCGCCGGTCAGAGCACCGGCCTGATCCGGGGTCTGCGCATCAGCAACTGCGACGACCATCAGCACAAGGGCTGCGAGTATCGATACCGTGGTTTTCATGACTGACCTCCCTGCAAGATTGTACATGCGATTGATTGGTTCCCGTGTCTGTATCTGGGTACGGGATTCGGGAGGGGTAGTTCAGGAAGAGCGACGAAGTTGGAGCCGGGTGCGACGAAATGCGGAGAAACGGGACGAACAGCTACATATCAGCGACGGTACCAATCCTTGCTGGGGTCGTAGAACCGGCGCAGACCGCTTTTCTGCTGATGGCGCTCCACCGCAAGATCAATCAACCTGTCCAAAAGCGCGGAAAAAGACAGTCCGCTTGCCTGCCACAGCTTGGCATACATGCTGATGGAGGTGAAACCGGGGATCGTATTCAGCTCATTTATATAGATGGCGCCGCTGCCCCGGACGACAAAGAAATCGGCTCTGGCCATTCCGGCGCAGTCAATAGCTTTGTAGGCGGCAATGGCTGCGCGCTGGACTTGCACCGTGACCCGGCGGGGGAGTTTTGCCGGGATAACGGCCTGCGACTTCCCGTCCACGTATTTCGCATCGTAGTCGTAGAACTCATTGGATGGGATAATCTCTCCGGGTACGGAGACCTGAGGATCATCATTCCCGAGAACGGCGCACTCGATCTCCCGTGCGTTCCGCACGCCCTGTTCAACGATGACCTTGCGGTCGTATGTTGCCGCAACCGCAATTGCCGCCAGCAGCTCTTTGCGGTTATGCGCTTTCGAGATACCGATGCTCGATCCGGTGTTGGCAGGTTTGATGAAGAGAGGATAGCGGAGAACGCGTTCTGCTTCTGCAGCGACGGCTTGCGGTTTGTCAATGCAGCGCGAGGAAAGAGCCCAGGTATACTTTGCAATTCGCAGTCCGGCCTCGACAAACAACTGCTTCTGCACAATCTTGTCCATACCCAGGGCCGATCCCAGGACACCCGCTCCAACGTACGGGATGTCGGCCAGTTCCAGCAGACCCTGCAGGGTTCCGTCTTCACCATATGTTCCATGCACAAGGGGGATTACGACATCCAGGGGAGCCACAGGATCTCCCGTTCCCGACACAACCATCAGTCCCTGCCGGTTCGGCTCCGGCACAAGCACGCATTCGGTTTCCGCATCCAGACCGGTTCGTTCGCGCAGAAGCTGGAGTGCGCGAGGGGAGCTGAGCCATCGACCTTCACGCGAAATACCGATTGGCACCACATCGTACCGTTGCGGGTCGAGAGAATCCATCACCGACGCGGCGGAGACGATAGACACCTCATGTTCAGCGGAGCGCCCGCCGAAGATGATGCCGACACGGAGTTTGCGCATTCCCATTGAGCGTTGGTTCCTATTCAGTTTCCCGGTACAGCCGTGCGAGTGATGTGGATGGTGGGAGGGTCTTCTCCCGTATCTGAAAAAGGATACGGCGCGTTTCCCGGCTCCAGACGATACGATGTGCCTCTCCCAGCCATGAGGTCACCCGTCCGTTCGTGCGGACCACCTCCCGGCCTTCCGGAACGACGACATACAGATCTTCTTCGGTCACGTGCAGCCCCTCAATGGCCATGAGATTGCCGAACGTGTATGCAATTTCCGCATACAACGTGTCGCCCCGGGTGTAGAGTTTCTTGCTGGTGATCGTCCGCCCTTCGCGCTGGAAGTTCTCTGCACCCTCCCGCTCGTATGACGAGAGCATGATGCGGAAATCCCGTTGCACGAGAGAATCCACGGTCTCGTCGGAGCGCAGGTCGATCAGACGCAGGACTGCTTCGCCGCTGCCATCGTCATTGATGGTAATGCGGTGTTCCGTGGTGCGGATGAGGATGCATCCGGGCAGCAGCAGGGCTCCGGCTGCAATCCCGTACAGTACTCCTCGCAGATTCGTTCGGACCATCATGGCGCATTCTCCCGAAGCTGAACTTCACCGCCGTCGTACTTCAGCGTATCCCGTGAATGCCGGATTGCCGGCTTTTACAGTTGCTCCAGCGTTTCCCGTGGACGGATGACTGTATGGTTCGCTTTATCCACGAGAATTTCTGCCGGACGCGGACGGGCGTTGTAGACTGACGCCTGAACGTAGCCGTACGCACCCGCACACATAAGCGCCATCACGTCGCCGCGTTCCATGCGCGGCAGGCGCCGGTCAAACGCGAAAAAATCTCCCGATTCACAGATCGGCCCCACCACATCGACCGTTTCAAAGGGGGCATTTGTGATCTGCAAGGGTACAATCTGATGGTGCGCATGATAGAGCGCCGGGCGGATCAGATCGTTCATCGCACCATCCACGATGAGAAACGTCTTTTCCTCGGTCTCCTTCCGGTAGATGACCCGTGTCAGGAGTGTGCCGCCGTGCGCAACAATGGCGCGGCCTGGTTGAATGGAGAGCCTGCAATCAAGCGTGCGGAGAATCGGCAGGGCGGCACGCAGAAGGTCGGTGCTCGTCAGATGAGCCTCTTCAGCATGCTCAAGAGGAAGATGCTTGTTCCGGATGAATCCGTGATACTGGATGCCGAATCCACCGCCGAAATCCAGATCTTCTATCGGCACGCCACCATCGCGGAGGTGCCGTATGATCTCGGCAACAGCTTCGGCTGCTTTGACAAAGATTGCCGACTTCGTAATCTGCGAGCCGACGTGACTGTGGATGCCGCGGACATCAATATGCGGAAGGGATCGGGCAGTGCGCAGCACCTCCAGCGCCTTCGCGTGCGGCAGACCGAACTTGTTGTGGCGCAGGCTTGTGGAGACATAGGCATGTCCTCCCGCATCAATATCCAGGTTTACACGCAGGAGGATCCGGGCGCGCTTCCCCATACTTCCGGCAATCTGGTTTAACACCTCGATTTCCTGTGTCGACTCGACGTAGTACGCGAAGATGTCGTGTTCCAGCGCATACACAAGCTCATCATCCCGTTTGCCGACACCGCTGAATGTGATCCTGGAAGGGGGAAATCCCGCACGGAGTGCCAGGAACAACTCGCCCCGGGATGCCACATCTGCCCCGAGACCTTCTGCGGCAAGTATTTGCAGGATCTGGGAATTCGCGTTTGCCTTGATGGCATAATATGTCACATGCGGCGTCCCATCGAAAGCTGCTTCGATGCGGCGCATGTCGTCGAGGATCGTCTTTTTGCTGTAGACATAGAGCGGCGTTCCATACTGCTCGACAAGCTGCGCAAACGGCACATCTTCAACAACAAACGCATTGCTGCGGTATGTGTAGACACTCACGGTCTGGAATCCTCCGGTTGTTCAGGACGCTTCTGACGGGCGGCGATCGCCATGGATATCAGGAACATGATACTGGAAATATTCTAAGAAATCCGGATCGTAGCCGGCGGCATGATAGGCTCCGGTTGAACGATCCTGCACATAGGTCCCCCGGATGTCACCGCGAATCACCCGTTCCAGCATCGACACCAGTGCGTCGACATCGTCTTCGTTCGAATAACATCCCAGGCTTGCGCGCACCATTCCGGGCATACGGCTCTTGTTTCCGGCGAGCACTTCTCCGGTTAATGCCGTGTCTTCCTCCGGGGTGACCTTCAGCAGCTGTTTGACGTATGGATGCGCGCAGAAGCAACCGTTCCGCACGCCGATACCTCCTTCGACGCCGAGAATCGCAGCGACTAGGCTGTTGTGTTTCCCTTCGACATTGAACGTGATGGTGCCGACTTTGTCGTCCAATTGCTCCGTCGGCCCGTACAGCACGATGCCCGGCATGCGGCGGAGCTTGCCGTACGCATAGCGCAGCAACTCCGTCTCGTGGCGTGCCACCGTCTCCATCCCCACCGCCTCGAGCACACCGATTGCAGCAGCGAAGGCGACGCCTCCGAGCACATTCGGAGTGCCTGCTTCTTCTTTGTGCGGCGGATGGTTCCAGTGCGCGTGGTCCAGCGTCACGATGTCGACCACACCGCCGCCAACCATATCGGGTTCGCCCTGCTCAAAGAACTGCTTCGGGCCGACAAGTGCGCCTGTTCCGAAAGGAGCGTACATCTTGTGCGCAGACAGCGCCAGGAAGTCGATATGACGGGGATCGTCATCGGGCATCATGGTAACGGGCCGGTGGGGTGCAAGCTGGGCGGCATCGACAAAGAGCCGGGCACCGGCGGCGTGGGTCCATTCGGCGATGTCGTGGATCGGCGAACAGAGACCGGTGATATTCGAAGCACCGGTGACCGCCACCAGACGCACACGCCCGCGATAGTGGCTGAGTGCACTCCGGAGCTGACCGAGATCCAGATGGCCGTCCTCCAGCACTCCGACGTGGATCACCGTGCAGTGCTTCCGCCATGGAAGGTCGTTGGAATGGTGTTCCATGAGGGTGGTGATGACGATATCATCCGGACGCAGACCGGCACGGTTCGCGAGCTTGTTCACGCATTCTGTGGTGTTTTTGGTGAAGATGACCGCGTTGCGGGAAAGGTCGGCACCGACAAATCTCCCGACTACATCATGTGCGGCGTCAAACACTTCCGTGGCAAGCACCGATTTGAACCCGGTCCCCCGGTGGACCCCTGAATACCAGGGAAGGAAATCCTGCACGCACCTCAGTACTCTGCCGAAAGCGGGGGTGCTTGCTGCATTGTCGAGAAAGACATACGGACGCCGTGTGCCGTCAAGCAGGGGGACGGGTGTGTCGATGCCCACGATATCCCGGCGCACATCGGCCAGCGTCAGCTGCGCGCTGTCATCCCGGTGTCTGAACATCCTCGGTTGTGCTGATGCGGGCATGTTGTTCTCCGAAACCGCTTCTGGGGTGAAACCTGTCATATTCTTGTTTCAGGTATGTCCGGTCGATATGCGTGTACACCTGCGTTGTGGAGATGTCGGCGTGCCCGAGCATCTCCTGCACGGCGCGAAGGTCTGCCCCGCCCTCCAGCAGATGTGTGGCAAATGAATGCCGGAACGTATGGGGATGGACATTGTGCGTGATGCCGGCCTGGCCGGCGAAGCGCTGGACGATCTGCCAGATGGCCACACGGGTGAGCGGAGTGCCGCGGGCATTCAGAAACAGCACATCCTGCGTTGCCATCCGCCGCTGCAGCAGGATCCTGCATTCTGCTCTATAGCGCGCGATCCAGTCGAGCGCCGAAGGCCCGATGGGCACCAGCCGCTCTTTCGACCCTTTGCCGAACACTTTCACCATGCCTTCTTCCGCATACAGATGGGCCTGGCGGAGCGTGATCAGTTCCGACACCCGGATGCCGGTTGCGTACAGAACCTCGAGGATGGCTTTGTCACGCACCCACAGGTGCTTCTTGTCTCCCGGGGTTGGCGCCGGCTGGGCCAGGATCTGCTCAACTTCATCGCGGCTCAGAACGCCCGGAAGGGAGCGGCGTCGCCGGGGCGAATCCAGCGTGGATGTGGGATCCACCGTCGTGATGCCGTCAGCCAGGAGAAACCGGTGGAAACCCCGCACCGCCGAGAGGCACCGCATGACCGACGGTGCGGCAAGGCCATCGCGCTGGAGGGCCGACAGGAACCGCGCTGCGCGTTCAGTGGTGATCTGCTGCGGCACGTCAATCCCGTCCGCATGCAGAAAACCACAGTACCGCTCCAGATCACGTCTGTAGGACGAGAGAGTGTTGGGCGATGCGTTTTTCTCGAGCGAGAGATGATGCAGATACTCGTCCACGAGATGCTTCATTCGTTGTCACCACCCGGGAGTGGTTCTGCTTGAGGAGGTGCATCGTCCTGCGGCTCCGGTGACGGTTTCTGCCGCGGCCGCCGCAAACGGGGTTTTGGTGCTTCGGGATACCGCACGCGCGTATGGTAGATGCCGACGAGCACGCTCAGGAATGCCGCCTTGATCTTGGTGAGGTCCGTCAGTGTCAGCGGACACTCATTCAGCTCGCCCTCGTCGAGGCGCCGCTTCACCAGCTCGTCGATGGCATCGGCAATACGCTGCGGTGTCGGGTCGTCGATCGTCCGCGCTGTCGCTTCCACCGCATCCGCCAGCATCATGATCCCCGTTTCTTTGCTCTGCGGTTTCGGGCCGGGGTAGCGATAATCCGCCTCGTTGATTTCGTCCAGCTTCGTTTCGTCTTCTGAATTCTCGGCAAGCTTCAGTGCCTTGTTGTAGAAATAATCGATGCGTGTAGTGCCGTGATGCATCGGGATGAAATCAATCACTTCCTCCGGCAGCTTGTATTCCCGCGCAAGCGCGATCCCGTCCTTCACATGCGCCGCGATGATCAGCGAACTCATCCGCGGCGAGAGCTTGTCGTGACGGCTTCGGGAGCTTTTCTGATTCTCCACGAAATAGGTCGGCTTCTCCACCTTGCCGATATCATGGAAGTATGCTCCGACTCTGACGAGGGCTTCGTTCGCGCCGACGGCTGCAGCAGCGGCCTCGGCAAGGCTCGCGATGGTCATGCTGTGATGATACGTGCCGGGAGTCTTTTCGGCAAGCATGCGGAGCAACGGATGGTTGAAATGCGCAAGCTCCATCAACGTAAGATCCGTGGTCACCTTGAACACACGCTCCATGAAGATCAGGAGGCCGTACGTCAGCACCGGGGAGACGATCGCGTTGACGAGGGCAAACGTCAGCTGCTCGAGCATTTCCGAAAGGGGCTCATACCGTTCCAGTCCGAGCGAAATGATGGATGCGGCATACCCGACAAAGATGAAGCCCAGCGACCGGAAGAGCTGCGTCCGGTTCTTCATATCGCGCACGGAATAGACCGAGAGCGCACCGGCGACCAGCGCCGCAAGGGCGACCGAATAGTCGTTGCCGCGAATACCGGCCACCACGAAGGCGATGATCACGGTGCCATAGAATCCGACCCGGGAATCGAAGATAATCGTCAGCAGCATCGAGGCTGCCGGCACCACGATCAGATATTCGATGGGCGTCGTGACGTCGAGTTCCCGCGACATATAGGCGAAGAAACCCTCCATTACGATCAGGAGCGCGATGAGTGCAAGCCGCCGGTTATTGTTGAAGATGCGCTTCCGGAAGAGGTAGAGATAGATGGCATACAACCCGACCACAATGCTGGCATGCAACATCGTGCCGAACAGCTGCAGCGCACTGTCAGAAGCGGGTCCCCGTTCGACCTTGACACGGCGCAGCGATTCCAGTTTGAGCCGGATTTCGGGCGTTATCCGTTCGTGCTTGCTCACGATCCGCTCGTTTTCCTGCACGAACCCGATTGTCCGCGGTACGGCATCCACTGCTGTTGCAGTCGACTGCGCGGTCGCTTCTTCGCTGAACTTCACGTTCGGGGCGACATGCATGACTGCAATTTTGTAGGCCAGGCTCACCGTATCATTATCGCCCCCGTAGAACTGAAGCAGCCGAGCCTCCAGTTGAGCAACGACATCGGCATGGTCGTAGAGGCGTGCCGCAGAAAGGATCTCTTCGGTGCTGCCTCGCCGCTGGGCCACCTCCGCAGGAACAATGGTCCCCTTGCTCCGGTCAAGGATGCCGATTGTCTGCATCTCGCGGAGTGTTCCGGCGATCATCGTGTGCATGCGCGTCAGACCGTCCCCGGAGGCGAGTATGTCCAGTTGACTCCATTCACGCGGAGTAAACGGGATATCCAGAGATGAGGCCAGCTGCACAAAGAGAAGCGAATCCTGCGATGCAGCCGGATCCCGGCGCTGCAGATCCTTCCGGTATTGCCGCTCCACCCTCACCGCTTCGGTAACCTTGCGGAAAAACTCCTCAAGTCGGCGCAGCTGACGGGTGTCAACCAGCGTATCCCGCTCGAAAACCTGGAGGACTTTCTGTCGGGCTTCCTGCACGTCGCGTTGATACTCACGTTCATCGCGGAAAACCGGGAAGGAGAAGGGCGCAATGAGGTCTTTCTGGGCCCAGATTCCGCCTACTTTGAAGTCCAGCTCGAGCGTCTCCCCGCGCGGAAACATAAGCGCCAGCGCCACAAGCAGCCCCGCTGCCAGAAGCAGCTTCACCGGGATATTGCCTGGCGCACGCAGGAACTGCTGGATCCGGTCGAGTTTGGACCGGAATTGTCCGTCTGGAATCATCGAAGGAGGCACAGGTGTTCACCGAATATCGATAATAAGGAAAAGAGAAGCAATTAATTGAAAGTCCCATAAGGATTTCGTATATTCCGCTCAACCGAATTCTGCACTGGATGAACGCCACCCTTCCCCCTGACGATGTTATGCTTGCCCTCGAAAGTATTTCCGGAGGTAAGCTGACGCGGCATCGGGATCTCGCAGCCCTGATTGATCTGTCCCAGCGTGCGCAGCGTGGTGATCTGCTCGCCGATCTCAGTTTTCATGCAAAGTTCGTGGCCAACAGTTCTCGCACATTGACGCGGATTGGCCCAGACGCAGAAAGTGCGCAGGCACTCTCGGCAGAGATGCAAAAGGAACTGGAAACCGTAAAGAACCTGGCCGGTCAGCTGCTGGCCCACGGTTCGGATGAGCAGCGGAAAGTCTTTGAGGAAACCTATTTTCGCCTCACACCCGAGGCATTGCAGAATTGCCTTGCACTCTGTTATGATCTGAGCTGGTACAAGAACTGGTTGCTGGAGACGAGCCCGAATCGCGTACTGAAGAAACAATCGTCGGCTGTCTGGCGCGGTGCATTGATCGTCCTCGTCATCGGTACGATTCTCTGGCTTGGATCCGTGAACGCCAGGGCAGTTCTGGCAAACGAACTGCTTGTCAGGGGGACTCTTACTCTGAACGCCGCCATCTCTCCGGAGGTTGAGCGACAGATCTATCGCGAGTGGTCGGGCCTGGGGATCGTCATGATCATAGGGTATGTACTCGTTCTTGCGGCAGGCATGGTATTCCTCATCCGTTCGCCGTTTCGCCTGCGGGACCACGGCTGGTTGATGATGTCCGCCATTCTCCTCTTCCTGTTTGTTCCGGTGGAGGTCTATGTGATGGTGCTTGATGTACGGATGATCCTGATGGCATTTGTCGACGGAGGAACGCTTCCGGCGTTCCGTGAACTCTTCATTGCACGCCTGGGTGCATTGGGCGGAGCACCACTGGTCGCCGTGCTCTGCTATTATACCATTATCGCGCTGGCGGTCATCCAACCATTCCGCCGGCAGAGCGGTGCATACCGATGAAGCAGGAAGAACTGATCCAGGAGCTTCACGCTGCCGCTGCCCAGATCGGTATCACCATCCGCTACGAGCGCGGTGATTTCGAGGGGGGATATTGCATACTGCGCGACCAGAAACTGCTGCTCATCAACAGACGGCTCATGCCGACGCGCAAGGCGTCGGTCCTCGCAACGGCGCTGTACGGAATTGGTCTGGACAACGTCTATCTCAAACCCGCAGTACGCGAGTTTGTGGAAGACGAAGCGGCCAGAAACATGCGCATCACACAGTAGACGCATGATCAAAGCGGTCATTTTCGATCTCGACAACACGCTCGTCGATTTCATGAGCATGAAACGGCAAGCGGTCACCGCAGCGATTACTGCCATGATCGACGCGGGGCTGGGTCTGACCGTTCCCGAAGCAGAAGAACGCATTGATGCCATCTACAAAGAACGCGGGATCGAATTCCAGAATGTCTTTGACCAGCTTCTGTACGATGTGTTCCAGAAAGTCGACTATAAGATTCTCTCGGCGGGTATTATTGCGTATCGGCGCGCCCGGGAAGCGGCTCTTGTGCCGTATCCGCATGTGATGATGACTCTGGTTGCGCTGCTTAAACGCAGCATCAAACTCGCCGTAGTTTCCGACGCACCCAGCAGGGAGGCCTGGCTCAGACTCTGCTATCTCGACTTCCACCATCTTTTTGACGTGGTGGTGACGTTCGAAGATACCGGTGAAAGAAAACCGAGCGCTGCCCCGTTTCTCCGCGCGCTTGACGGGTTGAAGGTACAACCGCACGAAGCGCTCATGGTGGGTGACTGGGCCGAGAGGGACATGGTAGGAGCCGCACAGGTGGGCATCACCACGGTGTTTGCCCGCTATGGCGACACCTTCGGCACCGTCGAATCGCATGCGCGATATGAACTGAACGACGTGTCTGAATTGCTCAGCGTCATTGACCGCGAGAACGCCCTGCAGGCAGGAAGAGGAGTCCCATCAGCATGATCCGAGGCATCGGTGTAGATATCGTGGACATCGGACGCGTCCGGAACGTGATTGAACGTGAAGAGATGCGCTTTCTGGAAAAGGTTTTCACGGACACCGAGATCGCCTACTGCAACGCAAAACATAACCGCTGTCAGCATTTTGCCGCCCGGTTCGCCGCTAAAGAGGCGGTCAGCAAGGCACTCGCTACCGGCTGGGCCGGTGATTTCAGATGGAAAAACGTCGAGGTAACCAACGACGCATCCGGCCAACCGCACGTCACTGTTCACGGCGGACTGAAGGAGCAGCTGGGATCGTCCCGCATCCTGATCTCGCTGTCCCATGCCGATCTGCATGTTGTCGCTGTTGCAGTCATTGAGGATGCCCAATGAGAGTCTCTCTCTACTGGAAACTCGTGCTGGGATTCGGCCTCATCATCGTCGCCATGATCCTGGTCCACGGGTACATCCTCCTCAATCTCAATTCGGTCTACAATGCGGTCGCCACTTCGGTCACCGGCGACGTTGCCGCCATCGACAATGCCCAGCGCCTGCACGCGTTCCTAAACGCAGAAGAAACCTGCGCCCAGAAATACCTCATCTTTGGCGATCCGGTGTACAGCCAGCTCTTCCGGGAGGCACGTGCACAAACCCTTCCGTACATGGATTCGCTGGCCACTGCGCTGGCAGGACGGGAAGAAAAGCGCGTGTTCCGGACTGTGCGAAGTGTTCATGACTGGCTCCAGATGACCGTGCACTCGCCATCGATGCGCTATACCGTCCGGAGCAGTCAGATCGCCGACAGCATGGACGTCGCGCACACCGGGCTCGACCGGCTCGTGGAGCTCAACCAGGCAGCCATCGGTCATGTGCTTGAGCAGGTCGAACAGAATACTACGCAGGCTCTCCGCGTGGGCATATTCCTCGTCCTGGGTGCCCTGCTCGCGACGATTCTCGTTGCCTTCGTGATCACGCATGCGATCTCCGTTCCGCTCAACCAGCTCCGGCAGAGCACGGAACGCATTGCACGGGGTGACTACCACACAATTCCCGTTCGCTCCCATGACGAAATCGGCATGGTATTGCGCGCCTTCAACACGATGAGCACACGGCTGAAAAAAATCGATGAATACAAGGCGGAGATGATGCAGCAGATTTCGCATGAACTCCGGACTCCCCTGCAATCGATGCATGCAGCCTACTACATGCTGGCCGAGCAGATCGCGGGACCGCTGAACGAACGCCAGCGCACCCTGCTCACCACCATACGTGACAACGTCGACGCGCTGTCCACATTCAGCAACCAGTTCCTCGATCTCGCTAAAATCGAGGCCGGAATGATGGAGTTCCACCCCCGCTCCGTTGACCTGCTCTCGGTCATTACACCGGTCATCAACAATGCGCGCCTTGTCGCATCGCAGAAGGATATCAATATTGGCCTTGCCGCACAGTCTGTTCCGAACGTGCAGGCCGATCCGGAAAAAGTCTCGACAGTCCTGAGCAACCTGCTCAGCAATGCCGTCAAGTTCACTCAGAAAGGCGGTCACATCACCGTGACACTTGCTCCGTGTGAAGGGGGAGCACGGATCGCGGTCAAGGATTCCGGAGTGGGTATTGATCCGGATGATCTGCCGAAACTCTTTACCAAGTTCTTCCAGGCAAAGAATGTGTCGCAGATCAACGTCAAAGGGACCGGCGTCGGCCTGGCCCTGGTGAAGGCCATCGTGGATGGCCACGGGGGAAGAGTCTATGCAAACAGCACTGTCGGCCAGGGATCAACATTCACCGTCGAGCTGCCGGCAACCGCTGAGCGGTCATAACCTTGTCAACTCAACTTCTTTGAGGCTCCGCATCGTGAAACACCAAGGCATGCTTCTCATTCTCCTCCTGGCGCTGCTGGGCGTCACCTGCAGCCCCCCGCCCGGCGTGGAGACGCCCCCGCCATCGGAAATCGAACGCCAGATGGATCTGGCCGACTCATTCGCGCAAGGCAACGATTTCCGCAGGGCGGTTCATCTCTATTCGATTATTGCAGACAATGCACCTGAAACAATATGGGGTGCGACGGCCACCCACAGGACTGCCTTGCTGCTTTCCAGCCCCCGGAATCCTTCCCGGAATGATTCGCTGGCTCTTCTCTGGTTCCGGAGTACGATTGCCCGCACCAGGTCAGCGGATGAACGCCTCCAGGCGGAAGTGAGCATTGCGCTTCTGGACCGGCTTCAGCTGCGGGTTCGGGATGCCCGGCGCCAGCGCGCCATCGTCGACAGCCTGCAGACCGCCCTGCGCCGCCAATCCGGCACTATCCTCTCGCAGACGCGGCGTCTGCAGGATATGGAACGGGAAGTAGTGACAGCACAGACGGAATTGAAACGGCTCAAGGAGGTCGACGTCACGCTTTCACGATCACGCCAGATCCGCTGACGCGACCGATTGCATCTCTGAACTGGAATCAGTATACTCTCGACGGACGGTATCCACCATGAAATCTCTCGGCATCAAGAAGCTCTACTACTCCATCAGCGAAGTCAGCAAGATCACTGACCTGGAGCAGTACGTCCTCCGGTACTGGGAATCGGAGTTTGACCAGCTCAGACCGGCGAAGAACCGCGCCGGAAACCGGATCTACACCAACCGCGACATCAAGCTTATCCTCTACATCAAAAAGCTCCTGCGGGACGAGCGGTACACCATCGAAGGCGCGAAACAGGTTCTCAAGACATTTACGCCTGAAGTGGATACCGGGGAGCAGCTGGAACTTATCGATCCGCCAAAACCCCGCCCGAAGATCAAAGACGAGCAGCTGCGCGCGGACGTTCTGGAAGTGAAGCAGTTTCTGGAAGATCTGCTGAAGAAGTTAAACTGAGCACATTCCTGCCTGCCCGTACGAGGTGCAGCCATCCCGACGCTGACGGCATGTGTCTTCCTTAGCCTGCGTCCGAGTGTTCAGCGGTGATGCTCCATCTGGTGTTGCGGAGCCGGCTCGTCCATCACCTTCGGACTGACGTATGGAATGCCGAGATTCATTCCGCGCAGGATGATCAGCACCGCAATAACCGCAGTAAACATCGGCATCAGCGCAGTCAACCGCTTCCGGAGCTCTCCCTGAATCTGCTTCCCCGCAAGGGCAATGACAAACATCATCGGCGCGGTGCCGATACCGAACCCGGTCATGAAGAGTACGCCCTGCAACACCCCGCCGGTCGTGATCGCTGCTGCAAGTGCCATGTAGACCAACCCGCACGGAAGAATACCGTTGACGAGTCCGAGGAGAAACAGCGCCAGAAGCGATGAGCGCTGAAGCAGCGATCCGATTACGCGCTGCACCG